>Ga0182030_10018739_pt1 | contig 13246 bp, 10 predicted proteins | sample 812S3MmetaG_FD_121299 | JGI IMG/M metagenome (GOLD analysis project Ga0182030, IMG submission 121299) | Permafrost microbial communities from Stordalen Mire, Sweden - 812S3M metaG (Illumina Assembly) | ecosystem: Environmental > Terrestrial > Soil > Wetlands > Permafrost | place: Sweden... | reverse complement strand
GTCTTTGGCAATTTTTGACTTGGAGGTCTTGTCCGCTGCGCTTCGGAGCACGTCAATGAGAAAGTAGCAGTACCAAAAATGCGTACCTTGATGTGTATTAATACAACGAAGAAGACGTATAGCGTTTCTTTCAGAGCTGAATAATAAATAGCCAGTCCAAAATAGTAAACCAATAAATCCTTTCTCGGTGTGGCCAGCGTGCGTGTAATCGTCGCCCTTTCATCCTGAGGGCTTGGATATGTGGGATACAGCCTTCTTAATGTAGAAGACAACTGTAGAACCTAACTGTCTCTGAAAATCTCACCAAAAAAATAAAGAATGGCTCTACTGAAGATCTAAACGAAGGATGTTGTAGATTTGTTCAATGGCCTAGGTTGCTGTAGCAACCGATTTTCGACTAGGAACCGCAAGTAAACGAGTGCATCTTGAACTTTACAGATAGCCAAACCCCGTAGAGTGCAAGTGACTCTCCGAGTGAAATTTGAGCAGAACTTTTCTTTTCTTTGGGCTCATATTCTTTTGATTTCCCTCTTTTCATCATGTCTGTTCGAGGTCAGTGTCTATCCCGTTGCAGAAGCATATTGCTAACATTCCAAAGTGGTCGCGCGTATTCGTCCCCTACTCGATAAGGAACTCGACAAAGACACGATTTTGCGCGCAGAGTCTAGTCAAGAGGGCAAGGCTACAAATCTTGTGCGGATACCAAATCCTAAAAATGAGGCGGAAGAGTTCTCTTTCCAATTTAATGGCGTTTACGACATGGGAACAACACAAGAGGAGCTCTTTACAAACGAAGGTAAGAGCAATTGATGGCCAGGAAACTCATTATCTAATAGCATATAGTTGCTCCTACCCTCAAATCCCTATTCAACGGTTTGGACTTAGCAATATTTGCATATGGAGTTACAGGTACTGGGAAAACCCACACGATGCGCGGAGGCTTGAAGTTGTCAGACAGAGGAGTGATCCCCCGCTTACTAAGTGGGATATATCGTCGGGCACGGAAAGTCGCCAAGGACTCTGGGGGCGAGACGTCAGTTGCAGTTGCCATCTCTTACTATGAGATCTATAACGACAAAGTTTATGATCTTTTCGAAGCCCCAGAAAACCGTTCACTAGCTGGTTTGCCTCTGCGCGAGAAGGATGGTAAGACAATCGTGGTGGGACTGTCCGAAAGAGACTGCAATGATTTGAAAGACTTTGAAAGCCTTTATATCGAAGCAAACAACAATCGGAGTACTGCAGGAACGAAGCTCAATGCGCAGAGCAGTCGAAGTCATGCGATCCTAATGGTTAAGGTCATTCAAACGAACGGCGATGAAACACTTACTTCGACCGCCAATTTGATAGATCTAGCAGGATCGGAGGACAATCGAAGAACTGAAAATGGGAAGGAAAGAATGGTTGAGTCTGCCAGCATTAACAAGAGTCTATTCGTCCTCTCGCAATGTATCGACGCCATCGGACGTGGGGATAAGCGCATCCCATATCGAGAATCGAAAATGACCAGAATTCTTAGTCTAGGTCAAAATAACGGCATTACGATCATGATTTTGAATTTGGCGCCCCTTCGATCTTACCACCTTGACACGCTATCGTCGTTGAATGTGAGCAGTAGAGCAAAGCGGATAGAGGTTAGGGAAATCGAGAATGAGGTAGTGTTTACGCAACCGCCACGGAAATCCGCACAAATATCTGGGACGATTATTCAGCGACAGCCGCTCCGCCCATTAGCGAATGCTCATAACACCCACCACGTAAATGGAGCAAATCAAAAAGGAGGCGAAAAGCCGATGAAGGCGTTCTCTGTCTATACAGACAAGAGCAAGGTTTCAGGACCTCGGTCATCAAATACTGCCCCTCTGCAAAGGTCAAATTCTTCAACCAAGAGACCCTCGGATTCTACGAATAATGTTCGCCCAACGAAGATGTCAAGGCCCAACCTAGTAGGTCCACGATCAACAGCTGAGCTGTCGGCCGCAAAAATCGAGCAGCTGATTGAGCGAAAGGTATCTGAAGCTTTGGCCAATCGAGCCTTGGATCAGCCGGCAGCAGCACCTACGGATATCAGCGAGGCAGTCCAGAAGAGGCTTGAGGCTTTGGAACGTAAGATCGAGAGTGGTGAAGCAGAAGACGCTAGGGCTGAGGGACTGAGATTCCTACTCATGGCAAAGCAGCATAAAGAACGAGGGGAGGCCTCCAGTGCGTTGAAGATGTATGAGATGGCCCAACCATTTTTTCCTAACCAAGAGAAACTGGTAAAGAAGATCGAGAATCTCAAGGTGAAAATACAAGCAAAGCGAGATGAGGTAGCAAGAGCTTCTGTACTACCAGCAGTGGAAAAACGGCAGCTCATTACTATTGTACCTATCGCACAACATCCTGCACCAGCTACTTCATTTGAGGGCGGACAACTTCAAATGAAGCGGCAAAAAGGCAAAACGAACGCAGACTCCGATGACGAATACAACGGCTCGGCTATTGATCGAGATGACAGCTATGAAGACGACGGTAGTCTCTCGTATAAGACCACTAAATCAAAGAAATCCAAGCCTAAAGCCATTTCTAAAACACTACGAATTTTCTCTGACAAAGAAGATGATGAAGTTCTGGAGGCTGTTACTCCAAGGACTCGCCATTTACTTGATATCGTCAACTCGAGGGATGTCGCATTAATTAAAGGACTGAGTGGTGTTGGGGCCAAGAAAGCAAGGGATTTAGTTGAATTCTTAGAACTGCAAAGTGAAGACGAAGGCGGCAGTATCAAGAGCTTGAAGCAATTACGGGCGGTACCTGGAGTTGGTGGGCGTACAGTGGAGAGGGCTTATGAAGGGATTGCTGTATTGATTTCATGATTGTGATTACCATTGCACTATAAATGATTGCATTGCATTGTTGGAGTTCATCTTGGTGGGTAGACATGGGAGTTGGGAGTAGTGTTTAGTATGATAGCCGAGCATCAAGCGGTGCTAGATGCTATGAGGTGTGTATTATTGCAAATTACCTAGGATAATCAATTCGCATGAATTTATTCATCACACCTCAAACATGTCTTCTAAGCTTCTCAGTTCTCAAAGGTACTCATCTATGGACCTCGCCACATATTGGGCGGCACGTGACTACCCCCCTTTTCGACCCACTGGAATACATATAATTTTCTTAGCCTGTCACAAATAACTTTCCATTCTGCATCCAAAAGTAGCGATGGCTTGGTCATGAGCTCTCAGGCGTCTCCTCAAGCTTCTGCTTCACATAGTCCCTTCTAAACGACTGGCTATCATCAGAACAGCCCGTCTCGATCTCTAAGTCAGCTTCCTTTCCCATGCCGCAAATCCACATAAGCCACATCCATCCCCACCCAACCCCCTGGAGTGACCACCCAAGTCCTCGACTCAACGTTGCTTCAACGTGGTTAAAAATATCTAAGGTACAATTCTCCACTGCCGATCCCTCGGAAACCCTGCCATCCTCGTCATCGCTTGTTGATCTTTTCGAAGATGACTCTTCTGTGGAAGTCGCTTCCCTAGAAGATCACTCCTAATAAAGGAATGAATGTGGCTCTCAGGGGTGTGGCTCTGAAACCATCCCGGCAATAGAGTTCGTTGCCAACGCTTACTCGTCCATCAGTGGCCCCGCGTCAAACCTAAACGTCCCGGCCTCCTAGAGGCTAGCCGCCCTACCATTGCACATACTCCGCCACACCTCGCACGTGTAGAGACGATCACTGCCTATCTCTCTACGTGTGCCACACGTCCCCCACTTCTCCTCACCGGTCAGGGTCGGGATCGTCAAGCCTCAAGCTAGGCCTTTCACACTCCAACCCGCGCCGGATGCACTGGACCTCTGCAATGCAAGGCGATGCGCTGGCAATCCATCTCCCTACTCCTATCACAATGGCCAAATCCTCTCCTAAGGCACGTAATCTCACCTCTCCCCCAATCACGCCCCTCAACCACTGATCACCCTCCAAGGGAAGGCACCGTGCCTGACAGCACTCCAACGTTCCATGGCTCAAACCCTCACTTTGCAGAATTGGAATCTGCAGCCCCTTGCACGGCTGATAGAAACTTAAAAAGCCGCGACATTTCTATTTGCCCTAAGTAAAATGAGCCGTATTCCGAATTTAGGATTCTATTAGCTGGCGTGGTGCCAAGCGAACTCAGCGTCTCAAGTCATCTGGACCCTTCTTTTTCTGGCAGCTTTGGAGACTTCTAAGATGAGTATGTCGTTACAAATAGCAAACTAATTTTGTTGTGGCTGTGTTTCGCTGCTTGTGCGCCGTCTCGTGTTGCTATCTGAGTGCTAGATCGCGAGCGCTTCGTGGATGGTTGACGAATGCACTCGCCACCACTAACTTGGTGGGGAGTATAAAATGAAGATCATGTGGCTGAATTGTGAAGATCATTGAGCTTGTCATGGATCATGGATTTGTTCCCTTTATGGATTTTCGGGTCGGGTGCACATGGTGAAGTATTTCCTTTGTATACTTGAGTCTAGAGTCTAGACTCAACTCCCCAAAGAGGAGTTCGTTGCCTTGGGAATCTTGCCTAGACATTGTATTGTGAAGGATGAAGCTACTGTTAATTCGCCCATTGGCGTGTTTGAGCTTTGAAGCTATTTTAAGGTTCTGAGCGTTACTTGTCATCATAAAAACTACCCTAAAATGAGCAGAAGAAGCGGACGGTCGAGAATCTGTGCCTTGTGAAGTCGTCATGAAAGAGTGACCAGTTCAAAACTCACGTAGTTAGACGGGAATATGCAGACTATGACTACTCTGAAAAAAGTATAATTGATACAAGTAGCATTTAATTTCGATTTCTAGGTAAAGTACCTCAACCCAAAATATCTTTTCACGTGATAAAGCTGCTTTGACCGTCCTCTTCGAAGACTTCTTCCTGTCGCCAGAAGGAAATTCATATGCTTCGTAGACCCAATAATGCAATCGTAAAAGTTCGTGTTCGACGCTCCATACAGAGCCCTTGAAGGAGTGAAATGTGCCACAAGCCACGACATTATGTGCGAGAAAAAAGGGAGCAAACCGCTGCCCCCCCTAAAATGTAGCAAGCCAACCATACTCAATACCACATCAGGTTGGAAAATGCGTAACCTCTAAGTAAAAGCCAAAGGAATGATATTGATGACAATTGTGTTCCAATAAAAGGAACTGGTATCTTATAAAAGCACATTGACGCCAGTCAAATCAACCTGTCCACCCTTTAGGCAAATACATGATGGGATTCGCAACATTATTACACAAATATAGTGACAAAATATGTAGAAGAGAAAAAAAAAAAGAATTAGAATATTAGTCTTATTTCGTACCCCTCGGCTTGAAGGACGTTTTGAGTACCGCTTGCATTGTCGCTGTCAACAGCGACATCGACTGCCATTTCCCAATCGCGTTTGACTTGTGTTGGGAGAGGGTTTTGTATCTCCGCAATTTCCATGATAAGGTCTTGACCTTCGGCCATTTCGCGGATAACGTCGTCGTCTATCTCAACTTTCAGACCTCGATCCAGGACGCGGAGGGTTCTGAGGATTTTGGTCGGCTCCAAGCCCCACTTTTTAGCTATACTGTTTGTGAAGTCCTTCAAAGTTCGTTGCATGAGGTACACAGCTCGGTAATACTCGTGCGCGTCTGGTTGAGCTGGGTTTCGGTGCAAAATGTAGAAACAAGCAATCGGCTTTATAGGGCGGTCCACAAGGGGAGGCTTGTATGAAGAATCAACTCCCAAAGCTTCAATCCAGCCGCTCAAGCTTCCGCTTTCGTCTGTCTTCGGTACCTTCGTAAGCTGATCAGGAGGACTCCCCAGTTGTTGAGGATTAGAGGACTGGACTTCTGCGGGAGCCAATTGTTGAAAATCGGTCCACTGCGCAGGTGGATTTTGGCCTGGAGGGCCACCAAGACTCTGAGAGTGTAGCGATATGGAACTCGGAGAAGGCGAGACAAGAGACGAAGTCCCGGTAGTGGAGCTGCGATCGCTACTTCTTTGCTGCCATACAGCGCTCCCTCTTGAATCCACTTTCGTAAGGTCAAGGGGTTCGCCAACAAGCGCAACCGGATGAAGATCGGGGTCATCTTGCTCAGAGCCGCGTAGGTAGAGTATGCTGACCGGCCTTGTGCTGGTAAACATATCCTGCATAGTTTGCAGTTTGAAGTGGAGATCTTCTTCAAGAGGTGGTCGGCCCCCAGCTGATGAAGCAGAAGACATTGACCAGGTTCGTTTGTGTTTCTGAACTTTCCCAGGTCGCTGACTCGGTTGCGCTTTCGTCGATACTGATCCAGTCCGCTTTCTCTTCCCAAAGTCTTTCATTCCTGTCTCAGCTTGGGCAATTTGTTGTTTAAGTTTGTCGATAGTCTTTTTGACGTGTGCGACATCGTTCGACAGTTTGCGTTCAGCCCCATGGTCCCTGAAAAGTTTGACCTTGCAGAAGGCGACTTCTGAAAAATCAGCCACGGAATGCGGTGACCCTGTTGGAACGGTTTCCGTTTTGGCACAAAGTCGAACAGGTATTCCTTTGACCCCCTTCGAATGGCTAAAGTCCGTAGAGAGGAAATTGAAGCGAACCGCGACATTGCATTCCGCAGACCCGTTAACACCAGGAGTCCATATAACCGAAAACCCATCGAAGGATGCAGTGTCAATGTCTACTCGAGTTCTCTTATCGTCACTTTCGGCAGGTTGATTCGCCTCAACATATTCAACAGCTTGAAGCTTACCACCACGCTGGTGGGCCTCATTTGTCCCTCTTCCCTCCTTCCATAACTGCCAGCAGGTCGCAGGTCTCTGGCGCTGCTGTTCATCCTCGAAAGAGATGCGAATAAAGGTACGGTACCGTGTTCCGGGTGGCAGAGGTAACGTTAGGGCCGTATCAACAATGGAGACCGAGTAAGCCTGGCCTTTGTTGAGATAAGTGATGGGAATCTCATCTGAGTGCTTGATCATCGCCGTTGGTGCGTTCAACGTGACATGAAATCGGAATTTTTCAGCAGACGATGGCATTGGTACAGCCATGGTCATGTCGTAATGGGTTGGTTGAAAAGTCATCATTGGAGAGTGGTGCAACGAAGTATCCATAGATCCCACTCGGTGGCCATCGTCTATTGGCGATCCATCATGCTCCATGGTCTCATAGCCAGTATCTTGATGAAGGAATGATGAAGGAGCGTACGATTCTTGCTGATGCGATTGCTGGTGATGATGCTGGTGACTAAAAGGATTGTAGTTTTGGAACTGAGGTGGCATATGATGGCTGAAAGCAGACATATCCATCATGGTGCTTGTATGAAGACCATCTGCAGAGGTAGGGAGTGAAAGAGGAGTTCCCAGGCCCATGCCCATGCCCATTCCGGGAGTATGAAGGTCACCAGCCTGGTTGTGATATAATGTGTTTGTCCCTCCGGGGGTAGGAGTATAATACCCTGGAGGCTGATTCGCAAAGTTTGAGAAGGCGAAGGAGTTGGGATCGAGGAGGGATGGTGTAAATCGCCATGGTTCGTGCTGAGCTCTAGGAGTAGGGTCAAGGTCTTTTATTTCTTCATGGCCAAGGCTGTGATGCCTGTAGGACTTAAATATCAGTATAACGTTCTGCGATTCTTCAAAAATAGTGTTTTATAAAAACGCACCTGTTTGGAGGAGGCCCCCCCGCAACCGCATCACCAAGAGAAGTATTTCCAGAGTTGGAGCCCGCTTGAGATGTGGCAGTTCCTACCTCGGGGAAGTTTTGACGGAAGTTGGCAATAAACTCATCGCCAGGCTTTTGAGAGGATGTCCTGAAAGGTAAAAATGTTAGTTATATTAATTCCAAGTTTTATCCACTGGTAGTGGTGTCTGGCTGGAGTTTGCGCGGGCTCTCTGGCCTAAGAATTTAAGCAGGTGTAAGTGAGAGCTTACCGATTTCGAAACATCTGGAGCTTTGTCTTGGCGAGCTGTTTACAGCTCTCTTTTTAAATGTCGACAACTTGAAGAGCCGTATGCGCTGCTCTGTGGGGGTACGGCGCAACACAAATTAAAGAGCTAATTAATAAATGATATTCTGGATTTATATCGAAGAGCATAGGAGTGGATGATGGTTCTCGAACAATGAGCTGAGGTGAAGTGGTAGCGAGCGTGATGGGACGACAATGTCTCTCGATGGATGGGGCAGGGTGGTTTAAAGTCGTGAGCGGAAGAGGCTGATGTTATATGAGGGATGAATGGGGAGTGGGTTTTCGGAACGTTCCTATGGGCTTTTGAGGACTCTGACATGGGGTCCCATAATGTGCGGGCGATGATCAGAAAGAGCTACTGTACGGGATGCAAGTGGAATCGAGGTAGGGACCACCAGGACCAAGGACCAAGGACCCACGTAATGGGAGAAGGGCAAGGCACGGCCTGCTATGGCTTTTTTTTTTTACTCTCTCTCTCTCTCTCTCTTTCTCTCTTGCTCACTTGCTCACTTGCTCACCTGCTTGGGTCAGTATTATTGCCAAGGGGGGGGGGGGGAAGGGTCCAGGGAGGGGAGCATCTGTTAAGTGGGGACGAGAGCAGCGAGCAGTGAAGCAAGCAACGCCTGTGGGAGAAAAATGCTCGGCGCATGGTCGAGTCGAATCCAGCGAAAAAGCAGCGTCGCCCGCTTCGGAGACTACGTGACCGCATGCAATTTCTCAGCCACAGCCAGGGTCGATGGGGAAACGATCATCGAGAAATGGTGGCGATAGACTTTCCTCACGGTATGGCTTTTGACGACAAGCAAGATGCTTGTCCACGGCGGTTGAGACTCTCCAGCTCCACCTCCACCTCCCCAATCCCAATCCCAATCCCAATCCCTATACATCAGGAGTGCACGCATCTGTATGCGTCACTATTATACGGAGTAGTTCTTGTAAGTAGTTTCTACGCCCCATCATATCATGTCGCTATGCTGTGCTGTGCTGTGTCGCTTCTGCTGCGAGCACGACCTTACTTACTCGCACTCACTGACTACCACTCATCACACACCGTTCACTCAAAGCTGAGACAATGGGGGGCTCTTCACGTTTGGTACCTCAATAGCACCTCGATAGTACATAAATATCACTTCATATGCCGAAATGACATTGGGCATTAGATGCGGCGCCGGATGATTCTGATGCCATATCTCCCTCATGCTAGACTACCTACTACTCAGAACAACTACTAGTACCTTGGGTACCTATGCTCACTATATGTTTAGCCACAGCGCCTCCCGTCCCTGTCATTTCGTGTAGTGCGACAAAGCGACTACGTGCCACCACAAAATTGTGGTCGCAAAGGCACACTATCCTCTTCTTCCGAAATGAAAACAAAGGGCCAATGGAGAGACTGTTTCACCACCAACTGGGAAGTCTAATAATCTCATCCTTCAGGTCAAGCGCGACCAAACGCAAGCGTTCTTCGCTGGCAATGTCAATCGCAACGGCTGGACCGGCCTTTTTCACACAGCCACAACCCTGAAGCTAAACGGCTTCGAATGATTTTCGATAGAAGTAATCAAGCCACTAGATCAGCGATTCATTTCCTCACCTCAGTTAATACAGATCTACTCGCGCAACACTATTGCGTCTAGGTTAAATCGGAGATCCAACCCATATCGATATGGTGGATTGCTTCAGCTGTCGTAAGCTTTCCCACGATATACACTTCGTTTAAAAAAAATCAGATTATTACTCCGTAAGTCAATCATCTTTCTCTGAGCATGCCGCCAGCAATTCAGTACCTCAGCCTTGTACGACAGGATAACCTTCACATGGCGTTCAGGAGGTACCTCCGCCGTTCGTTCTACTAGACGAGGAAACCGAAGAAGATTCTTGACAATTCCCAGCAGACGCATCTTGGGAAAATTGTATCTTTTCATCAGCTAGAAATTTCTCTTTGGCATCTTTAGAGTGAGAATAATTACAGCAGGGATCCAAGATTGCGTTATGAAAACATCCGTGCAGTCATATACCCAACCAACGGCTTTGCCTACTGTATGCAGAGAAAGGTGGGGGTGCATCGAAGTTTAATCATATCATATCTCATAGTCTGTCAGCTTTCATTGATTTTCAAAAAGTCATGGAGGCGCTTTTGACAGCTCGAGGCGACGGACACGCACAGCCACCCTCGGTATCAGAATCATAGCGGCGCGGCCTTTGGGGAATCAACCATTGCCTCTTCAGGACCGAAGGGTTGCAGATGAGAGCAAGCTGATACACCAAATAATCATTGCAGGACCATTAGGACGCTTCTTTCGGCCCTACGCCTCGCTCGCGTGGTTTCTCCTCGGACTATGGGCAAATTTGAGGGGCTTGTCACACAATATAGTTCATCTCGCCAATGAAATTTTCTCCTGGGGTGGCTTGACACTTTTTTTGTTTGAGCTCGGCTCATTTACCATCGAGAATCCTTCGAATCATCGCATTCGGGAGATTCAGCATGCATGAACAAGCGAATTTCGATACGTGTGCCAGGATACGAGGATCGTTTTTCAGAAAGAGGGTATTTTCCCGACGATCTTGGCTTGATGAGTCAAGCCACTGTGGCGAGTGTACGTGGCTTTGTGATGAAACTGTGGCGCAGCCTATTCTCTCCCTTCTCATTGGAGTTCCGGGAGTTCTAGCTTCGCATAGGTTTATGGGCACAAACGGTCTCCCATTTCATCCCGGTGGAACGGTCTAAGGAACATTGCTAATAACTCGCACCCAACAATTTCACACTTGCGGTCGGCCTCAGGCATCACAATTGATAAGCTGTGTCGTGTATTTGAGGCATTTTTATACAGCAAAACTAGATTTTAATGTATGAAGCGCTGTGCGGTATTCGGCATAAGATTTGCTAATGGATCGGTCAGTCAGTCAATCAATCGAGCATAGCTGATGCTGTTCTACTACCACCAACGTGCAAAAACGAGAGATGACAAAGTCAGCATGTTAGAGCTATGTTTTGAGAAGTTTTCTTGTTACTTGGTGGGAATTGGCAGAATGCACTTGCGTCATCTTTCTTCCCTTTGCTTTTTCATAGGCCATTCCTAGTCATCTGACAGGTACATTCCTCCATATTGACAAGGCTGGGATATGTGGCTTGACACATGTTTCTCTCACGAACTCCTTCTGGCAAAGAGCTGCTCTGCATCATCGTGGAAAAGCACCAGGTACGTAGAGAGCACCACGTTCTAGACCACTGGCTACTGTGCGGATCTGGGGTAGCGCAGACTTGAAACACTTAGTAGTAAGGCTGGACAACGCAACATTTTCGAGATGGGATTACCCTCACCCCCCCAACCTCACAGCTTTGACCTATCAGCTCTTTACCCTCTATCTTTGAAAATATCAAGACCTGCTGCGCCTTGGATCACACCGCTCTCATGGACCGATGTTTGAATCCACTCGACTTTGACCTGCGCAGATTTCAGCCACAGGCCGCTCTAAGCGTGTCCAGGGCTTTTGAAATGTTCGACTTGCGATTGCCGCTCCAAGCCGCCTTGTTGCGCTTCCATATTCGTGATATACCCACCGGGCCAGCATCCTGACTCGGCAATGAAAATGCAAGCCTCCCATGAAGACATCTCCGCAAAATTTTGCCCTCATCTCGATACCATTCGATGGGATGGAGACTCGGTGGGCAGTGTACATGGCTAAAATTGCCACCCCCTAAATTCTACAGAGGACATTTTCGCCATCATCGTCCGTCGTGGAGCGACCCACTCCGTTGTGGAACATTGGAAGAACGATTCTCGGCAGCAATGTGTTTATTTATATATCTTCTCATCCGATCGACATCCTTATTTAAGTACTGATCACCCAAACTTCCAGAGGACACGGGAAGGGATGAGGTCATTGATGATATTCAGGTCGGAAGCGAGGTGGTCCCGATGTCACCACCAGGGTCCAGGCAGGGTGTCTGCCGAGAACCGAATCGAGATGGCGATGCTTTTCCTTCTCCAGCCAGCAAGCCGCTAGGAGGACCCTTCTGTCGATTATTGACTGAGCGACTCATTCAGTAACCGCTCCGGAATATCACTCGATATAAACGTTTGTTCTACTAACGAATACGACCTGGGCAAAGCTATAGCAATGGACCCTGAGCTATAGAAGGCGTTTTTGGTTTGGCAACGCATGACGACTCCACGGTGTTGAGTTGGGACACCGCATGGAATATGGCCTACGGATTGTTTGAGGCGTGGGCAAACGTCTTGTTCAGGCTACGGCGGAGGTGCCGAGATCTACTTTGAGTAGGAAAGCCGGCTGCAGTTTCTCATTACGACCTATGACTTCGATCTCACGAAGAGGCACAGTCAAGTTTGAGCATCTCGATTTTCTCGAGTGTTAATACTAGTAGTAGTATACGGTGTGAGATGAGGTGTGAGGTGTGAGGTGAGGTCTGATCACTCAAATGAACTTAGGGTTAGACAGTATCTTCAATAGCCAAAGACGTTAGATGTGTCCTCTGTGAAGATACGCCAGGATCTGTGTCGCCATCCCATCTCTTCCCATCTCTTAATTTATATACTGTGCGGGAGTTGAAATCATAGCCTTCTGCCTCCCCGCAAGGCTACGACTACCTTCGCGGCTGTCAAAATACTAAGGTAGTCGGGAAGCCACAGTGCACCGCATCCCCGTGGGCAGATCGATTGGCGAGCGCTGCGTGGATGAAGACGTGGTACAAGCCTTGGGAATAGGATCAAGTCAAACATTATGATAGAGTTCAATCCATATTGTCACGGGATGATGAGTCATCCAATTATTAGCTTAGTCATAAGTAGTATTTTAGGTCATGACCATCAAGCTCAACGGTCATCCTTATCATAATTTATAATATTGCATAGCAGACCTTGACAATTAATAGCAATACTACCAATACCAGCTAGTAGACTTCTTTACAATCATTTAAAAAGTCTTCAGACATTACTAGTATATCAAAACTATCTTCTCTACACAATAATCTTAAACAACCTAGTTAAGTACTATTTCTTTTAAATAATTCGATATTTTAGTTATTTGTCTTTAATATTAAGCATTAATTTTATATCTATTAATCTAATTAATTAGATTGTTGTATTTATTAATTTAAATTATCTTTATATACAAAATACTGATCTAGTACTTAAGACTTAACTATACATATTCACTAATCACTACTCTATCTAACTAACAACTAAGACTAGCTAGTCTTTATACTAAATATCTCAAATAAGCTTAGCAGATTCTCTTCAATTCTCTTCAAGCTAGGCGATTAATTAAAGCTTATATTATACTATATTTAACACT
>Ga0182030_10018737_pt1 | contig 13247 bp, 13 predicted proteins | sample 812S3MmetaG_FD_121299 | JGI IMG/M metagenome (GOLD analysis project Ga0182030, IMG submission 121299) | Permafrost microbial communities from Stordalen Mire, Sweden - 812S3M metaG (Illumina Assembly) | ecosystem: Environmental > Terrestrial > Soil > Wetlands > Permafrost | place: Sweden... | reverse complement strand
TCGGTATAACTTTTGTTATACTTAGTTATATGAAAACAGCAGTTTCTATTCCAGATAACGTATACACTTCGGCTGAAAAACTTGCTAGCCGTTTAGGCAAATCGCGCAGCCAGCTTTATGCTCAAGCCTTAAGTAATTATTTATCTAAGCACCAAAAAGAAGGCATAACAACAAAATTGAACGAGGTTTACCTTAATAATGACTCAAAAGTTGATCCATTACTTATAAGTCTGCAGGCCCATTCCCTATCAAAGGAAGATTGGTGAAACGTGGCCAGATCTGGTGGGCAGAATTACCAGAACCAAGTGCTTCAGAGCCAGGTTATAAACGACCAGTAATTATTGTCCAAGCGGATGAGTTCAATAAAAGTCGCATTAGTACAGTGATAGTGGTAGCAATAACCTCTAACTTGAGGGTCGCCGATGCCCCTGGTAATTTACACCTTCCAAAATCGAATACTGGGTTAGTAAAAGATTCAGTTGCCAATGTGTCTCAAATACTTACTCTCGATAAGGGTTTCTTAACGGAACAAATCGGACAGCTTGATAAAGTAACTGCTCAGCAGCTGGATGAAGGCTTACAACTAGTTCTATCTTTATAGAATGGTGAGGTTCTAATCCGGCACGGTAGTTACTGTGCTAGACTTAGCAGAGATGATACTTCGAACGTTTCGTGCCACCGCAGCAGTTCGCTCTTGAGGCGGTTCCAAGCGGAAACAGGAAGGTGTACCATAATGCTTATGTTAATTCGAAGATTTTATGATCTACTCTTTGGGTAACTCTACTGGTGGATTTGTTGGGTTAATAATAGTTGGTTGTATCGGCTGTGGTAGGTTAATTGAAACGGGGTCCGTAGGTATTGGATTAATAACTGGCGTGCTAGGAGTTACTGGTATTAGTTGCTCCTTAGGATAGCTAATAGGCGTCGGTTCGACCAGGGGGCTTGAAACAAATATTTCAGGAGACGAGTGGAAAGCAGGGTCATTGGATAGTGATGTTAGTCTCTTTCTCCGTGGTAATAACCTCTCAAAGAAAAATATACCAAAGATAATTAGAATGATCGGAATACCAATACCGGCAGTGTAAGCTGCGGCTAAGCCTATGCTTAATGGTTTTGACTTATTGGATGTCTTTAGGTCAATAGTTGTTACTATGGGCTTAGACGGTTTGGTTAGCTTAGTAGTGCTTGTTGGGGTTGGTGTGGTAACTGGAGCTGGGGTAACGGTTGGTGTGGGAGTGGGGGTTGGCGTGGGAGTAGTAACTTTTTTGGTTGGGACAGGAGTTGTGACAGGCGCGGGGGTTGGCGTGGGAGTAGTAACTTTTTTGGTTGGGACAGGAGTTGTGACAGGCGCGGGGCTTACTACGGGGGGAAATTGACCACCAATTATCGTTTCTATTCCACCAGATATATCCTGTGTTGCAAAATCGGCAGCACAAGCTGATCCACTTGGCCCGTCGTTAATGTGGCTTGTCGGCGATATTGTTCCGTTGTTGGCGGTTAGGTTTAAAAATTCTACTTCGGATTCTTGCATATCGCTGCAACTCGCCGTTGGGCCACTGTATCTTTCGTGAAAAGTATTGGATATATCATAAAGATTGCCCCGAGTACTTGGTACTACAATATTACCAATTAGCGATGAGGTATGAGTTGTCGTATCGGTTATTGTCCCCGTCCATGTATTGCTCCCAGCTGATTGACTGGACAAAGAAATATTTAGGTCGTATGTGTTATTGACCACCCATGGATAAGTAATTCTTGATGTGTAGAAAACACCACCTTCATTACCTGATGAATTATAGCCAGGACCGCTTGAAGAGGTAGCCCCCCAGATTGAGAATATTGCAATTTTTCCCGTTGGTGCCGATCCTTCGGTTTGGAGCCCTAAATATCCACCCGTTGCAGGATAATCACCCGAGAACCAATAATAGGCTGAGAAATAGTACCCGTCTGGTGACCCATCTGCTATGGGAATAATGTCTGTATCCATCGATGTATACCCCGCTGGGTTAGATGGCCAATACCAATACGTATCGTCGAAATGCGTTGGATTGGTTATGGGATCAGCTAAGACAGTTTTAGCAAATGTAAAAAGAGTAGCTGCCAAGACCAAGATCAGTATTGATTTTTTCATTTTTATTGTCCCTACGATCATTATATAACATCTATTGTGCAAGCAGTATCGTTCTAACCTCGACAATGATGCCGTACCATAATTATATTGACCTCGATATTTTGAGACCTTTTTAATTGATTTTGATATGCTTAAGTAAGTCATGTTTGAGCCTCATAAAATCGGCAGTAAATTATCTGACATCATTCTCGGAGGACAGGACGGCCTAGTTAGCATATTGGGCCTGTTGCTGGGACTAGCTGCTGCCACACGATCTTCAAGAATTATTATCGCCGGCGGATTGGCGACTATATTTGCTGAAACACTATCGATGTCAGCTGTCGCTTATACCTCGAAAATGGCTTCCAAGGATCATTACGCTGCTGAAAGAAAACGCGAAATTAAAGAGGTTCAAGATACGCCGGAATCAGAACGGCAAGAAATTACAGATATATATGCCGCTAAAGGGTTTACCGGAAAACTGCTTGAGGATATCGTCAATCACATCACATCGGATAAAGAACTATGGATTGATACCATGATGAAAGAAGAATTGAACTTGTTGCCGGTAGTAAAACACGATGTCTATATCTACAGCGCGGTTGTTGGAGTGTCGACTTTTAGCGGCGCCATGTTGCCGCTTATCCCATTTTTCTTTTTGCATGTTCATCCGGCATTGGTAGCTGCACTGATTCTTTCGATCGTTGTCCTAGCCGCCATTGGCGCCTACAAAGCACGTATGACCATGGGCAAACCGGTCAAGAGTGCTCTTGAAATGGTCATTATTGGAATGGGCGCAGCAGTTGCCGGATATTTGATCGGGCTATTGTTTAAAGCTTAGCTATTGCTCGGTGCAGGCACGTGGGTCCCAGGCAGAAAGAGCTTGGGTGGCAGAAGATGCCGGCGAAAGTCCGGTCGTTGCCATTGTCGTAACTGTAGTGCTGGATGGTGTCGGTGAGCTGGCTGTTGATGATGAGCTGGCGGTAGGTGGAGTATTGACTGTTAAGCCATTTCCGGTAAGGATCGTTACATCTGAGCCGGCCGTAACCAGGTTTGAATTTTCCGACAGTATGACGGAACCGGTCATTTGACGGGCAACAGCTTCGGCATCGGCTTCAGTGCTCGGACTTGCATAGTTCACGACTGTTTCGTTTGCTTTATAACTCAGCGGCGAGGCTGCCCCGGGCTCACCAAGGACATTAAAACCGAGGTCTGAGAGAGATGACATGACCTGGCTGGCTTCGCCTGAAGTGCCGCTACCGTCAATGACATTAACCGAAACTGACGAAGGAGTAGGCAGGGATTTGCCCGTCATGGTGTCGTCGGTATTTTTTACCCCTAGAAATTCATTAATCACGTGCTGGTCAGAGGCTTCTGTCGGGAAAACAACGTCGCCATAATCAACGCCGTTATATATATAGTCTCCGAAGTCCGGGGTTGATATTGGGAGAGTATATTGCGGAACATTATTTATGCTGACGGCATGCAGGTCTTCCATAAGCTGCAGCATGGACGAAGTTGAAAGGCCAGAGTCAACCTGCACCTGAGGAGCAATAGCATCAACCAACTTTTGGTCGGTAATCGGGTTGCCCAGACCTTTGGCGTCAACAGTACTCGCTAAAACCCGTAAGAACTCGTGCGTTCGGGCAATTCTGGCAATATCACTTACTGCTTCCTGAGGCCAAAGATATACATCCGAGGTCTTTATATCCGGCGGATCGTATTGCAAGTGACGAGCCCGCACAACCTGGAGAGCTTCGACACCGTTGAGCAGCTGGCACCCCGGCGTCTTTATATCCAGATAAGACTCGGAGTCATATACGGGCATCGGAAAATTCATTTTTATTCCGCCGACGGCATTAACAATATTCACGAAACCATCAAAACCGACTTCGGCATAATGCTGGATAGGTATGGCAAAATCCTGCTGGATGGCATTGACGAGTTGAGTCGGCCCTTCATAGAGTGCGGCGTCTATTTTAAATGCTTGATCGCCAGAACGGGCATTAGGCACAAAAGTATCACGAGGAATGGACAGCAAAGATACCGTATGAGTGCTGGGCACAACATGAACAATAAATATGATATCGCTGTTTACGCCGGTTACGCCCTGCGAGCAAAAACCCCACTGTGCATTTTGAACTTTCAGATTACAGCGGTTCGTCGAACCGGCAACTAAAATGTTTTCCGCCCCACCGACAGATGTCGTCAGGTTCCCCACCGCTAAATGGTTCAATTTATGATCAAGTTGCCAAACATCCCAACCAGCAAAACCCACCGCAGCTATCAGCAAGATACAGATAGCAGTAACAATCTTCCTTTTCAAAGACCACTTTTTCGCCCTCCGCCAAAATTGCCAAAACCGTGATTTAGTTTTAGGCGCACCGGCTAATGGCTGGGGCGGTCGCGACGACGAGGAAGCGCCCGGGATTGTGGTATTAAGTAATGATTTGGGCTGGGGGACGGACAATTCCGGGTGACTGGCTGGTTGATTGTCTAATTGCTCAGGAGCAGCTGTAGAGGGGCTTGTGCGATCAGGCGGAGCAGTCTCTGGTCGGTGTCCTAGCCGGGGTTGAATAATACCATCGACGTAAGTCGGCCGAGATCGTTTTAGCGGTTGGCGGGAATTTTTTTTATCCATGCAAGTTTCATTATTTTAGCATAAGAGCAGCGATGTTTAACTGCTATCCACTTTATACTTAATTCGCTGGTCTTTAAACCACAAGAAATAATGAATCATAGGGTAGAATAGTAGTGTGCAGCACAACCAATACCCTACGAAAACGGCAAAGACCGCCATGACTAAGGCCGGCGTAGAAAAACAGACAACCGCAGAATTATTTAATGTACTGGGGAGTTCAGTCGAGGGGCTGACAGACCATGAAGCCCAAAACCGGCTTGGTATATACGGGTCTAATGTTCTGAAAGATGAATCGAAGAAAAGTCTGTTCAGATTGGTACTGAACCAGTTCAAAAGTTCACTAATCTACTTGCTTATATTGGCCAGTCTGTTGTCCTTTATATTAAACGACCTGAGTGACGGCTTCATTATTTTAGCAATCTTGATCATAAACACAGGGCTTGGTTTCTATCAGGAATATAGATCAGAGAATGCCGTGGCTAAGCTTCAAAAACTGGTCAGTAAAGAAGCATTGGTAAAGAGAGATGGGCGGGAAATACTGATCGGAGAACAGCTGCTAGTTCCGGGCGATATTGTCATATTAAAGGAAGGCGACATTGTTCCGGCCGATATTAAGTTAATCCATGTTGATGATTTGAGCGTCAACGAATCGCAGTTAACCGGAGAATCGGCACCAGTAACAAAAACTGATGATGGAATAAATTCTTTGACGTTTGCCGGGAGTACCGTCGAACGCGGCGAGGCTGAAGGCATCGTCTATGCAACCGGAAAAAATACCGAGATTGGTAAGATTGCCCATTTATCTTCTAGTACACAGCGAACTACGCAATATGAAAAATCTTTGTCAGCGTTTAGCTCTTTCTTGATTAGGGTGACGTTTTTGACGCTGGCATTGGTGTTTATTCTAAAGCTGATTATCACTCATGATGCATCCAATATCGGAGCGCTCGGTTTGTTTGTGGTGGCTCTGGCTATAACCGTCGTGCCCGAGGCTATGCCGGTAATTGTCACGGTAACGCTATCGACCGGAGCGATGAGGTTAGCCAAACAACACGTTATTGCTAAAACGCTGACTGCCGTTGAAGATCTGGGCAACATTACCCTGCTGTGCAGCGACAAAACGGGCACATTGACCGAGAACCGCCAAACCGTAAAAAATGTCATAGCCGACGATAAAGAGCTGTTCCAGAGATTGGCGATTGCTAGCCTCGAAACGCTAGACGAAAAACGCAAGAAATTCCAGACTTCATTCGATAAAGCATTCTTGGAATACGTACCGGCCGACATCCAGCAAGAGGCTCAAAGCTACAAACGGCTGGAAGAACTGCCTTTTGACCCGGACTCCCGCCGGCGCCGGGTGGTATTTACCGACGGCAAGAAAACTTTTCTGGTTGAAGTCGGTTCGGTTGAAACGCTGCTTACGATTACTGGCGAAGCGAAAAAAGAACAATTTCTTAAAATCATCCGGGCTGATGGCAAGAACGGACTCAGGCATCTGGGCATTGCCTATAAAGAAATTAACTATAGCAGCAACAGTGAATTTGACATATTAAAACATGAGCAAGATCTGAAGTTTGTCGGTTTCGTAGCGCTTGAAGACCCCCTGCGCCCGACCACCAAACACACCATTGCGCTGGCAGAAAAACTTGGTGTGGCTATTAAGATTCTCTCCGGCGACAGCAAAGAAGTCACTGAGTATGTCGCCCGTGAAGTCGGCTTGATGGGCGACAAACAAATTGTCTATACCGGCGAAGAACTGGATGGGATGTCCGACGAGGAATTCAGCCGGGTTGCCCAGGAGAACAATGTTTTTGCCCGGTTAAACCCTGAGCACAAATACCGCATCATTAAACTTCTTAAACAAAACAATGTGGTCGGTTACCAAGGGGACGGAATTAATGATGCTCCGGCATTAAAACTAGCTGATGTGGCAATTGCCGTGAACAGCGCCACCGACGTCGCCCAGGACAGTGCCGACATCCTACTGCTGAGAAATGATTTAAGTGTAATTATTAACGGCATCAGCTATGGCCGATCGATTTTTAGCAATATCAATAAATATATCCGCTTTACGATGGTCAGCAATTTTGGCAACTTCTTTGCCATTTCGGCACTCTACCTTATTTCCGGCGCCAACTTACCCCTATTGCCAATCCAGCTAGTGCTAACCAGCCTGCTGACCGATCTGCCCTGCATCACCATCGCCACCGATAATGTCAGCCCAGAAGAGCTAGTCCGACCCAGTAAGTTTAATGTTCATTCCTTGATGTTTATCTCAATGTTCCTGGGATCGATAACGGCTCTGTTTGAGATCATGTACTATGCCATTGTCAGGCATCAGCACACCGGTGTCTCGCAAACCGGGTTATATCTGTTCCTGACACTGGTTGCGTTAGTCGTCATTTTCACCATCCGCAACAAAGACCACTTCTGGCGGGCAGCAAAATTATCTAGGGCTATGACCTCCTCATTTGCCATTATCACGGTCATTTCTATTATCACTATATATATCGGCTTAACAAAAAGGTTGTTCTCGTTTACCGCCCTGCCAATAGGGATTCTTGCCGTAACCATTGTCATGGTTGTATTTTATGTATTTGTTCTGGACACGATTAAAACGTGGTTTTATAAATCCGGTATTGGCGGCGGTCTGTAGGTGCAGGCTACCTGGCAAAGGTTATATTGTCGATGTTGCCTCTGATGGTGAGCGCTTTGGGGATTATCAAGGTTACATATTAGCACAACCGGTCATTAGCTGTGCTTTGACAAATCCTGTTTGTAATTATCGAGGTAATAGGGATTCTACTCACGCCCTATAGCAAAATCTTGATCGGCGATAGTAGCAATAACCTCGGGTCTTTCCGGCTCTGCGGCAGTATTTCTTTCGCTATGGGCCTGAAGAATCGAACTGGCTTGGTTTGACAGCCCAGAAGCTGCCCCGACAATGATCATTCCGACACTTAATACCCGTGCGGCTGGATTAATGACTGGTTCAAATCCGTGCTGCAGCCCATAATGGAAACCTGCCTGATTAACCATATCTGTCAACAAATAGCCGATCACACCGCTTGGCACCAATACTCTCATTGCAAAAAATGAATACTGGTTGGGCGAGTGGCTAAAACCCTCTTTTAGTCTTCCCCATCTATTTGGACCGTAAAAGAAATCCTCGCCAAGCGGTTTTTCTCCGTAGGTGTTTCTGCTCATATTCTGAAATCAATTAATTACATTACATCTTAGTATATTCTTAACTATCAGATTATTGAATTTTTGACGAATATATTAATAAGCTCTGTTCAGTGGCTGGCAATTAGCTCAGCTGCCACCTTACGCAATAATCAAGATTACCAACATTGAGAAATATGAGTGCTATAAGTTGATTCGACTTGCCGCCGACCAAGCTAATGGCCGTAACTCTGATCTCCGTAGCCTCGTGCTTCGTTGCTGCTCGAACTAGACTTGGTAAGCATACCGATAATAGTCGAGAATCCGAATAACGAGGTAACCGCTAAAGCCATTGTGGTTAAAAACTGCCTTCGTGTTACATTCTTTTGCAATAGCTCGTCAAGTTTTGCCATTTTATTTAAATATCTATTTATTTCACTATTTCACTATCAAGCTTATGCCATTAAGCGTTAATCTGTCAAACTTGCCCAGCAATAACTAGTAACTAGCCCAGCGCTCAGTTCGACAAGGCAGTATAAGTAACCTGTGTCGAATAGGAACCGCTGGTAACGGTTGTATCGGCGCAAACTCCATACCAGACTTTCGTGTTTACTGCCGGATCAGCAACTGTCGAAGTGCTGGCAATAGTATCCGCAGCGCCGCTACTCGGTTGAACGGCGGCAAAAGTTGTACTACTCAGAGATGTGTTATTTTGGCTGGTCGTTGGGCCGTTGCCAAAATTGCCGAGCGAATCAACACGATAGCCCCAGGTATCCGCAGTCAGCGCGATTGGGCTGTCAAATGTACCGCTGGTGGCACTGATTGACGCGCTGCCGTTGACCAGCGATGTATCAGTATTACCGTCGCTCAACGTCAGAATATAACCGTTGGCGTCATCAGTCAGAACCGAAACAGTGTCACTGTTGATTGTGCAGCTTGCGGCGGGAGTCGGAGTGACATTTAAGGAAATCGGCCCGGAACTGCCGATGGTGATGCTGCAAGTATCGCCATAGGTGCAGGAGCCATAGCTACTGCTGCTATAAGCACCGCTCGAGTAATAAGCAGCTACCAGGGGATTGATCGAAACAAACAAAAGACCGGCAATCGCCAGCAGCAAGCTTAGCAGTCGGATTTTTCTCATTTACTTAGATCGTTTAGTTCTCGGCTTTTTCAATCTACGTATAAGCCGATAAAACAAACGGGCAACAATTATCAGGACTATGACCGTAATAATAGCTAGCAGATAAACTCTGACGGTGCGCGACATTACCAGTACCCATTTTGTCGATAAATTATGCGTGTGATTCAAAAAATTCACACTACCGTTAACTTTAAAAATCCCCAGGCTAGGAGCTTTGTCCCAAGGTATCTTTATCTGGCGAATGGTCTGCGGTAACACTTCTTTAATTGTGTTCAGGCTGTATTTAGTCTGCCCGAATACATCATCTATCTTAAGAGAGATAGTTGCCGGAAAATTTAACGCTCCGCTGTCTTCCAGCCGAATCGTTGAAGTTAGCGGCGGCTCTTGAAACATGCTTGTCTGCCAAGTAAGTAATTTCCCGCCTTGAGTAACGGGTCCAGCTACCTGGATGTAGAAAATTTCCCCTACGCGCTCGTTTAGGGTGATGGCAGTCGGTGTTTTAGGATATTGGGTTTGAGCAAAAGCGACCGCGAAGTACGCTCCCGGTAAAGTGGTTTTTGGAACAGTAATTGAATAATTTACCTGCGTTGATTGACCCGGGATAATACTAGCCGAGCTAATTGAAAACTTTAACCAGCTGGCAGGATTTGCGGCATGAGGCACGAGCGTAAAATCCGGCGTGTAGTCTTCGCCACTGACATGATAAGGCGAACTATAGATCTGATAATTATATCCTGTGTTGCCTTGATCAATGACCGAGAATGAGCCATTGTAAACTGCCCCCGGGTTAATGACAGGAGTATTTGATGTCGGACTAAGAGTAATATCCTGCGGAGCAGCATAGGCTATGCCACCTACAAGAAAGAAGCTCAAAAACAGCAATACAATACCACCGAAAATTTTTGGGCGGTAACTGTGTTTCATTCTAGTTTATACTTAACCTCTTATTTACTAACTTGTAGTTACTGTATACGTTACGCTGTTGGTATAGGTCCCTGAAGGTTGGGTGGTATTGGCGGCAACTCCGTACCAAACCGTAGTCGTGGCGTTTGTGGCCGTACCGGCAGCGGTAACTAGTGTGTCGGGAGAAGCAGTCGCCGGTACAGCGGCAAACTTAATGGTGCCGCTGATGGCCGCGCTGCTTTGACCCGTAGTCGGTCCAGTTCCAAAACCGCCCAAACTGTCAACCCTATAGCCCCAAGTATTGACTGCCATGACTACCGGCGTAGTCTTATTCCCCGATGAAGCCGGGATATTGTTAGAACCAGACACCAGTGTCGAAGAGGCGGAGGTTTCTGCCAGCTGCAAAGTATAGCCAGCAGAGTCATTGGTGCTGATAGTAACCGTATCGCTGGCAATTGTTTGGGCGCCGGAAGCTGTCGGGACAATGTTATCATTTACCGTAACGTCAGTGGTAAAGAGGCTTACGACCGGGCTTATGACAGAACTAATGGAAGTGCTAGCCGTGCTGGCGGAGACAACAGCCGTAGCACCGAATGACAAAAATAAAGTTACTACAACTACTGCAACAATCCTAAAATATCTGGACATCTGGACCCAACCTCCTACAAATTGATGTTTACGTTTTTTATCTTAACACGATTTTCGCAAAACCCAATGCTAAAGACGTGGATAACTTTTAGGTTTGTGAAAATTATTTTTTAATTAGCGGTGGCTGTGTAAGTTACGCTGTTGGTATAGGTTCCTGAGGGTATGGATGTATTAGCAGCGACTCCATACCAAACTGTGGTGGTGGCATTTGTGGCAGTGCCCGAAGTGGTGACCAGCGTATTCGGAGAACCACTTGCTGGCACAGCAGCGAATGTGATGGTTCCGCTAATAGCCGTGCTGCTAGCCGGCGAAGTCGGACCAGCGCCAAAGCCGCCGACACCATCAACCCTATAGCCCCAAGTGTTGTCTGCCATGGCTATCGGTGCAGCCTGGGTACCGGATGAAGCCGGAATAGTATTAGAATTGTATGTTAATGACGAGGATGCGGAGGTCTCGCCCAGCTGCAAAGCATAGCCGGCAGAATCGTTGGTGCTGATAGTAACTGTATCGCTGGCAATTGTTTGGGCGCCGGAAGCCGCCGGTAAGACATTATCATTGACCGTGACGTCGGTCGTAAACAAACTTATAACACCTGATAAAGTTGAGCTTATAGTAGTCGAAGTAGTATAAGCCGATGCTATCGTCGTCATGCTAAGTGATAGGAACAAAGATAGACCGACCAGAACAGCTAGCCGCAAATCACTTAACTTTATTATTCGGAGAACTATTTTTTTTAGCTGCGTCATTGTCTATTTTTTAGTATACATCAGCTTTTAACCAATAGCTTATTGGTTGTAAAAATCTACAGCACCGCTAAGTTCCAGGCACAAATAATGGGTGCATGGCTAAGATGTTAAAGTCGGAGGTGTTGCCCGCTGATAAAGCTCATGTTATTGTTAAAATTGATCATGCTGCACTTCAGCATGGAATTATTATTAGGAGATGTAAATAATGCCGCCACCGCTGCGATTGCCAATAGTTGGTTCAGACATTAATGACTGGGGTAGTATTTTAAACTATTACCTCGAGCAAGCCCACGACCCGACGACCGGTCAGTTAGTTGTCTCGGCTACTAACCCCAATAACCCCGACGGTACTAACACCAACCTGGCCACTACTAACCAGCCCGGGCTGGTGCAACTAGCTGGCGATCTGGCCGGAACCGCTATTAGCCCGGCACTTGCTTCGGTAATTACCGCTGGCAGTGTCGGCTCGGATACATCTATTCCAGTAATTACTTATGACGCAAAGGGTCGGATCACATCTGTAAGCACAGCTGCGGTTAGCTCTAGTAATGTTTCGAGCTTTAGTATCGATGGCGGAAATTCGCTGACCACTTATAGCGGAACGCTTAAAGTCGACTTCGGGGGTTCAGTGTGAGCTACGGCCAATTTCAATTCCGGCGCGACACCGCTGCCAACTGGGCAGCCAATAATCCAGTACTGTTGTCCGGCGAGATGGGCATCGAAACAGATACGTCCAAATTTAAAATTGGCGATGGCGCCTCAGCCTGGACATCTCTAGGGTATGGCGGGCTGCAAGGACCAACCGGCGCGACTGCCGGCAGTAACCCTGCCGTCCAGGTTGTCGCCACCACCAACCAAAGTACTACCGGTCTGCCGACAATTGACAGCGTAGCTTTAACCAATAATGCCAGGGTGCTGTTAGTAGCCCAGTCGACTGCCAGCCAAAACGGCATATGGGTTACTGCATCTTCGGGCAGCGGGGCCTGGACTCGGCCGACAGACTTCAGCAGTGCGTCAAATCAAAACGGCAGCGCGGTAGACGTCGAGTCCGGAACTGTAAATATTGCTTCAAGATGGTTGTTGTCAGGTACGTCGACTATAACCGTTGATGTCAGTCCGCAAACCTGGGTTATGGTTGCCGGCGGTGAGATGAATGCTTATACGCTAGAGGGCAATAATACTAATGCCGTAGGAGCAGCACGGGATTTAACTATCCAGCAGGTTCAGGCTATGCTCAACTCTACCACAATTGGCTTAACAGTTGCGGCTTCAAAAGGCTATAATTTAAACTAAGCGAGGAACAGCAATAATGGCGGCAAACACTTCACCAATTTACTCTTTAACACCAAACATCAGTGGCGCGGAGATTACTACCCTTAACACAGCTTCAGATGGTAGTGGTACCATCGGCAATAATATATTTAAGGTCTACACAGCCGGAGTAAACGGATCATATGTTTCGGTAATCCGTTGGTCAGTTGTTGGAACTGCTACTACAGCCTCTACTGCTACTGTTGGCAGGTTATTTATTACTTCTCTTTCAACTAACGTTACCACTAATCCCGGTACGAATGTGTGGTTACTAGCTGAATATGGTTTAGCTTCGCAATCAGCCGCCAACAATGCAACAGCTACTTTTTTTATTGAGGTACCAATATATAAAGCATTGCCTGCAGGATGGTGTATTCTTGCAACTCTACACGCTAATACGGCAACAAACACCGGTTGGCAAGCGGTAGTTTACGGCGGAGATTATTAAACAAGGTGATTGACGAATTTTACTTTCCCTCGAATACCTTCGGGGACGTTAAGATGTTCTACTGCTCTGGCGCAGCCGCCAATTGGCAGGAATGGGTCAAACCCAGGGGCTGCAGTATGATAATGATGTTCTGC
>Ga0182030_10018736_pt1 | contig 13248 bp, 11 predicted proteins | sample 812S3MmetaG_FD_121299 | JGI IMG/M metagenome (GOLD analysis project Ga0182030, IMG submission 121299) | Permafrost microbial communities from Stordalen Mire, Sweden - 812S3M metaG (Illumina Assembly) | ecosystem: Environmental > Terrestrial > Soil > Wetlands > Permafrost | place: Sweden... | reverse complement strand
TTTGGCCGGTCAGATCGGACTTGTGGCTGTCACTCCATAGTCTCTGGCAAGTTCCAAGTCATCAATCATACCATCTATACGTCCCCACCGATCAGGAAAAGTAACATGTCTTGCACAAGATGAGTTGCCAGAATTTGCAGAAGTTCGCTGTCTCCGGTGGACGATTTTCTGTCACCTGTTTGGGCTTTGTGGGTGCTTTACAGGGTGTTATGATGACCACCGAAGCAATGCATGCGGCAGAACTCAGCGATGCCGATTTGGTGACCGCCAGCCTGCGGGGTGATCGCGACGCCTTTGGCCGGATTGTTGAACGCTATCAAACCCTGATCTCGTCGCTGGCCTACTGTGCCACCGGCAACGTAACCCGGAGCGAGGACCTCGCGCAGGAGGCCTTTGTCTGCGCCTGGAAGCAGCTCGCCGAATTGCGCGAGCCGGCCAAGCTGCGGCCCTGGCTGTGTACCATCACCCGTTTTCTCATCAGCAAGGAATTCCGGCGCCAGGACCGTGAGCCGGATCATGCCGCCGGATCATTGGAGGCCGTGGACGAATGGGTTTCCCCCGAACCGCTGCCCCCGGACCAGGTCATCGGCGACGAGGAAAAGGCGATCCTCTGGCGCTCCCTCGAACGCCTTCCGGAAATCTATCGCGAACCGCTGGTGTTGTTTTATCGCGAGCACCAGTCCATTGAAGCCGTCGCGCAGGATTTGGATCTCAGCGAAGATGCCGTGAAACAGCGGCTGTCGCGCGGGCGGAAACTGTTGCAGGAGCAATTTCTCGCGTTTGTTGCCGGCGCGCTGAAACAAACCAGTCCGGGCAAGGCTTTTACGGTCGGCGTCGTGGCCGCCCTGCCACTGCTGGCCACCACCGCCAAGGCGGCTACAGTCGGCTCGGCACTGGCAAAGCCCGGCAGCGTGGCCGCCAAGACCACGACCTCCGTCGGGTTTCTGCAGGCCATTGCCAACTTTTTTATGGGTATGGTGTATTGGGTTGCCGCGGCTTTGCCTTTGGGCGGATACATCGGATACAAGATGGGGGGCGACCGTCAAAACAGTGAGCGCGCGCGCCGGTCGGTGGCCACTTTCTGGCGCATCATAGGGCTTGGCATGTTCCTCTCCCTTTGCCTCCCTCCTCTAATCATGCTCTTGCTCCACAAAATGGCCCTCCTGTCCGACGCCAAAGGCATGGCCATTGAGGGATTTTGGGTAAACGCATCTGTGCCGGTCTTCATCTTTGGAGTGGCCCCGCTATCCCTCATCATCTGGATTTGGCGACGCCGACAGCGAACCGTTCCGGCACCGGCTTTCGGCGGTCCAGCCTCCGGCCAATCTGCCAAATCCATTGCTCTCTGGGTGGTACTGGCCATGACTGTGGCACTCGTTGACTTGGGCTATTTCTACTGGATTTCCAGCCGCTTCGCCTCCATGCACTTTCCCCAAACTCGCTACGTATCCACGAGTGAAGTGCAAAAACTGATCGCCAATTCGGAGGTCCGAAAGTTTCGCCTGAAGCTTTTCCAATATGCCAGCGGAGCCCGCCAGCTCTCTGGTGATCTGCTGGAAGACAGAAAGATGTCCCCGTTCATCGCCCCGGTCGAGAACCGCACGCTGGCCCTGCTTGCCGAGAGCGGCATCAGCTACGAAACAAAAACTGAAGGCCGGAATTCTCCTCGTTTAAGCCACGTGGCGTGGTGGGCTCTGCGGCTGCTGAATCCATTTTGCTGTTTCATCCTCGTGGCAGGGGCCATTACGCTATTGCCTCGAAGCCACAACCGCCCATCCGGACCGCATGCCATCACCGAGCTGAGAAATGAACGTCGGGTGGACAAGACTTTTGCCGCCTTGGCCGCTTGCGGAATGGTCGCCTTGGCCGTTTTCCGGGGGGCGTCCACGGACTGGAAGGTTCGCACCATCGCCGACTACCAGGTCCAGGCCATCGCCGCTCAGCACAAGAATGCCCGCTTCGAAGTATTTGAGTATTGGGATGGCGCGAGAAAATTATGGATCTCCGACCTGCGCTCTCCTGACTTCATTGCCCCCGCGAACGAATCCACCCTGGGAATGTTGGCCAGCCAAGGCATTACTTGCCAAACCTACGTAGCCGGAGAGGCCAATTTCCCGGGACCGGGCAAATCCATCTCAGCGCTGTGGATTCTCTCCCTAACGGCGGCTGCCGGAACACTTTTGTGGTGGGTGGCCAGAAGCCGGCCCGTTTCCTCGTCAAGCGCCCAGGAGCGGCAACGGTATGAGATTCATTTCCACCAACCCCAGCGCGACAGGGATCCCGTTGCAGACCGGCTCGACCATGTTTTCGCGCGCTGGCGGCTCCGTTTCCAAAACCGGTTTTACCCTGGTTGAACTGTTGGTGGTCATCGCGATTATTGGCCTTCTCGCCTCGCTGCTGCTGCCCTCCTTATCGGCGGCAAAAGCTCGCGCCCTAACCGCCAATTGCCTTAATAATCAACGCCAGCTCGGGCTGGCCTGGACGCTTTATGCGTCCGACGCCAGGGACCGGCTGCCGCTCAACCTTGGCAGTTCCGTCAAAGGCATCCATCGCAGCCCGCCGGGCTGCTGGGTCACCGGAAGTGCCCCATGGGATGCGGACCCCGCAACGATCACGCAGGGCACACTTTATCCCTACGCCCAGTCCATAAAACTCTATCATTGCCCGGCCGATCATAGCTGTGTGGAGGGCACCAGCACACCCAGGTTGCGCAGCGTATCTTTGAGCATCTATATGGGGGGCGAGGACTCCGAGACCAATTTTTTTATCTGCCCAGTGATGAAATTCACCGAACTACGGCATCCAGCGCAGGCCCTCACGTTCCTCGACGAGGATGAGAACTCGATTAACGAGGGCATCTTTCTGTATGCTTCCAAAATCGACGAATGGCTGGACCTCCCGGCTCGGCGGCATCAGGAGGGCCTGGTGCTGGTTTTTGCCGACAACCATTCGGAGTACTGGCGGTGGAAAGGCCCGGCGCCGGTATCCTGGTTCAATGGCGGATATGTGATGGATCCGCTGGAACTCCAGGACCTAAAACGTCTCCAGCAGACCGCCCCGGATGCAGAATGATCCCTCTCCATGAACCGAAAGCTTCCCATAAAGGTAAAGATGACTGGAGCGGACGCGGCCATGAGAAACACCTCGAAAGTCGCGGGCGGATTCACCTTGCTTGAGCTGCTGGTGGTCATCGCCATCATCGCCATCTTGGCGGCGCTCTTGTTGCCAGCCTTGAACCGGGCCAAGGCAACCGCCACGGGAACCGCCTGCTTGAATAATTCCAAACAGTTGGGCCTGGGCTGGCATCTCTACACCGATGATAATGCGGGCCGATTGGTCAACAACGGGGTGGTCAATGGCTGGCCGTCTCATGCGGGGCCGCAGACTGGCTTGCCGATTGCGATACCCAATTGGGTTTACGGATGGATAGATTGGTCCTCGTCCCCCGACAACACCAACGCCCAACTCATTGCCGATGGATTGCTCTTCCCGTACACCAAGGACACCAAGCTCTACAAATGCCCCGCCGACCGCTATCTGTCGGCGGAGCAATTGCGCGGTGGAATCGCCGAGCGCGTCCGCAGCGTCTCGATGAACGGGTTCATCCTGGGCAGCGACCAGCCAAGCTTGTACTGGGTGCCCGGTTTCGCCTCGTATGCCAAGGAGAGCGACATCCGGGCCCCGGCGCCGTCCGATCTTTGGGTCTTTGCGGACGAGGATCCCGACACCATCAACGACGCCTGGCTCATGTCTTCGATGACCAATCCAAACCAGTGGGACGACATGCCGGGAAGTTATCACAATGGGGCCTGCCCGTTCAGCTTTGCCGACGGCCACAACGAGATGCACAAATGGCGCTCACCGAAAACCTGCCCGCCCGTGGCTTATACCCGGAACACAATTCAAGATTCGGGCAGTGTTGATATTCAGTGGCTGCTCAGCCACACCAGCGTGGCGATGCCTTAAATTCTCACTTCACCCATTTCACTTCGCCCGCCGGCCGAAAATTCTTCATGCGCGCCAGGATCTTTTCCGCCGTTTGCTCCACCAACACCAGCGCGCGATGCTGCGGTCGGATGAAGCCTTCGCTCTGGCTGTGATCGAGAAATGCATGCAGATGCCGATAATAGCCGGCAATATCGAGCAGTCCAAACGGCTTTTGGTGCCAGCCCAATTGTCCCCAGGCGAGCACCTCGAAGAATTCTTCAAACGTGCCGTAGCCGCCCGGCAGGGCGATGAAACCATCGGACAATTCCGCCATCAACGCCTTGCGTTCATGCATGGTTTTCACCACGCGCAGATCGGGCAGTGTCTCGTGGACCACTTCCTTGATGACGAGTTTTTCAGGAATCACGCCGATGACATGACCGCTGTGTTTCATGACGGCGTCCGCCACGATGCCCATCAGGCCCACCATGCCGCCACCGTAAACGAGCTCGATCTTCTCGCGCGCCAGCAGCGTGCCCAGTTCTTCCGCCGCCGCGGCGTATTCCGGGCGCGCGCCTTTGTTCGAGCCGCAATAGACAGCGATCCGTTTCATTTAAGGTCGTTTAAGGTCAATTCCGCATGACGAAAACAGGCCACCAAATGGTCGTTCACCATGCCCACGGCTTGCATGTGCGCGTAACATATCGTGGTGCCCACGAACTTGAATCCGCGCTTCAGCAGGTCCTTGCTCAACCGGTCTGAGACTTCGGTCCGCGCCGGGACTTCCCGCATGCTTTTGCGATGATTGATGATGGGTTTGCCCTCCACAAACCCCCATTGATACGCGTCAAAACTGCCAAATTCTTCCTGCACCTTCAAAAAGGCCCGGGCGTTCTGAATCGTCGCGTGTATCTTCAACCGATTTCGAATGATGCCCGCATTGCCGAGCAGCCGGGCGGCATCTTTGTCGCCGTACCTGGCCACTTTTTCCACATCGAAATGGTCAAAGGCCGCGCGGTAATTCTCCCGCTTTTTCAAAACCGTATGCCAGCTCAGGCCGGCCTGCGCGCCCTCGAGAATCAGATATTCAAACAGCCGCCGGTCATCGTGGATCGGCACGCCCCACTCCCGGTCGTGGTAGCCCCGGTACATCTCGTCCGTCGGCCAGGGACACCTAATGCGTTCTTTTTTCATAATTAAACGGCCCTCACCGCCGCGATAAACGCCTTCACTTTCACCTCGTCCTTTTTCCCCGGCGCTGCTTCCACGCCGCTGGAAACATCCACCGCGAATGGATGCACTTGTTGCACTGCGGCGCCCACATTCTCAGGCGTCAATCCGCCCGCCAGAAAAATTGGTTTGCCGAATTTCTGCGCTTCCACGGCCAAATTCCAGTTGAAGGTTTCACCCGTCCCGCCCAAACCGCTCTTGGCATAGGCATCGAGCAGAAATCCATCCGTTTGAAAATCCTCGAGTCCCTTCAGCGATTCCGCGTCGCGAACCCGCACGGCTTTCAGGCTCATCACCCCAAACTGGGTGCAAAAATCCGACGTTTCGTTCCCGTGAAATTGCAGCAGGTTCAAGCCGCATTCGGCTATCGCCTGCGTCACCAGCGCCGCGTCGTCATTCACAAACACCCCCACTCGCAGCACGAACGGCGGCAGGGCGCGCGCAATTTCAACACCCTGCGCCAAGGTGATATGCCGTGGGCTGCCTTCATAAAACATCAGCCCGATCATGTCCGCGCCGGCCCCGGCGGCCATCAAGCCGTCCGCCACGCTGGTGATGCCGCAGATTTTTACGCGCGTTCTTTCCATTTGCGATTTATGCTTTGAACCTTACGATGGTCGTCGATTTGTACAATTTGCGTAAATCGTAAATCGTAAATCGTAAATTGCAACCGATGGAACGCTCGATTTATTTCGACTACAATGCCACCACTCCGCTCGACCCGGAGGTGCGGGTCGCCATGCTGCCTTTCTTGGACGCCATCTGGGGCAACCCGTCGTCCGTTCACCACCTCGGCCGGAAAGCCCGCGCTTTGCTGGACGATGCCCGCGATCGCGCCGCCAGTTTTCTGGGCGCCAAACCGAGCGAAATCATCTTCACCAGCGGTGGCACCGAGGCGAACAATCTCGCCATTTTCGGCTCGGCCAGGTCGCTCAAGTCCAAAGGCAAGCACTTGATCACTTCCAGCGTGGAGCATCATGCGGTTTTGCAATGCTTCAATTATCTGGAAAAACACGAGGGTTTTTCGGTGACCCGCCTGCCCGTCGATAAAGAAGGCCGCATCAATGCGGCTGATCTTAAAGCTGCCCTCCGACCGGACACAATTCTCGTTTCCGTCATGGCCGCGAATAATGAAATTGGCACCCTCCAGCCGGTTTCACAACTCGGAGCGATCTGTCAGGAACACAAAATTGTTTTTCATTCCGACGCCGTTCAATGGTTCGGCAAAGAGCCTTTTGAGCACATTAAACAGTTCAATGCCGGTCTCGTTAACGTTTGCGGACACAAATTTCATGGTCCAAAGGGGGCTGGTCTGCTTTACGTCAAATCGCCGTTTCATCCCGATCCAATTCTTTTTGGCGGTGCCCATGAAAACGAACGGCGGGCCGGAACCGAAAATCTTCCTGCCATCATCGGCTTGGTGTCCGCTTTGGAAAAATTCGTCAAACCTCCGGTCTTTGAGCCTTCAAATTTAATACCTTTGGTTGAAAAACTGTTTTTGTGCGTCAGCGAAATTCCGGGCTGCTCGGTCGTTTCGCCGCGGGAAGGTTCTTTGGTCAACACCTTTTCATTCACTGTCGAAGGCTCCGATGGCATCGCGTTGATGGCTGGCTTGGACATGGAAGGTATCTGTGCCTCAAGTGGTTCTGCCTGTTCAGCTGGCTCACTGGAACCGAGCCATGTCATTTTGGCCACTGGCCAGCCAGCGTCGGCCAATTCCCTTGTGCGCTTTTCTTTGGGCCGGGAATCCACCGCCGCCGAGGTCGATTTTGTCTGTTCAGTCTTGCCTCAAATCATCCGTCGCGCACAACGTTGCTGATTTGGTGCGAATGGCTTGTGAATGACTTGTGCAAAGTGCGCACAACTTTGACTTTTCATTTTTTCTGGTCCAGATACCTTGCTGTTGTCGCCGGTGCCAATTAAAATTTTTGCCACGTTTGAATTGTGGTTTAAGAGTTGTTAGGCTTGTTCACCGGCCTTAATACGGATAGTTTTTTTATAAAAGAAGAACATATTAAACGAGCATGAACCTCACAATCAGCAAAGACCAGATCATCGCCGGCCTGCAAGCGGTTCAAAATGTTGTCAGCACGCGGACTACGCTGCCCATCCTTTCGAATGTGCTGCTGAACGCCGAGGGCAGTCACTTGGAAATTACGGCCACGGACCTCGATGTCACGGTGGCGTGCAAGGTGGAGGCCAAAGTGACCAAGCCGGGATCAACGACCTTGCCGGTTAAGAAGCTGTTTGGCATTGTGCGCGAGCTGAACGGGGACATCGAAATCGAAACGGACGAAAAGAACATCGCAAGCATCCGCAGCGGATCCTCCTTCTTTAAAATTCACGGCTTGGGGGCCGATGAATTTCCGCCCATGCAAAATTTTAAGGATGATAAGAAGGTGAACCTGTCGCAGGAAACGATTCGCGGCATGCTCAAAAAAACATCTTTTGCCGTTTCCACCGACGAGTCGCGCTATGTTTTGAACGGCATTTTCATCAGTCTGAAGGAAGGTAAAATGACGTTCGTGGCCACCGATGGCCGGCGCCTCGCCCTTGTGGACGAGGAAGTGGATGTCTCCGAAAAAAGCAGCGGCGAATTCATTGTTCCGGCCAAGGCGGTCAACGAATTGACGCGGCTCTTGCAGGACAAGGGAACTGTGGAAATCAAATTTGGGGAAAACCACGCTTCCTTCGCCTTGCAGAACGAAAATAGTTTTTCCGTGCTGCTCATCACCAAGTTGATCGAGGGTAATTATCCGAATTATCGACAGGTTATTCCCGGCGAAGCCAAGGAGCGCATCACTCTGGGGCGGGAGGAATTTCAACAGGCCTTGCGCCGGGCGGAGATCATGACGAGTGAAAAAGCCAATTCGGTAAAACTCGCTTTCGGAAAAAATAATCTGACCATCACCGCTAATTCGCCGGAAGTGGGTGAAGCGCGCGAAACGATGGCCATCAATTACAAGGGCAAGGAATTCGCCATCGCTTTTAATCCGCGTTACCTCATTGATCCCTTGGGTGCCCTGACGGAGGACGAGGTGTTCATGGAGCTGATTGATGAATTGAGCCCGGGCGTGGTCAAGATCAACGGGCCGTTCCTTTACGTCGTCATGCCGATGCGGTTGAGTTAAGACTCTGCCTCGCACGCCACGAGTTCGGCGCCGGCGGTCTCCCATTCCGTGGTGGCTTCGGCTAGGCGATTGTGGACATGCATCAGCTCGCGATTGATCTGCACCGCGTGGCCGCCGGCGTACGTTTCCGGTTTTTCCAGTTCTGTGGCGAGTTCTTTTTGCTGCGTTTCCAGCCCCGCGATTTCCTTTTCCAGGGCGGCAATCCGTTTTTGAATTTCCCGTTTTTTGCGTGACCGCGCCTGCCGTTCTTCGGCTTCAAAGCGCCTTTGTTCCTTGCGATCCAATTGCGGCGCCCCATTCTCTTCGGCTGGAGCATTGACCTTCGCCGGATGGGTGAAACTCGAACTGGTCAGCGCCGCGCGGGCACTCTGGGCGGTTTTGTCCAGGTAATACTGGTAGCCGCCGCCGAAATGCCGGAGTTGCCCGGCTTCTACGCGCACCACGTGATTGGCCAGGGCTCTGATGAAATGCACGTCGTGGCTGATGAACACCAGCGTGCCTTGGTATTGTTTCAATGCCTCGATCAGGGCGTCCACGCTGGCGAGGTCCAGATGCGTCGTCGGCTCGTCCATCAGCAGCAGATTCGGCGGATCGAGCAGCAGCTTGACCAGCGCGAGCCGGCTTTTTTCCCCGCCGCTCAGCACGCTCACCGGCTTGTAAATGTCGTCGCCGCGAAACAGAAAACTGCCCAGCACATTGCGCACGGCCTGTTCGGTGATCCGCTGCGGTGTGTTCAGCGCCTCCTCAAAAACCGTATGCTCCGGGTTCAACATCGCCGCGCGATGCTGCGCAAAATAGCCGTGCTTGGCGTTGTGGCCCAGCTTGCGCACGCCGTCCTGCGGTTGCAGAACATCCGCGAGCAGTTTGAGCAATGTCGATTTTCCCGCGCCGTTGGGGCCCACCAGCACAATGCGTTGGTCGCGTTCCACCTCGAAATGAATCCCGTCGTAGATCAGTTTTTCGCCGTAGCCGAATTTCACCTTCTCCAGCGTGATCACCCGCTGGCCGCTGCGCTGGGGCTGCGGAAACCGGAAACCCACCGTGGCCTCCGGCCCCCCGGGCAGTTCCACCATTTCCTCCTTGATACGTTCGATTTGCTTGAGCTTGCTCTGCGCCTGCGTGGCCTTCGTGTTCTTGGCGCGAAACCGGTCGGCAAACAACTGCAGCCGGTCAATCTCGCGCTGCTGCGCCTTCGCGGTGGCAATCATCGTCGTCTCCGCGGCCGCCCGCTGTTCCACGTAGGCGTCGTAGTTGCCGGTGTAGCGCATGATGCGCGCCGCGCGCAGTTCGGCGATGTGCGTGCACAGTTCGTTCAGAAACTCGCGATCGTGCGAAATGAGCAGGATGGCCCCCGGATAATGCTTCAGATAATTCTGAAACCAAATGAGGGTCTCGAGATCCAGATGATTCGTCGGCTCGTCGAGCATCAGGAGTTCGGGTTCCTCCGCCAGCAGCCGGGCCAGATGCGCGCGCATGATCCAGCCGCCCGACAGTTCCCGCGCCGGCCGGTCGTGGTCCGTCTGCTTGAAGCCCAGGCTGGCCAGCACCTGTTTGGCCTTGGCCACAAATTGCCCGTCGTGCTCGTGCGTGTGCGGCACCGCAATTTCCATGACCGTTTCCTTGCCCGCCGGCTCGCTCTCCTGCGGCAGATACCCCACCCGCGTCCCGCGAATGAACGTCACCCCGCCCGCGTCCGCCTCTTCCTGCCCAAGGATGATCTTGATGAGCGTCGATTTGCCGGCCCCGTTCGGCCCGGTGATGGCGATGCGGTCGCCCGGCAGCACGTTCAACGAAACGTCGTCGAACAACTGGCGTCCGCCAAAGGATTTGGAAAGTCCGGCAACGGTAAGCATAACTGCGTGAGGTGGGGAAGGGACGGATGCCGTTTATCGGCACGAAACACGTTCCGGGCGGACGGACGGATCAAAATTCAGGCAGTTTTGACGAACCATGCTGCCAGCATAGCTGTCTCCAACCGCATTGACAAGGTTGGGCCGGTTACTTCTGGCCCGGCTTGATTTTGACGCACAGGATGGCCGCGGCTTGGGAAGGACACCAGCGGGTCCACAGGAAGTGGCCCAGCAGGCTCACCAGGGCCCAAAAGAACCTCGGCCGCCACTTCAGCACGTGCATTTCACCGCGCAGCTTCTTGGGCCCCAGCAGCCCCGCCACCTTGTAGCCGAGTTGTTCCATCTCCTGCGCTTCCCAGCCCGACAGGTGCTCCTGCAAATTGTTGTTCTCGAAACTGTGCTGGGGAATAAACCCGCTCGGCGTAAAGAACACGATCTTCTTGCTGGCGATGTTCTCCATGCTCCGCATCATGCGCAACCCGTCTTCCTTGGTCAGATGCTCGATCACATCCAGTGCCACGACGGTGTCGAACTGGCCCGGCTTGAAATAGCGGTCGAGTTCGCGCACGTCGCCGAGAATGAACTCGGAATGGAGTTTCTGCCGGCGGGCTTCCTCCAAATAGGGAGCGTAACCGTCGATCCCGGTGGTATTGGGGATCCCCAACCATTGCATGTTCGGCGTCTTGCCGCAGCCCACTTCCAAAACCTTCTCGCTGCCTTGCAGCGCCTTCCGGAAGGACAGCCGGGTCAGGATTTCCCCCGGGTTCAATCCCTGTTTGTAGAGAAAGCTGACAAGCTGGATTCGGCTGCGCATAAACTGTTGGTGCAATTATAAATTCTCCCGCGGCGTGGCGTCCGTTGTTTGCCCCTGCCAGCATCAGCGATCGCCACGAACGGATTGATGTTCAGGAACCTACGAAAACTGGCGTAAATCGGGCTTTATGATAGATGCCACCGCCGCGTTGTCGAGTTCATTCCTCGTCCGCCCCTGTGGCGGCGGGCATCCGTGCCTGCCGTAAAGCCGGGCTTCCCAGCCCGGCGGCACTGGCGTGGCCGATCAACCCGCGCGGGTAGATAGGGCTGACCTGCCGGTCAGCCGGGGCGCCTGCTTTGAACGACGCTGGAAATCCTCTGGCCGTGCCGCCTGGCATCGGAGCGCCGGTCTCCCGACCCGGCGCGAACCTGCCCGCCTTGAAACAAACCACCCCACTTCCCAACCGACCGCCTCACGAAGGACAGGTAGGGCTGACCTGCCGGTCAGCCATATGGGGACGGCCCCCGCCGCCGCAGCAGGATCATCGCCAAAGGAATGAATAACATCGCGCTGACCACCGCCAGCCCCGACTCCGTGAAAAACATGCCGTTGGAATCCCAGCGGTCATGCGCCCGGCCGTCAATGATGGTCACGTACCAGATGGGCACATTGGACAGCGAGGCCAGGACGTTGTACTTGGTGGCCGCCGCGCCCTTGCCAATGATTTCCAGCACAAACGCCGAGAAAGCCGCATACGCCAGGCCAGACGTAAAATTGTAAACCGATACCCAGACGATAAACATGGGCTGAGTGTGCGGCAGCAGGGCCATTGCCACCCCCGAGCAGGCTTGAAAGAGGCCAAACAGCACGTAAGCTTGCTGGCGATTCATCCGGTCGCACCCCCAGCCGCCCACAATGCAGCCGACGGCGGAAATGATCCCGGCGAGTACGCCGGTAATCAGCGAGACCGTGTCCGCGGACGCACGCCACTCGCTGGCGATGCTTGAAAAGACCACCGCCCCGGTGCCGATGGGCAGAAAGCACAGGATGAAGGCCAGGACACTCTGACGGTTCCGGGCCAACTGCCAGAGATCCTTCAAGGTGGCGGCCAGCTTGGCCACCATGTCTCCGTCTTTCAGCATCCGCTCGGGTGTGGGCACGGCCGGGAGGGCGGTGCAGCAAAGCATACATAGGCCGCCAACGATGCTACTGGCCATCCACGGCGCGGGCAGATGCTCAACCATGAACAACCCCAGACCCCCGCCGATTCCATTGCCGCCGAGGTTGCCGGCTTGGTACCAGCCGGAGGCGCGGCCTTTCATCTCGTTGGGCGTGCTGTACGCCAGGAGGCTCTCCACTCCCATGCCGAGGGTGGTGCTGGCCAGGTTCGTCAACAACACCACCATCGACAGCGCCGTCAACCCGGCTTTGGTCGCCGGGAAAAAGCCCATCGCCGCAATCCCGGCGGCGCAGAGTATTCCCGACAGGATGTACCATCGTTTCTGGGTCATTGTGGTATCGACGACCGGAGCCCAACAGAACTTCCACATTTGGGGCGAAAGCCCGAGCGCCACCAGCGCGGTAATCTGGGTGACTGACGCTCCGGCCTGTTTGAGTTGATACGCGAGCGTCACCGAGACATAGCCCGAAATCACTCCGAAAGGAATGATCAGAATCATAAACACCCAGGGATGAAGGTGGCGCGTCTTCGTGTTCATCGCGTGGCCCTATCAGATTGAGACGCGCATTGAACCCCTGAACCAACGCCAACCCAGCGCCTGCATATCGCCAAGACGCTGGGAGCGTTTCTCCTTCTCCCCGGGGGAGAGGGCCGGGGTGAGGGCGGGCTTCCAGCTTGCCCAAGTCCAACTTCCGGTTCATGGAGAGGGCCGGGGTGAGATTTCCCCGACCCATTCGCGCATTGAACCCCTGAACCATTCGACGCACGATTTCGCCAAGACGCTGGGAGCGTTTCCCCCTCTCCGCGTCGGCGGAGTCTGCGGAGCCGATGGGGAGAGGGCCGGGGTGAGGTGTACGTTCCACCTTTTTGAGGTTCATTGAAAGGGTGCGGCATCTTTAACCTGTTCGTTCGCACAAGAATGGCCCGAATAAACGAAATAAGAAAACGAATAAATGAAAACCACACGCGAAGCAGTCCGGCCATGCATCCAGCGGGCAGAGCGCGGCGTTCACGCCGTTTCAGCTTCCTATAGTGCAAAAACTTTCACATTCAAGCGGTGTAAACGCCGCGCACCGGTTCAGGGATTTACTGCGCCTCCACCGGCTTTCGCTCGCCAGCTACGATCGCAAACGGGAGCCGGTTCTGATCCGGGGGCCGTGGACAGGTGGCAAACGG
>Ga0182030_10018734_pt1 | contig 13250 bp, 14 predicted proteins | sample 812S3MmetaG_FD_121299 | JGI IMG/M metagenome (GOLD analysis project Ga0182030, IMG submission 121299) | Permafrost microbial communities from Stordalen Mire, Sweden - 812S3M metaG (Illumina Assembly) | ecosystem: Environmental > Terrestrial > Soil > Wetlands > Permafrost | place: Sweden... | reverse complement strand
AGCGCCCTGGCGCTCTTCTTGACGTTCGGAGTGTCGGTGTGGGCACAGCTCTCTATCGGATGGCAATGGTCGGCTCCGAGCACATCAGCGACGACCATGGCCATGATCACCATGTCGGCCTGCGTCCTCCTTTTCTCCATCCTCGGAGTTGTGGCTGCGGCGCCGATAGTGACCGGCATCTTTCGTGCCTTTGGCCGTCATGAAGCTCGCACTCTGTGGCGTCCGCTGCTCTTGATGGGGTGCGGTGCGTTGGTGCTGATTCTCGGGAGTCGACATTTCGCCAACGGCTGGCCAGGCACGGGAGGCCACCCATGGGCACACCAGGGTCTGGTCCCCGGTGGGGTCGCAGCGTTCGCGTGGGCTTCCACCCTGTCGGTCACCTCGTACTGGGCGCATCCATCTGCGCTCTCGGCATTCCCGCCAGCCGAAGTGGCCTGGATGTGCGTCAGCCCATTCGCCCTGTGCAGCGCTGCAGTCGGACTGGTCAAGGTCGTTCGGCGCGTCGAGCTTTCACCCGGGGCATTGCGATTCGAAACCCTGGTCGGGAGCACCGCGGCCATCGCCATGGAGGCCTTTCTCGCTGCGGCCTGTTGGTGGGTGCTGCGCGGTGGTTCCGGTCCCAGGGGGCTCTTCCGCACCGGATCGATCGACGTCGCCGCCTTGCTCCTCATGGCCGCAGCCGTCGTGGTCGCACTGCACACCACGCACCGGGCTCGGCGTGCAAGTCTGCTCCTGCACAGCCCTTGAGAGAAGAAGTGGAAGGCGGGCTGGGGTCGTCGACCGGGCCGACAAACCACGGTGGACAAAGCTTCACGCGTTCTCCCGATGGAACGACCGAGTCGCGGGTGCGGATGTCGCGGCGCCGGCTTCTTGCCTGGGGAGCCGGGGGCCTCCTTGCAGTGGCCGGCGCCGGCGTCATCGGCTTCGAACTGGTCGAGCACGGAGTGTTGCCCGGCAAGACCGAGCTCGATCAACTCGATGGTGCATGCTCGGTGTCAGGCAGCCCCTTGGTGTTTTCGGCGCCGGGTGCATCGATCTCGGGGAGCTTCTTCTCCAAGGCTCGACGCCGCAACGTCGGTTACACCTTGGCCTATCCCCCGGACCACGGCCCAGGGAGCCAGTTGCCATTGGTGGTGGTGCTCCACGGGTACGGAGCCAACCACACCAACGCGCTCGCATCGATGACGCTGGCCCAAGCGGGCGCGCTGCAAGTTTCTGGAAGCCGTCTTCCGCCCATCGCTCTCATCTCGGTTGACGGAGGTGGTGGGTACTGGAACCCGCACCCCAAGGACAATCCGATGGCCATGGTCGTCAACGAGGTGATCCCTATGTGCCAGGAGCGAGGACTGGGCCGAAACCCTCAGAGCATCGGCATCATGGGGATCTCGATGGGGGGCTACGGGGCTCTCCTCCTTGCCGAGAAGTACCCTCAACGTATCTCAGCGGTCGCGGCGATCAGCCCGGCCGTTTGGACCTCCTACGAGCAGGCTCGCGCCGCCAACGCCGGTGCGTACGCCTCGGCCGAAGACTTCATATCGGACGACGTGGTGACCCACGCGTCCGCGCTTGAAGGCATCGCTGTGCGCGTTGCGTCGGGGATCGGCGACCCGTTCCACCCAGGCGTCGAAGCGCTGGTGGCAATGCTGCCTCCGGGTGCGGTAGTGGAGATATCGCCAGGCTGTCACACCGGGCCTTTCTTTGCGTCCCAGGAGGCTCCGTCGCTCATGTTTCTTGGAAAGCATCTCACCGTGTGATGTGAGTCCAGATGCGACGTTGCGAATTCCGCCAATGAGCCGTTTGGCGGAAACATTTGCCTGCCCGAACTGCAGCGCCTACCTGGAGCACATCAGGTTGACGATAGATCTCACGGGAGCCATTGAGCCCAACGACCTGACTGCCGAAGCGCAGCTCGACCTCACGAAATTGTGCCGGCGCTGGCGATCGCCATAGCTGGTCACCCGATGCGATTACCCTCAGCTTCGGGGCGGCAGGGCGAACCGCTCTCGGATGTTCGACTGCACCTCCTCGACCGACAACGTGGCGTCGATAGTGGCAACAAATTCTTTGCGCTCGAAGATCGCTATCAGCGGCTTGGTCTCCTCGTGGTAATCGGCGAGCCGAATGGCCAGCGCTTCGGGATTGTCGTCGGCTCGGGAAATCAGCTCTCCGTGACAGATGTCGCAGGTTTCATCCAGCTGCGGGCGGTGTGCGATGAGGTTGTAGTCCATCCCGCACCGTGAGCAGAGCCGGCGGGCGAGGACGCGGCGCATGACCTCCTCATCTGGCAGGTACAGGTTGATGACCCCGTCGATGTCATAGCTCTCGAGGAAGAACTCCGCTTGCCGCGCGTTGCGAGGAAAGCCATCGATGACGAATCCGAAGTTCCAGTCGTGCGCGGCCAGAGCTGAGCGAACCACGGATTCGACGAGATCGTCGTCAACGAGATTTCCAGTGGCCATGATGCGCTTGACCTGGGCACCGAGCTTGGTGTGATGTTGCACGTTCCACCGGAAGATGTCGCCCACACTGAAATGTTCGAGGTCCAAGTCGTCGGCCAGAAGTTTCGCCTGGGTCCCCTTGCCGCTGCCTTGAATTCCCATGATGATGAACTTACGCAACGTTGGCTACGTCCTTGAGAGCGCAGTGTGACGCGCCAACTTCATCGCACCACATAGCGCGCCGGAACCCACGTCTGGCTGTCGATCGGGGGTCGTTCATAGGATCTCTGCTGCCGGTGGGGAAGTTCGACGGCTTCGTGCGGCACCTCTTCATAGGGGACGATCTCGAGAAGATGGCTGATGATGTTGAGTCGTGCAGACTTCTTGTCGTCCGCATCGACGACGTACCACGGTGCCTCCTTGATATCCGTGTAGGAGAACATTTCGTCTTTTGCTTCCGCGTAGTCAACCCATCGCGCCCGAGCCTCGAGGTCCATGGGGCTTAGCTTCCATCGCTTACCTGGGTTGTTGATCCGCTCCGTGAACCGGCGCTCCTGCTCCTCGTCGCTCAGCGAGAGCCAGTATTTGACCAAAATGATCCCCGAGCGAACCAACGCTCGCTCCAGTTGGGGGCACGTCCGGAAGAATTCGGCATGTTCCTCCGGCGTGCAGAACTCCATGACCCTCTCAACTCCGGCTCGGTTGTACCAACTCCGGTCAAAGAGAACCATTTCGCCGGCGGCGGGCAGATGCGCGATGTACCGCTGGAAATACCATTGGCTTCGCTCGCGATCAGTAGGGGTACCAAGCGCCACGACACGGCAGTACCGAGCGTTCAGGCGCTCCATGATCCGCTTGATGGTCCCACCCTTGCCCGCAGTGTCACGACCCTCGAAGATCACCATCACCCGGAGCCCTCGGTGCACGATCCATTCCTGCATCCGCACCAACTCGGTCTGGAGTCGGGCCAGTTCCTTTTCGTACGCGGATTTGCTGACCACTTTCGGGCTATGTCCGTTGGAGGGCGCCGCAACGACTACCGCCGCGGGCTCGCCGTGCCCGTCAGCACTCCCGTTGGTTGGACTCTTCCCCACCGCTATGAGCGTAGCGACTCGCTTTCCGCTGATGATTTCCAAAGGATTAACTCTGCGCGGATACCTCGCGAACCAGCCCGGCTTGGCGTAGCCCCCTATCCGATGAGACACAAGATCGCTCCGCCTACAAGGGCAGGACCAGACCAGTGACGAACCCGGCGAGGGCCAGAATTATGGTTCCAGCGGTCAGCATGCGGAACGTGGATGTGGCGAGCACGCCCGTCCCGTCGTTGAGCGTCCGGGCACGGCGACCAAGTTGCATGCCGACGACCCAGACCGCGGCACCGACCGCGATCAGGACCAAACCCACCACGGCTTTGTCGCCCGTGAGCGGCCACAGACGCCGAAGCGTGACGGCCACGGTGACCGCTACCGCGAGCCCGGATCGACTCCACGCGAGTTCTGTTCGTTCTCGGGCGAGCCCGGAGTCCGTGGTGTCCTCCCCCGCGCCACGGTCTTCGTTCGGTACCCGCATTGCCCTAGGTGGACCCGACGAGGGCGAGGACCACGGCGATGACCGCCACGACCCCGATGCCGATGGAGAGCACCAGTGGCATCGGCGACCGGGGCAACGGCAGTCCCTGTCGCATTGCTCGCTCGTTGGCCTTCCAATGACGGTAACTCGTGAACGCGACAAGTGCGCCGAGCGCGATCATGGGCAGCCCGAGAATGCGACGGCCGCCGTTCACGTGGAACTCGGGCAGGAGCTGAGTGGCGGCAACTCCCGTCGCTATGAGAGCCAATGCCGTTCGGTTCCAGGCGAGGAACGTCCGCTCGTTGGCGTAGGTGAACCTGACGTCCGGCTCCTTCTCTGGTGTGCTGGCAACCTCCGTCATACGTGATGCACCAGCGTGAGCATACCGAGGCCACTGAAGGGGATGCGGTACCCCGGCCTGGCTCACGGAGCCTATGCCGCGCTCCCTCTCGCCTTTCGATCAGCGCAACGAGCAATTAAGCAGGCGGTCAGGCCTCGGTTCTCTCTGGTGCGTCCGTCATGACGGCTGCCAACCGTGCTGCACCAGGGCGACAAGATCATGCGTCTCTTGGGCTCGTGTGATCTCGCTGGGGAATTCCAGGTGAGCCCTACCTCGGGTGTACACCAAGATGTACCCCGCGTGCACGACCTCGTAGCTCGCACCAGGCGCACCCGCAGCCGCGGCGGACGACAGGGGGACGCCGGTGTCCTGCTCTGCGCTCTGGATTTGGGTGACGGTTCCGGTCAGCCCTGTAAATGCCGCGCTGAAGTGGTCGAGCCACGTTCGGATGACGCCGGGAGTGTCACGGTTCGGATCCGTGGTGACGAACACCACTTGCACGTCGCGCCGATCGGCGGCGGGCATCGCGCTGATCGAAGAGGCGGCAAGGAACATATTGAGAGGACACAGATCAGGGCAGTGCGTGTAGCCGAAATAGACCAGGGTCACCTTGGCATGCGTATCGGATGCGATGTTGAACGGCTGATTGGCCGTATCCGTGAGGGTCACATCGGGCATTTTGTAGGTCTTGGGGAACATCAGTGCTCCGGGGTAGTTCGAGTTGGTCTCTTGAGGTCCCCCAACCTGGGTGATGATTGCTGCCGGCTGGTTGGAACTCGAACATCCGACCAGGCCGAGCGAACCAGCCAAGACCCCGAAGAACGCGGCCACAGGCGCCAACCGCCGGATTCGACTCCTAGGCGTCATGGACGGCGTTCACGTTGCTCGTGGCGAGGGACGAAGGATGTGTTGCGTACGCGGCAGTGCTCGAATGCCCGGCATCCAAGACGGACCCACTCGGCGAAATCAGGAACCAGTCGTCGCCGATCGCTTGACCTCGAGTGTCGCCCCGGCGCAGATCTCCGGCAAACGTGTAGAGGGGATGGCCGGCCAATGTGACTTGGCGGACTCCCCCCGCCCCGGTGATGACGCCCGTCGGGGCACTGATGCCCGGCGCCGTCGTCGGTACGCCACTGACCTCAAGCGGCGGCCAATCGACCAGGCACCACACCGCGGTGCATGCGCTGGTGGTTGCCATGTCATCGGTATACACGTAGAGCGCCTGACCCCGGTCATTGGCGACGACGGGACCGAATTTGGAGGGGGCAACGGTGAGGGTGGTCGAGACAGGTGCCCCGTACGTGGACGTCGGGTTTGGGAACGAGGTGGCTGAGAGCCCGGAAGGAGTCATGGCCCACCAGACATTGCCGATCCCGTTCCCCCGCAGGTCGCCCCGGGATCGATCGCCGGCAAATGTGTACAGGGGCCGGCCGTCCATTGTCAGTTGGTGCGTCCCGTTGGAGCGCACGATGGTGCCGAGCTGTCCGGTTATACCGCGGGCCGCCTGCACCTTCCCCGAAACCAGCGCGGGTGGCCAGTCGTGCGCACAGTCACCGGTACAGGCGTTGGAGGACGTCGTCAAAAGGTCGTCGACGTAGACATAGAGCGTCATCCCGGCACTGTCGGCCAGGACGGGTCCCCAACGGGTCCCGACGACCCTGATCTCCGTTTCGTGCGCATGCGGAGCGGACGCCCCGATGGCGTCGGACGGAAGCAGCAAGAGGATGATGCCCATAGCCATCAGCCCGAAGCGCACGTACCAACCCTCTGCTCTCGATCAGAATCTACTACGAAACGTAGTATCGGAGGTTTCCGAAGACGGGGTCAAGTTACAGACTCACGGGCGCCCGGTGACCTGCACCCCTGGCAAGAACCCACCTGAAACGAACCGTGCCGTGCCGTGCCGAGACAGTACTACTTGACGTAGTAGGCTCTTCCGTCGAGAGGTTGGGAAAGAAAACGGTTGCCGCATGACGATGACGCACCCCACGACGCAACCCACGAGACAGCTGCTGCTTGCGGCAATCGTCCTCGCGGGATACGCCCTGACGTGCCTGTTCGGAGCCACGACCGGAGCCGCAGCGCTCGAGGCATCGTCGAAAATTGTTGCTCGCATTGGCCACCTCGAGGTAATTGATCCATTTCTCCCCGACCCTGCGAGTCCGAGCGTGGCCGCGATCTACCTCACGGTGAAAAACACCGGGTCCAGGGCCGATGCACTGGTGGCGGTCTCGTCGCCCGTTTCGTCGGATTCCATGTTGATGACCGAGAACGGGAATGATTCGTCCATGGCCGTGCTCACGGAACTTAAGATCCCTGCCCATGGGGAAGCGTCGCTCAAACCGGGCCACGACCACCTCATGCTTGAACAACCTCGCGTCCAGTTCAAAGTCGGAAAGACAGTTCTCGTGACACTGCGTTTCGAGAGGTCGGGCACCCTGACTCTCGCGGTGCCGATCGTTCCACTGAGTCGGATCCTGGGTGGCTGAGGTGCCGGGGACGAGTGTGAAGACGACTTGCGATAACCCGCTGTGCTCTTGTGATCCGTGCATCTGCGACAATTGTCACTGCGGCGCGGCGAGACTTGGAGAACTCGAACGGCGCGTGATGGACATTCTCTGGGAGGAGCCCGATCGCGCGAGAACGGGACGGGACGTGGCACGGCGACTTCCCGAGAACGCATATACGACCGTGGCGACAGTTCTCGATCGCTTGGTCCACAAGGGTCTGGTGCGTCGCGAGATGGAGGGACGCCACATTCGATTCACGCCAATAGGGTCACCGGGTGCGCATACGGCGGTCCTGATGCACGAGGCCCTGGCTGCGGGTAGCGACCGGAGTACTGCACTTGTTCGTTTTGCGCAGAATCTCTCTCCCGCAGAAGTCGCGGTCCTTCGGCGCTCGCTGCGGGCGGGCGATCACAAACCAAGCCAATAGGTGCGCGACGCGCGCACCATGAGCCGCTATCGCTTGTTCAATGAACCGGCGTCGACGGGAATCACAGAGCCGGTCACATAACGCGCGTCATCTGACACCAGCCACGCGATGGCATTCGACACATCGATCGGCTCGACCATGTCGACCGGCAGGGCGTTCGTCAGAGCGTTCGCCAGCGCGGGATTGTATTTCATGAGGTCGTCGAAGTTGATGTTCGCGGCCATCGGTGTCCGGCACGCCGTGGGGGCGACGCTGTTGACTCTGATCATGTGCGGGGCCAGAAAATTCGCCCAGGACCGCATCAGCCCGATGACGCCATGCTTGGCGACCGTATAGCCGAGGAGCCCCGGCGAATCGCTCCCCGCACCCATGAGACCACCGGTCGAGCTGGTGAGCACGATCGCCCCGCCTCGGCCAGCCTCGATCATGGATGGTATGGCGACGCGCCCGGTGTTCCACACGCCAGTGAGGTTGACGGCGATGGCGTCTTCCCAGTCCTGATCGCCGGGCACGGGGCTACCAGGTCAGATGCCGGCGTTCGCCAGCACGATCTCGACCGGTCCGAGTTCCGCCGAGCCGGCTTCGAATGCGGTGCGCAGCGCCGACACATCTCGAACATCGGTCTGCGAGGCGACGATACGCCTGTCCTGAGCTTCAACCTCCTTGACGGTCTGATCGAGGTCGGCGGGTTCGGCCATGGGATACCCCACGGTGTCGATCTGCGCGCAGATGTCCACGGCGATGATGTCTGCGCCTTCTTGCGCGAGGCGGACTGCGTGGCTGCGGCCTTGACCCCGCGCTGCCCCCGTGATGAACGCTACCTTCCCGTCGAGCTTTCCCATCTTTCCTCCCGAATGATTGTCAATTTTCGTTCAGCAACCGTCGCCTGAGGGCCGACACCAAATGGGCGTCGTCACCTCTCGCTGTTCATGGCACGACGACGCGCAGCTTCTCCCAGCCCCGTACGGTCGAGGTCGGGGCGAGCCAGGCGTTGTCCCAGTCGACGTCCCACTCGGGGAAGCGGGTCAGCACTTCCTCCAGGGCGATTCGGCCCTCGAGACGGGCCAGTGCCGCGCCGAGGCAATAGTGGATGCCGTAGCCAAACGTCATCGGTTGGCCCGCTTTGCGGTGGATGTCGAACACGTCCCCGTTCGGATAGCGCCGCTCGTCGCGGTTCGCTGCGCCGACGAGAAAAAGGATGGCGCTGCCCGCCGGAACGATCTGGCCCTGGATTTCGACGTCGCGAGCCACGTAGCGACCGACGTGAGGTGCCGGAGGCTCGTAGCGCAGGAGTTCCTCAATCGCATTGGGGATCAGTGACGGGTCATCGACCAGCTGCCGGCGCTGAGCGGGGTGCTCGGCGAGCACCTTTCCCGTCCATCCGATCAGCCGGTTGGTTGTTTCGTTGCCGGCCCCCGCGAGCACATTGACGTAGATGAGCACCTCGTCGCGGGTCAGGCACCGCACCGTGCCCGTCTCGTCCTCGAATTCGGCCTCCAGCAACTGCGTCATGAGGTCGTCGGAGGGGTGCGCTGCCCTCCATGCGACGTAGTCTTCGAGCCCCGCCCCCGGATTGAAGCCGCGGGAGAAGTCCTGCGGTTGGCCTGGTTCGGTACGGAGACTGGCGTCGACCTTGTCCCGGACGGCCTCCTGGTCCTCCTCGGGGATGCCCAGGAGCATGCCGATCACGCGCATCGGCATCTGCGCCCCCAGATCGCCGACGAAGTCGAAGCCGTTCGAGCCCACGTGAGGATCCAGTGCACGGGCGCAGAACTCGCGGATCTGAGGCTCGAGAGCGCTCATCTTCTTGGGCGTGAACACCCGCGACAAGAGTTGGCGGTGCACGGTGTGCAGTGGGGGGTCTTCGAAGATGAGGGTGCCCGCCGGCATCTCCACGTTCGCCTTGATGAGCTCGAGGATGCCGCCCCGCCCGGAAAGAAAGGTCTTTCGATCGACAAAGCCGCGCTCGACATCTTCGAACCGGCTGACGGCGAAGAAGTCGTACTTCTCGTTGTAGTAAAGAGGCGCTTCCTCGCGCAGCCGACGGAAGACCGGGTAGGGGTCGGCATCGATGTCGACGTCGTAAGGGTCGTAGTAGACGTCGCTCGAATTGATCACGGACATGGTTGAACCCACCCCACTCTACGCAGCGATGATTTCGTGTCAAGAGATAATGACACCAATACGCGCTCCGCTCAACGCGCCCGATGGCGGGTCGGACTCCTTTACTTCGGCCCGTTCGGCCACCGGAGCAGTGAGCCGGCATCGACACGCAACTGCTGGCCAGTGACATAACGGGACTCGTCGCAACTGAGAAAAAGGACCGCGTTCGATATGTCGACCGGCTCTACATACGGAATGGGCATGGCTTGGAAATAGGTAAAGGCCGGGATGACGTCCTCGCGCGTGGGATTCTCCAGGTCCGGCCGGAACACCTGGTAGAGCTCCTTGTTGTGGATGAGGTGCGTGTTGACGTTGGTGGGATGGATCGCGTTCACCCGGATCATTCGCGCCGCCAGAATCAAGGCCATCTGCTCCACGTAGCCGACCAGCGTCCTCTTGGACCAGGAATAGCCGGAGCCGCCGGCACCCATGGAGCCCGTTTCGGTGGTGCCGGGCATCAATCCCGCGTTGGAACCAGTGACGACGATCGCGGCACCGTCGGGAAGATGGGGAATCGATACAGCCACGGTGTTCATGACACCGATCAGGTCCACATCGGTGGCGTCGACGAAATCCATCGGGTTCTCGACTCCCATGGGCATGATCCCGGCGTTCGCCACCACCACATCGAGGTGGCCGAACTCGGCCACTCCCTCATCCACGACAGTCTGCAGCGCGTTTCGGTCGCGGACGTCCGCCTGTCGGGCAATGATCCGGCGGTCGAGGTTTTCAACCGCTCTTACCGTCTCGGCCAGATCTTCTGGCGTGGAGAGCGGGTACAGGTTGGACTCGATCTGCTTGCAGATGTCGATGGCGATGATGTCGGCGCCTTCCTCAGCAAGGCGAATGGCATGGCTCCGGCCCTGCCCCCGCGCCGCACCGGTGATGAACGCAACTTTTCCTTCCAAGCGACCAGCCATGGATGCTCCCCCTGGTTTCATTGGGCAAATGTCGGACGATGCGTAAGATAGCCCCGATTGGCGATGATCTCATCCGGCCTTCGAGCAGAACACGAGCCGGTCTGTGGGGCTCGCCCTGCGGTGTCTGCTCGCGATCATGGTTCGATGACGACGCGAAAGACCCCTTTGGACCTGTCGCGGGCGACTCGAAACGCTTCTTGAGCGTCTTCGATGGGGAAGCGGTGCGTGATGAGCGTCCGCGCCAATTCCGGTCGGTGCGCCAGCATGTCCGCCGCTTCGGCGAACTCACGCCGGCCTTGATGCCCGCAATAACCGAGCGACGGCCGGATGGCCACCTCCTTCATGAACGACTCCGCGTGGGGCCAGGCGATATCGCCGAACACCCCGATGTAGACGACGGTGCCGCCCGGTCGTGCCAGTTGCACGGCCCGGTGGAGCGAGCTTTCGCTTCCCCCCGTTTCGAGCACCACGTCGTAGTGACCGGAGGGGGCCACCGCCCCGATGAGATCGCGGGCATCGAACTGGTGCGGATGCCGCGCCTCGATTGCTACCTCATCGACGCCCATGGCCTGCGCCGAGGCTGCGGCCAGAATTCCGATCGCCCCGCCCCCGACGATGGCGACGCTCGTGCCGGGGCCAATCGAGCCGATGTGGCACGCGTGCCACGCGACCGATGCGGGCTCGACCAACGACGCGTCCTTGACGTCCAGGCCCGATGGAAGCGGGACGAGACAGCGGCGCGGCGCACGGAAATATTCACTCATTCCTCCAGGCGACAGCATTCCGAGCGCGGTGGGCTGTGCCCGGCACAGATTGAAGTTCCCCTGGTCGCATTGCGAACAACCCGAGCACCCGAACATCGGCTCGACGGCCACCGCTGTGCCGTCCTCGAGCACTCCGGCGAATTCATGTCCAGCGACCTCCCGGCTGCCGTACTCGAGGTAGAGCAGGTCGGAGGCACAAATACCTGCTCCGGCGACTCGTAGGAGCTCTCCGTCCCCTTGCGGCTCGTCGACATCGATGATCTCGACCCCCGGTGGAGCATTCCGCACAGCCCGCATCGCTTACCCCCTCGTCCGCCAGGCTCAATGTACCCGCCCCGAGGATCTCATCCGCCTGCCCGTTGAGACGAATGGTGCGACGATACGTGTCGACAGCGGAACCACGAGGGGGATCTCCCATGAGCGATGTGACCATCCTGACGGCCGACCGATGGTTGGACGTCGTTGCGGGCGAAGTTCGTTCTCCGGCCGTGATCGTGATCGACGGCAATCAGATCGCAGGGGTTAACCCCACGGAGCTCCCGAGGGCGGCGACGGAAGTCGACCTCGGTGACGTGACACTCCTGCCCGGCCTCATGGACATGGAGCTCAACATGCTCATCGGAGGTCCGGGCGGGCCTGACGGGCTGCCCGACCCGATGCACGGGGTGAAGGACTCGCCGGTCTACCGGACCCTCAGGGGCGCGGTCAACTGCCGGACCACACTGATGGCCGGTTTCACGACCGTCCGGAACCTGGGGCTCATGGTCTACACCGCGGGCTTCCTCCTTGACGTCGACCTCGCCCGCGCCGTCGACCAGGGATGGTTTCCCGGGCCGCGCATCATCGCCGCCGGCCACGCCATCACGCCTACCGGCGGCCACCTCGACCCGACCATGTTCCAGGGACTGGCCCCGGGCATCATGCCGCAGAGCGTGGAGCAGGGCATCGCGAACGGCATCTCCGAGGTCCGCAAGGCGGTGCGGTATCAGATCAAGTACGGGGTCAAGGTCATCAAGATCTCAGCGTCCGGTGGCGTGATGTCGTTCAGCACGGCGGCGGGAGCCCAGCAGTACTCCGACGAGGAATTGGACGCCATCGTCGACGAGGCGCACCGCGCTGGACTACGAGTTGCCGCGCATGCCCACGGCGACGCCGGGATACGCGCCTGCATCCGGGCCGGGGTCGATTGCATCGAGCACGGGTCGATGGCCAGCGACGAAACCGTGTCGTTGATGGCCGAGAAGGGGACCTTCCTTGTCGGTACCTGCGCCCTCGCCGACCACATGGCCATCGATCGGATCCATCCGATCCTGCAGAAGAAGGCGGCCGAGATCTTTCCTCAGGCCCGGCAGATGCTCGCCAAGGCGATCGCCGCGGGTGTCAAGATCGCCTGTGGCTCCGACGCACCGGCCATCCCCCACGGATCCCAAGCCGACGAGCTGATCGCCATGGTGGATCGCGGCATGACCCCGATGCAGGCGTTACGGGCGGCGACGATGACGAGTGCCGAGCTCATCGAGCGGGAGCACGACCTCGGCCGCCTGGCTGCCGGCTATCTCGCGGACGTGATCGCCGTCCCCGGCAACCCGTCAGAGGACATCACGGTCACCAAGAATGTGTGCTTCGTGATGAAGGACGGCCACATCTACAAGGGCGCATGAGGCGACCGGCACCGTCCGGCAGCCTGGTGGTCCGCCGACCAGCCCATTGGTACGATGCGTCTCATGCTCCGACTCCACCATGTCAACCTCTCCATTCCCGTCGATGGAGCTGACGCCGAGGCGGCGTTCCTCGTCGACTTCCTGAACTACGAACGTATGGAGCTGACGCCGGGCACACCGCCGCAGGCCAAGTGGTTCGCCGGTGGGGATGGCACGCAGATCCATCTCAGCGAGGACCCTGAGCACCACCCCTCTTCGCGAGCCCATGTCGCCATTGACCTCGGCGACTCGCTGAACGAGCTCCGGTCGAAGTTCGACAAGTCCGACTACGAGTACAAGACGTTCAACGGGCCCGACGGCCCGGCGCTCTTCTGCCGGGACCCGGCCGGGAACCGATGGGAGTTGCGCGGCACCCTCGTCGACTGAGGCCCACCCGACAAGACCCTTCTACAGAGCTT
>Ga0182030_10018733_pt1 | contig 13251 bp, 10 predicted proteins | sample 812S3MmetaG_FD_121299 | JGI IMG/M metagenome (GOLD analysis project Ga0182030, IMG submission 121299) | Permafrost microbial communities from Stordalen Mire, Sweden - 812S3M metaG (Illumina Assembly) | ecosystem: Environmental > Terrestrial > Soil > Wetlands > Permafrost | place: Sweden... | reverse complement strand
TAGGCTCGCTTTAGCGGCGCAGGTGGAGAGCCGGGCATCGATGTTCACGCGACGCCTTGCGACGGCGATTGGGTTGCTGTTCGCGCTGATCGGCGCACAGGTCCCGGAGTTCAGCCAGCAATATCGCCAGCGGCTCGGCGGCGCGCTCGACGAGCTCACGCGGGTCGTCGCGGCTTTCGGCGCCGACGCGGCGAAGCAGTCGATCACCCCGATCGAGGCGATCGCCCGTTTGGAAGGCAATCCCGACCCGCTCGCCCAGGCGCGCGGCGTCGCGATCGAAGGCGACATCGCGCGGCGCGGCAAGTTGCAGAACGCGCTCGACGCGATGCGGAACGCGGGGCCGTTGCAACGGATCGGGGCGATGGCGGTCGACTTCGATCCGGCGATCGGCGACGACACGTTGCAGAATTTCGAGCCGGCGGTTCCCGTCACTTCCGAGGCGCTGCTGGTCGGGGCGCTGGCGTTGTTGATCGGCTGGGGCGGAACGCATGTCTGCGCCTGGCCGATCCGCCGGCGCTGGCAGGCGCGGCGCGAAGCGCGACGCGCGGCTGCGGCGTTGGGTCGCTGGACCTAAAGGAAGTGCGGGCGACGTTGCGCAAGCTCCCTTAAGTTCCGCGTAACCGGCGCCCGTTAGCTTGCCCGCGGGGAGCAAAACGCGGCAAGCAGGCCTCGCTAGCCCCTATCGGGGGCCGCATGTTCCAACTCATCGCCCAGTTCCGCCGTTCGCGCGCGGGGGCGACGTCGGTCGAATACGCCTTGCTCGCCACCTGCGTCGCGCTGGCGATCGTCGCCGCGGTGAGCTTCGTGGGCACGCAGGTCAACGCCAGCTACATGGAAGTCTCGTCGGCGTTCAAATAGCCGCGATGCCGCGCCGCTGCGCCCGACGGCGCGCAGGCGGCGCAGCCTCGCTTGCGCGCCCGAACATGGTTAACCGAGGCTGAATCGCCGGGTAACCCTAATTGTAGCGATTTGAGACGAATGAGAACGAAGCCGGTAGGGAAGGAGCCCAGCCCCGCCAAGGGGCGCGTTGCGAGCGTGACGGGACCCGATGAGCGGCAGCGTTCTACCGGCGGCGATCATCCCCCTGCGACACGCGCGCGTCGCAGGCTTCGGGCTTAACGTCGCCACGGTCGACCAGGCGATCGCCCTGGCGATCAATTCCGCTGCGCAAGGCAAAGGCTTCACTTTCTATACGCTCAATCTCGACCACGTCGCCAAACTGCGCGGCGGCGCGGCGTTTCGCGCCGCCTACCGGCGCGCGACGTTCGTCTGCGCGGACGGTTGGCCGATCGTCTGGCTCGCCAATCGCGCCGCCGGCCGCCGCGCCTTCGAGCGCGCCACCGGCGCCGATCTCGTCGAACCGCTGCTCGAAGCGGCGGCCGAACGCGGCTTCTCCGTCTATCTGATCGGCCCAGGGCCGCGTTCGCAGGCCGACGCGATCGCCCAGCTCAAGCGGCGCGCGCCCGACCTCGTCATCGCCGGCGCCGAGACGCCCGACGTCGCCGTCGGCGACCCCCGTTTCGACCGACTCGCCGTGGCGGCGCGCATCCGCGCCAGCGGCGCGCGGCTGTGCCTCGTCTCGCTGGGCGCGCCGAAGCAGGAACTGCTCGCCGACGCGCTGGCCGCTCATTGTCCTTCGGTTGGCTTCCTCTGCGTCGGCGCGGCGCTCGACTTCATCGCCGGCCGCGCTCGCCGCGCGCCGGCGTGGATGCGCAACAGCGGCCTCGAATGGCTGTGGCGGCTCGCCGGCGAGCCGCGGCGGCTCGCGACCCGCTACATCGCCTGCGTCTATGTCTTCCTGCTGCTCGGACTCGGCCTCGAGGCCGTCCCGGCCGAGGAGCGGCGATGATCGGCGCCGCCCTCGCCGCGCTGCCGATCGCTCCGTCCCGGCTCGGCTTCGGCTGCGCTTCGCTCGGTTCGCGGGTCGCGCCGGCCGCAGGGCTCGATGCGCTCGCAGCCGCCTTCGACGCTGGCGTCAACTGGTTCGACGTCGCGCCGGCCTATGGCGCCGGCCACGCGGAAGCGCTGCTCGGCCGCTTCCTGCGCGGACGCCGCGATCGCGCGATCGTCGTCACCAAGGTCGGCATGGCGCCGCCGCGCCGCCTCGGCGCGATGCGGCTCGCCTATGCGCTCGGCCGGCCGCTCGCCGCGCGCGCCGCGTCGCTGCGGCGGGGGTTCCGCGGCCTCGCCGCCACCCGCAACCGCCACCTGCCGTTGACTGCGGACCTGATCGAGCGGTCGATCGGCGAATCGCTCAAGCGGCTCGGCCTCGACACTGTCGACGTCTATGCGCTGCATGACCCCGATCCCGCCGACGTCGCGCGCCAGGACGTGCGGGCGGCGCTCGCGCGCGTGCTCGATCGCGGCCAGGCGCGCGCGGTCGCCGTCGCCGGCGGATTCGACGCCTGCCGGGCCGCCGTGGCGGCGGGCGCGCCCTATTCCGCCTTGCAGACCGCCGTCGCCGATCTCGAATACGGCGGCGCCGAGCTCGCCGGCGCCGGCCTGCTGCTGGTCAGCCACTCGGTGTTCGGCGTCGGCGGCGGCGCACTCGAGCGGCTCGCCGCGCGGCTCGCCGCCGCGCCGCAACGCCACCGCCGCCTTGTCGCCGCCGGCTATTCCGCCGATCGCCGCCGCGCCGCCGCCGAACTGCTGCTCGACTGCGCGCTCGCCGACAATCCCGATGGCGTCGTGCTCGCTTCGATGTTCGATGCCGCCCATCGCGCCGCCGATCTCGCGCGCGTGCGTCGGCCGGCCAGCGCGATGGCGCTCGGCCTGCTCGACGAGGCGCTGGCGTGAGCGCGGCGCAACGCCGCCGCGCGCGACAGCGCTGAAGGGGGCGCGATGCGGTTGCTCGCGGTCCATCGCTGGCGTCATCGCAAGGGCGGGGCGGAGGGCGTCCACCTCGACCATCTCGCGCTGTTCCGCGAACGCGGCTGGGACTGCGCCGATTTCGCCGTCGACCATCCCGACAACGAGCCGTCGGAATGGAGCGGCTATTTCCCCGCGCCGTTCGCGCCGCGCGGCGGGGTCGCCAGCCTCGCGTCGCTGCCGCGTTTCTTCCATTCGCGCGAGGCGGGCGAAAAATTCGCGCGGCTGCTCGACGACTTCCGCCCCGACGTGATCCACGCCCACGGCATCTACCATCACCTCACCAACGCAATCCTCGCGCCGGCGAAAAGGCGTGGCGTGCCGATCGTCTACACGCTGCACGACTACAAGCTGATCTGCCCCGCCTATCACTTCTACACGCCGCAGCGCGGCGTCTGCGAGAGTTGCAAGGGCGGCAAGCAATGGCGCTGCCTGACCAACCGCTGCACGCAAGGGCCGTTGGCGATGGACGCGCTTTATGCGCTCGACGGCTGGCTGCAATGGCATGGCGGGGCGCTCGAGCGCGCGGTTTCGCGTTTCGTCGGCCCCTGCCGGTTCATCGTCGAAAAATTCGCCGAGCACGGCTTCCCGCGCGACAAGCTGCGTTACACGCCGAATTTCTTCGAGAGCGCCGACGACGCGCCGGTCGCGGCGAACGACGTCGCGGCCTTGCGCGCGGCCCGCGGCCCCCACATTCTCTATTTCGGCCGGCTGTCGCCGGAGAAAGGCGTCGACCTGCTGATCGACGCCGCCGCCGCGGCGAACGCGCCGCTGGTCGTCGTCGGCGACGGCCCGCAGCGGAGCGCCCTGGAGAACCAGGCGCGCGCGCTGGGCGCCCCCGTCCAATTCACCGGCCATCTCAAGGGCGCCGCGCTTTGGGCGCAGGTCGAGGCGGCGACGGCGGTCGCGCTGCCGTCGCTATGGTACGAGATCGCGCCGAAGAGCGTGCTCGAAGCGCAGGCGCGCGGCAAGCCGGTGATCGCCTCGCGCATCGGCGGCCTGCCGGAACTGGTCGCGCCGGGCGAGAACGGCTTTCTCGTCGAGCCCGGCGACCGCGTCGGCCTCGCCGAGACGCTGCGGCGCGTGCTGGCGATGGACGACGCGGCGCTCGCGGCGATGGGCGCGAGGGGGCGCGAACAGGCGACGACGCGCTTCACCCGCGACCGCTACTACCGCGAAATGACGGCGATCTACGCCGAGCTCACGCCGGCGGCCAAGGAGGCGGCGGAATGATCCGGGCGGGCCTCGACGGCGCCGGCGCGCGCGCGCACGACACGATCGTGGTCGGCTCGGGACCGGCCGGCCTGACGCTGGCGATGGAGCTTGCGCGGCGCGGCCGCCCCACCCTCGTCCTCGAATCCGGGCTCGACCGGCCGAGCGCGGCGCAGGATCTTTCGGCCGCCGAGATCGTCGATCGGGCGCGCCACGACGAGCTGCGCGTCGCCGTCGCGCGCCGCCTCGGCGGGACTTCCAACTTGTGGGGCGGCCGCAGCATGCCGCTCGATCCGATCGACTTCGCCGCGCGCCCCTATGCAGGCGGCGCACGCTGGCCGATCGGCTTCGACGAACTCGCGCCCCATTACGCCGCCGCGTGCCGCTATGTCGGCTGCGGCGAGGCGGTATTCACGCTCCCTTCGCCGGGGCTCGCCGGCGCGAGCGACGACTTCGCCTGCGATCGCGTCGAGCGCTCCAGCAATCGGCCGCAGTTCCACAAGGCGCATGCGGCGACGCTCGCCGCCTCGCCGCTGATCGACATCCGCCTCGGCGCAACCGTGGTCGCGATCGACTTCGCCGAGAGCGGCCGTGCGACCGGCGTCGTCGTCGCGACGGAAGGCGGAGCCCGAATCCGGCTCGCCGCCGAGCGCGTCGTCCTCGCCGCCGGCGGTCTCGAATCGACTCGGCTGCTGCTCGCCGCGCAGCGCCGCCGGCCGGCTCTGTTCGGCGGCGCCGACGGCCCGCTCGGCCGCTATTACATGGGCCACGTCATCGGCGAGATCGCCGACGTCGTATTCGCCGACGCCCGCATCGCTGCGGCGTTCGAATTCCAGCGCGACGGGCGCGGCTCGTTCGTGCGCCGCCGCTTCACGCCGAGCGCCGAAACGATGGCGCGCTTCGATCTGCCGAACGTCGCCTTCTGGCCGGTCGCGCCGCCGATCGCCGACCCGCGCCATCGCAGCGGCGCGCTGTCGGCGGTCGCGCTCGGACTGTCGACGCCGATCGTCGGGCGGAAGCTGTTGCCCGAGCTGATCCGCGCGCGCCATCTCGACGGGCCGATCGAGTGGCTGGCGCACGCGCGCAATGTCGCCGCCGACCTGCCGGCGACCGTCGCCTTTCTCGCCCGCTTCGCGCGCCACCGCTATTTCAGCGCCGAGCGTATTCCCGGCTATTTCCTGCTGAACCGCGCGCGCCGCTACGGGCTTTCCTATCACGCCGAGCAGATCCCCAATCCGGACAGCCGGGTGACGCTGAGCGCGGAGGCCGACCGCCTCGGCCTGCCGCGACTCAAAGTCGACCTGCGCTTCAGCCGCGCCGACGCCGAAGGAATCGCGCGCGCCCATCGGCGTCTCGCTGAATGGCTCTCCGCCTCGGGCTTCGGCCGGATCGAATACCGCCAGAGCGAGGCCGCGAGCGCGGATGCGGCGCTCGCACGGATGTCGCACGGCTCGCACCAGATCGGCGTGGCGCGCATGGGGGCGACGCGGCGCGAGGGCGTGGTCGGCGGCGACCTCGCCTGTTTCGACGCGCCCAACCTCTATGTGCTCGGCTCGGCCGTGTTCCCGACTTCGGGCCAGGCCAATCCGACGCTGTCGATCGTCGCGCTGGCGGCGCGGCTCGCCGAGACGCTCGCCGCCGTCCCGGTCGCCGCGTCGCTCACGCGCCCGCTGGCGAACGCGCATGCGTGACAACCTCGCCGATCAGCGCGTCGTAACCGTCGAGCGCCGCCTCGAGCGAAAATTGGCGCGCCCGCGCCTGGCGTGGCGCGGGATCGCCGGGATCGGCGAACGCCCCGCCGAGGGCGCGCGCCAGCGCCGCGACGTCGCCGACCGGAACGAGCGTCCCCTGCGCCGGAGCGGCGATGATCTCCGTCGGGCCGCCGCAATCGGTCGCGACGACCGGCAGGCCGTGGGCCTGCGCTTCGACGCAGGCGAGCCCGAACGCCTCGCGCCGCGACGACAGGACGAAGACGCGCGCCGCGTCGAGCCGCGCCGCGACGTCGGCGACGAAGCCGGGCAGTTCGACCCGCGTGGAAATCCCCAGCGCAAACGCCTCCGCCGCGAGGCGCGCCCGTTCCGGGCCTTCGCCGAGAATGACGAGCCGCGCTTCCCCGTCGCCCAACTGCGCGAAGGCGCGCAGCAGCGTGACGAAATCCTTGTCGGGCACGAGCCGGCCGAGCGCGACGACCGTCTTCGGCCGCGCGGCCAGGGCCGCGGCGGTCAGCGGATCGGGGAACGGATCGGGCGCGGCGGGATTATAGATCGTGCGCACGCGCCGCTCGGGAACGACGAAGCGGGCGATGAGATCGTGACGCAGCGCCGCCGACACCGCGACGGTCGCCGCCGTCAGGCGCGTCAGCAGCGGCGTCAGCCGATAGCCGATGCGGCTGAGCAGCTGCGGCTCGCTGGCGCTGAAGCCGTGATAGGCAAGGATGGCGCGGTCGCCGCGCTGCGCCAGGGTCGCGGCGATCGCGTGCTTGAGATCGGCGACCGCGAGCGCCGAGAGGCTCGCGTCGGGGCGGCGCTCGGCGATGAGCCGCGCCAGCGCGCGCGTCGAGCCGAAGTGGCCGCGCGGCAGAACTTCCAGCTTCACGTCGCGCGAAAGAAACCGCTCCGATTGCGTCGCTTCGAAATCGACGGCGAAGGTCACCCAATCGCCGCGCGCGGCGAACCCGGAGGCGAGCCGCGCCCATACCCGCTCCGCGCCGCCGTCGAGCAGCGCGGGAACATAGAACAGCAGCGTGCGCGGACGAAGGAGCGGGGTGGTCATCGATTCTCTGTTCTAGAGCCTTCCGGGCTCGCGCGGAACCGTCGCCGGGAGCGCGGGCGATGACGGCCGTGCGCCTGCTGCTGCCGCAGGGCGGCCTGCTCGGCTGGCACCGTTCGCTCGCCGAGCGGCTCGCCGCCCAGCGCCATCGCGTGTCGATCGATCTGCAGGCGCGCCGCGGCGCGCCGCCGCCCTCGACGGCCCTGGTCGAGGCGCTGGAGGACCTGATCGCGCGACCGCGTCCGCCCGCATCGCTCGATCGCGCGCCACCCGGCGCGTGGAGCCAGCCGACCGGCGGCGACGCCGACCTCGTCTGCGACCTCACCGGTTCGGCCGAACCCGAGCCGGGCGCGATCGTCCCGCTCTACGACGGAGCGCCGGGCGATGCGGCGCGCGACGCGGCGCTGCTCGACCGCCGCGCGCCGCAAATCGAACTCGCTGCTTTCGGCGCCGGCGGGCCGCAGGTCTACGCATCGGCCTTGCCGGCGGTGCGGCGCAGAGACCTGCTGAACTGCGGCCGCGCCGCGGTCGCCGACGCTGTGACGACGCTGATCGCCCAGCTCGCGGCGCGCGGCCTCGACGAAGTCGCGGCCCCTTGCGTCGCAGCCGCATCGCCGCCGCCCGCGCCCGCGCGGTTCGCCGCCGCGACGCTCGCGGGGATGATCGGACGGCGGCTGCGCCGTCTCGTCGCGCACGACGACCACTGGCGCATCGGCGTCCGGCTGCGCGCGCCCGAAGAGTCGCCGTTCGCCGGGCTCGACCGGCTCGACGACGGCGGCTGGCGCTGGCTGCCGGACGATCGCCGCCGCTATTTCGCCGACCCCTTCGTGTTCGAGCAGGACGGCGCGACTTATGTCTTCTGCGAGGAATACCGATACGCGTCGGTCAAAGGCGTCATATCCGTGGTCGCGCTCGACGACGCGGGAAACTTCGGCGCGCCGCAGACCGTGCTGGAGCGGCCCTATCACCTCTCCTACCCGTTCGTCTTCCGCCACGACGGCGCGATCTGGATGATGCCGGAGAGCGGCGCAAATCGTACGCTCGAGCTCTATCGCGCCGAATCGTTTCCCTCCCGTTGGACGCTCGATCGCGTGCTGCTGAGCGGCGTCGAGGTCGCCGACGCGACGCCGTTCGCCTGGCATGGCGAATATTGGCTGACGGCGGCCGGCGGCGAGGCGGCGGGCGCGAGCTGGGACAGCCTGTCGCTCTACCGCGCGCCGAGCCCGCTCGGGCCGTGGACGCCGGCCTCCGACGGCCCGGCGCTGATCGACGCCGCGACGTCGCGGCCGGCGGGCGCCGTCTTCGAGCACGAAGGCGCGCTGCTGCGCCCGGCGCAGGATTGCCGCGCCGGCTATGGCGCGGGCCTGACGTTCTGCCGCATCGACGCGCTGGGGCCGAACCTCATCCGCCAGACGCCGGTCCGGCGCTATGCGCCGCCAGGTGGACTGCATACGTTCAACCTGAGCGGGCGCTTTGCGGCGATCGACGCGGCGGGACCGCGCGCGCGCGCCGCCTGGCTCGACGGCTTCGCACGATGATCAGCCGCCGCGCGCTCCTCGCCGGCGTTGCGGCTGCCGCCGCGCCGCGCCTCGTCCGCGGCGCGCCAGCCCCCGCCAGCCTCGGCGAGGCCGCGGCCGCCAGCGGGCTTCTCTTCGGCGCCTCGATCGGCCAGGAGGCGTTCGACGACCCCGCCTACGCCGAGCTCTACCGCCGGCAGACCCGCATCCTGACGACCGACGTCGCGCTGAAATTCGACTGGCTGCGGCCGGCGCCGGACCGCTTCGATTTCTCCTACGCCGACGCAATCGTCCGTTTCGCCGCCGACAACGACAAGCTCCTGCGCGGCCATACCTTGATCTGGAACGACCGTGTCCCCGATTGGCTGAAGCGCCTGTCCGCGCCCGAGGTCGAGCGCGTCTTCGACGCCCACATCGACCGCGTGGTCGAGCGCTACGCCGGCCGCCTTCACGCCTGGGACGTCGTCAACGAGCCATTCTGGCCGATGGACGGCAAACCAGGCGGATGGCGCGACGGGCCGTGGTTCGCGGCGATGGGTCCGTCCTATGTCGAACGCGCGTTCCGCCGCGTCCGCGCGATCGACAAGACCGCGCGGCTCGCGCTCAATGAGGCGCAGTGCGACAACGATTATGAATGGGGCCGCTCGATCCGGCCGCTGCTGAGAGGCCTCGTCGAACGCCTGCTCGACGCCGGCGCGCCGGTCGACGCGATCGGCCTGCAGAGCCACCTGAAGCCGCAGTGGCCGGCCGACTATTCCGCCTTCGCCGGCTATGTCGCCGGCTTCGCGGAGCGCGGCCTCGCCGTCTCGATCACCGAATTCGACGTCGACGATTCCCCCTTCCCCAACGATGTCGCCGCGCGCGACGGCGCCGTCGCCGCGGTCGGGGCGCGATTCCTTAACGCCGTCCTTGCCGTTCCGGCGGTCGACACGGTCGTCGCCTGGCAATTGTCGGATCGCTACACCTGGTACCGCGAGATCAGCCGCCGCGCGCCGCGGCCGCTCCCGTTCGACCGCGACCTGCAGATCAAGCCGCTCGGCGAGGCGATGGCCGCCGCCTTCGCCGCCGCGCCGCGGCGGGCGCCCCGCCCGTCTCGGTAAACGCAGCCCATGCTGGACTAATCGTTTGGTAACCATGGCGCTTTACCTTCGACGGCAGTCCGAAAGCGGCGTCAAGCGCGTCGCTTTCTCGAGAAAGTCAGCGCGTTCGATGACCGCCAGGACCGCTCCTCCGCCCCGGCGAGCCGGCCCGGCGGGCGCCGACGCCGGCGACGGCGACGCTTCGCCGACGGTCGACGTCGGCGAGCTCGTTCGCATCGCCGTGCGGCGGCGGCGTCTGCTGCTGCCCTGCCTGGCGATCGCCGGCGCGCTCGCGCTCGCCTATGTCGCACTGGCGCCGGCCCGTTACGCCGCGACCATGTCGATCTTCGTCGACCCGCGCGAGCGCGTGCCGGTCGGCGTCGACGTCCAGCCGATGCCGCAGAACCCCGACGTCGCGCTGGTCGAGAGCGAGATGAGCGTTCTCACGTCGCGCGCGGTTCTCAGCCGCCTCGCCAAAAAGCAGGACCTCGCCGACGATCCCGAATTCCGGCCCGGCCTGGTCGGACAGCTGGTCGGCAGCCTGACCAGTCTATGGCGCGCGCCAGCCGACGACCCCGACGCGCGGCTCGAGGCCGTGGTGGCCGCGCTCGGCGAGCGCGTCTCGGTCAAGCGCAGCGAGCGCAACTATATCGTCGACGTCGAGGTGCGCGCCGCCACGCCCGCCGAGGCCGAGCGCCTCGCGCAGGGACTCGCCGACGCTTTCTTCGCCGAACAGGCGTCGCTGAGCGACCAGATCGTCGCCAAACAATCGGCGTGGCTCGACGCGCGCATCGCGGAGCTGCAGCCGCGCGTCGAAGACGCCGAGAAGCGCGCCCAGGCCTATCGTGAGGCCAATTCCATCGTCCTCGCCGACGGCCGCATCTCGCCCGAGCAGCAGCTCAAGGACGCCAACGACGCACTGGTCGTGGCGCGCGGCAAGCGCGCCGAGATCGACGCGTCCTACGACCAGGTCAAGGCGGCGCTCGCCTCCTCCGCCGGCGGCGAAGGAGTCGGCGAGGCGCTGCAATCGCCGGTGATCGAGAAGCTGCGCGCCGACCAGGCGGCGCTGGCGCGCGACGAGGCCTACGAACTGTCGACGCTCGGGCCTCGCCATCCGAGTTATCTGACGACGCGCGCGCAAGTGCAATCGGTGCAGGCGGCGATCGACGCCGAGATCAAGCGCATCCGTTCGGCGAGCGAGCGCGATCTCAAGGCGGCGCGCGCCGCCGAACAGGATGCGGTGAAACTCGTCGCCACGCTCGAAGCGGCCAACCAGCGATATGGCGGGCAACGGATCGAGCTCGACCGCCTCAACGCCGAGGCCGCAGCGCTGCGTACGACCTACGAGAAAGCGCTGTCGGCGCGCGAGAACGTCCGCCGCGACATTGTCGAATCGCCGCACAGCACGGTGGTCGATCCGCCGGCGGCGGCGGCCGGCCGCGTCAGTCCGCGCGTCGGGCTCGCTTTCTTCCTGGCGCTGGTCGGCGCGCTCAATCTGTGGCTCATCGCCGTCTTCGCCGCCGAATACCGCGACCGTCACGGCGGGCGGGCGGCCGCCGCGGCCGCGCCGGCCCAGCCCGCGCCCGAGCCCGCGCCCGAGCCGCCCGCGGCGACGGCCGCGCCGAGCGCGACGATGGCGGCGCCGCCGAGCGCCGCGACGAGCGAGACGAAACCGGCCGCGGCCGGCCCGTTCGACTTCGACCTCGCCGCCCCCGCGTTCGCGCCGCGGATCGCGGCTGGCGTCGAGGGCGAGGGCGGCGAGGCGCTGGCGGCGGCCGAGGCGGCGATGCGCGACGACGCCCCCTATGCAGCGGCGATCGCCGTGCTGCGCGATCGGCTGATCGAGCGCCTCGCCCACGACGCGCGCGCTCCGGTCGTGGCGATCGTCGCGCACGGCCGCGGCGACGGCGCTTCGACCGTCGCGCTGTCGCTCGCCCACGCCTTCAGCGCCGCAGGAAAGCGCGCGCTGCTGGTCGACTGCGACCATCGTCGGCCGACCCTCAGCGCCTTCGCACGACGCCTGCGCAAGGTGATCGTCGACTCGCCAGGACTGGTCGCCAGCATCCTGCGCCGCGACGCCGCCAGCGGCGGCGAAGCCCTGATCCTTTCGCTTGGCGGCCCCGGCTGGGCCGCGCTGAACGCGCGCCTGCACGCCAGCTTCGACTGGATCGTGCTCGATTGCGGCCCGCTCGCCGGCGCCGAGGCGCTGCTCGCCCACGACAAGACCGCCGACGCCGTCGTGATCGTCGACGCCGGCGCAACCGACGCAGCCGCGCTCGCGGCGGAAGCCGAACGCGCCGGGATCGGCGCGCTGGTCGCCGGCGTCGTGCGGATCCCGGATGCAGAAGCGGGGAGCGCAGCGTGAGCCTGACGCTGGTCGTCGCCGACGACCGCCGGCCGCTGCGCGTCGCCGCGCGCCTCTGCGCCTTCGCCGCGGCGATCGGCGCCTTCGCGATTTCGTCGATGACGCTGCAGGCGCTTGGTCTGCGTTACGAGGCGCCGGGCGGCGGCGCGTGGCAGACGCTTCATCCCGCGACCTATGTCGCGGCGCTCGCGGTCATTTTCGAGGCCGCGTCGCGCCCGCGTCCGTTCGCCTATCTCGCCGCCCTGCCGCTGCGCTTCCCCGGCGCGGCGCTGTTCGCGATCAATCTCGCGCTGATCGTCGCCTATGCGGCGATCTTCCAGAAAAGGCCGATCGCGCCGCTGATCGACACCTTCTTCGTCGGGGCGATCTTCCTGGCCCTCTACGAGGATTTCGGTCCGCGCGAGCGCGCCGCGTTGCGCCTGCTGCTGCACATCGTCCTGTTCGCCAACGCCTGTCTCGGCATCCTCGAATTCGCCTTCCACTTCCGGCTCACTCCGTTCGTCGCCGGCGGACGGCTGATCGTCGACGACTATCGCTCGACGGCGCTGCTCGGCCATCCGCTGCTCAACGCCGGCACGACCGCGCTGTACGCGGCGATGCTGATCCTCGGAGCCGACCGCGCGCTCGGGACCCCGGCGCGGCTAGCGATGGTCGCCGTCCAGCTCGTCGCGCTCATCCCCTTCGGAGGCCGCACCTCGCTGACCCTCGCCGCCGTCGTCGTCTTCCTGGCGGCGCTGAAGCCGATCGGCGAAGCCTTCGGCGGTCGGCGCTTCGACCTCCGGGGGGCGATCGCCGCCGCGCTGCTTGCGCCGCTCGGCGTCGCGGCGGCCGCCGCCGCATGGTTCGGCGGCGCCTTGTCGCCGCTGATCGAACGATTCGCCGCCGACCGCGGCTCGACGCAGGCGCGCTTCGCCATCCTCGACCTGTTCGGCGCCTTTTCGCCCGCGGACATCCTGCTCGGCCCAGACCCGGAACGGCTCGCGACGCTGCAGAACACGCTCGGCATCGAATACGGCATCGAGAACGGCTGGCTGGGCCTGATGTTCCAGTACGGCGCGCTGATGACCGCCTTCTTCCTGGTCGGCTTCGCCGCGCTGCTGGGCGAATTGTGGCGGCGCGCCAAATCCGGCGCCTGGGCGATCCTGCTCCTCTTCCTGCTGCAGGCGAGCTCCTCGGCGAGCTTCTCGGTCAAGACCTTCGCCTTCAACCAGTTCGCGATCCTGATGCTGGCGATGTTCGACGGGCGCGCCGGCGTCGAGAGGCCGACGCGGGAGGCGGCGTGAGGACCGGCGGCCTGCTGCGCAACACCCTGCTCTACATGCCGGCGCAGCTTGCCGCGCCGCTGCTGCAATTCGTCGTCACGGTCGTCTGGACGCATTTGTTCGACCCGGCGGTCTACGGCGTGGTCGCCTTCGTCGTCGCCGCTCAGGAGCTGGCCGGC
>Ga0182030_10018732_pt1 | contig 13251 bp, 8 predicted proteins | sample 812S3MmetaG_FD_121299 | JGI IMG/M metagenome (GOLD analysis project Ga0182030, IMG submission 121299) | Permafrost microbial communities from Stordalen Mire, Sweden - 812S3M metaG (Illumina Assembly) | ecosystem: Environmental > Terrestrial > Soil > Wetlands > Permafrost | place: Sweden... | reverse complement strand
TGGCCAAGATCCGCTACATCGAAGAGTTCGAGCGAATGGAAGGATTCACGACCGTGGTCATCGACGGTCTCTTCGAGGCCCACGGAGTCGGTAAGGGTGCCGAACGGCTCGCGAGCGCCATCGACGCCCTGTGCGATCAAGTGGTCGACGAGGTCCGCTGCGGGACCAACATCATCATTCTCTCGGATCGCAATACGACGCCCGAGCTGGCGGCCATTCCGAGTCTGCTCTTGGCGTCGGCCGTGCATCACCGACTCGTCGACGAACACCTGCGAACGAGCGCGGCGCTGATTATGGAGTCCGGGGACGTGCGTGAGGTTCACCACGTCGCACTGTTGCTGGGCTTCGGTGCCTCGGCGGTCTGCCCCTACCTGGCCTACGAGTCGATCGATGCGTTGATCGAAACAGGCGACCTCACTGGCCTCAGTTCCTTCGAGGCGCGCTATCAGTACGGCAAGGCGCTCAACAAGGGTGTCGTCAAGATCATGTCGAAGATGGGCGTCAGCACCGTCGCGAGCTATGTCGGCTCCCAATTGTTCGAAGCCGTGGGCATCTCCGAAACGGTGCTCGCGCGATACTTTCCCGGTTTCACCTCACGCCTCGGTGGCATCACGCTCGAGCACATCGCGGGCAGCGTCCTCACTTTGCACGCCAGTGCCTACGCACCGGCGCCGGGAGAACGAGTGGAACTGCGAAATAACGGTGAGTACCAGTGGCGTCGTGACGGAGAGATTCACCTGTTCAATCCCCGCACCGTGCAAAAGCTGCAGCACGCCACGTGCGCGAAGCGCTTCGATATATTCAAGGAGTACACCACGCTGGTCGACGATCAGTCCCACGGGCTCGTGACGCTGCGCGGGTTGATGAGTCTGGTGCCCAGTGCAACGCCACTTGCGCTCGACGAAGTCGAGAGCACCGCGTCGATCATCAAGCGATTCAGCACCGGCGCGATGTCCTACGGCTCGATCTCCGAAGAGGCGCACAGCACCCTCGCCATCGCCATGAACCGCCTGGGCGCGAAGTCCAATACCGGCGAGGGCGGTGAGGACGACGAGCGATTCGACACCTCGGATCCACGCTGGAATCGCCGTTCGGCCATCAAGCAAGTCGCCTCCGGACGCTTCGGCGTCACGAGTCGCTTTCTCGTGAACGCCGACGACATCCAGATCAAGATGGCCCAGGGCGCCAAACCGGGCGAGGGAGGGCAACTAGCGGGGATCAAGATCTGGCCCTGGATCGCCAAGACCCGGCACTCCACGCCGGGCGTGGGACTCATTTCGCCGCCGCCGCACCACGACATCTATTCGATCGAGGACCTCGCCCAGTTGATTTATGACTTGAAGAACGCCAACGACCAGGCACGAATCCACGTGAAGCTCGTGAGCGAGCAGGGCGTCGGGACGATCGCTGCGGGCGTCGCGAAGGCGCACGCCGACGTGATCCTCATCTCGGGACACGACGGCGGAACCGGAGCGGCGCCGCTGACGTCGCTCAAGCACGCGGGCACCCCGTGGGAGCTCGGGCTCGCCGAGACGCACCAGACCTTGGCGAGTAACGGCCTGCGCAGTCGTGTCGTACTTCAAGTGGACGGCCAACTGAAGACCGGTCGCTACGTGATCATCGCCGCCCTCTTGGGCGCCGAGGAGTTCGGTTTCGCCACGGCGCCGCTGGTCGTGTCGGGCTGTGTGATGATGCGCGTCTGCCACCTCGACACGTGTCCGGTGGGGATAGCCACTCAGAATCCTCGTCTGCGCGAACGATTCACTGGTCGCCCGGAGTTCGTCGAGAACTTTTTCGAGTTCATCGCCGAAGAGGTTCGTGAGTACCTCGCTCTCCTCGGCGCGCGCGCGCTCGACGAAGTCATTGGCGACGCGACCAGATTGTCGATTACGTCGACGGACGACGTGAACAGCGACCTCGACCTCTCGGCGCTGTTGGTCACCGTCGCACCTGATCAGCGCCATCAGAGCGTGAAACAAGAACACGGTCTCGACGGCGCGCTGGACTGGATCTTCCTTCACGACGCAGTGAGCGCTGCGTCACGCACGACGCCCTTCCGGTTCGCCACAGCGGTTCGCAACGTCAATCGCGCCGTCGGCACCTTGACCGGGAGTGCCATTACGCGCTCGCTCGGCGAACGAGATCTGCCCGATGACTTGATTGAAATTGACCTGGACGGGTCCTCTGGCCAGAGCCTTGGCGCCTTCATGCCCCACGGCATGACGCTTCGGCTCACCGGTGACGCGAACGACTACGCCGGCAAGGGTCTGTCGGGCGGGCGCATCATCATCCGGCCCTCACTGGAGGCCACCTTCGCCAGCGAGGAAAACATCATCGCCGGAAACGTCATCGGTTACGGCGCAACGAGTGGTGAGATCTTCGTCAGTGGCGTCGTTGGGGAACGTTGTGGCGTGCGTAACTCCGGCGCGACGATCATCGTCGAAGGCACCGGCGATCACGCGTGTGAGTACATGACGGGCGGCGTCGTCGTGATACTCGGGGCCGTCGGACGAAACCTCGCGGCCGGGATGTCCGGCGGCACGCTCTACCTCTACGATCCAGACCAGAGCGTCTCTGACCACCTGAGCGCCGGCGTCTACGAGATCGATCCGCTGGAATATGAAGACGACGAACGCGTGAGGGGGCTGCTCACCCGGTTCGTCGAAGAGACCGACTCGCGGCGCGCCGAGTCGATTCTGGGTGACTGGCGATGCGAACGAATGCACTTCGTTCGCATCGAGACCTCCGAGTACCAACGGGTGCGAGACGAGTTGCGCAATGGGTAAGACGACCGGATTTCTGGAGTACCCGCGGCAGGGCCCTCGTCATCGGCCGGTGCCGGTTCGACTCCGCGACTGGCGCGAAGTGTACGAGACCCAGAGCGACGACGAAGTCGCGGTCCAGGGCGCTCGATGTATGGACTGCGGGATCCCGTTTTGCATGCAGGGCTGTCCACTCGGAAATCGAATTCCGACCTTCAACGATCACGTGTACCGCTCCCACTGGGACCAGGCCGCCGAACAGCTCTTCGACACCAACAACTTTCCGGAGTTCACCGGTCGTCTCTGTCCCGCGCCGTGCGAGTCGGCCTGCGTGTTGGGCATCTCGGATAGTCCCGTCACCATTGAACGGATTGAATACGAGGTTGCCGAACACGCCTTCGCCTACGGCTTTGCGGTCGCGCACGAGGTCGCGACCCGCACCGGGAAGCGCGTGGCGGTCGTTGGTTCCGGACCGGCCGGACTGGCGGCCGCGGCCCAGCTCGCGAGCGTGGGCCACCACGTCCACGTCTTTGAGCGGAGCGACGCGATCGGCGGGCTCTTGCGCTACGGCATACCGGAGTTCAAACTGGAAAAGGCGATACTCGATCGACGCCTCGCCGTAATGGCGTCCTCGGGCGTCACGTTTCACACCAATGCCAACGTCGGAGACGCCGTGACGCCACTGGAGAACCTGCAGCGTGACTTCGACGCCGTGGTCCTCGCACTCGGCTCGACGAGACCTCGACTGATTCCCGTACCGGGGTCGCACTTGAGCGGCGTGTATCCCGCAATGACCTACCTCGAGGCGGCCAATCGGGCCGTGCGTGATGGCCAGTCGTCCCCGATTGACGCCCGAGACCGCCACGTCATCATCCTGGCCGGCGGTGACACGGGGGCCGACTGTCTCGGCACCGTGCATCGTCAAGGAGCGAATTCCGTCATTCAGATCGAGATTCTCGAACGTCCTCCTGACGATCGACCCGACGATCAACCCTGGCCCACGATGGCGCGGATCTTTAAGTCGTCACCCGCGCACGATGAAGGTGGGGAGCGGCGCTTCTCTACTGAGACGCTCGAGTTCCACGGCGCCGAGCGAGTCGAGCGCATCGTCGTTCGAGACGACGCCACCAACGAGACCGTCGTCATGTCGGCCGACCTCGTCTTGATCGCGGCCGGCTTCGTCGGACCTGAACTCGATCAACTCGGACTCTCGGGCGACGCCTTCGTCACCTCGCGCGCCACGTTGTCGGTCGACGGCGACTGGCGCGTCGATGCACTTGGGGGCCCGGCACCCGTCTTCGCCTGCGTTGACGCGGTCCGGGGTCAGAGTTTGATCGTGTGGGCCATCGCCGAAGGCCGTAGTGCCGCGGCGGCGGTCGACGCCCACCTCTCGGGCCATCCGAGCGTCCTCGCGGCCCCCGTGGAGCCCTACAGCCTTTCCTGGTAGCGAACTCGACGGGTGACCAAGAGTTTGTAGCATCGTCGCAACGGGACAAGAGGGGGACAAGTGCAAAGCACGATGCAAGACTCGCCACTGCTCATCAGCGGCATCATTCGCCACGGCGAATCCGTGTACTCCGAAAAGAAGGTCTTCACCGTCACGCACGAGGGTGTCGAGGAGGCAACGTTCTTTCAGGTCTCCAAGCGCGCCGAGCAGTTGGCCGCCGCGCTCACCAAGCTCGGGGTGCAACCCGGCGACCGGGTTGGAACGTTCATGTGGAACAACCAGGCGCACATGGAGGCCTACATCGCGGTCCCGTGCATGGGCGCGGTGTTGCACACCCTCAACATCCGGCTCTTCCCGGAACAGCTGGCGTTTATCATCAACCACGCCGGGGACTCGGTGATCATCGTCGACAGTTCCTTGGTTCCCGCCCTCGCGAAGATTCGCGATCAGATTCCCTCGGTCAAGCACATCATCGTCCGCGGTCCGGACGAGAGTGGGCTACTCGGTGCGACGATCGACTACGAGTCCTTCCTCTCGGCCGAATCGCCCGGGTTCCAATGGCCGACGTTGGACGAACGATCGGCCGCGATCATGTGTTACACCTCCGGGACGACCGGCAACCCCAAGGGCGTCGTGTATTCACACCGTTCGACCTGGTTGCACTCGATGGCCTCCACCACCACCAATTCGATCGGACTCAGCGAGCGCGATCGCTGTCTCTTGATCGTTCCGATGTTTCACGTGAATGCCTGGGGCGCAGCCTACACGGCCTTCTTCGCTGGCACTGAGCTGATTATGCCCCAGATGTTCTTACAGGGCGAACCGATCGTCAAGATGATTCAGGAGTTGCGGCCCACGATCTCCCTCGGCGTCCCGACCATCTGGAACGACGTCCTTCGCGCCACGGAGAACAACCCCGACGCCGATCTCTCGAGCCTTCGCGGCATCGTGGCCGGCGGCGCCGCCGTCCCACGCGTCATGGTCGAAGCCTTCCGCGATCGATTCGGCATCAACGTGGTCCAGGGCTGGGGGATGACCGAGACCAGCCCCTTGGCCGCGGTCTCGATCCCTCCGGCGGGCACTCCCGCGGACATCGAGATTGAGTACCGCGTCAAGGCCGGTCGCGTCGTCGCCGGCGTCGAGGTCCGCGTCACGGGCGACGACGGCACGGTCCTGCCCCGAGACGGCAAGACCGTCGGCGAGTTCGAGATACGGGGGCCGTGGATCACCGGTTCCTATTTCGGCGTGGACGACCCCGAGAGATTTCATGACGATTGGCTGCGCACCGGCGACATCGGCACGATCGACGGCGAAGGATTCATGACCATCAGTGACCGTTCGAAAGACGTCATCAAGTCCGGCGGCGAGTGGATAAGTTCGGTGGACCTCGAAGGCTCGTTGATGGCCCACCCGGCCGTCTTTGAGGCCGCGGTCATCGCCGTGCCCGACGAGCGCTGGCAGGAGCGCCCGTTGTGCTGCATCGTGTTGCGCCCCGGCGCCAGCGCGAGCGCCGAAGAAATCAAGGAGTTCTTGGGCCCACTCGTCGCTAAGTGGTGGCTGCCCGAACGTTGGGCCTTCATCGAAACCGTTCCCAAGACCAGTGTCGGCAAGTTCGACAAGAAGGTGTTGCGTGCGCAGTACGCCGAAGATGAGTTGCCGTACGAGACCCTCGACTAGTGGAGTCCTTCGACACACTGGCCGACGAAGTTGGCGCCCTGGAGAGTCGGGTCGCCGACGCCATCTTTGACACCGTACGCGCGCAGCTTCGCTCCGACGGTGCCGATGAGGCGAGGGAGTTGGAGCGACGACTCGCCAAAGTCCGTCGGAGCCTCCAGAAAGCAGAAATGTTACTGCGTGGCGCGAGCGACGACTAGGTCCAGTCGTTGATCTGGTTAATCAAGAGTCGCAAGTTCACGTAGTTGCGGCCATCGAAGGCGAACGAGATCGTCGTGTCGTCTTCGAGCACGTAGCCGAGTCCCTGAGCGAAACGGGGTACGGCGTTCGCGAGCGCCGCGAGTTGCGCTGCGTTGGGACGTCGGCGAACCTTGATGTAGCCGCGATCTCCGCGTACGTCGAAACTCACGTAGTTGGAGAAAAAGTGGTCGATTTCGCCCGCGGCCTCCTCGGTCGAGGTGCAGAGGCGAACCAGACACATGTCATTCTCGTCGATGTAGTGATCGGCGATCACCGCGTTGTCGACGAAGTCCATCCAGTGGCGCCAGAACGTGCCGTCCGGCGTGTCGAGCAGCACGACCGGGGCCGGTGACGTCTTGCCGGTGTGGAGCAATGTCAATACTTCAAAGGTCTCATCCATCGTGCCGAGACCACCAGGAAAGATGGCGAACGCGTTGGAAGGTCGGTTCATGGCCACTTTTCGAGTGAAGAAGTACTGCATCGCCACGAGCATGGTTTCGGCGTCAATGTAGGGGTTGGAGAACTGTTCGAAGGGCAGTTCAATGTTCACGCCGAGTGTGTGCTCGCGCCCGGCGCCCTTGGCTGAGGCTTCCATGATCCCGGGACCGGCACCGGAGATGACCATCCATCCCCGTTCGGCCATCGCCGCGCCGAGTTCGCGAGCCATCTCGTAGAGCGAGTGCGCGACTTCGGTGCGCGCTGATCCGAAGATGGCCAGCTTGGGCACATCGCGCCACTGCGAGAACAGCGTCGACGCCTCGGTCAACTCATTGAGCGCCTGCACGGCGACGCGCAGATCTCCGAGGTCATCATCGACCATCGCCAATTCCACGAAGCGCACGAGGAGTGCGCGAAGGACTTCGACGCGCTCGTCCGTGAAGGCGGTGTCACGGCGTAACTCGTCGAGGAACCCTTCGATCAATTCGTCCACGGCTACAGCGTCTGATAGAGGGTGCTGCGCTGAACCAAAGGCCGCCCCAGCGGTTCGACCAGCGCGCGCAGCGTGTCGACGTCCATCTCTTGGCCGTGGCTCGCGCCGGCCGCCCGCGAGATGTTTTCGTCCATCAACGTACCGCCGACGTCGTTCGCCCCCGCGTCGAGGATGCGGCGCGATCCCTCGACGCCCATCTTGACCCAGCTCACCTGAAAGTTGTCGATGAGCGTCGCGTAGTGGAGTCGAGCGACCGAGTGCATGAGCACGGCCTCGCGGAACGTGGGACCACGCCGAGCGCGACCCTGCAAGAAGATCGGTGTCGCCATGTGGACGAAGGGGAGGGGCACGAACTCGGTGAACCCACCGGTCTCTTGCTGCAACGCTCGCGTGCGAAGCAGGTGCGTCGCCCAGCTGTCGACGCCCTCGACGGCGCCGAACATGATCGTGATGTTCGATCGCAGTCCCACGCTGTGTGCGGCGCGATGGACTTCGAGCCACTGATCGGAGTTGATCTTGTCGGGACACAAGACCTTGCGAACGTCGTCATCGAGGATCTCGGCGGCCGTTCCGGGCAACGTCTTGAGGCCGGCCTCCTTGAGACGAGTGAGGTACGTGACCAGGTCCTGCTCGGAGCGGCGCGCGCCTTCAAAGACTTCGAGTGCGCTAAAGGCATGGATGTGGATCCTCGGCGAACCGGCGCGGACCGCGGCGACGACGTCGATGTAATAGTCGCCGTCGAATTTAGGGTGTATGCCGCCCTGGAGACAGACCTCCGTGGCGCCCTTCGCCTCGGCTTCGCGGACTCGCTCGCTGATTTGGTCCAACGTCAACAAGTATGGGTCACCACGTAGGTTCAGGGAGAGCGGACCCTTGGAGAACGCGCAGAACCGGCACTTGAAAGTGCAGACGTTCGTGTAGTTGATGTTGCGGTTGATCACGAAGGTGACGTTGTCGCCGGCGAGGTCGCGGCGAACACTGTCGGCTCGTTCGACCACGGCGTTGAAGTCGGCACCCCTCGAGTGAAAGAGCGTGGTCAACTCTTCGCGGTCGAACGAGTAACCGGGCTCGTAGCGCGCGAGGAGCGATGACACCGCAGTGGTGCGCGAACGCGTCACCGGGGGAGAAGGGGGTATCACTTCGGACCCGGAGGCCCACACGTCATTGCGAGCCAAGAACGTCGAGTCGGCGTGCGCCAGGACTGCGGGGCGAACCTTCTCGTCGAGGAAACCACTCTTGGGACCGATGAACTCCGGGTAGACGGTGAGACGTGGTTCGAGGTTGAAGCCGCGCGCGTCGCACTCTCCGCCCAGGACCGCCACCGCGGGCCAGGCTCGCTCGGGGTTGACGTGGTCGGCCGTGACCGGCGAAATTCCGCCAAAGTCATCGATGCCGAAATCGAGGAGCCGCGTGGGGTTGTCGCTCAGGTTCGCGGGGCCTGAAGATGGATTGACGCGGGCAAGATCAGTCGCGCGATGCAGATCGTCCAGTGGAACTCCTCGTCACTCGCGGCCGGCTCATTCGCCATCGCAGTACGGGGTTTGGGCAAGAAGTTCTGGATGATCACTTCTTGGACGTGACCGAACTCTTCGTGCGAGGTCGCGATCGCCTGCAGCGTGGCGATACGCTCCTGGCGTGTCTCACCGATCCCAACCAACAGTCCGGTGGTGAAGGGAATCTTCAATTCCCCGGCGAAGCGAAGGGTGTCCAGACGCCGCTGCGGGTCCTTGTCAGGGGCCAATCGGTGGGCGGCGAGGTCGGCGAGCGCCTCAATCATCATTCCCTGCGACGCCGAGACCGTGCGCAGTTGGGTCAGTTCGTGACGATAGAGCGCACCGGCGTTGGCGTGCGGGAGCAGTCCCGTGCTCTCGAGCACCATTTGGGCCGCGTTCGCGACGTAGTCGACCGTTGACTCGTAGCCGCGAGCGGCGAGCCAACGCGCGGCCTCGTCGTAGCGCAGTTCTGGTCGTTCGCCGACGGTGAAGAGCGCTTCGGTGCAACCGGCGTCACGTCCGGCCTGCGCGACGGCCATCACTTCGTCCAGACCCATGTAGGGCGAGGCGACGTGAGCCGGCGCCTGAGCGAACGTGCAATACCCGCAGCGGTCTCGGCAGAGCTTCGTCAGCGGAATGAAGACCTTGGGGGAGTACGTGACAACGTAGCCGTGAGCGGCGCGCGCCTTTTCGAAGGCGGCACTGGCGAGTTCCTCCAGCGGTGCGACGAGGAGTTCGGAGTAGGTGGCGGCCCCTCGCAACGACGTCATTGCGACATCCTAGGGCGTGACCTTCCGGAAAGGAACCGGCGCGTGAGCGCTGGCGAACGACTGATCTGCCCGTTACGCACTATGCGTGAGCCTGCATTTTCTCTTCGACGGTCGCGAGAAGCTCTTCGTAGGAAGCGACGAACGCATTCACGCCGTCGATTTCGAGTTTCTCGGTGACGGCCGGTAATGAAATGTCCTCGGGCAACTGCTCGAGTGCCGCGGCCGCTTCCGTGACGCTCTCGTCGCTGCGCAGTTCGGACGACGCGAAATTCCCGTGGTCCAATGTCGCGGCCAGCGTGGCGTCGGGCATCGTGTTGACGGTCTCGTCGGCGACGATGGTGTCGACGTAGAGCAGGTCGAAATACGTCGGATTCTTCGTCGAGGTTGATGCCCACAGTGGTCGTTGCACCTGCGCGCCGGCTTCAAAGAGCGCCACGGCGCGGTCACTCGACATCCGTCGGCGAAACAGCTGATAGGCGCCGGCCACTTGGGCGTTCGCGGTCGTGCCACGGCGCGGATCACCTTCGGGGAGGAGTGCGTCGACGGCGACGTCCACGCGAGAGACGAAGAACGACGCGACACTGCCAATCGCGCTCACGTCGCTGCGGCGCGTCAACGCCAACTCCAGTCCCTCCATCCACGCGGTGATGACTTCGTTGTATCGATCGAGCGCGAAAATCAGCGTGACGTTGACGTTGATGCCCGCCCCCAGCACCTCGGTAACCGCCGGCAGTCCCTCCTTGGTCCCGGGGATCTTGATCATCACGTTCTTGCGTCCGACTTCAGCGGCGAGTCGCTTCGCCGCGGTCACGGTGGCCACGGTGTCGCGAGCCAGACGCGGTGAGACCTCGAGTGATACGAATCCGTCACAGTAGCGACGTTCCTTCGCGGCGAACGCGCCGCACGAGGCCGTGTGCACCGACGCCAACACGTCACAAGCGTCTCGGACGTCTCTCACGGCGAGCTCTTCGAAGAGCACTTCGACGTCGACGTCGGCCTTGCCTTCGAGCAGCTCGTCGTAGGCCGTCGACGTCGCCAGGGTCTTGGCGAAAATTGAAGGGTTGGACGTGACACCGCGCACGCCCTGGGCCACCATTGCGGCCAACGTGCCGTCGTTCAACCAGTCGCGTCGAATGTTGTCGATCCATGGGCTCTGCCCGTACTCGGCGAAGAGTTCATCCAGTTTGGTCATCGTGCGCCTCCTAAAGTCTCGAGAACGTGCGCCACCAACGTCGCTGCGTTGATATTGAAATAGTTCATGACGTAGCTGCCCGGTGCCGACATTCCGAAGGAGTCAATCCCGATCGCCTGGTCCACGTACTTCGTCCACCCTAGGGTCGCCCCGGCTTCCAGTGACACTGAGGGAGTGCTTCGCCGCAGCACTGCGTTTCGATAGTCGCTCGGCTGGGCGTCGAAGCATCGCCAGCACGGTAGGGCCACCACCCTCGTCTTCACGCCCTGTTCGGCGAGTCGATCGTTCGCGTCCAGACAGTGACCGACCTCGGAGCCAGTTCCCACGAGTGTGAAGACGGCGTCGGCGTCTTCACGAATGACGTAGCCACCGCGTCGGGCGTTCTTCTTGGAAACTTTGGCGTCCGCGTCATTGAACACCGGCATGTCTTGACGCGAGAGAACCATGGCCGTCGTCACGGGCTCGTTGTCACTCAAGAACTGCTCGACCAGGTCGAGCGTCTCATTCGCGTCCGAGGGTCGCACGACGTGCAGATGTGGCATGGCGCGAAGGGCCATCAAATGTTCGACCGGTTCGTGGGTCGGGCCGTCTTCACCAACACCGACCGAGTCGTGGGTGTAGACGAACATCACTGCGGCCTCGCTGAGTGCCGCGAGTCGAATGGCCGGACGCGCGTAGTCACTGAAGACAAAGAACGTCGACCCCAACGGTCGAAATCCACCGTGGAGGGCCTGGCCCGTCAAGTTGGCACTCATTGCGAACTCACGAATGCCGTAGTGGAATTGACGGCCCCCCGGATTGGTCGAACTCTGGACCGACAACGCCGACAGCGTCATTCCGGTGTTGTCCGTGAGGTCGGCCGAGCCCGCGGTGAGCCCCGGTGTTTGGACGGCGTAGCAATCCATTGCCCGTTGCATCGCCTTTCGAGTCGCTGCCAGGGTGCCCGCGGCGAAGGGTTCTGGCGACGTGGTCACGGTTGCGGCGCCATTGTTGTAGAGCTGCTCGAGCAGTTTGGCGCCCTGCGCCCCGGATGACGCCACGCGCGCCTCCCAGGCCACACGCGCGTCGCGCTGGGCTGACAGCGTCTCGACCAGGTGTTCCGGCAGGTCGGGGTCGAAGGTGAAGGCCACGTCCGGCACCCCGAGAATGGCCTTGGCTTCGGTGATGACCGACGCTTTGAACGGATTGCCGTGCGCCTCGCGAGTGTCCATCATCTCCGGTGATGGAAAGGCGATGTGCGAGCGTACGACAATCAACGTCGGGCGCGACGTCTCGGCAATCGCTTGACGCATCGCGTCTTCGAGGACGTCGAGGTCGTTCGCCTTCTCACCCACGTTGATCACGTGCCAGCCGTAGGCCGCGAAGCGTGCCTCGGTGTCGTCGTGGAACGCCAATTCGGTCGCGCCGTCAATCGTGATGTGATTGTTGTCGTAAAAGATCGTCAAGTGGTCGAGTCCGAGCGAGCCGGCCAGTGACGCCGCCTCGTGACTGACCCCTTCTTCGAGGCATCCGTCGCCGGCGATGACCCACGTGCGGTGATCAACCAGGTCCGGGCCATAATCGCTGCGCAGGATCCGTTCGGCGATCGCCATGCCGACGCCGTTGGCGATGCCCTGACCGAGGGGTCCGGTGGTCACTTCGACGGTGTGGGCGACACCTCGTTCGGGGTGACCCGGCGTGCGCGAATGAGGTTGGCGAAAGGCTCGCAAATCATCGGGCGTCATGTCGTAGCCGAACTCGTGGGCGAGGGCGTACTGCAAAATACAGGCGTGCCCGTTACTCATGATGAAGCGGTCGCGGTCGCTCCACCCGGGATCCGTCGGATCGTGACGCATCACGCGTCCCCACAGCGTGACGCCGAGTGGTGCCAGGGCCATGGCGGTTCCGCTGTGGCCAGAGTTGGCGGCCGCCGGAGCGTCCATGGCCACCGCGGAGATCTCGCGAATGGCCCTGCCTTCTAGATCGTTAGCGCCGGGAAACAGAGTGTCAGTCATGCTTATGAGAGTAGTGAATCCGTTCGCGCGCTGGGGCGTGGCACCCACGGATAGCCTTTGGCGATGGCCCTCCAGATCCCGCCGAACTGTGATCTCACGTTGGGCCTGACGTGCGTGGAGAAGCGCGCTGACGCAACGACCGTCTGGCGAATGCGCGTGGACGAACGCTTCCTCAACCCGGCCGGAATCGTCCAGGGTGGATTCATATCAGCGATGATGGACTCGGCGATGGGCGCCTCGGCCGTGCTGAGCGTGAAGGATCGCAAGGTCTACGTCGCCAATACCGAGATGAAGTCGTCATTTCTTCGACCGGTGCGAAACGGCGACGTCCTGACCTGCACGGCCAGCGTCTTGAAGCCCGGCAACGTCGTGGCGTTTCTTCAGGCGCGAATACTCGACGACCGGGGAGACCTCGTGTCGACCGCGAGTTCCACCTACCTGATCAAAGAGCGTGGTGAGTAGGCTGAGATCGTGAAAAAGGCCACGTGGCGCAAGTTCATGCGCGGCAACTCGGTCCAGCGAGACCTCGACGAAATCAAGAGTCTGGCTCTTCGTTACATCAAAGAAGAGACCATCCAGCCGATCAAGGACATGGGCCGTTTCGTCGCGTGGGGAGCGCTCGGCAGCCTGCTCGTGGGCTTTGGCTACTTCTTCTTGCTCTTCGGCGCACTGCGATTCCTGCAAGACCAGTTCAAGGTCTTGGACGGCACGCTGTCCTGGATTCCGTACTTGATCGTGGTGGTGCTGG
>Ga0182030_10018729_pt1 | contig 13252 bp, 10 predicted proteins | sample 812S3MmetaG_FD_121299 | JGI IMG/M metagenome (GOLD analysis project Ga0182030, IMG submission 121299) | Permafrost microbial communities from Stordalen Mire, Sweden - 812S3M metaG (Illumina Assembly) | ecosystem: Environmental > Terrestrial > Soil > Wetlands > Permafrost | place: Sweden... | reverse complement strand
TCTGCGACGACGAAGCGAGCGGGGCGCCCCGAGAACTCGATCTGACGCGAGCTGATGATGACCTGAATCCGCGTCCCGTCCTTCGTCCAGTTGACGTAGGGTCCGACGACGCCGAGGAGGCGGCCGTCGACGATGGCGGCACGGTCCTCGGAGAGTTGTGCTTCGGCTCCGATGTCCGCCAGTCGAAGGGTGAGGAACTCGTCTTCCGAGAATCCGTACAACTCGACGGCGGCGACATTGACCGCTAAGAACTCGGTCGTAGCTGCGTCGTAGACGAACATCGGAAGGTGGTTTGCTTCGAACAGAGAGCGATACGCCTGCTCCGAACCCTTGAGCGTCGCTGTCGGGCGTCCTGAAGTCACCGCCACGGCACGGTATCGATCAGGTTGAGTGCAGGGGCTCCGGAACTCAGCTGTGCCGGGATGACATCGTTGTAGTCGAGCGGTGGCCAGAAGAAATACCCTTGACCCGTGTCCACCCCGAGCGCCGCCAGTTGGTCCCTTTGGTCTTGTGACTCAATGCCTTCGGCGACGACCTCGAGGTCGAGGGCTTTGCCAAGTTGCACGAACGTCTGAATGATTGCACGTGACTTGTCCGCGGCGACCAGTCCCGCCACGAAGGAGCGGTCGATTTTCAATACATCGATCGGGAATTGCTGCAGGTAGGCCAGCGAAGAAAATCCGGTTCCGAAATCGTCGATCGCTACGCGTGCTCCGGACCGTCTCAGCTGCAAGAGGCGGTAGATCGTGACCTCTGCCTCTCGCATCAGGGTGGTTTCCGTCAGTTCCAGCAGAAGCAGCGTGGGATCCAGCCTGCTCGACAGGAGGGCATCCTCGACATCATCAATGATGCTGTCGCGTTGCAATTGCTTCGGCGAAACGTTGACAGCGAGCGTGATCCGGTGGCCCAGAGCCTCCCACGTCGCAGCGGCGTGGCAGGCCGTCTCGAGGACCCAGCGCCCGACCGGGACAATGAGCCCGGTCGACTCGAGTGCAGGGATGAACGCATCGGGCGCCAACACCCCTCGGGTTGGATGCCGCCAGCGCAGAAGCGCCTCCACGCCGACTATCTCGCCGGTGGCCAGGGTGATCGTCGGCTGATACTGCAAGAAAAACTGATGTGAGGTCAGAGCGGCGTGGAGTTCCATGTTGAGTCGGTGCTTGTCATCGAGTATCTCTTTCATCTGATCCGAGTAGACGGCATACCGGAACTTGCCCGCCGCTTTCGCGTGGTACAGCGCGATGTCGGCGTTCCGCAACAGGTCGTCGGGTGATATTGCGGTGCCGTTGGCCATCCCTATGCTGGCCGTCACCGTGACCGGTGTGGGCACACTCTGGATCTCGAAAGGCCGCCCCAGCTCATTGAGTATGCGCTCTGCCAGCGCCTCGGCAGCGCTTGAGGTTGCTGAACTCTCGGTCAGCACAATGAACTCGTCACCACCGATCCTTCCAAATGTGTCTTCTCCGCGGAGTAGTCGTGACAATCGGGTCGCAACTCCGATGAGAACCTCGTCTCCGGCGCGGTGACCCAGGGTGTCATTGATGTCCTTGAAGTTGTCAAGATCGAGGAAGAGTGCCGCCACCATTCGGGGACGGCGGCGAGTCCGCGCCAACATCTGCTCCATGCGGTCGAGAATCAGGGTCCTGTTCGGAAGTCCTGTCAAGGCATCATGAAATGCTTGGAAGGCGAGCTCATTGGTGCCCTTCTCCACCTGACGGAGCGCGCGCGAGCGACTGGTGCCGAGAGCGAAGATCAAAAGCGCAAACAGAATCGAAAGTGCTGCTCCACCGAGCAGGAGCCCTGATGACATCTCATCGGAGAGGAGTCCTCGTGTGGTGGCGGCGCCCAGGACCTCGACATGCCACCCGTTGGGCAGGTCTACAGACGTCGATTGTGCTTGTGACGGCGCGGTGCCTTCCGAAAATGTGATCTGGGACGACCCCGAGCCGTAGCGGAACAAGACTGCAGTGTTGGGATGATTGTCGAGGGCGATGGCGAGGAGGGCTTTTGGCAGAATCTCCATTCCCGTCCAGCCGATCAGCGTGGCGCGGCGCAATGCGACAGTGCCCGGAGTCGTGCCTCCTGCGTACACAGCGCTGTCCAGTACGAGTTCGTTCAAGTTGCCCTGCTTGTACGGGACGTACAGCGCCCGACCCGTGTCTCTCGCCTTCAGTAACTGGGGCCCGAGGTCGGTGAGACAGAGGTCGGTGCCGGCAGGAACGGCAGTACCCGGATGACGTGATTGAGCGACAGTCTGGAGGCAGTAGTACGGCCGGTAGCCGGCCGTGGAGATCCGCAGGGCTTCACCTGCTGAGAATGGTCCCGCGGGGTCCCGCTGGACCCGGCCCACGAAGGCGTCGAGCTGGGCAGCTGTGACCATGGTGATCTCCGAGAGACTCTGGAGCTCCGGGTATTGTTCGAAAGCGTTGTTTGAGCGTGTCCACTGGAGGAAAACGGCCTCGGTCGTCTGCGGGTTGCCGATGAAGATCGAACCCGCGCCGACGACCAGATCCTGTTCATGCAGGATCGCCAGCTGGAGTCGCGATGCGATTTGAGTCGCCGAGGTGGTGAAGGCCTGTCGAGTCCTTTGATTTTCCTCCTGGTGGACCTGCCATGCCCCGACGACCGAAGCCGACGAACCGAGCACGATCAGTGCGGCCGCCGTCAGGGACCAGACGAGACGCGACCGCTTGACGTGATCGCCGGGAATGACTCTTGTGGAGTCGTCGATCGCAGGACCGATGACCCTAAGTTCATGGATCGTGAGCTCATCGCCCCCGTCCGGTGGACCTCGGGCGAGGGCGGCTCAAAGCAGGCCTCGCCGGAAGATTGCGATCATGAAGTGGTAGGGGTCGTCGTTCACTGGGGCATGTCATGCCGCGGAAAAGGAACAAGGAGTCGGGAAAGCCCGCCGCCTGTTCGATCGTCCGAGAATGCCCATCCTCCAAAAGGCGACACCGACCGAGTACGGTGCGTCTTGCTGTCCGACAAACATGTGGCAGCTCTGAACCAACGGGCCCCCGTTACGTTTCAACTGCAGACGATGGGATCTCACCGAACCCATCCCCTTAAGTCACTATTCGCGCAACTATGCGCTTGACAACGACTGTTACTACTAGGGGTTACTGCGTATTTCTTGGAGTATTTCTTCGAAACCAGCGTCTAGTGCGCTGAGTGATGCGTACTCGCGAGAAGCGCTGGCGTACCGCTTTCCGATTGTCTCGTGAGCGCCCGATCGTGTTCGGGTAGGCACTGGGGGAGAAGGCTAAGAATGTCTCCTATCGCCCGCGAACTCCAAGCGTCATAAGGGTTGCTTGAGTGCTCTTCAAGTTCGCAGCGTCATCGGCGGAACTGACTGATGCCCTGGCTTGCGCTGCCCGAGGCGGATCGGAGAAGGGCCATGATGCGCTGCCGGGAGACGCCATAGAGTTGCGCTATCCGTTGGGTGCTGAGACCCTCCTGCCGGAGCGCCCATGCCTGACATGTCCTGAGCCGGTGTCCGACGTCGTGTAACTCCAGGACGTTCATGGTGAGAATCTCGACGAGCAGTGGGCGCTCCGAGTGTTCGTAGATATCGGTGTACGAGCGACCGGCCAGTCGCTGCTCCCGAATCTCGGACGCACGCTGCAGCGCCACCTCCGTCCGCGACAGGTTGTCCCGGAGCGCCTGCACGACCGAATCGATTGCATCCAACACTTCGTCTGTGTCCGTGGGTTCCAAGGGTTCTCGCCTACCTCGGGTCCGACACCCTCCTCACATCGCATGTCCTGACTCCGCAGTTGGAGCCCCCCCAGGTCCCGAACCCCCCATTCGGGCGATGTGCCGGCAGGTGTTCCGCGTACGCCGCCTTCTCAATCCTCCTCGCGAGGAGGGAGCATCTGTCTCCTCACTCGAGGTCAATTGTCGGCGCCGTACTGCCTCGGGTTGAGCCTTCCCCCCGACGAGAAGACAGATTGGTGCTGAACTGGCCCACTCGGAGGATCGGGGGCGGTTGCAGGTTGGTGGCAGGCCCCGGGAACGACTCGGCTTCTGGGAGTGCGCCGGTTGGTTCCGCTCGGGCGCCTGCCTGATCGGAGTACGTCTCCGCCATCCAGGTCCTTCACGGTCCTGTCATTGGCTGATCGCGGCGGTGGCTGACGTGTAGGTCCCGTTGGCGGCCAGGGTCAGCGTGGCGGTGGTCCACGACCCACTGAAGGATGAAGTAAACGTGAACCGCGCAGATACGGCAGGTCCGGTGGCCGGGAAGGCCTGGGCGCCGGTGGGGGTGCCGGATGCTCCTGGGCCCGCATTGGTGAACGTGAACGTCACCGTGTGGCCGGAGCCGATGGCTGACTCGGCGTTGCCCTGGTTGTCGGTGACGGTGATGGTGAATGAGGCTGTGGTCCCGCGGCCAAAGCCCGAGAGCGGGCAGGTAAAGAAGCAAGGTTGGGTAACGGGAGCCGGGTTGATACTGGTGAAGGCGAGTCGAGTAGCGGTGCCGGATTTGATCGTGATGGGCGCAAACGTGAGATTACGGGCCGTCCCGTCGGTCATCGTCAGGGTCTCGGTGTCAGCGGCAACAAGGGTGATCGGTATGGTGACGCTGCCACTGGTCCAGGTAGGGCTCGGGAGAGTCGCCACCGCCCCGGATGGGCTGGCGTTGGCACCGCCCCAGGTGAGCGCGTGAGCGCCGGTATAAGTCGTATCGAGTACACCGTTGCTCAGGGCATGGACGGTCACGTTGAAGGGGGTGCCGGCGGTTGCCGTGGTCGGCTGCGTGCCCGATATGGCAAAGGTGAGCGTCGGCGGTGCGATGGGGCATGGATTGGCGATGTTGAGGGTCGGGCCGGTGATGCAGATGTCAGTGGCCGTGCCGGTCGTGCTGTCCGTTCCACCCCCTCCCACGATGCAATTGCCGGTACCGGTGTCAGTGATGGTGTTCGAGCCCGCAGAGCCCAGCACCAGCGCGTGCGATTGACTGTTCGAGAACGTGCCCGACCCTTGTACCAGCACAGTGAGGTTGAGCGAACTGCAACCCGCGGGAGCCATTTGCATGATCAGGAGGGCCTGAATACTGGTCCCGGCCTTGCTGGTCGGGACATTGGTGCTGGCGGTAAAGCTCGTCACCAGAGTGATCGTGACCAGGAGGACGACGATGCCGGCACCAACCCGGGCCGCAATCACGTGTCGTGGACGACCAAGGCGCCTATGGCGTCGCGGCACCTGCTTCGACCTCCCTGGCGCGATGCTCCTGACGGTCGCTCTCGGACCAAAGTCCCGAATCCACCCCGGCGCGCCCGGTGGCACTGTCGACGTCAGGGAAAGGCCCCATCTCTGACGCTGGTTGATAGACGTACCGTCGAGTCTCGTCGTCAACCTCGTAGCGGCGTTGTCCGTCTCTCATTTCGTAAAGGATGGGCCGCTCCAGATAGCGGGCGAGGCCGGCGAGATGTGCGAAGTCGAGTACGACCAGTCGCGCTGGCCCACCGGTCGCGGCGAGGCGGTCGACCGGAACGATCAGAGAGCCGACCTGTTTGGCGATTAGTTCTTCGTCGCTTCGCATCGTCTTGCGGCGCCGCAGGATGTCATGCAGCACCGCGACGAGGACTGCCAGCACAGCAAAAATCGCGCCGAACGTGCGGAGTAACGAAACCCGGATCTCGTACTTCGCCACCGAAATCATATTGGGGTAAATGTGGGGAACGCTCCCGGACACTGTCGGGTTGAGGCCCGCCGCCAACGCGGACGCAGGAGTGGGTGCGACGTAGGTTGCGCCCGGCGGAGCGGGCGCAACGGGAACGTTGAGGGTAAGCGCCGTCGGGGCCACTTGGAAGGGAAGCACGGGCAAGAACGTTGCCTTGATCGGATTTCCTCCCACGGTCCCCGTGATGCGGACGACCGGTTGCACATCGAGCGCGTAGTTGGCTCCGGCCACACCTGATTGCGCCGAAACGGTGTTGATCAGGGCATAGAGACCACTCAGGGCCAAAGTGGTGGACACCGACGCTGCGTCGCCCCTGAAGGGGGCGGCAGTCGTGCCGGTGGAAAGGCTTTTCCAGGTATTGGTACTCGACAACACCAGCGTACGGAGCTGAATCGTGCCCGTCACGTGATGCGGAAGCGGCGACGCAAAGTGGTACTTGAAGTTTAGTCCGAGCGAAGTGACCAAACTCGGGTAGATGGGATCGCCTGTTTTGACGGTTCCTGACGGATAGACCGCTGTCGGCGCAATCACGGCGGCCGAGTAGGAGAAGGTGCCGGACTGCCGATACGCGTCAGTCAACGGAGCGGTCCTGAGGAGCGGATGGCTGTAGCCAACGCCGAGAAAGACCACGGCGAGCAACGCCAGGATACAAAGGGCGGTCAGGGTTGCCTTCGGGCCTTCGAAGTAGGAGGGGGCATGACGCGTTGCGACCTGCTGGGGAGTCATGACGATCCCGGATCGCCGTTCCTGATCGCGTCTCGTCTGCTCCGATCCGGATCCGGTTGTGGATCGCCGCTCGCCAGGCCCCGGCGACTCGTTCAGGTGGCTCGGCGCCGATTCGCGGGTCATGGTGTGCGGCAGCCGACCCCGACGGGGAGGCGACCGACCGCGCCGGCGACGGCGCCGCCCGCCCTTGGAGGTCTTGGCACCGGTGAGAACGACCGCCATGGCCGCGGTTCCAGCCAGCAGCGAAGCATGGGCCGGCACGCCGAACCAACCGAGAACCGCTCCGGCGTGGGGGATGTGGAACCAGAGCTTCCCGATGAGCTCGCTTCGCGTTGCGTAGCCAGGATCAACGAAGTCATTGTTGTCCCCCTTAAAGAAGTAGTTGCCGTTCTGAATCAAGATGATGCGGTGCAGCACCGGCCTGTGAAGGATCTGGCTCTGGTAGAGGACCACGTCGCCCACGTGGTAGGTCGACTGAGAGCGGATGACGGCGAAGTCGCCCTTGTACAGCATTGGATTCATGCTGATGCCGTCGGTGATCGAATAGGTCGACGTCCCCCCGAGCTTCGTCGGAGCGAGGAAGATCCATGCTCCTAGGAGGACTGCAGCGGCAACGACGACGCTCACAATCTTTGCTCGATACGATCTCATATGCCCTCACGGGCCTCCTCAGCTCAATCCCGAGGACGTGGGCGCGGTGATGCGGACGCACTACGTTCGACCACACCCGATGCCTCGTCTCATTCGGGCGCGTCACGTCTCCGCAACTACTGAGCTGCGACGACCGTCACGCCCGTCAACAGTGCTGCCGTGAGCTGCGTCGGGAGAATGGTCGCACACGTGACCGTCGTACCCGGGGAATCCGTCGTGCACGTGTAGTTCGTCGGGCCACCGGTGCTCAGAGCTGCTGAGATGATGACCTTCCCCGAGCCCGTGCTCGGAACGGCTGGGCTGATCGTGAACGTCAACGAATCGATGTTGGCCGGAGTCGTTGCGTCCAGCGCATAGTGAAGATTGGTCACGGTATATCCCGTGACGGCACCAGATCCCGCACCGGCGGTTGTGGCCGGAACGGTGTTCGAAGCCGTAAATGCGTAGGCACCGCCACCGATCGCCAATGCGATACCGCCTGCCACAAGGATGGACACCATACGTTTGTTCCGCATCTGCACCATGAGGTGCACCTCAAGTCTCACTGCTCGCCCAACGCCAACAAAATGATGGCTATACACCTATGTCGGGTTTTGCCGTGGATTCTTGACAAAAAGGCCACTATGGCGATGTTGAATTGCGGCAACGCCGGTTTTCGCGCGGGTTTATTGACGTTGGGCTCTGGGGCCGGACACGAGCCCATGGCACGATGGGTAGCGGGGAAAGCATGGGTCGCTTGACCCAAATGAACCTCGGACGAAACTCCCGGCCGGGTTGTTGTTTTCAGGCCAGAGCACCAGCAGGTGCCGTTCGGCCGAACCAACGGATCTGTCCCCTCCCGTGGGTCTTGGCGTCGTAGAGGGCGTGGTCCGCCCGCTCGATGAGGGCTTCAACGGTACGGTCGGATGGCTCCGAAACCGCGACACCGATACTGCACGCCAGCCCCACCGCACCCTCGGCGGTTCCGATTTCCGATCGCGCAACATGGGCGCTGATTCGCTTGGCGAGTTGCTCCGGCACATCGGAATCGGGGTTCCCGAGCCAGCCCACAACGAACTCGTCTCCGCCGAAGCGGGCAATGACGTCCGACGCTCTCGTGGTGAGCCTCAGGGCTTCGGCGACAGCCCGAATTGCAGCATCGCCGCCGTCATGGCCGAACGAGTCGTTGATCGATTTGAGGTCATCGAGATCGATGAAGAACAGCGTCAGCACCAGCTCTCCTCGGCTGCGGTGAACTGCCGCCATATCGAGTTTGAGGGCTTCGAGGGCGGCACCACGGTTCAGGAGTCCAGTAAGGGAGTCCCGAGTCGCCCGTTCAAGCAGCGCCTCGCGTTCGGTCTCGCCGGCCTGGACGGATCGATGAAGCTGGTTGAGCGCGGTTTGCAGCGCTGCGCCGGTTCGTCCGGGTAACTGACGTCGGAGGACGGGGCTGTCGAGGTCCCCGCCAGAGAGTGCGATCGCCTGGGCCTGCACGGCTCGGAGCGTGGAAGTCATCTCATTGAAAGCGGCCGAGGCCAAGGCCAGCTCCTTCGGACCCGATTCATCAAGGGCGGGAATATCGAGCTCACCCTCCTGAACCGACGTCGCGGCCGCGACTATGTCGTCCAACGGTCGCCGAACCTGACGGCTCAGAAGCAGCACGGCAGCCAGCGCCAAGACGACGAGCAGAGATGTCAGCACATACGTCAGGACGAGGGCGCTGGTAGCCGAATTGGCCTGGTCCGTCGTGGCGTTGCGAAGATCGACGGTGCTGGTCAGAACCAGGTTGGTCAACGAACTCGCCCACGCCACCTCAACGCGCGCGATCTGTCCGATTTCGAGGGAGCTGGTTGCGAAGGGGGGAGCCAGATGGCCCAGGCCAACGGCGATGCCCGTCTGGACATACGCGGCGAACTGCTTGGCGAGGGGACTTCGGGTCAGCGAATTCCAAGCTGTGGCACCGAGAGGCCCGAGTAATTCGGGAAACGAGCGCGTGGAGGCCTCGAATTGTTCTCGGCTCACAATTAGGTCCTGAACCTGGACAGGAGTCGCTGTCACCGTGAGCAAGTTCTCGAGAGACCCTCCGCCCGGCAGGTTCTCCTCGCCAAGGCCCGAGGTGAGGGCACCGAAGGACGAGTCGAGGGCGCTCAGTCGACTCTTCGTGGTCAGGGAGTCTGACCCCGCATTGGTTTCGGAAAGATGGTTGAACGTGGTTTGCCACTGATCCGTGATCGCCGATCCGATGCTATTGAAAAGGGCGGAGACCTCGCTGGCTGACGCGGTCGCGCCGTCGACGGCACTGCGCAGAAGAGCGAGTTGGACGTATTCGGTGTGGAACGCTCCGCCGGGCCCGAACACCGCCTGCCGATCAACGGCTCGCCTGGTGTCGACCAACTCGGTCTGCACGTCGACGCCAAGCAGGGAATTGAGTACAGCGGGAGAGACGTTGTATGCGCGCGCGACGACGATCGCTTGGCTAGGGATGTACTCGTCATAGAGATCCACTCGAGCTCGCACCAGGGCGTCAAGCGTGAGCGAGGACTGATGGGCGGATTCTGCTTGGTGCCGTGTCGAGAGCTGGCGGGCAACCATCGTTGAGGAGAAAGCCAGAACAATCAAAAGTGGCACGAGCAGGATGATGACGAACGATGTTCGGATGCTCAGCGGAAAAAGTCGGTTACGAAAGTGGCGTGCTGCTCCTGCATCCGAACTGGCGCTGGAGCCCTCCGCAAAAGGTGCGGCTGCATCGGGGTTTGATTTGTTGCGCACGCTGAACCGCTCTCAAGACGAGCGTCAAAGGGAATATGCAATGCCGGTGATCAACCGAAAGAACGGCGCTCTGTTCCTTTGTATCGGCACGTCCAGGCTCTACCCAAAGCTCCGGATGTAAATCCATTGCGGAGCATCGATCGCATCGACATCCTCACAGGCGCCCGAGTGAAGCGGCGTTGGGAACAGAAAACGCCGTACGTTCGTGTTACCGGGCCACTGCCCGACGCTCTTTTCCGGACCACTCGATTTTTGACATTTTCGATCGGCGTTCCTTGGCCGCTGGACTGAACCGATGTTCTGCGCCCTGCGGCGTAATCCCACCGACTGCTTCCCCGACCTGACGCCAGCTGGCGCCTTGATTTCGGGCCGCCATGGCCGCCTCGTGACACAGGCGATCCGCCGAGCGTCGCAAGAGATCAGCGAAGCGAAGGAGGGCAAGTGAACTTTCGCGCCCATCGGAGATGCCGGCCGTGAGTTCGAGCCGGCCGCTCTCCACCACGGCGTCGACGATCGATGCAGCGTCCGTTGACATAGAGCAAGGATACGCCCTTACGCCGGCGATATCAACTATGTGTTGCCAACCATGTGTTGAAGGATTAATCTCAACACATGGTTGAAAACGTTACATCTGCGGCACACCCGGATTCTCTGGCTGACGGACGCCGTTCCTCCTTCGGTCGCTCTTTCCGGGCCATTCCAGGACTGATCCACCGACACCGGAAGGCCACGGTCGTGGCGACGATTCTCGTTATCGGGGCGAGTTGGATATTCGGCTCTTCAGGTGACGACTCGACAGCGCGGGCTTCGACGCCACAGTCCACTTCGGCAATGATCGGAAAGGACACTCAGCAGTCCCACCGCACTACTACCACGACTACCCCAGTCGTCGCGGCGACATCGACGTCCGTTGTGACGGCTCCGGTCACAACCCCTCCGGTGACCATCGCTCCGGTCGCTGCGCCCGCCATCCCGGTCGTGGCGGCGGCTCCTTCGGTGCCTGCGCCCTCGACGCCCGTACCCTCGACGCCCGTACCCTCAGTGGCAGCATTGGTGTCCGAAGTTGAAGCCTCAGGGATCGACCCAGGGTCCAACTGGAGTTGGTCCATGGGGGACACTGCGACGCACTGCGGTGCCATGCTCGGCGACGGGACGGGATGCACCTACGGCTCCGGCGGTTTCGAATACAGCGTGTTCTCCGGTTCGCCCACGCTTGCCCTGGTTGCTCACGAACTGGCCAACGCCGAGACGCAGAATGATGCCGTACCGAGCCTTCTGAGCCAGGTCGCTGCTGCGGCAGGAGAGACGACGTGGTCACCGACCGACGGAGTCGCCTCTTGCCTGGTCGCTCACTTCATGGGCTTCCAGGATGGAGTTGCCGGGACCTGGCAATGCCCCGCCGATCTCGCGTCAACTGTCGCCGCTGATATTCACGAATCCCCCTGAGGGGGCAACCCTGATTGGTCTCCGACTCCGATACGGGGACGCTCTGCGGGGAGAGAGGGCATAGTCGAGAGAACAGATACACCTCACCTCATGGAGCAAGTCAAGTGCCTCAGCCAACCTGCCGATAGGACACCGAAGGATCTGGATTCGGCGCTCGGTCTGCGCGTCCCATTTGGAGCATGAATCTCCGGTGAGGGGACTGAGGTGCGACAGACAGGTCTGCGTGAGACGATCATCAAGGCGAGTAATCCTGCGGCCATGATGGAGCGGGTGCTCTCCGGGGCGTTGGTCCTGGTTCCTTCGGCTGACGGTGCTGTCATCGGACTCTGCACCAACATGGATTCCCTGGTCTTCGCTGCTGCGATCGGGAATCTGGTGGATTCGGTCGGCTCGGTATTGCCCCTGGAGGGCAGTCTCTCGGGCGTTGCGATCAGAAGTGGTGTCACCCAGCGCTGTCATTATGCTCCGACTGACGAGCGCGTAGACGCCGTACTCGCAGCCGAAATGGGAATTCGGTCACTTATCTGTGTGCCGCTGAGCCGAGGTACCGATCGAGTCGGGGTGCTCATACTCACCTCGAGCGGGGCTTCCGCTTTCGACTTTGCAGATGAATCGAGTGTGGCAGGTCTCGCCCACTTCGTGTCGAGCGTGATCGATGCGGCGATGGAACTGGACCTTTGCATAGCGGAACTCGTAGGGACTCATCAAGTAACCACCGACGCGTTGGGGCAAGGCCACCTTGCGGGCTTGACGAGGACCGCCCGCGATTGCTCAACTTTTGTGGCGAGCGTTGTGTGCCCAGGAGCCGCTCTCGATTCGGCCACCCGTAACCGCATTGAGCGGACGTTGACGGGGGATGGACATTCGATCGTCCTCCAACCCATCATCTCTCTTTCGACTGGCGTTGTGGTCAAGGTCGAAGCACTGTCACGATTTGCCGCCTGGCCACAGCGCGAACCGGATTGTTGGTTCGCTGAGGCGGCCTCGGTCGGCCTTGGTTGTGACCTTGAGCTCTTTGCGATCGAGCGCGCATTGTCTCTGTTGGCCAGTATCCCCGACTCGCTCAGTATGGGAATAAATGCAGGCCCCGAAACATTCTGTTCACCAGAACTCCTGATCCTGTTGTCACGTAGCACGCCGAGTCGGATCGTCGTCGAACTGACTGAGCACGTCGGCATTGAGGACTACCCAGGATTACGTCGGGCGTGTGGGGACCTTCGGCGGATCGGAGCGAGGGTCGCACTCGATGACGCCGGAACAGGGTTCGCAAGCCTTTCACTATTGCTTGAAGTTGAGCCGGAGTTCATCAAACTCGACCGGGTGTTGACGAGAGACATCGATTCCGACCCGGTCCGGCGTGCTCTGGCGCGGGCCCTTGTCACCTTTGGCCAGGAGGTCGGAGCCGAAGTGATTGCCGAGGGGGTGGAAAGTGCAGCCGAACTTGCCGTGCTCATCGACCTGGGTATTGCGTATGGCCAGGGCTTCTATTTGGCTCGGCCGGGTAGTGTCGAGGATCTGCATAGGTTTCTTTCCGGAGATTCGCAGTTGACGGCGTGACTCCGTTCGGTCCGCCTGAGGTTGAGAGTGGGTCGGCCTGTTGAGCGAAATGTCCGATCGTAGCGACGTCTTCGTCTGACCGAATGGCCCACGCTTGCGGCGTTGGAATACGCCGACACTTCACGGAGGGTCGTCTGTATCCCTTGATGGAATGGCGGGCTATGTGCTCAGCTGTGGCGAAAGCGGCAGTGTAGTAAGCGCAGTAGCCCGACCATGAGAGGGGGGGGCGATGGCTCCAGAACAGGAAGCAGTTGCGTTTCTGGGTATCGGCACAATGGGGCACGCCATGGCCAGTAGGGCCTTGGGTGCCGGCATCCCGACCATCGTGTGGAACCGTGATCCAGGGGCAACGCGGGATCTTGCGGATCTTGGAGCAGAAGTGGCCCCATCTTCCGCCGATGCAGCGCGACGGGCCACCATCGTCGTCACAATGGTGACGGA
>Ga0182030_10018728_pt1 | contig 13252 bp, 13 predicted proteins | sample 812S3MmetaG_FD_121299 | JGI IMG/M metagenome (GOLD analysis project Ga0182030, IMG submission 121299) | Permafrost microbial communities from Stordalen Mire, Sweden - 812S3M metaG (Illumina Assembly) | ecosystem: Environmental > Terrestrial > Soil > Wetlands > Permafrost | place: Sweden... | reverse complement strand
GCGGCTTTCTGTAATGCGGGGAGCAGTTTTCCGGCGACGTTCCATGGCAGCAACTCCTCGATGCGATTGATAGGATGCTCGCCGACGCGCGCGAGCACGTAGCGCAGGTAGGCCTCAGGGTCCAGACCGTTCAGCCGCGCTGTTCCTATCAGACCATAGAGGATGGCTGCGCGCTCGCCGCCCTTGTCGGAACCGGCGAATAGATAGTTGCGCCTTCCGATGGCCACCGGGCGCAGGGCTCGCTCGGCGATCAGGTTATCTATTTCGATGCGACCGTCGTCGAGATAACGCGCCAGCGCATCCCAGAGTTGAAGGGCGTAGTGGATGGCCGCGGCAGTTTCAGACTTCGGTGTCAGTTGTGTAAGAGCTTGTTCGAGCCATCGTCGCATCTCGTCGAACAGAGGCTTGGCGCGTGCCGTGCGAACGGCGCGGCGTTCATCTGCCGATCGTCCCCTGATCTCCTTTTCGATCTGGTAGAGCGCGGCGATGCGATGCACTGCTTCCGTGGCGATGGGCGAGTTATGCGCCTTCATCAGGTCGAAGAACTTGCGCCTGATGTGCGCCATGCATGGCGCTTCCTGAATCGCACCGCCTTCGTAAAGCTTGTTGAAGCCAGCGAAGGCGTCGGCTTGCAGGATGCCCTCGAACTTGGCCAGATGCCGCTGCGGATGTTCGCCCTTGCGGTTGGGCGAGTAGGCGAACCATACAGCCGGCGCTGCCTTGTCGCCTGCCGGACGGTTGTCGCGAACATAGGTCCAGAAGCGGCCGGTCTGGGTCTTGCCGGTTCCAGGCGCAAGCACTGGCAGCGGAGTATCGTCGCCGTGCAGCTTGTCCGTCGCCAGCACATAGCGGCGCAGAACCTCGGCCACCGGCGCCAGCAACGCCGCGGCTTCACCTACCCAGCGGGCAAGAATCGAACGATCCAACTCGACGCCTTCGCGCGCAAAAATCTGTGACTGACGATATAAAGGCTGGTGATCACAAAACTTCGCCGTAACAACGTGTGCCAGCAGGCCAGGTCCCGGAAGACCGCGATCAATCACGCGATCCGGCGCCGGAGCCTGCACCACGCAGGAGCACTTGCGGCAGCTCATCTTGGGGCGCACGTGGCGGATGACGAAGAAGCTGGCCGGCATATACTCGAGCATCTCCGATGCGTCTTCGCCCAGCCTGCGCAACTCTCCGTCGCAGCACGGGCACTTGGTGTGTTCAGGGAGATGCGTTCTGACTTCGCGCCGCAGATGCGCCGGCAGAGCGCGGCTCTTGCGCGGGGTGCGTGCAGGCTTTTCCTTGCCTGCTTCAGGCGGTTCGGCCTGCGCAATCGGCTGTGCCTCGATCACGCTACCGCTCAAGCATAGCGTCAACTGTGCCTCGTTGACGGGTAGCTTCTCCGACTTAGGCCCGAACTGTGCGCGCTTCAGCTTTGCTTCCAGAAACTCAAGCTGCTCGATCCGTGCCATCTGCGCGATCACCAAATGACTCAACGCAGGTGCGCCCATCTTCTCTATCTCGCTCGGATGGGCATGCACGCAAATCATGTACGCAGTATGCCACAATCATAACTTGAATGCATAAATAAAATGCAGTAACTCAACGATAAGTTATCGACTATAACCTATACCGCCATCGGCGGCTGCCATGTCCGCGCAGGCTGACGCCAATCAATCCCTTCACACAGCATCGACAGTTGCGCGCGCGTCAATGACACAGCTCCGCTGGTTGCCTGCGGCCATACAAATCGTCCTCGGTCAAGCCGCTTTTGGAACAGGCACATCCCGTCGCCATCATGCCAAATCAGCTTTACCAGGTCACCTCTGCGGCCCCGGAAGATGAATACCTGTCCCGACAGAGGACTCTTGTCGAGCGTGCTCTGGACCAGGCCGCCCAAGCTCGAAAAACCTCTGCGCATATCTGTCACTCCCGCCACAAGCCAGATCTGTGTGTTAGCCGGGATCATCCGCGCAAACTCTCAAGAACCGCACGAACCATCTCGACATCGACGGCGCCCGCAAGGCTGACCAGAGCTCGGCCAGGTATCTCGATGTTCAGCGTCAGACCCGGCTCCGCACTCTCGTGCGTGTCCCGCTCTGTCTCCGATGCCTCGGCCTCTGCCGGCTCTTCGTTGCCCACCGAAACTGGGAGAAGGCGAAGGCCTGGCGCGTCAGCAGAACTCTCCCCAACAAGCTGGCCCGCATGATAAAGTTTCCGCCAATAGAACACCTGGTTCGCGTTCACGCCATGCTGCCGCGCCAGTGATGCAACCGACTGGCTCGACGATATCGTCAGCTCCACGATCCGCCGCTTTTCCTCCGCGGTCCAGTACCGCCGACGTCCAGAAGCGCCTTCCCCAACCTCGGCTCCAACTTCCATCCAAGCCCTCCGTGGCCACATGGCGCCACAAGTCGAGCTTGAACCCAGAACAACACCAAAACAAGGCGGCCAGAAAATGACGCTTACGATTGTTCGGGCTTCAGCGTCAGATATCCAAGCTCGTCAACCAGGAGCACGTCAAGCCGCATCAGGCGATTCAACAGTCGACGCGTGGAACGATCGGCCAGTGAAGAGTACATCTGATCGAACAAGTCCTGGGCGCGGATGAACTGGCAGCGGTATCCATTCTCCAGCGCTTTCAACAGCAGGCCCGACGCCAGTCCAGTCTTGCCCACGCCGGGCGGCCCTACCAGCACCAGATTCTCCGCCTTGGCCACGAAGTCCAACTCAGCCAGGGTGTGGATCTGCTTGCGGCTGACCCCGGGCTGGCGTGCGAACGGGAAGCTGACCAGCGACCAGTTCTCGGGTAGATTGGCGCGCTTGATTCCCCACGCCAGCGCGGTTTCCTGACGATGATGCCACTGCGCTCGCAGCAAGCGAGTGAGGAACTCGGAGTACGGGACGTCCTCCTTCTCGGCGACGCTCGACTGCTCGCCGTAGATATCCAGGATGCGATTCAGGTGCAGGTTCTTCAGCAGTTGTTCCAGCTCGTCACTCGGTTTCATCACTCAGTCTCCGAATTGGTGTTCAACAGGAAGTAGTCGCGTGCCACCAGGCGCAGGATCATGCGTTCGACCCGGTCCAGGTCGTAGAGTCCGCAGCGTGCGGCTTCAGCAACCGCGGCCAGCAGCGGTTCTCTGGGATACTCGCGCACCATGCGCAGCAGTTGGCGCAGGGCAAGAACGACCATCTTGCGGCTGTTCTGTTTCAGCGCCGCGACATAGTCGGCGATTTCAGGCACGGACTTGAGGATGAGCGCTTCCTCCGGATGAGGGTCGGGCCGCTTGGCGCCTCGCGGCGGCCGGTGTTCGGCCAGCATGACGTGGCGGCGGTCTGCATCGGCCACACGCTGATGAGTTACCAGATGACGGGCATCGAGTTGGATCTCGATCTTGCTGCTGGTCTCGCGCACTTCGACACGGCGGCCGATCCAGTCAACCGGTACCGAGTAGCGATTGGTGTTCACCGTGACGTAGCCTTCCACGTCCACCATCCGTTCATGCAGGCGGTAGACCTCGGGAACCCAGGCCGGCAGCGGGCGCAGATGCTGCTCCATCGCGAACAACTCGCGCGGCACGGCGCGGAGATGCTTCTTGTAAGTCGCGTTCCACCCCACGGATAAAGACCCATCCGTGGGGGCCCCGGCGTTGACGCGGTCGCACCACTGGCGAGCCTGCTGGTTCAGATCCTGCCAGTTGGCGAAGCTGCGCCCCGCCAGGAAGTTCCGCTCGATGAACCAGAAGGGCCTTTCGACGCGGGCTGAGCGGTTGGCGTCGCCCAGTTCATGTGCCGCGAACCGGAAGCCGAATCGATCTGCAAAAGCCGCCATCTCGGGCACCGGAACCATCGCGCGCCCGGTGCCGCGCAACACCACAGCGTGGGTGTTGTCGATTTCTACCCGCTCGGTTGCGCCGTTGAAGTAGCGCAGGGCTTCGAGCACGAAGACCTTGCAGTCGAAGCGAGTGAAGGTCGGATAGATCTGGAAGAACAGCATGTGCGAGTAACACAGAACCGCCGACGCGGTCTGCACGTTGCGCCGCTTGCCGCCCAGTTGGACCTCGTGCGGTGAGGTGTCGTGTTGCATCTCCTCGCTCAGGGAGAAGTGGTAGCGGCCCGCCGCCGCTATCGGCGCATGTCCGATTCCATGCCGGCGGCAGAAGGCGGTCAGCGCCGAGTACGACAGATTCGCTCCACTGGCCAACAGCTTTTCCTGGACCCGGACCAGGTTGCCCTTGCAACTCGGCAGTAACTCCAGGATCTGCTGCCGGTAGGGTTCGCATAACTCCGCCCGCGATAACGCCGGCACCTCCGCCGAACCGGAGCGCAGCACTTCGCGCACCGTCAGTCGGCTGACCTTCAGCACCCGCGCTATCTCGCGCTTGCTCACCTTTTGCGTATTCAGTTCCAAAATCGCGGCTCGTTGACTCTGACTCAACATTTTCCGCTCCTTGTTGGTGTGAGATGGGTTGGTGTGGGATATTGGCCGCAAGACGGCCCAGTTCTTCAAGCGCCCGATGGATCTTGCTATGCTTCTCAGCGCACTGCGGCATATCAAGTTCCACCGTGGCGCCCGACAGACGCCGATTGGCGCACCGCGCAATCGCTGCCACTACTTCCAGATCGCGACCCAGTTCCACCATGGCCGGCGAGGGCGGATCCACGGCATGCTCCCGTTGCGTCTTCAGAAACAGTTGCGGCTCATCCAGAAGCCGCTCACGCACCCCCGCGGTTGCGGTACGCCAGGCAGCATATAACTGTCCCGCTTCACGGCTGCTCAACCGGTATCGCACAAACCCCTCCGCCATACGACGGCAGTCTTCAGGACGGGACCGGGCCACCGGGACCAGGAACTTCATCGCCACGAGCGCCGCGATGGCGCCATCGCGCACCTGCTGCTGCACACTGTCGGGAAGCAACTCCACCAGGCCCATCCGCCGTGACACCCAACTTGTGCTGCGGTCAAAACGCCGGGCCGGCTCCTCCAGCCCATAGCCGAAGCGCTGCTCCAGTTCCACCAGCAGCCAGCCCTCTTCGAGAGCCGTCTCGTGATCGCCCGAACGCATCGACCGGTCCAGAAGCAGAGCCTCCACTTCGCTCAGAGACCAGACCACCGCCTCCACCGTGTCCCGGCCCAGTTGCTGGAGCGCGGCGATCCGCTGATAGCCGTCGATCACCAGGTAACGGTCAGGCTGCTCAGCCGCAACCACCACGATCGGCGTCTACTGACCGCTGGCCGCCAACGACGCCAGCAACCGCCGCTGTCGCTCCGGCCGGCGCACGAGAAGGTGCTCCAGACGCCGCTCAAGTTGGTGGAATTCCAGCCGCATGCTCGGCGTTCCCTCGACAGCTCCACTCTGCGCCTGCCGGCATCTGGGATTGCGCGGCAGCGTCGAGTAGTGTCGCCGGATCTGCTGTGGAATCAATACGATGTGGATTCAACTGGGATTGCGCGGGGTGCAACAGAAGTGCGCCCATAATGCCTATGAAATCAGCCTCTTGCACCCCGAACTCGGATTGCCACAAATTTACGGGTACCCCTGGATTCTGCTCTGTCGTTATCGGTTTCTCGTCTTGCTCAACCTTCAGGCCGGAACATATCGCTTGATCGAGATGTCCCGCGCGCGCTCCCGCGTTTTCGCCACGTCGTAGGCAAGTTGCATACTGAGGAGGTGGTTCATGTCCGGGCCGAAAGCCTTTTCGATGCGCAGGGCCATTTCCGGCGTCAGCGCGGCCTTGCCGCGCAGGAGGTCGGAGAGTGTAGCGCGTCGCACTTTCAAGATCTCCGCCGCTTTTGACACGTTAAGGCCGAGGGCTTCGACGATCTCGGTTTTGATAAGGTCGCCCGGATGGGGCGGATTCTTCATGGGCATTAGAAGCCTCCTAATGGTAATCGATCAAGTCGATGTCGCTGGCGGTGTTTGTCCGCTCGTCGTAGCGGAAAATCAGCCGCCAGTTTCCGGTGACAGTCAAGCTCCAGAACCCTTTCAGGTCACCTTTAAGCGAATGCAGCTTCCAACCCGGAAAGCGGCCGAGTTGCTCAAGCGTCTCGGCGGTTTCAAGGGCGAACAGAAGCTTGCGCAGCTTGTCAACCATCGCGGACAGAACTCCCTTGACATTCGCATCTTCGTGGAGCTGTCTTAGACCTTTGTGGCGAAAGTGGACAAGTTGCATGTCATCCTTTCATGAATCCAGTATGTACGGTTATACCGTACAAGTCAAGCATTTTGTTGGAGGCGCGAGAAAGCCTGATATGGCTCGTCTTGTAGGCCCAGCAACCAGATTTCCGGAGCTATCCCGTCGGTCACTAAAGGAAATGAATTCGATGTTGGATGGTGTTATCGCCACGCGTAGGCGATAACATGGAATGAGTCGGTCAGCACAATCCTTCGTTTAACGGGCGGACTGTACCCCTTGGAGCACTATGTTTTTCAATGACTTACGCGAAGCCGGATCAGGATGCCCCAGGAGCGGTCCGCAGAACTCAGATGATGATTTTCTATCCCGCAATTCAAATGGATTCGGGGCCAATTTCGAGTTTTCCCGCAGCCTGTCCCCCTGTTCCCCTCAAGAACAGGGCGGATTCTGCACTCAAGGAACAGTTCTTAGACTATTCTAAGAAATCTGGTCTACTCTTGCGACCACTTCAGAGTGAAATGTGAGACAAGCGTATCCCCGCGCCGGCTCACGGATGCAGCGTAGGTCGCTGGCGGAAGAGATCCCGGTGGGAGCGTGACTTTGAGATAAAGCTGTCCATTCACCGACTGCGCCTTCATATCCGTTTTTTCCAGCAGTATATGGCGTTGCTCTTCTAGCGGAACCACCCATAGTCTGTAGCCGGAGCGTGCAGTCTCTCCGGTCAACAGGATTTGTAGCTGTATGGGGGCGTCGCGATGGACTTGGTAGGTTACGATCTGCTGTTCGCCTCGTACCCGCTCGGTGGCAATTAAAATCACATCCGGCTTTGAAGTATTGCTGGGTACGGCAACCGAAGGTGGGGTCGATGCGCTCTGGGACGGAATAGCGTTCGTAGCAGTTACCTGCGAAACTGCCCTCGAGTCTTTCTGCGTTATCCTGTTCGTCAGATGCAATGTTACCGCAGCCAAAACGCACGCGGCCACTGCCAGAATGACGGCGATGCGCTGTTTCCTGCGGAATCTTTGTGGTCTCGCCAGCAAAAGTGCCCGTGCCATCCTGACTCGCTGCATCCGGCTTGGGGAGACCTCAATCCATGACTTGAGGGCCTCCATATCTTCAACGTCTAATCGCTGCAGGGCATAAGAGTCGATGAGTTCCTGTTCGCACACTGCTGCGGCGTCCGAGAACTCCTGATCGGCCAATAGGCGCTCCTCGAAGTGGGCTCGCTCTAACTCTGTCGACTTGCCCGACAAGTATTGCAGCAAGGTCACGCGAAGATCATTTTCAGAAAGGGACACTCTTTACTCTTTCCTTCACATTCTTGTGAAAAATATTGCAGGAATATCACCGAATATTTTTCTTCAGGTACTCGCGCATGGAACTCTCCAACTCCTGGCGTGCTCTCAATGCCCGGTTCCGCAGGGCGTTTATCGAGAGGCCATGCTCCTCTGCAAGTTTTCGATGCATCTTCGCCTTTTCGTTGCCGCTATAGGCGTAATACGCCTCGATCAACTGGCGTCGCTCCGGCCGTATCTGTGCTAGGCAGTGCTGTAAAGCATTCTCCATTTCCTCTGCCTCCAACGACGAAGCAGATTCATGGACCTTCCAGTGCCGGCTTATCTCTGCTCTCTTCTGCTGGTGCCTGGCTTCCTCCTGCAATAGATGTCGAGCTATCCCAAGCGCGAAAGCGAAGGCGCTATGCACTCCTCCATTCACGTCTGCTTCTGTGGCTCGCTTGCCAAGCCTGTCGATCGCTTCATCCGCAAGCGACATAGGATCTTCAACATTGTTCCACTCGAAGAACCGCGCAAGCCTCTCATGGAGCTTTCGATACTCAACCGCGGCTTGCTGCTCATCCGGGTCCAGCAGGTCGAGTATTTTTTTAAGCATCTCTCTATGCACGCTCTTACCTTTGCTTCGTCGATAGAGAGGTGGCGGGGTACACGCCTTCATCGGCCTTTTCATAGAGGGCATACGCTACAGGCCATCCCTCCAGCACAAACGGAGCCCAGGCCGTGGGAGAGCTCGTCTGTGGGTCTGCCAGCATGTTGAGTTGTGCTGCCCGCAGCGCCTCATCGGTGCGTCTGTGATCTACCAGCAGCTTGCGATAGAAACTTTCCATTAGCCTGCTCGTCGCCCTATCGTCGACGCTCCAAAGACTTCCGATAACGGAGTGAACGCCGGAAAAAAAGAAGGCATAGGCAAGACTATTAAGTCCCTCTCCGGGGTCGTCATCCGCATTGCCTGTTTTGCATCCGCTCAGTACCACCAGAGACAGCGGAAGATGCAGCGAATAGATGTCTCTAAGCCAGAAAACTCCATCCTGCTCCTTGCCTTCGCGGTTCAGCATCGATAGCGCTATACCCGAGATCTCCGGGTGGCCGGCCACCGTAACCGTGTGCGTCGCAAAGTGCAGGATGGAAGCGTCGCTTACTGAAAGGCCTCGAACCTGGTTTGGGTTAGCGTCAAATCCAGTTCGTAAGCTGACGATTCCGTGGGGCGCAAGGCGCATGATCTGCCGGGCCTCTTCTACCGAACCCGTCAGCCTCGGCATGTCCGCGAACAGAAGGCGGCCATTGCCAGTTGCCGCCTTGGTCGGCGCTGGAGCAAGCCGGAGATCATTCCGTGAAAACACTGGATCGGCAAAGATCGCAATACGCAGTGCCTGTTCTGCTGCGGGGTGCTGCTTCAGATACATGGCCACGGAGGCGGACGGTTCGAGAAAGAACGCATATCTGCGCAGTGCATAGAACGTCTCCGCGCCATCCGAGATACGCAAAGCCGGAAAGGGTAACGACATCAAGCATCCATCGCCAACTACAAAGATGCTGTGAGCACTCTTCGGTATGCGAAAGAGCAGCATCGATCCCGCGCGGCTCAGGGCGCGCTGCAACTGGTTCTCATAGGACTTCTGCTGCAACGCGTAGGTGGCAATGTCTTCGCCGGAAACCAGCTTCGAACGCCGGCTTCGCAACATGCGCTCCAACGGGATAATCATGTGATCCAGTTTGCTGCGCGGTGGAAGTACATCCACCGAAATGCTATTCATTGTGACCGACCAGCGGTAGCTTTGACTGCTCCCAATCCAATACGAGAGCAAGACAGAGTGCTCTTCAAGTAATTCGTGTTGCAACAACGCTATATCCACCGTCTGGCTGCCAAGAAGAGAGTCCAATCTTCCGTCGACAGATTGCATCTGCGACTCCAGGCCCTCCTGTTCTCGATAAAGCCTTTGCAGCCTTTCCGCGGCTTCTCTACTAGCAAGCTCCGAGCCGTGGCTAAGCAGTGATTGTTGCTCGGTCACTGCCTGCCGGTTACGAGCGTACGCCTCTCCCAGGGCCTCCGGCACTGGAATCTCCGAGCTGTATCCAGAGGAGTTCAGCGTGTCGAGAAGCGATCGCGCACGCGCACGTTCGGTATAGGTAAACGCGAGGAGTGCATATCCTTTGGCGGGCTGCTCGTGATTTAGCTCCATGCAGAGGTCCACCGCCAGTTCATACCAGCTTCGGTGCATCGAAAAGTAGGTCACCTGCAACTGGCGGATGGCGAGACTGCCGCGCGAGGCTTCAAGTATCTTCAGGGCCGCTTCAACCGAGATCGCCGCATCTTCCAGCTTGCCCTCACTCCGCTGTGCCCTTGCCAGCCCGACCAGAGCAACGGACTGCTGTTCGCGCTCGCCGGTTTGCTCTGCCAGTTGCAATGCTCTTCGATAGGAGGCTTCGGCTTCCTTGGCATCGACAGACAACCGCGCATCTCCCCACGCGAGTGACGCTTCGATCTGCAGTGGCACCGCTGCCAAGTTGGATGCCAACTTCGTTGCCGTCGCGATATCCGCCTCAGCCAAGGCTTGTTGTTTCAACGTAAGATGAGCAGAAGCTCGTTTCAGCAGCAGCTCTGCTTCTTCCTGCCTGAGCGTCAGGGAGTGAGCAATATCGATCGCCGCGGTATCTTCGGCGATTGCGTCGCGCAGTTTTCCCTGATGTTGCAGCACTGTAGCCAGTACCCCACGAGCCTCCAGCGAGGCGGGATCATTGCGGCTACCTTCGAGCTCGACGCAGCGCTTGAGTGCCTGAGTTGCCTGGTCCCAATCGCCAATCTGAGCATAGAAGAGGCCAAAATCCTTTTGGATCTCCGCTTCGACGAGAGGCGCGTAGCTGATGTTATTGACCCATGCCAACCCTTGCTGAAAGGTGCGGAAGGCGCTTTCAAGGTCGCCCTGCTGGCGATACAGGTCGGCGAGTTGACTCAAACAATAGACGACGCCCGCCGGATCGTGTTCTTCCTTGGCGTCGCGCAACGCCTCTTCGGCTGCCGCCAGAGCCTCGGCGCCTTGGCCGATCTCCGCATACACAGAGGACAGGTTGCCGAGCACGATGCCCTGCCAGTAGCGGTCGCCGGTAGTTCGATAAAGGCCCAGAGCGGTGATGCCCGCTTCGATTGCCGCTTGGTACTCACCGAGATCATACCTTACCGTGCTTAGCGTCTTCCATGCGAGTGCCTGCTCCGGCGCGTCGTCTGCCGGCGCTAGCGCGACTGCTTGTTCCAGGAGTAAGCGCGCATCGGTAAATTGGTTCTTTCGGAAGATCAGAAACCGCGCCTTCTCCGTCAAAGTCAGACGCTCCAGCGGCGTATTGTCGAGCTTTCTTGCCAGAACAAATGCCTGATCATAGGTTTGCAAAGCATCCAGGCCGACAGGCGCATTGGCCAAGTGGAGCCGAATCGAGTCTGCGTTTGCCAGCGCGTCTTCTGCATCGCGGAGATCGAGCAGCGATTGGCCTGCCAATGTAGGACTGTCTACTTCAAGGGATGCTTCTGCCAGCTTCTCGCTCTCGCGAGAACCGACACGCAGGGTGTAGTCCCCCGAGCCGGATCCACCCACAAGGTAGGTCAGGGAGGCTCCGCGGCCAAGGTCAACCGGCCACGCAGGCCGTTCTTTTCCATCTGGCGAGGTTGCGGTGACATAAACAAGCCCTCCCTGCAAATGGAGGTGAACTGGCGCTATCTGATTGTTTCCGAGTGGGATGACCAGAGTTTGGGCTTGCTTCGGTTTCAGTTCGACAGAGACGGTGCGTGTTTGCGCCCACCCCCTGCAAAGAGCAACCCCGGTCACGATGACCAGTGCGAGCGCATTCGTAATCCGGCGGCTTTTTCTTCGCCGTTGTGCGACGCCATCCGTAAAGGAGGCCTCTCTATCCATCGGACGCTCTCCCGGTCACAACAGATGTTGGGTAATGGTTCTCAGTTTATAGCACCCCAGAGCCTGCGCAAATAAATCGTGATGTTTGCGAGGATTCCGACACTTAAGAAAATGGTGGATATCAGGCATTCCCTCCTGAGCGCCTCTCCATCTTCCCCGGTCTTTCTTCGGAGGGTCCAGCTCGCCGTTCTCCGGCGCGCCTGACCGGAAAAAGCCAATTCGAAATGCAAATCTGCATTAAGGCGAATTATTTTCGTGACGAAATCGACGATTCGCACACATTTATTCACGACGCTTAGGTCGGCGGCGTCAATAACCAAAACGGAGGTCAATCATCATGAAAAAAGCGTTGGCGGTTCTCTCATTCGTGATTCTGGCTAGCGTTGCGGGAGTGAGTTGTCGTCCGTAAACCATATGGACGATGAGTCACCTTCGAGGGCGTTCTCAAGATGTACCATTCCCCCACCCCAGGCGCAACGCCTTGGGTTTCAACCTGTGAATTTGGAGAATCCATCATGAAAAGAGCAGCTCTTGCAACCTTGTTTCTCGCCTTCGTTGGCGCGATTGCCGCGGTTCCCGCATACGCCGATCAGTTCATCGTGAATGGCGGCTTCGAGGGTGGTGTCTATTCAAGCACCATAAACGGCTATACCAACACCAGCGTCCCGGTGGGATGGACCGCGAACTACGGGTACGATTTGTTCCCTCAATATAACAATGTCGAGTCAGGCTCCAGCGCGTATGACGGGAACTATTACCTCGTACTCGGCAACGACGACGGGCAGCCCGCGGGCGAGCTCAGCCAGACATTCACCGACGTCTCCGGGACAACCTACTCCGGCAGCATCTGGGTCGACGACAACGGCGCTGGGGGCCAAGACGCGAACGCTTTTTTTGACGTCTTGATCGGCAGCGTAGATGTTGTCAGTTTGACAGGTACTACTCAGACTACCGGTACCTGGACAGACTATACGTTCACGTTCACGGGGACTGGCTCGGACACTCTGACCATCGAGGGCGACACTACTCCGAGCGAATGGTACGCCGACGATGTATCCGTGTCGACGGAAACAGTGTCCACCGTAACCCCGGAGCCCTCCAGCTTCTTGCTGCTTGGAACCGGGCTATTGGGTCTCGCAGGTGTTTTGAGCAGAAAGTTCGCGCAAAGCCAAACGGAAGCATAACCATTCGTAAACAAACCGGACGAATTCAAACAGGTAACCTGTCCCGCTCTTGAGTCCTGGAATGCCTTATCCCCCGAGGCTTCCAGGGTTCTCCACGATAGACTGTGCTTCATTTCCCCTTAGCGAGGTTCATTTCCAATGACACAAGCGATTGCCGCCGCTGCTCTGCTCAGCTTGTTAGTTGTTCCTCTTTGCCCATCAGCCCGACGGCGGAGACGCCTCGAAGTGCCTGGCGAGCCAGGCAACTCGCCGGGGAGGGTCCCTGCATCCGCCGGATCCGGGAAGGGAGCCATAGCCGGCCCTCGGAGGAGCTACTTTCCAGTAGGAGTATACGGGCAGCGCGGAAGAATCCTGGCAAAGAGAATAAGAATCTGCCAAGAATCTGCATGAAATCACAGTTCTAGCAGTCAATCGCGCGTGTATGAATATAACGTTCCTCGTCGAAATCGCACTCGATACAGGAAAGCCTATGCAGTCTTTGCCGGACTTGGCTCACGAGGTCGTTTCTTATGGAAAGGTTTTGGTCGCGCGGCGCATGGCCGCAGTCCCATGGACTGCTTGAAGGACGATCGGACGCCGTGAGGTCGTCCGCAGAGGCAAAACCCGGTCCGTCGGCCCGATCCTTAGGCCGAAGGGGCGGACTGCCAGTCGCCCGCAGACTTCCGCTGATATTTTTCTCTTTCCACATCCTCCAGCCTTTCCTGTTCGGCTCCGCGATTTACCTCTTGTGGAGATCAAAGACTAT
>Ga0182030_10018727_pt1 | contig 13252 bp, 9 predicted proteins | sample 812S3MmetaG_FD_121299 | JGI IMG/M metagenome (GOLD analysis project Ga0182030, IMG submission 121299) | Permafrost microbial communities from Stordalen Mire, Sweden - 812S3M metaG (Illumina Assembly) | ecosystem: Environmental > Terrestrial > Soil > Wetlands > Permafrost | place: Sweden... | reverse complement strand
CGAAAATCGGGAATCGCAGGCTGCTGCGCTTTACCGCGCGGTAACGCTATCTTCGATGACGCGGGCAGAACCTGGCAAAGTGCCAGGTCCGTGCATCGATTGCCCGACAACGGCGGGGTGGCCATGAAGCCGGTATTTTGGAGTTTTCCAGCCGGCCGGCACCGGCCACCGGTTCACCCGACGCCGCTCAAGCGAGGCGCAGTCGCAGGATTACCTGTCGAAGCCGGCCAGGCGCGGCGAATAAAGGCGGGGCCTTGTGCTTTTACCGTGCGGTGACGGCGTCTTCGAGCGTCTCGGCCAGCTGCTCGTGGACGAATTCGAGCGCAAAACCTTCTTCGAGATTTCGCACCACCCGGGACTGCACCTTGCCGAGCAGGACCAGGGACTTCAGCGGCGGGCGGTTTTCCGCGGCGATGGCGGCGCCGGACAGCGACATGTCGATGATCCGGCAGGTCATCTTGGTGCCGTCCTCCAGCGTGAGCAGGGAGATCGGGTTGCGCGGCACGATACGGTCGTGGCGGCGGTCTTCCGGCAGATTGAGGATGTCGCGGTTGGCGAGCCAGGTCAGCTGGGCGGCGAGCTTGTCGCGCTTGCGCGCGGTGGCGCCCACGCTCATGGCAAAGCCGTTGTCGATGATGCGGGTGATCTTGCCTTCGACCCGGCCGATATGGTCGAGATAGGCGATCACCCGGTCGCCGACATTGCCGATGCCGGGCGCCAGCAAGGCCAGTCCGCCCGGCGACATATTGATGATCTGGCAAGGAAATTCGCGGCGGTCCGGCAGCATGTAGCGGCCAAGCAGGTGAACCTTCACTCGCTGAAAGCGCCGTCGCTCTTCGGCGGCAGGAAGAATCGATTTTTTGTGCGTTAACGCCATCTTCGCCACCCGACAGCCGGCTTTTCGGTGTCGTCCGCACCCTACGGCCGTCAGGGTTAATGGATGGTTAGCAGCGGTTGCATCAAGAGTGGGCATTGGGCGAGGCTGCAGCACGGCGATTGGCCGCCGATCGGGCTGAAGCCGCAGGCGCCCAGGCTCCAAGGCCGGCGGGGCGCGGCAAGCCCGGCCTTCCGGGAAGGCGGAAACGCAGCTTGACGCGCGCGCAAGCGCTGGCACTCTCGCCCCGGAGTTGCGGGGAGGCGCATGTCGGACGGTTCGACCAAGCCGGTCATTTTTATCAGTTACAGCCATGAGGATCGATCCTGGCTCGATTATGTGCGGTCATTTTTTGAACCCCTCGCCGAGCATTGGGCGCTGCAGATTTGGGACGATGAAAAGCTCCGTATCGGCGATGACTGGCGGGGCGACATCTATTCCGCTCTCGATGCTTCGCGGATTTTCATCGTGCTGGTGTCGCGCTATGCGCTGGCATCGGAGTTCATTCGCAACGAAGAGGTTGGACGGGTCCTGAAGCGGCCGAAGGGCGAGGTGCAGTTCTGCCCCATCGTGGTGACGCCCTGTTATACGCGACCGCTTCCTTGGCTTGACCAGCCAAATCGGAGGCCGAAGGACGGCAAGGCTCTCTCGGAGCTTCCGGACCCTGTACGCGATCGTGAGATGGCGGTCATCGCCGGACAGATCGACGAGATCGTCGAATCGATAGCGGCCAGACCGGCCGCTTCGGCACGGCGGCGGGCCTCGTTTGCCGTCCGGGCGCCGAGGGTCGCGTTCCCCTCCATTGTGGACTACGGGCGCTTGCCGGAGACGCCCTACAAGACGCTCGTCGGCCGCGACGCCGAGCTCAAGCAGCTCGATGATGCCTGGAACGACGACAACACCAGGATCATCTCGCTGGTCGGCTGGGGCGGCGCCGGCAAGAGTTCGCTGGTCATCGAGTGGCTGATGCGCGTCCGCAACGACGGCTATCGCGACGCGGACGCCGTGTTGTGCTGGTCATTTTTCAGCCAGGGCACGAAAGAGCGCGCCGCCTCCGGCGAGGGATTTCTGGATTGGGCGCTCGGAAAGCTCAAGATCAAGATCGACACGACGAGTTCGACCGCCAAGGGCGACAGGCTCGCCGAAGAGATGTCGCGTCGTCGCGTGCTGCTGGTGCTGGACGGCCTGGAGCCGCTGCAGCACGGTTCCGAAGGACAACAGGGCGCGCTGAAAGATCAGGGATTGCGCGCTTTCCTTCGCGGCCTCGCCGTCAAGCGGCCCGCGGCGGGTCACAGCCTTGTTGTTCTGACCAGCAGGCTTGCCGTCTACGACCTGCGGAAGTGGCAAGACGGCACGGCGCCTCTGATCGACCTTGGCCGGCTCTCCGATCCAGCCGGGGCAGCCTTGCTGGTGGATGGCGGGGTGAGGGGTTCTCCCGAGGCGTTGCGCCAGGCCGCGCGCGATTTCGCCGGCCATGCCCTGGCATTGAGCCTGCTCGCGGGATTCCTGCGGCTGCTGCACCGCGGCGAGGTCAATCAGCGTAATCGTATCCGCGCGGTGACTGAAGATCCGGAAGATCCCGGCCATGATCAGCCTCGCCGCGTCATCGAGGCATATGAGAACGAGTGGCTCGCCCGCGAGCCTGTCTTGCTCGTGATCATGTATCTGGTCGGCCTGTTCGACCGCCCTGCCAGCGTCGATTGCATGATGGCGCTGCGCGGCAAGCCGGTCATCGACGGCCTGACCGATGGGATTGCCGATCTCACCAACGAAGCATGGCGCTTCGCCATCGAGCGTTTGCGGGATGTGCGATTGCTCGACCCGGAAGACCCCTCCGCGCCTGATGCACTCGATGCCCATCCGCTGGTGCGCGAGTGGTTCGGCGAGCGGTTGAAGCAGAAAGATGAAGCAGCGTGGAAGGCCGCGCATGGTCGGCTCTACGAATATCTCCGCGACACCACCAAGGAGGGAGATACGCCGACTCTCGATGACCTCGCGCCGCTCTATCGGGCAATAGCCCACGGCTGTCGCGCCGGACGTCATCAGCAGGCGCTCCACGAGATTTACAAGGCGCGCATCTGCCGGCATGCGCCCAACGCTCAGTTTGAATTCTATGCGAGCAGCAAGCTCGGGGCAATCAATAGCGACCTTGCGGCCATTTCCTGGTTTTTCCAGGAGCCTTACCGGGCGCCCGTCGATGCGCTGAACGCGGCGGACCGCTCCTGGATCCTCGCCGAGGCAGGCGCCATGCTGCGAGTGCAGGGTCGGATCGCCGAGGCGCAGCCGGCCATGCGTGCCGCGTTGCTGATGGTCGCTCACGCGAAAGACTGGCGCAACGCCGCAATCGCCGCCGGCAGTGTCAGCGAAGCTGAACTGATTGTCGGCAATATTGTCGCTGCCGCGGCCACGGCGCGCCAGTCCGTCATCTACGCCGATCGCAGCGGCGATCAGCATCAGATGTTGGTCAGACGGACGAACCGCGCCGCAGCGTTGGACGCGGCCGGTAAGCACGAGGTTGCCGAGAATCTGTTTGCCGACGCCGAGCAACGGCAGCAAAAGCTTCACCCACGGCGTCCGCTGCTCCTTACAGCAAGAGGTTACGATTATTGCGACCTGCTGCTCGGCAAGGGGGATTGGGTCGCCGCGCGAAATCGGGCGGCCCGAACCTTGGAGTGGGTCAAGCCGCAGCATCTGCTTCTCTTCATTGCGCTCGACACCCTGACCCTCGGCCGCGCTCATCTGGGGCTGGCACTGTCGCACACGAGCTCGGCGACGGACGATGCGCGGGTTGCCCGCGCACGACTGGACGAGGCCGTTGACGGTCTGCGCGCAGCCGGGCATCTTGACCGCAATCCATGCGGCCTCCTGGCCCGCTCAGCCTTCCGTCGTAGCCTCGGCGATTGGGACGGGGCCGCGCGCGATCTCGACGAAGTCGAGGAGATCGCCGAACCCGGGCCGATGAGGCTCCATCTCTGCGACATGGCTCTGGGACGCGCGCGGCTGGCGTTCGCAGGCATGGCGGCATTCGCGCCGCTCAATGGGCTGATTGTCGACAGCCCGCCGAAACCGGTTGAGCCGGAAGCCGCTGAGGTAACGTGCCTGAAGGAAGAGGCGGCGAAGCAGCTCGCCATCGCGGCCGACTACATCAGGACCTGCGGCTACCATCGTCGCGACGGGGAACTGGCTGAACTGCAGGCCGTGCTGCACGGCGAGAAAAAATTCGCCGACTTGCCGCCGAGGGTGTGAACCTCGCCATCGGCCGCACGGTCGCCGACGCGATGGCGATGGCGATGAGGACGGTGAAATCGACCCTCGTGCCGTGGCCGGAACTGGCGCATCAGCCTAGCGCAGGCCCTCATAGACCATGAAGCCGCGCGCGACCGCGAGCTTGCGCAAGGCGCGGGGAACCAACCGCTGCGGCGGGTGGGCGAGATAGCGCCACGACGTCAGCTTGAAGTCCCGCAGCACGCTGTGGCCGTCGCCGAACGGCGCCAGCAGGCCGGTCAGGCTGATCGGCGTGTGGGCGCGGGCGTTGAACGGCAGCAGCAGCAATTCCAGATGCGCCGGCGAGCCGTCCTGCGATGTCGCGGTGATACCGGCGACCGCGGCCAGCATTTCTTCCGCCACCACGGCGATGATGTCCTCGATCTCGCGGCGGCCTTCGGCGGCAAACAGCGCGGAAAAGCTGCGGTCCTTCAGGTCGCAGCCGAGCAGGGCGCAGACCCTGGTGCCGGCGACGCGAAACGGATAGCCGGCGGCGCCGTCATAGGACAGTACGAAGATATCGCCGAGCAATTCGCGCACCGCGCCGGGCTCGATCTCGCTGCGCTCCGGCGCCCGCGCGCCGCCGCGCCTGTCGTCCCAATAGGCGAAAAACGCGCGGTTCGACGGATGTTTCATACTTCGACCTTGCCCGGCGCGCGGCCCAGGCGGGACAGATCTGTCCCGCTTTTGCGCACGCGCGTTCCCCAGTTTGTTGTGCAAGACCGGCCTTGCAGCGTCTATGCCGGCGCCGCGTTTCCGCCCGATCGGCCGGGTGTTTGCGTCGTTAACGTTAAGTTAACTATGCGGTTGGCTATTGCCGCCGGCCTGCTAGGGTCTGCGCATTCTATCGCTCGCCGGTTTTCTCCAAGGGCCGGCGGGACCGTTACACAGGGTGGTTCAAACAGGTTTGGTCATCGCGCGGGGAGGGGTGGGGATGTCGCCCGGTCGCCGAAGCGCGCAAGGTCAACGCCAGCAAGGGGAGGGCCTTCTCAGGGCCCTCCCTTTTTCGTTGCGCCGCATATCGCGGCTGGGGTGCGGCGATGGACGCGGCGTTCGCAGTGTTTGCGCCCTTGCGCTGGCCCTCCAAGCCGCCTAATTGGGCGCAATCGCTCGCATGAGCTGCTGCCTCAGGTCCGCAACCCCTTGGATTCTCCAGCCGAATTTTCGCCAGCCCTGCCGCCGGAGCCTCCCCGCGAACCGATTCTGACGCTGCCGGGCGCCTTGACGGCCTATGTCGCCCTGCTGGTGGTGATTCACCTGGTGCGGATGCTGTTGCCGTTCGATCTCGACGAGTACGTCATCGAGATGTTCGGCTTCGTTCCGAAGCGCTATGATTCGACGCTGCTGGCGATCCCGTTTCCCGGCGGCGCCGGCGCCAAGGTCTGGTCGTTCGTGACCTATTCGCTGCTGCACGCCAATCTCAGCCATATCGGATTCAACGTGCTATGGCTGTTGCCGTTCGGCAGCGCGCTGGCGCGGCGTTTCGGCGCGATCCGGTTTTTCACCTTCATGGCGGTCACGGCCGCGGCCGGCGCGCTGGCGCATCTCGTCACCCATGAGCACGCGGTGGCGCCGATGATCGGCGCTTCGGCCTCGGTGTCCGGCACGATGGCAGCCGCGATCCGCTTTGCCTTCGTCAAAGGCAGCTTCCTGTCGTTCAGCGGCGGCGACGCCGATGCCGCGGCACGGGTGCCGGCGCTGTCGCTGTCGCAGGCCTTGCACGACCCGCGGGTGCTGGGTTTCCTCGCGGTCTGGTTCGGCGTCAACATCGTTTTCGGGGTCGGATCGATCGCGATCGGCAGCGACGGCGCCAACGTCGCCTGGCAGGCGCATATCGGCGGATTTTTCGCAGGCCTGGTGTTGTTCTCGCTGTTCGACCCGGTTCCGCGCGCCGCCGCCAATGCTGCATCTGCGTCATCGCGCGACGGATCGAACGGCGGCGGCTGATCGCCGCTTGCGGCGCAGCGCCATTTCGTTCATCATCCCGCGCCTGTGACGAGCCAAGGCATAAGCCCTCAAGGTGGCTTAACCAGCCGTGCTTGCCGAATGCGCCTGCAACGAAATCGGCGCTGAACTGTTGATTGAAGACTCAAGGGAATAAAGATCGCGCTCGCTCAAGGGCGCGACCGGCTTCAGGGAGGCGACAATGACGGTACGTGCAATTCTCGATTCCAAAGGCCACCAGATCCAGAGCGTCGAGCCGGAGGCAAGGCTCGCGGCCGCGATCAAACTGCTGTCGGAGCGCAAGATCGGCGCCGTGCTGGTGATGAGCAAGGGCCAGATCGAAGGCATCCTGTCGGAGCGCGACATCGTGCGCGTGCTCGGCGAGCGCGGTGCCGCCGTGCTCGATGAGCCGGTCAGTGCGGTGATGACGCGCAAGGTGATCAGCTGCAGGCAGTCCGACACCGTCAGCGCGATCATGGAAATGATGACGTCGGGAAAATTCCGGCATCTGCCGGTGGTCGAGGACGGCAGGGTCGTCGGCCTGATTTCGATCGGCGACATCGTCAAGTGGCGGGTCAGGGAATACGAGCTCGAACAGGAAGCGTTGCGGGAATACATCAAGACCGCCTGATCGGGATCCGATCGGCGCGGCTTTCAGGGTTCCTTTAGAGGTTCCTTGGCGGCGGGCGCCGTGACCGACGCCGGTGCGAGAATGTGGATCGCTTCCTGGATCGACTCGATGGCCCGCTCGGCGGCGCGTGCGCCATGCGCGATCAGGTCGTCGGCGCGGTGGAAATCGAACCAGCCGATTTGACCGACGCGGGGCGAGATCAACAGATCCGGGGGATCGCCGGCAAGCCGCGCACGGGTGATGCGGTCCTGCATGATGTTGAAGGCGTCGACCATGACGGTGGAGATGCCCGGCCGGCCGCCGGCGCCGAAAAACTCCCGCTTCACGGTGCGCTCGGCGGAAAACAACCGGCCGAAGCCGCGCTTGGCCGGCGCAGGCTCGGCGACCTCTTCCGCCGCGACCGTCACCGCCGCCTCGGCCGAGGCGCCGTGGGAATAGACCGTCGTGCTGTGGGTAAACACATCGCTCGACAGGTTGGCGGCGATGACGATTTCCGCGCCCAGCGCGCGCGCCGTCGACACCGGCACCGGATTGACCAGCGCGCCGTCCACCAGCCAGCGGTCGCCCACCAGGACCGGCGAAAATATCCCGGGCAGCGCATAGGAGGCGCGCATCGCGTCGACGATGCGGCCATGGGTCAGCCAGATTTCGTGGCCGGTGCGGACTTCGGTGGCCACGGTGGCGAATTTCAGCGGCAGCTGCTCGATCAGGGTCTGGCCGATCGCGGCCTCGAGCTGGGCGGCAAGCTTGTCGCCGCCGATCAGGCCCGAGCCGTTGAGGCGGATATCGAGATAGCCCAGGATATTGCGGGGCTGCAGGCTGCGCGCCCATTCCTCGAGGGTATCGAGATGCCCCGCCGCATAGGCGCCGCCGACCACCGCGCCGATCGAGGTGCCGACCACGACATTGGGCACGATACCGTGGGCGATCAGCGTCCTGACGATGCCGATATGGGCAAATCCGCGCGCCGCGCCGCCGCCCAGTGCCAGCCCGATCACCGGCCGTCTCACACTGCCGAGCCCCACCCTGTCGCGGCCATTCAAGCCGTTCTGGCCGCGCCCGATCCAACTATCCAGCACCGTACGCCCCCCGGGAAAGAGAGTTCTTCCTGCAAGACGAGCCTATCCGCTAGGGCTCGCGCCTTCCAGAAGCTGACACAAGCATGGTTTATGCCGCGCTCCGGACCGGACTAGACAGCGATTGTGACTGGACCGCGACCGCGGGAACAACATCGCGGCCCTGCGCGGGTTCCGCGGCCGGTTCCGGCAGGCTTGAATTTGCCGCGTTTTCAGTGAAAAGCATGCGTCATGATCATCGGGGGCAATGGCAGGACGGGATCCGGGCGGAGCAAACGCCTGATCGCCGCATTTGGGCTGGCAATCCTGCTTGTCCCGGCGCTGTCCCTGGCCATACCGGCCACCCTCTCGGCGCAGATGTTCACCGATCGCCCGCCGCCGGTGCCGCCGGCATCGGTCCCGGAGGCCCCGGGGGGCGCCATGAGCCTCGCCCCGCCCTCCGGTCCGGCGTCGATTCCCAGTCTGCCGGCGCCGCTGACGCAACCCTCGCTCGCCGCGATACCGCCGGTGATCGCGCCGCCGAGCGCCGCGGCCCCCGGCCAGGCGATGCTGTCGCTGACGGCGCGCTATGGCAAGGACCTGCCGGTCATCAGCAGCGGGCTGGTGTGGCGGGTTTTTTCGGACCGCCCGGACGAGACCGGGATTTTCAAATTGATCCGCGAGGAACATGGCGCCACGCCCAACATCGTGCTGCCGCCGGGCAGCTATGTCGTCCATGTCACGCTCGGCCTGGTCAGCGCGGTGCGGCCGGTCACCCTGAAATCCGAGACCGACCGCGAAGCCTTCGTGCTGCCGGCCGGCGGCCTGCGCATCGAAGGCCGCGTCGGCACCAGCAAGATTCCGCAGAACCAGATTTCGTTCTCGATCTACAAGGGCAGCCAGTTCGAAGTCGGCGAGCGTGCCGCGCTGGTGCCTAACGTCGCCGCCGGCGATGTCGCGCTGCTGCCGGAGGGCACCTACTACATCATTTCCAACTATGGCGACGCCAATTCCGTGGTGCGCTCGGATATCCGCGTTCAGGCCGGCAAGCTCACCGACGTGATCATTACCCATCGCGCCGCGGTGATTACGCTCAAGCTGGTCAGCGACAAGGGCGGCGAGGCTCTGGCCAACACCGCCTGGTCGGTGATCACGCCCGGCGGCGACGTCATCAAGGAATCGATCGGCGCCTTCCCCCGCGTCGTGCTGTCCGAGGGCGAATATCGCGCCATCGCCAAGAACGAAGGCAAGGTGTTCGAGCGGCCCTTCAACGTCGTCAACGGCGTCGACGGCGAGGTCGAGGTCATCGCGCGCTGATTGGTTTCAAGTTCGAATCATGTCGGGCCACGACGTCGCAAGTACCTCTCCCCGCGCGCGGGGAGAGGTCGAAATTCGCGATAGCGAATTTCGGGTGAGGGGGCGTTAGCGACAACAACGCGGCTTCCATGACTCCGATCCGCCGGCGCAATCAATCAGGAGATCGTTGTTCACATTGGCTTCGCGCATGTGGAGGTGCCCCCTCACCCGGAGTCCTCGCTTCGCGAGGACTCCGACCTCTCCCCGCGCGCGGGGAGAGGTGAGGAATCGCTCCCGCATGCGACAACTTCCACGCGATCGATCGCCCAGCGCAAGCCGCGCCGATAGGGTGTCCGACGCCTGTCATAGTCGCTAACGCGCACTAACCATCGGATCACTTAAAACCGTCATAATCGCGTCTTGGACGCAACTGCTTTGCATTTTTTACACCGCCTTAAGCCCGCCTGCCTTGGATGGGGAGGGATTCAATGTTTGCGTTGTGGGGAATGTCATGCTTGCCGCCCGAAAATCGTCCGACAAACTCAGTGCCGAGATGTTTGCCGACGTCCCCGTCCTGCAACGCAAGTGGCATGCCGCGCTGCGACCGGGCGAAAGGCTGCCGCGTTATGAAGATGTGATGCTGGGCAGCCTCGGCCGGCTGGCGGATCATGTCGTGCTGATGAAGGACAACAACGGGGTGCTCGAAGTGTCGCGCACCGGACGTTACGTGCAGAGATGGCTGGCCGACGACCGCTGGGACATTGCGCTCAGCGCATTGCCGCCCGATTGCGCAACCGCGCTCGGCGAGGCCGCGGCCAGCGCGCTGGCGAACGGCGCTCCGCATCTGGCCGTCGCCAATTGCGTGCGCGACGGCATGGTCCAGAGCTACGATATTCTGGCGCTGCCGACCTCCTCACGCTGGGGCGGCACGCTGATCGGCGCCTATGTCAACGAGCGAGGTTCGCAATACAATCTGCTGGACGCGATTTTTTCCACCACCGACGAGGGCGTGCTGTCGCTTGCGGCGCTTCGCGATTCCGCCGGGCGGCCGTTCGACTTCCAGATCGTCCACCACAACCAGGGCGCCTCCCGCCTGCTCAAGCTGCCGTCGAGCGAGTTGATGTGGCGCCGCCTCAGCAGTGGCGGCAACCTGCTGTGCCGGCCGGAGGTGATCGCGCGATTGTTTGCCGTCGTCACCAGCGGCAACCGCGATCAGTTCGAAATCGACAGCGACGATCGCAACCTGAAACTGGGCGCGACCGCCTTCGGCGACATTCTGTCGTTGACGGTTTCAGACGTCACGGCGCTGAAGAAGCGGGAGGCTTCGTTTCGCCTGCTGTTCGACAACAATCCGATGCCGATGTGGGTGTTCGATACCGAAACCACCAATTTCCTGAGCGTCAATGACGCAGCGGTGCAGCATTATGGCTACAGCCGCGACAGGTTTCTGCGCATGAAGCTTCACGAGATCTGGCCGCAGGATGAATGGTTGACTCACAGCCAGGCGCTGCAACGGCTCGGCGATGCCTATCATTCCGGCAACTGGCGACACCTCAAATCCGACGGCAGCGAGATCGAGGTGCTGACCTTCGGACGGCGCGTCGCCTTCGAGGGCCGCGACGGCTTCCTGGTGGCGGTCGTCGACATCACCGAACGGCGCAAGGCCGAGGCCCGGATCGCCCATATGGCCCACCACGATGGCCTGACCAATCTGCCGAACCGGGTGCTCTATCAGGACCGGCTGCGGCAGGCGCTGCAGCAGAGCGAGCCCGCGGCCAAGAGCGTGGCGGTGCTGTGCGTCGACCTCGATCTGTTCAAGAACGTCAACGATTCGTTCGGCCACCCGATGGGCGACCGGCTCCTGAAGATGGTGGCCGACCGGCTGCGCTCGGAAATTCGCGGCAACAATCTGGTGGCGCGGCTTGGCGGCGACGAGTTTGCCGTCATCCTGGCCTCCGGGGTCTCGCCGAACGAGGCCAGCGTCTTTGCGGCGAGGCTGATCAGGCTGTTGAGCGCCTGCTACGATATCGACGGCATCGAGGTCGTGATCGGCGCCAGCATCGGCATCGCGCTGTCGCCCGGCGACGGCGACACCAGCGAGGAGTTGATGCGCAACGCCGACATGGCGCTGTACCGGGCGAAGTCGGACGGCGGCGGCGTGCACCGGTTCTTCGAAAGGGAGATGGACCGCCAGGCGCAGAAGCGCCGCGACATGGAGCTCGACCTGCGCCGCGCCTTCGCCAATGGCGAATTCGAGCTGCATTACCAGCCGCTGGTGGATATCGCCGCCGACCGGATCAGCGGCTTTGAATCGCTGCTGCGCTGGCGGCATCCCGAAAAGGGCATGATCTCGCCGGCGGATTTCATCCCGGTCGCCGAGGATATCGGGTTGATCGTGGCGCTCGGCGAGTGGGTGTTGCGCGAGGCCTGTGCCGAAGCGGCGAAATGGCCTGATGACGTCAAGGTCGCCGTCAACCTGTCGCCGGTGCAGTTTCGCAGCCGCAACCTGGTCCAGGTGGTGATCTCGGCGCTGGCGCATTCCGGATTGTCGCCGCGCCGGCTCGAGCTCGAAATCACCGAATCGCTGTTCCTGGCGGAGACCGAGGCCAATCTGGCGATCCTGCATCAGCTGCGCGAACTCGGCATCAGCATCTCAATGGACGATTTCGGCACCGGCTATTCCAGCCTCAGCTATCTCAGGAGCTTTCCGTTCGACAAGATCAAGATCGATCGCTCGTTCATCAAGGATCTGGCGCAGCGCTCCGATTGTGTGGCGATCGTGCGGGCGATCTCCGGCCTCGGCCGCAGCCTCAACATCACCACCACGGCCGAAGGCGTCGAAACCATGGACCAACTCGATTGGCTGCGCGCCGAAGGTTGCAACGAGGTGCAGGGTTTCCTGTTCAGCGCCGCCCGGCCCGCGGCCGAAGTGGCGGCGCTGTTGTCGAAGTTCGGCCGGCGTGCCTCCGAGGCGGCGTGAGCAGGGCGGCTTCAGGCTTTGCAATTCGCGCCGATCATGAGCGGAACAGCGCGAAATAGATCACATACAGCCAACCCAGAATGCCGTGGATGATCGCCCAGATGATCGAATGGTTGGCGGTGTAGGATATGGCGATGGCCAGCGCCGAGCCGAACCCCACGCCATATTTTGCGCCCTCGACCCGAACCCCGTAGTAGCGATTTCCATTCATGTTCCCCACCTCCCTCGGGACGATGCTCGCTTGAGTGGCGCGATTACTTGGAAGTTGTCATATGCCGGAGATAAGTTCAAATGCGGTGATCCGTTGGCCGCGCCTGACCTCTCCCGGCGCGCGGCAGGGCTATCGCATGTGGAACGAGCGATTGCCGCATCTCTTTCATGGACCCCGGATCAGCAGCGCACCACGCCGCAAGCGCGGCGCGTTGCGCAGCATCCGGGGAACACAATCGTGTCCCGGACGCGGTGCGGCGCTCTTCGCGGCTAGCGCCGCAGAGCCGGGACCCACCGACCACATCTCCCATTTCACGATATGCGATAGCCCTGCCGCGCGCGGGGAGAGGCGACGCGACGTCGTCGCCTGATATGATCCGAACCTCTAAAACCGCGTCACGATATCGGCCAGCGCCGGCCGCGGGCGGTCTTCGCTGGGCTTTCCGGGGGTGCCGATATGAATGAAGCCGGCGAGCTTTTCATCGGCCTTTAGTCCAAAGCCGTCGAGCACGTCGCGGTCGAACGCGAACCAGCCGGTCAGCCAGTTGGCGCCGTAGCCGAGCGCGGTGGCGGCGGTGACGAGGTTCATCGCGCTGGCGCCGGCCGACAATTCCTGCTCCCAGGCAGGCACCTTGGGATGCGGTTTCGTGAAGCTGACCACGGCGATCACCAGCGGCGCATCCATCAGCCGGCGTTTTTCGATCTCGGCCTCGGCGGCAGGGGCCGCGGGATTTTTCCTGGCAAACACTTTGGCGATGATTTCGCCGGCGCGAAGCCGGGCGTCGCCTTCGAAAACGATAAAACGCCACGGCGTCAGCTTGCCGTGGTCGGGCACCCGCGCGCCGATGGTCAGGATGGTTTCCAGTTCGGCAGGCGAGGGGCCGGGGCCGCTCATCTCGCGCGGCTTCACCGAGCGGCGGATTTTCAACAGTTCGATGGCGTCGGGCAATGCGGTCAACCTTGGTCGGAGGGATCGACGATCAGATATCACGGAGATG
>Ga0182030_10018726_pt1 | contig 13253 bp, 9 predicted proteins | sample 812S3MmetaG_FD_121299 | JGI IMG/M metagenome (GOLD analysis project Ga0182030, IMG submission 121299) | Permafrost microbial communities from Stordalen Mire, Sweden - 812S3M metaG (Illumina Assembly) | ecosystem: Environmental > Terrestrial > Soil > Wetlands > Permafrost | place: Sweden... | reverse complement strand
GTGATGCCCCAGGGCGACCAGCACCGAACCGCCGCCGCGCACGTAATCGCGCAACTGATTCTCAAACCCGGGCGGCACCGAGCTCACGTCGGAAAGCACCACGAAAGCGTACTTGGAAGGCGAGAGGTTGGTGGTCTGTTCGGGAGTGGCCGGCGTGATCTCGAAGGCCGATTGGCCGGCCGCCTCGAGCGCGGTTTTGAAGTACAGCAGCCCGCCATCGCCCTCGGGATCGTGCACGAACAGGGCCGGGCGCGGGTCGGCGCGTTCGATCGAAAAATAGAAAACGTCGTCGGCCGGCAGCGTGTCGGCGGAATCGATCCGAACCTCTCCCTTATTGAAGCCGGGAGGCACGTCGAGGGAGAGGAACTCCACGTTGGCGCGGCCGATCTCGGGCACCGTCACGGCCTTGGTCTCCACCGTGCGCCCGTTGAGCAGCAGGGTGACGTTGCGGATGTCCTTGTGGACCCCATAGCCGGCCACGGTGGCCAGCACGCGGACCTTCTTATTGTCGAAAACGCGCCGCGGCGCCACCACGTTCTCCACCGTGAAATTGGGCTCGTCCTTCTTCACCACGGGGTGCGGATCGAGCTTCACGTCGGCATTCAGGCGGAGGTCGTTGAAATTCGACGGCATGCCGGTCTGCTGCATGTCGGAAAAGAGATGCACGTCGAGCGGCAGGTGGAGCGACTGCGCGATGGAACGCGCCGAGCGCGCCAGTTCCGCGAAGGAAGTGCGTGTATCGGAAGGCTCGATGGCGTCGATGGCGGCGTTTAGTGTGGCGTGGTCGTCGGTCACTTCGCTCATCACCTGCACGCGCGATCCGAAAGTCAGCACTTCGGCGCGTTCGCCCGCGTGGAGGCCCGAGACCAACGATTTGGCGGCCGCCTTGGCATCCGCCAGGCGGGCGCCGGCGCGCATGCTGAGCGAATTATCGATGGCCAGCACGGCCACCTCGTTGGAGCGCGTCCGCGGCGGAATGCGCTGCTCCACAAAAGGACTGGCGAAGGCCACCACGATCAACAGGATCAGCAGGCTGCGCAGCGCGAACAGCACCAGGTAACGCAGCCGGCGGTGCTTGATGGAGCTTTGCGTGCGCTGCTCGAAAAACATCAGCGAGCTGAACGGCAGCGGCGTCGTCCGATGCTTGCGCAGCAGGTGCAGCCACACCGGAAGCCCTACCGCGGCGGCGCCAGCCAGAAACCAGGGGGCCAGGAAACCCATTTACAGTCTCCCTTTGCGCACGGCGAGATATTCGCGCAAGCCTTCGTCGAGCGGCCGCGCGGTATTCATGAGGAAGTATTCCATCCCCGCGCCGCGCGCCGCCGAGCTGAGCGCTTCGATGTGCGCATCGATCTTCTGGCGATACTCTTCGCGCGCGTATTCGGGCGAGACTTCGAGCGCCGCGCGGGCGTCTTCCATATCGACCAGCAGCACCGGCTCGCGAAACTTGGGTTTGATTTCCTGGGGATCGAGCACGTGGAACAGGATGACCTCATTGCCGCGAAAACGCAGCGGTTCGACGGTTTTGATAATTGTCTCGGGCTGCTCGTAGAAGTCCGAAAGGACCACCACGATGCCGCGCCGGTGCAGAAAATTCTGGAAATGAGCGAACGGTTTGGCGAAATCGGTGCGCGTTCCGGGCGCGGCTTTCTCGATGGCGTGCAGCAGGCGGAAAAGCTGTCCCTGGCGGGTAGAGGGCGGCACGTAGTTGGCGACGTCTTCGTCGAAGACGATCAGCCCGGCGGCGTCGCGCTGCACGTTGGCCATATAGCAAAGGGAAGCCGCCACGAAGCGCGAGTAATCGAGCTTCGAAACCGTGTGGGAGCTGAATCCCATGGAAGCCGAGGTGTCGAGCAGAATGAGCAACTGGCTATTGGTCTCTCCGCGGTATTTCTTCAGAAAGCATTTATCGGTGCGGGCGAAGACGTTCCAATCGACGTGGCGCAGGTCGTCGCCCTCGCTGTACGCGCGGTATTCGGCAAACTCCTGGGAGAACCCGAAATCGGGCGACCGGTGCAATCCCGCGACGAAGCCGTCGACCACGGTCTTGGCGATCAGGTCGAGGCCCGATATAGAGGCGAGGGTCGCGGGATCTAGGAAGCGTTGGAGCATTATTGGTTCACCGCAGAGGCGCAGAGACGCAGAGATTGAAAGTCAAAACCGAGATTGACTAGGCGTTTCACCGCAGAGGCACAGAGACGCAGAGATTGAAAGTCAAAACCGGAGAGCGCAGAGGGGGCAGAGGGAATCTGCGTTTCCCCGGGCTCACGGAAATGATTGGCAAGGCGTTTCACCGCGGAGACGCGGAGACGCAGAGTTTGAAAGTCAAAACCGGAGAGCGCAGAGGGGGCAGAGGGAATCTGCGTTTCCCCGGGCTCACGGAAATGATTGACCAGGCGTTTCAATCCTTTAGTCAGGACTGGCTCGTTGAAATTTATGAGTAGACCTATTTTCTTGCCGGAGAGTTTCAGATACGTTAGCAGTTGCGCAGAATGAACAGGCAAGAGCTGATCGACAGTCTTCAATTCAAGAACGACCGCATCTTCCACTACCAAATCCATTCGAAAACCACAGTTCAGCTTGATCCCCTTGTACGCCACAGGCAACTCGACCTGGCGTTGAAAACGTAAGCCGCGCTGGCTCAGTTCATAACAGAGACATTCCTCGTAAGCGGACTCCAAGAGTCCCGGTCCGGTGGCCCGATGCACCTCGATAGCCGCGCCGATAATGAGTTCCGTAAGCTGATTCAACGCAACCGCCCGGGTAGAGCAGGTTACCTCCGCCCCCTCTGCGCTCTCCGGTTTTGACTTTGCCTCTCTCATCTTCATCAAGAACTCTGCGTCTCCGCGTCTCTGCGGTGAATAAATTACTCCCGGGGAGCCGGTTTCCACTCCAGCACTTTCTTCAGGATGTCGTCCTGCTTCAATCTTTCCGATTCCGCGTGGAAATTCAGCAGCACGCGGTGGCGCAACACCGGGATATACAGCGACCTTATATCTTCGTAGTTCACGTGATACCGGCCGCGCATCAAAGCCTTGGCCTTCGCGGCCAACACCAGGAATTGCGCGGCGCGCACGCTGGCGCCGTAGTTTACGTATTTCTTGACGAAATCGGGCGCCGACTCGTCGCTCGACCGGCTGGCGCGCACCAGGTCGATGGCATGCCGCGCCACGCTCTCGCCGATCGGCACCATGCGCACCAACTGCTGAAAGTCCAGAATCTCGTCCGCGTTCGTCACCGGGTCGGCGTGGGGAATCGTGGTCACCGTGGTCAGATCGATCACCTTGAGCTCTTCGTCCGCCGACAGATAATCGAGCACCGTATTGAACAGGAAGCGGTCGAGCTGCGCTTCGGGCAGCGGGTAAGTGCCCTCTAACTCGATGGGGTTCTGGGTGGCCAGCACGAAGAACGGCGCCGGCAAAATATAGTTATGGCCGCGCACCGTGCAGGCTCGCTCCTGCATGGCTTCGAGCAGCGCGCTCTGCGTCTTGGGAGGGGTGCGGTTGACTTCGTCGGCCAGCAGGATGTTGGCGAAGATCGGACCTTGCACGAAGGTCCAGGTGCGCCGGCGGCTGACGGGATCCTCTTCGATGATATCCGTGCCGGTGATGTCGCTGGGCATCAGGTCGGGCGTGAACTGAATGCGCTTGAATACCAGGCCCAGGGTCTCCGCCATGGTGCGCACCAGCAGTGTTTTGGCGGTGCCCGGCAGGCCGGTGATGAGACAGTGGCCTCCCACAAACAGGCCGATCATCACCTGCTCCAGCACCTCCTCCTGGCCCACGATCACGCGGCGCACCTGCGTCACGATCTCGGCTTGCACCTGGCGGAAGCGCGCGATGCGCGTCTTTAAGACTTCTGGATCCAACTGGGTCGTCGCGGTAGTTGACATGTCGCTCTCATTCTCGTTTCTTTACAGGTGCGTCCGGAGTTTCCTTGTCCGGACCGCTCAGTTCCAGCAATAACTTTTGCGCCGGCCGGAAGCCTTCCGCCACTTCCAGGCAGGATATCAATTCGTCTTTCGCCTGCTCGGGCTGGTGGTTCTGGACGTAGGCGCGCGCCAGGTCGTAGTGGGCCTGCGCCGGGTCGATCGGGTCGCGGGCCAGCACCGCCTGGAATTCGCGGATGGCGCCGGCGGTGTTTTTCAAGTCGAGCCACAGCAGCCCCAGTTGCTGGTGCTCGGTTCCGTCCATGGGATAGATATAGTTCACGCGGTCCAGCACCGCGGCGGCTTCTTTCTCGTTGCCTTCGGCCTGTAAGTCGCTGGCCAGCGACTCGAGCGTGGACGGATCGCGCCCGCCGATCTTGGTGTAACGCTCCAACTCGTCGATCGCGGCGGGCTTATTCTGTTTGGCGAGATACGCCTGGGCGAGGAATTCGTAGACGCTGCCGGCTTCCACATAGTCCGGAAACAGGTCGCGGGCCTGCAAGCCGATCTTGATCACGGTGTCGTAATCTTTGGCTTTGGCGGCGTCCGAGATCTTCTTCACGTCGTCTTTCCACGCGGTGAAGTTCTCCACGGACGTCTTGGTTTGCGCTTCCACCATGGCCAGAAACTGCTTGTCGAACTCCGCCGGCTCGATCTTCAATTCCTTGCGAATCACGGTGGGGGTGTCCACGTCGTGGGCGTAATCCTGCAACATGGCGAGAATCGTGTCCCAGCCCCACTTATCGGTGATGAAATCGCAGATGCGGCCGGCCTCGTAATAGCTCACCAACACCTGTTCGGGAGTTTTCGGATGGATGAAACCGCGGTCCAGATCGCTGACGGGCAGGAGTTGCTTGTTTTTGATGGCCATCAGCACTTCGGGAATCAGCCGGTCGCCCCACTCCGGCGAAACGGCGGTCTCTTCGTGCACCGCGATACCTTCGGTGAACCAGCGCGGCACGTGCGAATCGGTCAGGGTAAGGGTGAACACGTGGCTCATTTCGTGCCACAGGGTGGACGCCCAATGGAAGTCGCCCGGCTTGCGGCCCGACGGGCTGTCCATGGCGATGACCCCGCCGAAGCTTTTCGCCGTAAACGTGACGCCCAGGGCGCCCAGGCCGGGCATGCCCATGGTACGCACTGCGAAGTCGTCGTGGTTCGGGTAAACTTCCACGGTCACCGGCTGGGTCAGCGTCAGCTTATACTTCTTCTCGTAAGTGGCGATGCACTTGTCCATTTCGGCCTGGAAGTAAGGACGCAGCAGGCCGGCTTCCTTCTTGCCTAACTTGAGAACCGTGGTGGGGGTTTTGAACTCGACGAAGTCCTTGTACTTCTCCATCAGGTCGAGCGTGTTCTTGGTGGCGCTGTTCTGCACACCGTGCTTGAACGCGATGCCGAGTTCCTGGTAGGCCTCGTCGTTCTGGCTCAACCGCATCAGGTTGAGGCCCAGCTCCGCGTGGGCGCTGTACAACGTGGGGTCGAGTTCGATGGCCTTGCGGAAATACTCGATGCCTTCTTCGTAGCGCCGGTTCATGACGAAGAAATGGCCGATGGTCTGGTAGCCGCGCGCATCGTGCGGATCCCAGGAGGTCTCTGTCTTGCCGTCCAGAAAATCGATGGCCGCCAGAATCCCCTTGGCTACCGGCGAATTGGGATCGATTGCGAGCGCCTTCTTTGCTTCCAGGGTGGCCTTCTCGTTGTTGTTGTCTTCGAGTGCGATGCGCGCCAGCAATTCCTGGGCTTCGAGCAGCTTCGGGTTCCACTCCAAAGCCTGGCGCGCCATTTTTTCGGCGTTGCCGTTGAACTCGTCGGCGGCGATCAGCGCCAGGCCGAGCATGGCGTCGGCGTCGTCCTTCTTGATGCCCAGGGCTTCGTTGAAGTGGTTCGCCGCGTATTGCACGTCGTCCGGCATGCCGTGATCCAGGAGCATCCGGCCAAACTGCACCAGGTAATCCGGGTTGTCGGGGTGCTTCGCTACCAGGTCGAGGAAGACCTCATTGGCCGCGCCGAAATTGCGCTGCTTCCAGAGAGCTTCCGCTTGCTGGAGAGTCTGGGCTGGAACAGCCAGGGCAGCCAGAAACAGCACGCCGCCGAGCCGCAGGACCTTGGTCACTTGTCGATGGCCTCCTGGATTCTGGCGAGTTCCAACAGGAGCCGCGTCAATTGTTTCTTGTAATCGTCCGCCGCCATGCCGGCCTTCTCGTACTTCAACTCGTCAATGGCCTGCTCCACTTGCTCTTTCTGGTCGAACAGGGCTTTCTTGGCCGGATCGTTGGCCGCGGCGGCATTGGCGCCCAGCCGCACCACGATAAAAGAGGCCGCCAGCCGGCCTTCGCCGGTTTCCAGGTCGGGGCCGCCGTTGGCCGGCACGCCCATCCCCTTCCCGGTGTCTTCCAGCACGCTATGTTCGGTGGCCAGGCGCTTCTGGGTATCGAAGAATTCCTTGGTCTTTTTCTGCGCGTAGTGGAAAGCCTCAAGCGCCGAGATGGAGTCGTTCTTGTCGACATCCGCCGCCGGTTCGCGCAAGGCTTCCGCCCAATAGCGCGCGAATACGGTGGCGTTTTTCTCGGTCCCCGTCCTGGTGGCCGCGATCACCACGCGGTTGGGCCGGCGTAGGAACTCGATGGCCGCCCCGCTGGAACTGCTGGCGTCCATCACCAACTGGCGGGTGGCCGGGACGCGGTCCATCAACCCGGCCAGCTCGACGCCGGTGATATCCGGGCCGGGGATGTTGAACTTGTAGTCCACGCCGTCGTAGGTGCCGTGGCCGATCAGCATCACCACCAGGGAATCGGTGGGCTTGACCTCTTTGGCAAGCGCTTCGAAACGCGTCCGGATCTGGTCGCGCGTGGGCGCGATCATGGTGGTTACGTTGCTGTCGCCACCGGCCTTCTTCAGGCTGGAGTCGATATCGTCGGCCCATCCTTTGAAGCGCTGGTCGTAATCCGGCTCGCCGCCCAGTCCCGAAATGGTGACGTAGTACGTGGTCGCCTGTGCGCCGAGGACGGCGAAAAGCGCTACCGCCGCCACACGCGTCACACCGCTCCGCTTCATACCACACCCCATCGCCGCCGCAGCAGCCATTCGGAAGCGCGCAGCGACAATACTAAAAGGAACAATACCGGCATATCCCAAAGGTCCCTGGTTTCGCGCGTGGTGATGCCCGCTTCCGAATACGAGATCTCGTTCGAAAGCTTGGACGCGTCACTCGGCTTGTAGTACCGCCCGCCGGTCTCGTCCGACAGTTTCTCCAGCAACTCACGGTTCTGCGAGGTGTGGAAATTCTCCGCTACGCCATCTTCCCGCCGGAACGTCAACATGTCCCGGCCCAATTCTTCCTGCTCGCGCCCGGCGATAATTTCGGCTACGTACGATCCCGGCTGCTCGGCCGACCATTCACCCGTGTACACACCTTCTTCCAACGGTTTGGGCGTCAGTTCCAGAGTGGCCAGCGAGCCATCGGGACTGGTGAAGCGCGCCTGCACCTTGGCGTCGGCCACCGGGTTGTACTGCTTGTCGCGAACCTCCACCCGCAACGGCACGCGGGTATCGTCGGATAGCATCTGTTTGGGCGTGCTGGCGGTGACCTGGCCGGGGGTGTCGGTCACCAGGTAGCGCATCAACTGCTGCCAGAAAGTGGCGTGCGTCCGGTCGGCGTGGTCCAGCCACATTTTCCAGCGCCAGGTTCCCGAAGTGGCCATCAGGGCGGTACGGCCGCGGCCGTAATTCTCGGTCACCAACAGGGGCTGGGGCGCCTTGCCCTGGGGCAACGACCGCAGCAGCACCGTGGCGCCCGGCTTGGGTTCGCCCACTTCCTGATAATCCGCCAGCGCCGGAATAGTTTTCCAGCGCGCGAGGTTTTTCGCCGGGTCGTCGTCCAGCCGGGTGATCACGCTTTGGGCGCCCTGCGGCGTCAGTTCCACGGGAGTGAAAATGCGGTGGAACGTGCCCTTCGAGGCGGGCAACCGGGTGGGCATCAGGTCGGCCAGGGGCGAGTTCTGATATCCGCCGTCGGAGAACGCAAATCGGCCGCCGGTGAACAGCAAGCCGCCGCCGCGCTTATCGACGAAGTCGCGAATCAATTGCTGCTGCGTGGCGGTGAAATAGTTGGCTTCCGACGAGCCGATAATCAGCGCCTGGAAGGGGAACAACTCTTCGGGTTTCGCAGGGAAGCCTTCCTCCAGATCGTGCGGGCCCATGCTGGCCGGAAACTGGCGCAAAATCTTGTTCTCCGTGGTGCGGTCCATGGACGCCAGTTCGATACCCAGGTCCGGATAGTCGTCCACCGCGCGCCGGATAAACTTGTATTCCCACTGCTCCTCACCGTCAAAGTAGAGGATTCGCGGCTTGCGATTTTCCACGTCCACCACGCGGGCCACGGAGTTGTTGCGGGTGTTTTCCTCCCCGCTGACCGGCTGCACGCTAATATCCAGCGTCTTCGGCCCGGCATCGCCCACGTTAAAAGCCAGCGACTCGGTCTGCTGATCGCCATCGCCCTTCAACGTGACTTCCTGCGACGCGAGTATCTTGCCGCCGTCGCGAATGGCGATCCTGGTCTTGCTGCCGGAAAGCCCGTAACTCTGCAGAGTGACCTGCGCGGTGAGGCGCGATTTGGGCAGCGCGCGCGGCGAGACGACCGCGTCGGTGACTTCCACGTCGCGCTCCGGGTGCTCTTTGCCGAACCCGATGGTGTGCACCGGAATCCGCTGGCGGCGGATGGCCTCGATGGTGGCCAGGTCGATGCCGCCGGTGTTATCGGCTCCGTCACTGAGCAGCACGATGGCGCCCAGCGGCAGGGAAGAAGACTCCGCCAGCACCTGTTCCAGCGTATCGCCGATGCGCGTCGCCGGTTCGGTGGCGGTGAGCTGGTCGAGGTTGGGGATGCGCACCGGTTCCTTACCGAATTTATAGAGACGCACCTGAAACCGTTCGCTGAGCGATTTCAGCAGCCCGCTGTTGAGCACTGCTTTGGCGGCCGCTTCGCGCGTGCCGGAGGAATCCGCGATGGCCATGCTGCGGGAATCGTCCACCAGCACCGCTACTACGTTCTGTTGCGGCCGCAGGGTGGCGACACTCAGCGCCGGATGCCAAAGCAGGAACAGGATCAACGCCACCATGCAGGTTTCCAGGACCCAAATCACCACGGGGCGCAATCCGCTGAGCATGCCATGGTTGCGGCGCACCTGCCAGAAGAGCAGTCCGGCAGCTAACAGGATGCCGAGGGCCATGAGCCAAAGGGGCCAAGGCGTCAGAAAGACGAACTTGCCCTTATGGAAGATGCTGAGCGGGTATTTGAAGAGGATTTCAAACATGCGGACCACGATCCGAGAGTTCGCCGATGACACTGTAGACGTGCTTGTGGTGTTCTGGAGTTACAAACAATCCCATATTGAGGGGAAGTTCCACATGCGGGCGCATTTCCGCGAAGCCCTCGTATCAGGACAGGATAGCACGTGCGGTGGGTGGCGGAAGTTTCGCGCGGCGCAATCGGCGCTTGCGGCTGGTGTGGCCGGCCAGCACGAATGTCCGGGTAGCCGAAAGACGTGCGGCTAGCGTTCGAGTCACGAACGATTGACCAAACGGCTAACGTCGCATTGGCCGAGGGAGCAGCAGCCGATTGCCGGCCCGGGTTGGCCCATTACCCCTTCTTGGCTGAGGGGGAATAAAATGACTACACCTGCCAGCAAGCCAATCAGCGGGGCCGCAGGGAGAGAGAGGGGAAAAAGGTAATGTTCAAACGCAATGGCAAAATAGGCCGGCGGGATCTTTTTAAGACGTCGGCCGGGATAATGGGCGGAGCGCTGTTGTCACGCGAAGCTGCGGCCGATCAGCCGGCCCAACAGAATGTCAATACCAATTCGAGTCCGTCGGCGCTCCGCATCACCGATCTCCGCGTGTGCACCATCGTGAAGCCGGGTCCGAGTCCCTGCAGTATCGTCCGCATCGACACCAACCAGGGCGTCTACGGACTGGGCGAAGTCCGCGACGTCTCCAGCCCCACCTACGCCCTGTTTCTGAAGAGCCGGCTGTTGAACGAGAATCCGCTCAACATCACCTTTCTCTTCGATAAGATCAAACAGTTCGGCGGCGTCAGCCGGCAGGCGGGCGGCGTGGTTTCCGTGGAAGAGGCCCTCTGGGATATCTCCGGCAAAGTGTACAACGTGCCCATCTACCAGATGTTGGGCGGCAAGTTCCGCCACCGCGTGCGCATCTATGCCGATACCGACGAATCGAACGATCCGCACGTCTTCGCGCAGCGCCTGAAAGCCCGCAAGGAAGAGATGGGGCTCACCTGGCTGAAGATGGACGTGGGCATCAACCTGGTGCAGAGGACCCCCGGCACGGTGACCGGGCCCTCGCAATTGAACCAGTGGGAGCGCAGCCGGCTGCCGGCGCCCTTCATCGCCAACGAGGTGACCGACAAGGGCATCGAGATGCTCTCGGCATACGTGCAGGCGGCGCGCGAGGCCGTCGGCATGGAGATTCCGCTGTCCATGGACCACCTCGGCCACCTGGGCGTGAACTCCATCATCCGGCTGGGGAAGGCGTATGAGAAGTTCAATCTTTCCTGGATGGAAGACGTGATTCCCTGGCAGTACACCGACATGCTGGCGCACATCACCGCCGAAAGCCCCACGCCCATTCTGACCGGCGAGGACATCTATCTGAAGGAAGATTTCATCAAACTGTGCGAGAAGCACGCCGTCAGCAAGATTCACCCGGACATTTCCACATCGGGTGGAATTCTGGAAACGCATAAGATCGGGGAGCGGGCGATGGAGTATGGCGTGCCCATGGCGATGCACTATGCGGGCACCCCGGTGGGAGCGATGGCCAGCGTGCATTGCGCCGCGGCCACGGCGAACTTCCTGGCCTGCGAGAACCACTCGCTGGATGTCCCGTTCTGGCAGGATCTGGTGGATGGCATCGAGAAACCGATCATCAACAAGGGATTCATCAAGGTGCCGGACAAGCCGGGGTTGGGCGTTACCTTGAACGACGAAGTGTGCAAGCAGCATCTGCGGCCCAACACGCAGTATTTCGCGCCCACGCCGGAATGGAACCAGGAGCGGTCGGACGACTTCCTGTGGAGCTTCGTGCAGAAGGAGAAGGAGGAAGCCAGCCGGCTCGGCTGACGGATGCGGTTGCGATCGGAGTTACCATAGACCGGTGTTCCGCACTCGCCTGGCCGGCGAAGCGGCGCGCCAGTCTGAATGGTTGGTGGTTGGACATACAATAGCTGGCTAGGAGGCCAGAAGGGCAATCCAAATGAAGAAGCTTATTTCAAGAGTTTTGATCGTCTGCACGATCCTGGGCGCATCGGCTGCTTTCGGGCAGATTAAGCAGACCAAAGAACAGATCATGTTCTACACGTCGGAATGGAAGGGTGACCGCTTCCCCGACGGACGTCCGAAAATAGCGGACAATTTGCTCGAGCGGGCGCTCGACGTATCGATCGAAGATATTTGGGATTATCTGCGCGGCCAGCGCTACACCAACCAGTTTGAGACCGGTTGGCAGGGTCTGCACATCGACAAGCCGTTTGCCGGCCGGGCGCTGACGGCGCAATTCATGCCGTCGCGGCCCGACATGACTGCCGCGATATCGGCCGAGGGCCGGACGGAGGGCCGCGTCAGCGGGACCAATAGCTGGGTGATCAATGAACTGACGATGGGCGACACCATGGTCTGCGACGGCTATGGAAAGATCATCGAAGGCACGCTCATCGGTTCCAACCTGGGGAGCGGAATCGCCGCGCACACCCATTCGGGATTCATATTCGACGCCGGAATCAGGGATGCGGAGGAAAACCGGGAAATCCCTAACCTGAATGGGTTCTATCGCGGATACGATCCCTCGGGATGGGCCCAAATGCAACTGACCGGAATCAACGTTCCGGTGCGGATCGGCCGGGCCGTCGTGCTGCCGGGCGATTTGGTGGTGGCCAAACGGGATGGCGTGATCTTCATTCCGGCGACGCTGGCGGAGACGGCGATCAGCAAGGCCGAATTCACCAATCTGCAGGATGCCTTCAACTTCGAATTGAATAAGCAGGGCACCAACGGAGCGGAATTCGAAGGCGGCTGGAATGCGCAAAAATTCACGGCTTTTGCCAAGTGGATCGGCGACCATCCCGATAAGCTGAAGATGACCAAGGCGCAATTCGACGAGCTGCTGACGCAGGCGCAGAGTGGGCGTGGCGGCGGTGGAGGAGGCCGTGGCGGTGCTGGCGGAGGTCGTGGCGGCCGCGGCGGCGGGGGCGGTCAGTAGCCGGCCTCGCGGCGCGCTCGCGTCAAGATTAACCACCTATGGGGCCGCCGGTACCGGCGGCCCTCACAGCGCTGTTGCCTGCCCCAACTGCTCCCGCGCGGTTTCCACCGGCTTCCGAAATGGGCGAAATAGCCCCACGCTGCCTTGTGTTTGCCCGCGCTTTTCAAGACACTCATAATGGACAACGGTTTCGTAAGCAGGAGGGAGATTCATGCAACTTGCAATGGTTGGGCTGGGCAGGATGGGCGCAAACATGGTGCGGCGGCTGGTGAAAGGCGGGCACCGGAGCGTCGTCTTTGACATGTCGCCGAAAGCAGTGAGCGAGCTTGCCGGGGAGAACGTCTCCGGAAGTTCCTCGCTGCAGGATCTCGTGAAGCAGCTCGACCGGCCGCGGGCCATCTGGCTGATGGTGCCGGCGGCGGTGGTCGACAGCACCATTGCGGAGATCGTTCCCCATCTCGACCCGGGAGACATCCTCATCGACGGCGGCAATTCCTACTACGTGGATGACATCCGGCGCGCCCAGGAGCTCGCAGCGAGCAAGATCCACTACGTCGATGTGGGAACCAGCGGCGGCGTATGGGGCTTGGAGCGCGGGTATTGCATGATGATCGGGGGCGAGCCCGACATACTCGCGCACCTCGACGCCATTTTCGCGACTCTGGCGCCAGGAGCGGGCGACATCCCCCGCACGCCGGGCCGCGAGCAACTGGGCGGCACCGCGGAACAGGGGTATCTGCACTGCGGCCCTTCGGGCGCCGGCCACTTCGTCAAAATGGTCCACAACGGCATCGAGTACGGCCTCATGGCGGCTTATGCGGAGGGCCTTGGCGTCTTGCGGGATGCCAACAGGGGGAACCAGGAGAGTACCGCCGATGCGGAGACCACGCCGCTGCGCAACCCGGAGCTTTACCGGTACGATCTCAACCTGCGGGACATCGCCGAGGTGTGGCGCCGCGGCAGTGTCATCGCGTCATGGCTGCTGGATCTGACAGCCGCCAGCCTGGTGAAAGATCCGGCTCTTTCCCAGTTCGCCGGACGTGTCTCGGATTCC
>Ga0182030_10018724_pt1 | contig 13253 bp, 10 predicted proteins | sample 812S3MmetaG_FD_121299 | JGI IMG/M metagenome (GOLD analysis project Ga0182030, IMG submission 121299) | Permafrost microbial communities from Stordalen Mire, Sweden - 812S3M metaG (Illumina Assembly) | ecosystem: Environmental > Terrestrial > Soil > Wetlands > Permafrost | place: Sweden... | reverse complement strand
CGATTCGGCGCTGATCCGCCTGGACGATGTGGACCCGGACGTGGTGCTGGCCGATACCGTGATGCCCGGCCGCACCGGCTACGAAATCTGCCAGTATCTCAAAATGAGCCCGCGCCACCGCTATGTGCGGGTGATTCTGACCGCCGGTGTGCTGGAAGCGTTCGACGACGAACGGGCCCGGCAGGTGGGGGCCGACGGCACTCTGAAAAAGCCCTTCGAAGCCAGCGCCTTGCTTGCCGCGGTGAAACCGCTCGCCGAATCGGCGGCGAAGGAACGCGCCAGCGCGGCGCACGGTACGGCGATAGCTGTCCCGGCGGCGGAGGCGAAGGCCGAAGTTCCTTTCGTGGCGGTGGTGGATTCCGAACGCGTGCGCGCCGCGGTGACGGTGGCGCTGGACGCGGCGCTCGACAAGATGGTGGAAGAGATTACGCGGCGCGTTCTGGCGGCGATGCGTACGGGGAATGTCGAACCGAAAGGCCTGGAGTCGCGGGTTCCCGAACTGAAGCCGGCCGAACCGGGCGGACCCGGGCCGGTGCTGGCGCCGCCGCAATCGGAGACGCCCCAACCGGCCGCTCCCCTGCCCCCGGCCAGGCACGTGGAACCGGTCCGCCGCGTGACGCCCCTGCGCATCCGCTCCGGCTCCATTCTGGGCCTGGACATCGGCCGCCCCGAACCGCCCGCGCCAGATCAGGAATAAACTAGATCTAATGCCCGATAATAGCTTTGATGTGGTTTCCAAAATCGAATTGCCGGAAGTGCTCAACGCCGTGCAACAGGCGCTCAAGGAAGTGCAGCAGCGCTACGACCTGAAGGATTCCCACTCCAATATCGAACTCAACGAGAAGGACAGCAAGATCCTGCTGGCCAGCAAGGACGAGTTCAAGTTGAAGGCGGTGATCGACATTCTGGAATCCAAACTGGTCAAGCGCAAGGTGCCGCTGAAAGGGCTCCAGTTCGGCGAGATCATCCCCTCCGCCGGGTCGACGGTGAAGCAGGAGATCACCTTGCAACAAGGGATCGCCATCGAGAAAGCCCGCGACATCGTGAAGAAGATCAAGGACAGCAAGCTGAAAGTGCAGGCCTCCATACAGGGCGATTTCGTGCGCGTGGCCGGCAAGGACCGCGACACACTGCAGGCGGCCATCAAGCTGCTGCGCGAGACCGATTTCGGTATCGACATGCAGTTCATCAATTTCCGCACCAACTGATTCCCGCTGTGGCGCGCCGTATTGAATCGCACTGGCTTCGAGGTCCGGCGGGCCGGCTGGAAGCGCTGCTGGAAGAGCCCGAGGAGCAGTCTCCGCAACTGGCGGTGGTATTGTGCCATCCGCATCCGCAATACGGCGGGACCATGCACAACAAAGTGGTCTACCGGTTAGCCCGCGGACTGCGCGCGGCCGGCGCGGTAGTGCTGCGCTTCAACTTCCGCGGAGTGGGCGCGAGCCACGGCGAATACGGCCAGATGGCCGGCGAGGTGGAAGATGCGCGGATGGCGCTCGGCTGGCTGCGGGAGAGGTATCCCGAGTTGCCCTTTGCGCTGGCCGGATTTTCCTTCGGCGCGCGCGTGATTACGGAACTGGGCTGCGCCACGGCGGGCGCGCGATTCCTGTTGGCCGCGGGATTCTCCACGCGGCTGGGCGGAACGGCATACCTGGAGACCTGCCCGGCGCCCAAGATATTCGTACAGAGCACGCACGATCAATTCGCCCCGCGCGAGGAATTCGACCAGGTGTATGCGCGGATCGCGGGGCTCAAGCGGGTGGTGTGGATCGAAGCGGCGGACCACTTTTTCGCGGGCGCGCTGGAGCAAGTGGAAGAGGCCGCGCGGGCCGCGGTACTATGATTGAGGTATGAGCATCGCCGCACGCTACGAGAACGGCGTCTTCCAGCCGCTGGAAGAAGAGGCTTACGACCAGGTATAAGCAGGGTGACGTCGTTCTCGTCGTGATTCCCTTTACCGGACACAGTTGTTACCGAGCCGCGACCGCAAGGGAGCGGTCTTTCCGTTACGAGTCGGAGTTTCGCGCCAGAAACTCAGAACTCCTGATGTCGGCCGGGGATTTCGGATAGTTGCGGAAACTGACCTGAGCCATGACGTGGCGCAGACACTCGTGTCTGCGGCGCCGAGACTCTTCTCGGCGCTCCAGGACGGTGGATGCCGCTCGCGAAGAGGGTCGAGACGGGTCTCGACCCAGCAGGCAGGAGTGCCTGCGCCACGAAAACGGGCTCATCCCAAATTCCACGACGTCAGGAGTTCTGAAACCAGTCAGCCTATTCAATCGCAAGTATATTTCTTAACTTACAGCCACTTACTCACTGGCGTGATTCGTCTTTCCGCCGTTTTCCAGCACTTCCCGCACCATGGCGGTAAGTTCCGCGGGAGTGAACGGCTTCGGCAGAAATGCCACTTCCTTGCGCCGCACGCCACGCTTCGAAATGGCCCGGTCGGTATGGCCCGACATATACAGCACCTTCAGGCCGGGAGAGATGCGCAATAGCTCCTTCGCGAGTTCCGGGCCGCTCGCCTTGGGCATAATCACGTCGGTGATTAGTAGCTGAATGGCGCCCTGATAATTAGCCGCTACGGCACGAGCCTCCAGCGGGTCCGACGCTTCCAGCACGCGATAGCCGCTGCTCTCCATGGTTTCGCGGACCAGGGCGCGAACCATCTCGTCGTCTTCCACCAACAGGATGGTCTCCGCTCCCCGCACCGCCGCAGGCTTGGGCTCCGCCGCCGGCACGATGACCGGCGCGCGATCGACCCGCGGCAGATATACCTTGAACGATGTGCCGAGGCCGGGCTGGCTCGCCAGTTCCACGGCGCCGCCGCTCTGCTTGACGATGCCGGCAACGGTATACAGTCCTAAACCGGTTCCCGATCCCGCGCCCTTAGTCGTGAAAAACGGTTCGAATGCCTGCGCCTGCGTGGCCGCATCCATGCCGGAGCCGGTGTCCTTCACCGTCAGCAGGACGTATGCGCCGGGCTTCACCGGGCCGCCGCCCTGCTCCACCGCAACATTGGCCGTTTCGATCGTCAGGGTTCCGCCATGCGCCATGGCATCGCGACTATTCACCGCCAGATTCAACAGCACCTGCTCGATGCGGCCGGCATCGGCATGCACGCTACCCAGGCCGGCGGCAAGCTCCAGTTGCAGTTCGATTTCTTCGCCCAACAGCCTCTGCATCATGGCGCTGAGACTGGCGATCACCTGGTTGAGGTCCAGCACCTTGGCCTGCGGCACGCGCCGGCGGCTGAACAGCAACAGCCGGCGGGTAAGTTCTCCGGCGCGTTCGGCGGCTTTCACGATCTGTTCGGCCGAATGCCGGTTGGGGTCGTGCTCGCTCAGCTTGGCGAGAATAAGCTGGCTGTAGCCGGTAATGATGGTGAGCAGATTATTGAAGTCGTGCGCCACGCCGCCGGTGAGCAGCCCCAACGCTTCCATTTTCTGCGACTGGCGAAGCTGGTCCTCGAGTTGCCGCCTGCCGCTGATGTCCATCAGGACCGCCAATTCGGCGCTCTCGCCGCCGTATTGAATCGCGTGCAGCGCGATTTCCACCTCGATCCAGCGTCCGTCCTTAGTGCGGTGACGCCACTCGCTGGCGGCGGCCCGCGCCGGATTCTGCAGTTCCGCCAGGAAACGGCGGGCATCGTCGGCGCTTTGGAGATCGCCCACGGTCATGTGTTCAAACTCCGCGGCCGAGTAGCCGTAGAGGTTGCATGCGGCGGAATTCACCTGCAGATGTTGGCCGTCGGTGTCGAGGATCCACATCGGCTGTGGATGTTCCTGGAACAGAATACGAAATCTCTTGTCCCGGCTTCGTAAGAGACGCTTTGCTGGCATGGCCCGGCTTAAGTGTACAAGTGAACGGCGTCCACAACCAGCGCAACGTTATCCCATCGTGAAAAAAACTTGCGGCGCCTGTTCTTTAAGTCACAAATCGATAGTTAGCGGAGTACTGGATCGCCCATCCATATAGTTGATGTAGACTCGCAGAGAATCATCGCCAGCTTGTCGCGCGCCACGGCGATGTCGAGCGCCTGCGGATTTACGGCCGCCAGCGAGAGCCTGCCCGCACCCGGTTGGAACACCGGGAACGGCTGGCCCAACGCGTCACCGCTTTGCGGGTCAAAGCGCACGGCCCAAATGTCGCGCGTGCCGCCGCGATCCAGAGTGAAGTAGATCAACCGGCCGCCGGGCGAAAAGCGCGGTTTGCCGACGGCGCCGGCGCCATCGGTAACCGGGCGCCACCCGCCGCCACGCGCCGGGGCCACATAGATGCGCGCAGCTTGCGGCGCTGTCTCGGCCAGGAACAGAACCCAGCGATCGTCGGGCGAATAGGACGCCGCGGAGAGCTTCGTCTGCCTCGGCGCGCTCAGAAGCGGCACGCGCTGTTTGGTGAGTATGTTCAGCGCGTCGATGCCCGCTCCGCTCACCAGGACGGTGGTCTCCTGGCTGTCGGCGTCCCAGTGCCGCGTGCCCGCCGCCAGTTGGCGATTCGCCAGGTACACATCGTCATGACTGCCGGCGGGACGAACGTAGAGAATGCCGCCGCTGGTCTTGAGCAAGCGGCCGTAACTGGCGCCTTCCGCGCCGGTGGCGGCCACTTTTTCTTTTCCGCTAACCAGGTCTTTTTCCCAGACCTCCGTAAATCCATTGCGGGAGCAACCGAAGATCAGCCTGCGGCCGTCCGCCGAAATATCCGGATTGGCGGTGGGCGCCAGCGTGTCGGTAATGCGGTAAGGTGGGCCGGTAGCCTGGCCGCTAGCGGCGTCGAGCGGCAGGCCCCAGATGTCGTAACGTTGCCGGCCGCTGGAGAACACCATGCGGCCATCGCGCGAGACCGATGGGTCGCCGATCGGTTCGGTGCCGTTGGTGAGGCGGACCACGTCGCCAGTGGCTTTGCCGAGACGGTTGAGCGGGCAACGATAGAGGTTTCGCACCACTCCCGTGCGGGCGCTGAAGAGGAAGCTATCGGAGGTCCACAGCGCGTCGTCGAAAGGGCCGGCGCCGAGGCCGGCTTTCGCGACGCGCGCCGCGAGGCCGCTCCGCGCAAAGTCCGCGCCGTCGGGGGACGCCACCAGCACGTCGCCCTGGGCCCAGAAAAGCAGCGCACCGCCATCGGGAGACCACGCCGGTGTTTCGAGCGAGTGGAACTCCGGATGGAACCGGCGCGGCGCACCGCCGGAGCTGGCCACGATGTAAGCGCCGGCAGCGTCGCTATAGGCGATGGAGCGGCCATCGGGCGAGTACCGCGGTGTATGTCCGCCGGCAGCCAGAAGATGCGGGTCGCCGCCCGCCACGGGCACGGTATAGATGCCGCCGCCGGATTTGGTGGAGTGGTATGCCAGGGTGGCGCCGTCGGGCGAGAAGGCCGGCTCGGAGTTGTCGTCGCTGGTGCTGGTGAGGCGCACCGGGCTGCCGCCGCGGATGGGCTGCACGTAGAGTTCGAGATTGCTGCCGGAGTCGCGGTCGGAGGCGTAGGCGACCATTCGACCGTCGGAGGAGATGGCGGGCCAACCAGTGAGTCCGGGATCGAAAGTGACTTGCGTGAGGAGAAGATCGTGGGAAGGCGCGGGCTGGGTGAGACGCCAGAGCGTCACCGCCAGAACGGTAAGTACGATTCCGGCGATGACGCCCCGATAACGCATGAGCTTCTTAGTGCCTGTGCACGCTTACAGGAACTTACTATAACTGCTGCTACAAATTGTGGGGCAGGCTTCAGCCTTCCCCAGAGGGGACCCCGGACTTCAGTCCGCCCATGCCGCGAGATACTCAATCAACGGCATAAAGCAGAGCTCTTACCTCGCCGTGCGGCAGGGCGGGCTGAAGCCAGGCTGAAGCCTGCCCCACAAGTTTAAGGCACTTACCCCTTACTGGAACACCTTGGCGGCCGCGAAATCGCCGGCCTTCACGATCGATACCCCGGCGGGATCGATGTGCTTGCGGAACGCCGCATTGATTTGATCGGGAGTGAGCGAAGCGATCTTCGCTTCGAAATCGGCGTCCCACTTCATTGGTCGGTCCAACTGCTCATGGGAAGCCACGAAAGTGAGCAGCGCGGCGTCGGTGGAGCGGCCAATCATGTTCGCATCGAGAATAGCCTTCTTGGCTTCGGCAACTTCCGCGGCGGTGAAGCCGTCTTTATATGCCTTCTGCAATTCCTCCACGAAGCAGGATTCCACCTTGGGGCCGACCGCGGGATTGAGGCTCACAGTGACGGCGAGTTGCGCCGAATCGCCCTCGGTGGGGACGGTGATGCGCGCGTTGGCGCCGTAGCTGAGTCCCTCTTTATTGCGGATGCGGTTGGAGACGCGCGACGTGATGGGCTCGCCGAACATATAGCTGGCCATCCGTATAGCCGCATAGTCGGGATCGTCTTGCGACATCCGGAAGCGCTCCCCGGCCAGGAATTCGGCGTTGGCCTTGTCGGGCGTTTCGATCTTCTGGTTGATGGGCTCCGCCTTCTTATAAGGCGTGATCAGCGGCTTGTAGGCTTTGGAAGTATTCCAGTTGCCCAGCAGTTCAGTGGCGGCTTTCTGCATGTCGGCCGGGGTCACCGGACCCACCACCGCGAAGATGCCGTAGTTGGCGCCGTAGAAATCGTCATGGAACTTCTTCGCCTCGGCCAGCGTGACTTTGGAGAGCTCCGGCTTCTGCTCCTCGCGCGTGGGCGAGTACTGCACGTCGCCCTTGGCGAAGGGAGAAAGATGCCGGTTCAACAGTTCGGTGGCCAGTTGCGTGGGCTCGGTCTGCGGATTATCGAGCGCCTTGAGGCGCTGCGCTTTGGACCGGTCGAATTCGTCTTCGGGATAGAGCGGCTCCTTCAGAATCTCGACGGCCAGCTTCATCGCCGCCACGAAATTCTCCGCCGGGGCCGTGACGGTGGCAATCGCCGTGGACAGGCTGCCGCCCCCGCCTCCACCACCGCCGCGCCCTCCGCGTCCGCCGCCGCCGAATCCACCACCACCGCCGCCGCTGGCGGTCACCTGGGCATTCAGCTTGCGGAATTCATCCTGCAACTGCGAGCGCGTATGGCTCCTGGTGCCCGACATCAGCAGGCTGCCGGCGAATGCCGCGGCCTCGCGCTGGCCGGCTAGCGTGGCAGCATCGCCGAAACGCAGCTCGATGCTGGCGGTGACGATGTTGTTCTCGGTCTTCTTGGGCAGCACGGTCACCTTCATACCGTTCGCCAGCTTGGAGCGCACTACGCGGCTTTCAATGTTGGCGACCGTGGGGTCGAACGTCTCGGCGTGCACGATGGTGACGGTGCTCTTGTAGTTCCTCAACGTGGCGTCGAGATCGGGCGTGGGCGGCACCACGGTGCGGTCCGGGTTCATGTCGGGGATGTAATAGCCCACGGTCCGGTTGGAAGGCTTGAAGTAGGCTTTCGCCGTGCGGACCACATCGGAAGGCTGAACATCCTTCAAGCGGTCGTGTTGCAGGAACATCAAGCGCCAGTCACCCTGCGAAATGGCGCTGTTCAATGCCCCGGTGGCTATCGACTGCGGGTTCGAGAGGCTGTTTTCCAGACCGCGCAGAAGCTGCGTGCGCACGCGATCCACGTCGGCGGCGCTGGGCGGATTGTCGATGACGTCCTGCAACGCTTTGACGATCGCGTCGCGCACGGCATCCGGCGATTGGTCCTTGGTGAGCGTGGCGGAGACTTCCACCAGGCCGGGATCGTGAAGTCCCTGGAAGCGCATGTTGGCCGATTCCGCCAGTTCGGGGTCCACCACAAACTTCGTCAGGCGGCCTTCATTGGGATCGCCAGCGCCACCGCTGCCGCGTCCCCCGCCACCGCGTCCACCGCGTCCCCCGCCGCTGCCGTTCATAATGGCGGAGAGCACCTGCAGGGCTGCCGAATCCGGATGGCCGGCCGATACCGCATGGTAAGCCACGATGACGTTCTGTCCGGTACCGACCCGGCGCAGCGCCACGAAGCGTTCGCCATCCTGCGGCGGCTCGATGGTGTAAGTGGCCTCCAGTTTGCGCGTGGGCCGGGGCAGCTTGCCCATGGAATCGGCCACGAATTGCAGGGTCTTCGATTCGTCGATGCGGCCGGTAATCACCAGCACGGCGTTATCGGGCTGGTAATACTTGTGATAGAAAGCCTCCGGACGGGTGTACGGTACGCCTTCCAGGTCTTCCTTGGAGCCGATGACGGACTTGCCGTAATTGTGCCAGATATAGGCCGTGGCGGCCACGCGCTCGCTGAGAATGGAGGAGGGCTGATTCTCGCCGCGCTCCAGCTCATTGCGGACCACGGTCATTTCCGTGTCGAGGATCTCTTTGCTGAACTTGACGTTGACCATGCGGTCCGTTTCCAGACCGAGGGCCCACTTCAGATTCTCGTCGGTGGCGTTGACCGTCTCATAGTAGTTAGTGCGGTCCTCGGAAGTGGTGCCGTTCCAGTTGGCGCCGTGGGCCACCAGTTCCTCTTTGATATGCCGGCCGTTGGTGGTATCGATGAAATCCAGGTGTTCCAGCAGGTGCGCCATGCCGGTCTCGCCGTAGCCTTCGAAACGGGAGCCCACCAGGTAAGTCACGTTGACGGTGATCTTGGGTTCGGCGGAATCGGGATAGAGGAGGACTTTCAAACCATTGGGGAAATCGTACTCCGTGATCCCGCCCATGGAAGTCATTTTCTGAACGCCCGGAGGCAGCGTCTGTGCGGACGCGAGCGCCGCGAACGTCAAGAGAACGGCCGCGGCAATGAAGACGGATTTTCGGTTCATAGATGAAAAACCCTTTGGGACCGGATTATAGCAGGAAGAGGGGACTCGATGCTGTGCGCCGAAGGCCCCTCGAAGTCCAATCATTGGGACTGTGTCTGTACGCCCTCGATCTCGATACCGCCAACCATGCCGGCAACCAGGTTGTACAACCCGCCGATGATCAGCCCGATAATGAATCCGAGCACTCCGTAGAGGATCGGAAACACGATGATGGCGCCCGCCCCGAACAGCATTCCGAACTGGCTGCCGGAACTGCTCCCCAGGGCATTCATGAGGGCGCCGCCCACTAACGCGAAGAGCGAAACGAACGCTCCAATAATCAAGCCAAGGAGGGCATACAACGTGCCCTGAATCTTGGCCAAAGAGAGAACCCCGATCCGTCGCACAACGATTTTGGTGTTCATAATGGCGCATAGATTACCACACGGTGCAAGGCATTGCCGGTGGGGCAGGTGCGTAACCGATCTGGGGAAGGTCCGTCACCGGTAAACGCTCCCTAACGGGGCGCCCTCTGGGCCCGGCTCTGTAACTAATTGCAAACACGCGGGCACTCGTTACAGAGCCGCGACCGTTAGGGAGCGTATTCCGTGCCTGAGCCACGAAATCCCCAAGTCGCTTAAGCACCCTCCGAGTTCGCGGCCGTCCTGCGCTATCGTTAATAACGATGACTTTGGATATCGGGTGCGGGAAGCGCAAGATCGAACCGGACGCCGTCGGCATCGACATGTCCGCGGACTCCGCCGCCGACCACGTATGGAATCTCGATCGCTACCCCTGGCCCCTCGAAGACCGCCAGTTCTCGCGCATCCACATGTCGCACGTCATCGAGCATCTGGAAGACCCCATGCGCGCCATGGCGGAGGTGTATCGCGTGGCGCAGGATGGCGCGGACGTCTTCATTACCACGCCGCATTTCAGTTCCCACAACTCGTATGTCGACCCCACGCACCGCCGGCACCTGGCGGCGGCCAGCTTCGAGTATTTCACCGGCAACGATTTCCCGACCTTCGCCGGGTCGCCCTACCGCTTCGAGATCGTGGAATGCCGGCTCACCTTCGGCGGCAATTTCGTGCTCGATAACATGGGCCGCTTCCTCGCCGGCCGCTCCCTGAAATGGTATGAGCGGCACGCCGCGTGGATCTTCCCGGCGCTCGACATCCGCTGTCACCTGCGGGCGCGGAAGGCCTGACCGTGACCGTGGAACGCCGCAACAGCGCGCTGTTCTTCGCGGCGCTCTTTGCCGTCACGCTGGCGCTTCGGATGTGCCATGCGCACATTCTGTGGGCGGATGAAGATTACCACATGGCCGCGGCCATTCAGACGCTCCACGGCAAGCTGCTCTATCGCGACCTGTGGTACGACAAGCCGCCGCTGGCCGCGTGGCTGTATGCCGCCATGGGAGGGCTGGCGGGATGGCCGCTGCGGCTCTTCGACGCACTGTATGTGCTGGCGGTATCGGTGGCCACCTGGCGCTTCGCGCGCGACGTTAGCAGCCGTCGCGCAGCGATGTTGGCCGCCGGACTGATGGCCTTCTTCCTGAACTTCGACCTGCCTTCCGCGGTGCTCCCCATGGCGCCCGACTTCCTGATGCTGTTGCCGCACATCGTCGCGATGCACTGCGCGTGGAAAGGCAAGCCGCTGGCGGCGGGCTTATGGTGCGGCGCGGCGTTTCTGTTCCACGCCAAGGGAGTTTTCGTGCTGGCGGCATGCGCCCTGCTGGCGTGGCGAACGCTGCCCGCGCTCTTCTTGGGCTTCGCGATCCCCAATGTCGTGGTGGTGGCGGGGTTGGCCGCGGCGGGCGCGCTGCCGCAATATTTCCGGCAAGTCTGGGAGTGGAGCGCGGCCTATGCGCGCAGTTCGCCGGAACTCCACCCTTGGGCAAACGGCGTTCACCGCACCGCGGACTGGCTGGGATTCCACGCCGCGCTGGCATTGGGCGCCGCGGCATTCTGGTGGACCAATCGGAAGCGCGAAAACTACTGGCTGGCGGGATGGCTCGCGGTGTCGTTTGCGGGCGTGGCGGTGGGAGCGCGATTCTTCCCGCGATATTATTTGCAGATTCTCCCACCAATGGTGTTGCTGGCGGCTCGTGGCGCAGGCACTCTTGCCTGCCGCGCCGAGACTCATCTCGGCGCTCTTCGATTTCCGCCGCCGACAGCGCAAGAGGGTCGGGGGTGCCCCTTGGGTCAGTCTCGACCCGGCAGGCAGGAGTGCCTGCGCCACATCGTGCTGGCCGCGGCGCTCCTGATTCCCCTGGTCCGCTTCGGCCCGCGCTACCTCACCCTGGCCCACGACCAGCTTGCGGGACGGCAGCCGCAGTGGGCCGACATCGCGCTCGACCGCGACAGCCAGGCCGCCGCCACCCTGGTGAACCATCGGAAACATCCCGGCGACACGCTGTTCGTGTGGGGTTACCGGCCGGGCATCTTTGTATATACGCGCTTGCCGGCAGCCTCGCGCTATTGGGACTCCCAACCGCTCACCGGCGTTCCCGCGGACCGGCATTTGCGCGAGACCCTGGCCGTCCTGCCGGAGCAGGCCGCGCAAAATCGCGGCGAGTTCGCGGCGTCGCGGCCAACCTTTGTGGTCGATAGCCTGAGCCTCTCGAACCCGCGGCTCGCCATCGACGCGTACCCTGAATTGCAGGGATGGCTGTCGCGATACAAACTGGTGGCGCGCACGCCTCTCAGTCTGATTTATCAATTGGCCGCGGCTACCGAAACAGCGCCTCCGCGCCCCGCTGAATAACCGCCGCGCCCACCATGCCCACCAGCGCCGACAGGAACGCCGGAGCCGCGCCGCGCCGCTTCCACTCCTCGTGGACGGCGTGATAGCCCAGGTAAAACAGCCAGCCGGCGGTGATGCCCAGCGGGTACATGATCCATTGCGTGCCCAGGTGCGGCGCCATGATGAGCCCCAACGCGCCGCCCAGCAGCGTAGCGCCTTCAGCCAGCGCGCACCATCCCATGGCTCTGCCGCGGCTGCCCATGGACGCCCGCAAAATGGCCCCCAGCGCGATGCCTTCCGGTAATTTGTGCAGCACCACCGCCAGCGGAACGGCCACGCGCAGCCCCAATGGCGCGGTGGATTGCACCGTGGCGATGCTCCAGCCATCCAGAAAGGCATGCAATGCGGAAGCGGCGATCAGCGGTCCCGCGAAGCCGTGGAGCTCGCTCGAGCAGGCGTTGTGGTCGTGATCGTGCGCGCAGGTAGGACAGACCGGGTAGGCGTAGCGGTTGATGACGAGGAGCAGCCCGTATCCGGCGGCGAACAGGAGGCCGCTCGCCAGCCAACCGGCTTGCGACGCCAGTTCCGGAAGCAGTCCGAAAAGAGCGACTCCCAGCAGGACGCCCGCGCTGAAGGGCACCACCACCTGCACGCGTTGGCGCAGGCCCGTGAGCCACAATCCCAGCGCCGCGCCTGCGACGCCGATGACGGCAGCTAATAACGGAACGGCGATTCCCGCGGAATAACTCATGCCGATGGGCAATCATCTAATGTAGCTCATTGGCCGCGCGCCGCAGGCGAAATCGGCTAAGATTTAAGCGACGCGAAAATAGCCCGGCATGCCCATCGATCCCTCCGCCCAAATCGCCCCCACCGCCCGCATCCACCCCGATGCCGTCATCGGACCCGGCGCCCGTATCGGCGAGTACTGCGTCATTGAACAGGACGTGGTCATCGGCCCCGGATGCCTGCTCGAACCCTATGTCTACGTCAAGCGCTGGACCACCCTCGGGCGCGATAATGAGATCTCCGCGGGAACCGTGCTCGGCACCGACCCGCTCGACAAGAACTTCAACGGCGCGCGCAGCTACTTGCGCATCGGCGACGGCAACAAGATCCGCGAGCACTTCACCATTTCCCGCGGCACTCCACCGGAATCGGTCACCGAGATCGGAAATGGCAATTTCATCATGACTTCGGGCCACATCGCTCACAACTGCAAAATCGGTAACGCCACCGTAATCGCCAGTTGCGTGCTGCTCGGCGGGTACGTGGAAGTGGAGGATCGGGCTTTTTTGTCGGGGGGCGTGCTGGTGCATCAATTCTCCAAGATCGGGCAGTTGGCCATGATCAGCGGCAATACAAGGGTCAACCTCGACGCCCCGCCTTTTTTCACCTTCGCGGGCTTCCAGATCGCCCCCAAAGGGCTCAATCTGGTGGGGCTGAAACGCGCCGGCTACAGGGCGCCCGACGTAAGTATCCTCAAGCAGGCCTATCACTTGCTGTACAAATCGAACCTGAAGCTCGATGATGCGCTGCAGAAAATCGAGAGTCGGATTCCGACCTCCGAAACGCTTCACCTGGTGGCCTTCATTCGCCGCAGCCAACGCGGAATTTGCCGCGAGTGAGCGGCGGCGCGCCCCGGGGTGCTTAAACGGTTTCGGGAGGCGCGTCTCTGAACGACCGCTCCCTCGCGGTCGCGGCTCTGTAAACACTTACAAACATTGAGACGCCATTCTGAGCCGCGCGCGCCAGCAAGCGGTTCTTAACCAAAATCCCGAAACTGTTT
>Ga0182030_10018722_pt1 | contig 13255 bp, 9 predicted proteins | sample 812S3MmetaG_FD_121299 | JGI IMG/M metagenome (GOLD analysis project Ga0182030, IMG submission 121299) | Permafrost microbial communities from Stordalen Mire, Sweden - 812S3M metaG (Illumina Assembly) | ecosystem: Environmental > Terrestrial > Soil > Wetlands > Permafrost | place: Sweden... | reverse complement strand
TACTGGCTCGACGAGTTAATTTCTGATTGGCAGGCGTTTGATACGGCAGAAATGCAGACGAACCTTGACGCTCTAAATCACTTCCAAGCGCACATCGATGATCTAAAGATTCATTTGGTTGTTGAGACGGGAAGAGGACCTTCACCTCTTCCGATAATTCTGACTCACGGCTGGCCAAGTTCGTTTATGGAGTATCTAAAGTTGCTGCCCCTCCTCGTGGACCCTGAGTCGTTCGGAGGGGATCCGAATGACAGCTTTACTGTCGTCATTCCATCTCTACCTGGGTTTGGGTATTCGAGCCGGCCTCCCGAAGATGGACTGACTCATGCAGACATCGCAAAAGTATGGCAAAGGCTTATGGTTGATGGATTGGGCTTCGCAAAATTTGTTGCCCATGGCAGCGATCTCGGCGCCGGAGTTACTGCACAACTCGCTCGCATTTTCCCAGAATTTGCTTCGGCCATTCATTTGGCGACTCCCGCAGTACCGCGTCCACCTGAACCGTGGAGTGAAACGACGATTCAACATTTTCGGGAGATTGACGACTGGATTGCGGAAGAAGGCGGCTACATGCATATGCATTCCACTAAACCGTCGACACTTTCATCCGCACTCAGGGATTCCCCAATCGGTTTAGCCGCGTGGATAGGCGAAAAGATCGTTGCTTGGAGTGACTTGGATGAGATTGGGCAATCCACCTACGATCGAGAACTGCTCCTTTCAACTTTGACCTTGTATTGGACGACAGACACGATTCATTCCTCGTTCCTTCCGTATTGGAGATTTCGCCACAATCCTGGAAGTGGTCTGATCGCCGACCGAGATGAGCCAACCCCAACCGCGATCAGTGTCTTTGGCGGGGAGGTTGTACCGTTTGCCAAATTGCCCCGTGATCTGGCTTCTCGGTTCTTCAATGTGAGCCACTGGTTTGAGCATGAGCGCGGAGGTCATTTCCCAGCGGTTGCAGAACCCGCCCTTTTGGCGGAGACGCTACGCGAAGTATTTCGGCCGATTCGAGAGTCTCGAATGTGAGTTCAAGACGGTGAGCGGAATGCAGCCAAAGCATCCTCTTCGAATATCGGAGACTCAAGCGGGGAAACCTTAAGCTGCAAACCAATCCCCAATCCAGCCTAAGGTTTCCCCTCTTGGGATTTCGATAGCTCACATTCTATGAATCCTGTCATCAGCGATGAGTTCTCGGAGATATGACTGAGTTGCAATCGCATGAGGAAGACCGCAACCCTTGTCGGATGCTGATGCGGGGCTTGATGCAAGGGTGATTGACTGCAGTATTCGTGATTCAACGTGCGGTGTCGTCGTGGACTGGTTCTGTCTTCTGCAGTGTGATATGGTACATTTCACAGAGCAGTACTTTCATACTCAAATTAGGGGGCATTATGAGAAAAACCCGATCGACTTTGGTGCGATGGGTCGGAATTATTAGCGTTGTGTCGACAGCGGCGGTTTCGTTCGCTGTTCCAGTTGCTTCGGGAGCAGCAGCGCACAGCCGAAGTGCAAAGGCAACCGCGGCACCATTGCAAATTGCTTACTTTGCATCGGCAGATGCGAACGGGTTTTCCGAAGCGGTATGGCAGGGAGCACAAGCCGAAGCAAAGGTGTTGGGTAACGTTCAGCTGACGGAGCTCGACGGAAACTTTAGCGCGACAACGCAATTCGATCAGTTGCAAACTGCTGCGACCTCGAAACAATACTCTGGAGCAATTGCGCTGTTAAATGACACCGTGGGCAGCGTTCCTGCCGTGCAGCAACTCATCGCTTCCGGGACCGCGGTGTCCGCGCTGCTCAACCCGGAAGGTTCCAATTTGGACTCGCTGAGTCCGCAAGTTCCAGGCCTGCTTGAGACTATCGCGGCTCCTTCGTATGACACAGCTTTGCAGGCGCAACAAGTCGTTAAGTACTGCACCGGGAAAAAGGATTGCACAGTGGTGATCTTTATTGGAGGGCTCGTTTATCCCTTCGACAAAGTTCGCTATGACAGTTTCTTGAGCGTCCTTAAGCCTCACAAGAACATTCACGTGCTTGCACTCGGTCAAGGTAACTACGACGTTGACACCTCGCTTTCGGTGATGCAGAACATCCTGAAGGCGCATCCCAAGTTTGATGTCCTTCTTTCGGCCAGCGATCAGTCCACGGTAGGTGTCGAGATCGCACTTAAGGATGCTGGTTGGAATGTTCCGAAGATGATCAAAAACGGAAGTTTCTTTGTCGATAGTTTGGGTGGATCTGAACAGGGTGTTGCTGAAGTTCGTGATGGTTTCTCGAATCTGACGGTGCAGAACTCGCCCTATACGGCTGGAGAGCTAGGTCTTGCGCAGGTCGTGAATGACATCAGAGGCAACAATGTCCAGACGATCATCAATCTCGACAAGGCTTCGCCTGTGCCACTCATCCTCACCAAGTCAGTTCTCGCCAAGCACCCGAAATACAAGGGGCAGTGGAACGTCTAAGGACCTGGAGATTATGTAGGCCTCGTCGGTGGTTTTGACAAGCGCGTATCGTTTCGAATCGAGACAACATGGATGACACTTCGCAAGACATAGTCCGTATTGAGGGCATCAGTAAGTCATTTGGACCGAATCTGGTGCTTCAAGACATTCATCTCAGTTTTAGAGCTGGCGAAGTTCACGGCCTTCTCGGTCAGAACGGTGCGGGGAAGTCCACGCTTGGCAAGATCATCGGCGGGGTCTACCGTCCCGACGGCGGCGCTCTCTTTGTGAATGGGATCGATAGCACGGGTTGGACGACTCGGAAAGCCCTATTGAGCGGTGTCGCCACGATTCAGCAGGAACTGTCGCTGGTGCCAGGTCGATCCGTTGCGGAGAATGTGTTCCTCGGCATCGAACAGAACCGACATGGAATGTTGACCGGCTCGCTTCGGCGTCGCTTTGACGAACTGGAAGAACGTTGCCACTTCGGACTGAAAGCTGAGACTCGCGTGCGAGACCTTCGTGTCGCCGAACAACAGAAAGTCGAGATTTTGCGAGCGCTAGCTCGCGAGGCGAAAGTCATAATTATGGATGAGCCTGCGAGCTCACTAACGGCTGACGAGGTTGAACGCTTGCACGCGGTAATCAACCAATTACGTTGCGAGGGGCGAACTGTGATCTATATCACGCACTCCCTTGGTGCGGCTCTTGCAACCTGTGACCGCGTGACGGTACTACGAGACGGACGGTGGGTAACGACGGCTCGAAGTGTGGACATGACGGAGGAGAAACTTGTCGAGAAGATGTTAGGCAGGCCAACCGACGTTGCATATTCTCCACGTCGATCTCTTGCGTTGCCAAACAGAAAAGTTCTTGAGGTTTCAAATCTGATCGGGGGACCACTTGTTAGCGGAGCGACTTTGGAAGTGCACTCCGGGGAGATCGTGGGCCTCGCGGGTCTCGTAGGTAGCGGACGGACTGAACTTGCCCGCCTGATTTACGGAGCAGACAAGATGAGAGCGGGCGACATCAACTACCTAGGTGAGCAGTTCATACCGCGCTCCCCCCGAGACTCGATTTCAAGAGGGATCGTCATGATCCCGGAAGATAGAAAGAAGCAGGGATTGACTCTAAGTCATAGTGTTCAGCGGAACATCGGTCTTCCGGCGGCGAGTTCTTTCCGCGGAACGACCGGCCTTTCGAATATGAAGGAAAAGCGACGGGCCGAAGAGACTGTTTCGCGTCTCGGCGTAGTGCCGGCGAACGTAAGGAGCGCCGTTGGCTCGCTCTCCGGCGGAAATCAGCAGAAGGTACTCTTTGGGCGCTGGATCAGTACTTCACCTCAATTAATTATCCTTGATGAGCCAACTCGCGGTGTTGACGTTGGTGCTCGACTGCAGATTTTTGGACTCATTCAAGATCTGGCTAGCTCCGGTGCCGCAATCCTCCTGATATCCAGTGACCTTGAAGAGGTCCTAGGACTATCTCACCGCGTGTATCTCATGCGGGATGGCAGAACTGTGGGTGAAATTGACCCCTCGACCAGTGCAGTGGACGACGTCCTCGGAACGCTTTTTGGCGTGTTCAAAAGCAGTGCGTCTGGAGTTGACCAGTGAGCGGGCGCGAGAGCCGCGATGGCTTCTTGCTCGACGATCCGACAAAGGTTCGAGGTTGGCAGCTGGGAAAGGTAACTGGTGACTCGGCGTTAGGTATGGCGCGCTCGTATGCGGCACTTATCGCATTCTTCGTTTTATTCATAGTGCTTTCGTGCACAGCTCCAGGATTTCTTGAGTGGGGAAATCTCCTCAACATCGCCAGTCAACAATCAGCTGTTGCCATCGTGGCATGCGCCGGAACCTTGGTCATCATTGCGGGGAATTTTGATCTCTCAACGGGTTCGGTCGTGGCAGTAACGAACGTGATTGCGGCGTACATCACGGTGCGTACAGGCTCAGTATGGATAGGTCTTCTGAGTGCTCCGATCACCGGGTTGGTATTGGGGACCATTAATGGAATAATCATCACGTATTTACGAGTTCATTCGTTTCTCGCCACGCTTGCGACGAGCCTCGTGTACTCCAGTCTCGCGGTTCTGATCACGAATGGCGCGCTCATCTCTGTTTCCGCATCGGGGTTCGATTATCTCGGGGACGGTGATGTCGGCAAAATACCTGTGTCAGTGATTGTGCTGGCGGCGTTCGCGCTCATCATTATGTTCATTCTCAACCGAACGGTCACCGGACGACACATATTTGCCGTTGGCGGCAACAAAGAAGCCGCCACTCTTTCCGGTGTTCAAGTCAATTTGACACATATCAAAGTCATGGCGCTCAGTGGTCTGGCTTCTGGAATTGGTGGGGCCATTCTGGCCTCCACAATATTGTCTGGTGAGCCTACGCAAGGATCTTCCGTCACGTTGGCTTCGATCTCCGCCATCATTCTGGGAGGCACAAGTATTTACGGTGGGGAGGGAGCCGTTTGGCGGTCCCTCGTAGGTGTGTTTCTCCTTGCGCTCATCGGAAACGGATTTGACCTTCTTGGGGCAAATCAGTTTTATCTTGACCTCGTTACTGGCTTGGTCATCGTGTCAGCTGTCGCGTTGGCCGCCTCTGGCCGTCGCAGGTAAGGAGAGAAAACAAGATGCCACAACTTGACCAAACGGGTGCCGTGCGAGTCGCAGTCGATATCGGTGGGACCTTCACTGACATCGTGATTCAAGATTCTGCGTCGGGCGAGATCAAGACTGGCAAGGTGTTGTCGACGCCGGACAATCCCGCTCGAGCTGTACTGAGCGCGATTGCGGCACACGTTCCCGACGGCCGGCGTATTGGTTTCTTCGTTCACGGTACGACGGTAGGTTTGAATGCCGTTCTTGAGCGAAGGGGTGCCCGCGTGGCGCTACTCATGACCGACGGCTTTCAGGATGTGTATTCGATCGGTAGCAGTGCCAGGAGCTCGATATTTTCACTGCGTTTTCGCAAGCCCGCCCCCCTTGTTGAACCAAGCCTTGTCCTCCCTATTGGAGAGCGGATCAATAGCTCAGGCCGTATCGACCGCGCGGTCTCGCCTGAGTCCGTGGAGCAGGCGATTGTCAATCTAAGCAGTCAAAGTGTAGAGGCAGTCGCCGTCTGTTTATTGTTCAGTTACTTAGCGCCGTCACACGAACTTGAAGTTGCCAAGGCAATTGGTGAGGCGCTGAAAGTGCCAGTCGTAACGTCACATCAGGTATCCCCGGAATGGCGTGAGTATGAACGGGCTTCGACAACGGTGATGACTGCCTATATTGCGCCGGTAGTAGAGCGATACATTGCGACGCTGGTTGGGCTGCTTGCAGACATTTCCGATGCACAGGTTCACGTGATGCAATCAAACGGTGGAGTTATGAGCGCCTCAACGGCGAGCCAGCGTCCAATTCAGACTCTTCTGTCCGGACCCGTCGGCGGAGCGATCGGCGCACGAGAAGTGAGCAGACAGCTTGGCGTACCGAACGTAATTTGTGTGGACATGGGCGGCACCTCGTTCGACGTATGTCTAGTGATTGACGGCGAGGCCACCGTCACTAGCCAGGCGGAAGTCGATGGGCTACCCCTCCAGATGTCAGCGGTCGATATCAGCGGAATTGGGGCTGGCGGAGGCTCGATCGCTCGAGCCGAAGCTGGAGCACTAAGAGTTGGACCAAAGAGCGCAGGATCGGTTCCCGGCCCGGTGTGCTACGGAAGGGGTGGAACGGAACCGACCGTTACCGATGCCAATTTTGTCCTAGGCCGTGTGGACTCTAGGAACTTTGCCGGAGGAGGCATGGACCTTCGACTCGAAGAAGCCCATGACGCGATTCGGCGTCTGGGAACAGAACTCGGAATAGGAATCGATGAAGCTGCGCAGGGCATACTCGACGTGGTGAACGCTGCCATGGCTGACGCCATTCGCACGCAGACGGTGAAACGGGGGATTGACCCGCGAGATTTCGCTCTTGTGGCGTATGGCGGCGCAGGTCCCATGCACGCGGTTGCCATAGCAGATGAACTTGGCGTCCGAGAAGTGATAGTTCCAAATCATCCCGGAACATTTTCAGCATGGGGCATGCTGCAAACAGATATTCGTCACGACATTCGGCGCACTTTTGCCTCGCCTTTAGCGACCGTGGACGTTGGCGCCCTCGAGGATGTATTTGAGCGACTGACCGTCGAGGGCCGAAATCTCTTGTTGGCAGAGCGCGTTTCGGAGGACGAAATTTCATGGGACCGAGAAATCGATCTTCGTTATTTTGGACAGGAATATTCACTTACCGTCCCGCTGCCCACCGGCGACTTCGATTCGGCCGCCTTACGACAGGAATTTGACAGACTTTACCGGCGCCGATACGGGCACTCGAGTGGCGAGGCGCCCGTTGAAATTGTGAAGCTTGCCGTTAGGGTCACAGGTTTGCTTGATCGGCCGAAAGCGTACGCAACATTTGCTACCGCGGACATTCCGTCACGATTGAAGGCTGTCAGCTTTTCGGGCACATGGCTCGAGACCCCTATTGTGCCTCGCGAAACGCTTATACCGGGAACGAGTTTGATAGGACCCGCCATTATCGAGGAAAGTACGGCCACGACGGTTGTACCACCTGGCTGGGCAGCGGTGATTCTGCCCGAAGGACATCTACTCGTTTCGAAATTGGAGAGTGAATAGTGGAGACGATTGCAGTAGACCCAGCCACGACTGAAGTCATTCGGAACTTCATGTCAGCTTGCGCAGACGATATGAACGCGGCTTTGTTCAGATCGGCGTACACGCCTGTCATTTATGAGATGCGCGACTGCGCGGTAGCGCTTATGGATGCGGATGCACGACCTCTTGGTCAGTCGACCGGTGTTCCACTCTTCCTTTGCAATCTTGAAGTGTGCGTACAGCACGTTATCGACACCTTTGGCAAAGACTGGCTTCACCCTGGCGATATCATCGCAATGAACGACCCGTACATTCAAGGAAGCCATCTTCACGACGTAACTGTGTTTGGCCCAATTTTCTATCATGGGGATTTGGTTGGATTTGCCGCGACCCGAGCACATTGGTTGGATGTAGGCGGAAAAGACCCTGGATCGACAATGCAGTCGATCGACGTGTTCCAAGAAGGAATGAGGATCTCGCCGACGAAAGTCATAAAAGAGTATGAGCCTCAGCCCGAGTGGATGGCTTTTCTTCGAAACAACAGTCGCGCCGGATACGAACTGATCGGTGATTTCAATGCACAAGTGACAGCGTGTCGAACTGGCGAGGAACGGTTTTGTCGAATGATCGACAAATTCGGATACGAGGTATTCGAGGCCGCGAAGCAAAGAATCTTCGAACAGGCTGATCGACTACATCGTGATGCGGTATCCCTAATTCCCGACGGCGTATACGAGGCGAGTGGAGAGTTGGACAGCGACGGCGTGATTGAAGAGCCGGTTCCGGTGAGAGTCCGCATTACCGTGGCGGGCGACACAATGGAGGTTGACCTTGAGGGAACGGCCGGCAGGCGAAAGGGTCCAATTAACTGCGGTTTTGCGCAGACCGTGTCGGCTGTTCAGTACGCCTACAAGTCACTGGTGCTTCCAGAGATGGCTATTACGCACGGGAGTTTTTCGCCACTGAGTGTTCTTATCCCGGACGATTGCTTCCTGAACGCAAAAGAGCCCGACCCCTGTGAATGGTATTTCAGCGGATTGGGCCTCCTTGTATCACTGATCATTTCGGCGCTTGCTCCCGCCCTAGGCGATGACGCAGTGGCCCCGGACTACGGCGATTCCATGGTCATTGGACTGAGTGGCGAACGCGGGTCGGCCCGCAAGGTGTGGATGGTGTCAGAAGCAACAGCAGGCGGTTGGGGAGCCCACGGTCGCGGTGATGGTGAAAGCGCCCTCATCAACATGAATAACGGCGAACTCAAGAATATTCCGGTCGAAGTCTATGAGTCGAAATATCCCGTCCAAATCACCGAGTTTTCGATTCGCACCGACAGTGGTGGCGCGGGACGCTTTCGAGGTGGATGCGGCGTCGTCCGACGTTATCGCCTGACCGAGGAAGCCGACGTCTCCTTATGGTTTGAGCGTTCGTTAACGCCCGCGTGGGGATTGCACGGCGGCTTGGCTGGATCGCCTCCTTCCTGCACTGCAGAAAACGAGACAGTAATGTGGGAGGGCCTCAAGGTCAACCGCATGACCCTCGAAACTGGAACGATTGTGACAGTGCGTACAGGAGGAGGTGGCGGATACGGGAACGCGCTGGAGCGGCCAGCAGGTGATGTGGCTCGCGATGTCCGCCAGCGACTCGTAAGCATTGAATCAGCTCGATCCGTGTATGGCGTTGTGATCGACCCAATATCAGGCGACGTCGACGACATAGAAACCGCAAAGATTCGCGCACGTCGATGAATATGACTTCTTAGACGCATGACGATTCACAAAAGGTTGGAACGCCAGACGAAAGTCATAGGGAGCGGCGCTGACGCGACATATCAGTGGATTGATCACGCCCTTGAAGCACCAGTCGACCATTCCCGCCCTGACGGAGCGACGATTACAGTTTTCGCTCGCGAAGTTTTCCGAAGTGGTGCCACGCGAGAAGGACTGCCGATGCTTCTCTACTTGCAGGGTGGACCTGGAAACATGGCGGATCGACCGAACATCCAAACGCGCTGGCTCCGCCGGGCGACTGCCGATTTCCGCGTACTCTTGCTTGATCAACGCGGTACGGGAAAGAGCGCTCCCGTGAGTCCGTCCGCGCTTATCAAAGTTGGGAACGTCGCCCAGCAAGGCGAGTATCTAACAAATTTTCGCGCTGACTCAATCGTGAAGGATGCGGAGCTCTTCCGTCGTTCCTTATGTGGCTCGAGGAAGTGGTTCTTGCTTGGCCAAAGTTTCGGGGGGTGGTGCGCGACGACATATTTGTCATGGCGGCCCGAAGCGTTGGACGCAGTATTCATTACCGGAGGCTTACCGTCGCTAGATGCGACACCCGAAGATGTTTACAGGGCAGCAAATATTCGCGTAATCGAGCGAAATCGCGAATACTTCGAGTGTTTTCCCGAGGATGTGCAACGAGTCGCATTGATTGCCGAGGCACTCGACGCAAGTAACATTCGGCTGCCTCAAGGTGAACGGCTCTCCGTCCAGCGCTTTCAAGAGCTCGGGATGCAACTCGGACTTACTGGGGGATTTCTTCGCGTACACTTTCTGATCGATCTTGCCTTCGAGGCCGGATCCTCTCGTCCAGACTTCGGACCTGCCTTTCTCGACGCTGTCGAAGTTCTCGTTTCGCATAGAACCAAGCCGTTGTTCTGTTTACTTCAAGAAGCGGTGCACTGTCAGAAGAGGGCATCTCGGTGGGCAGCGCAACGCGTGCGAGAAGAGTTTCAGCACGATTACTCAGACCCAAAGGCCTTCTTCGGGGGAGAAATGATCTATCCGTGGCACTTTGTGGAGGATCCAGGGTTACGGCCGATGCAAGAAGTTGCGGAGTGGATTGCCAACTATGTCGAGTGGCCAATGCTCTACGACGCAAGTCGCCTCGCGAGTAATCCGGTTCCTGTGTTCGCCGCACTGTACCGTCGCGACCTCTTCGTCGACTATACGATGTCACACCAAACGTTGATGCGGCTGGGTTCTGCTCAGAGTTGGGTAAGTCAAAAGCTGGAACACGACGGACTCCGCACCGCGCCTGTGTTGGATCATTTGATGCGGCTTTGGGCCACGCGGCATTCTCCGCAGGAAGCGTGATGCCAAGGCATGATTCAGTCTCGGACAGGTAGTGGACTTTCAGCGCGTGCACTTGGCCTGATAAATCCTTGAAATAGTGCTTGATAGTCGGCGTCTCCATGTCCGAGCTCCACCGTTCTCGTGATTCCGCTGAGCAATGCTTCGGAAAGCGTCTTGTCTACACCGCTCTCGTCTGCAGTCTGAACTAATTGCTCAGCCCAGGATGAAAACGTAGTCATGGTGGCGTTTCCAGATGGATAGATACCGGAAGTTATTCCGCGCGTCGAGTTTTCTACAAATCCATTCGCGAAGATGTTGATCTGAGCGAAAAAGTCCTGGAATGAAACGGAGCCGGCCTCACAAATTGCCATGCAGTGAAACAGCACGGCTCGACACCCGTACGCCAACTCGAGAAGCGCATGGTCCATCGTCGCTGCGCTTCCGATGACTTCCCCGCAGTAATGCGAGTTCGGAGCAAGAACTTCCAACCAGGGAAGGTATTGGGAAAAAACGTCTCGCTCACCCGCATAGAAAGCTCTGGCTAAGCGCGTTCCGACGAAATTGGGAGCAGCTAAAATCGCTCCACCGAGGTATTTGGCCCCATTGCGCGTCGCCCATTTTGCCTCGTCGCGCGACGCCGATGGCGTGCTGGTGGTCAGTTGAATCAACAATTTTCCTGAGATCGCAGTTTCCACTGACGGGTGGCGCAACGCAGATTCGCATGCTGCTGGATTAACGAGACAAACGACAATCGCCTCGCTTGCTTCGCAGGCCTCAGTCACCGTAGAGGCGACCTTGGCAATGCTTTCAAAGTCGACAGAACGCTCAATCGATCGATTCCAGACTGTTACCTCATAGCCATTTTCAATGAACGCCTGAGCCAATGACGACCCCATGACTCCGAGCCCAATTACTGTGACTCGTCGTCGATGGAATCCCATAGTCAATGATACGTGATTGCCGAATCAAGTCGATACGGTTGCGAGGCTGCCTGGCAGTGAATTCGTCGTATTAAGGCGTGCCACCGATGCCTGGAACGACTCGCGAGGAAACGTTAGATCGTGCAGCGATTCAACTTGTCTAAAGCTGCTTTAAGCCGTCTGACGCGATAGCTTCGAAGACCTTCATGTCGGTATCAAACGGAGAGTCTGGCTCGGGCCAATGTATTACCAGTTCTGTAATACCGATCTGTCCGTAACGTCCCGCCCAATCGACGAAGGCGTCGAGAGATTCGAGCGGTCGCTCATCTGACAGATGTCCATTTAGCAATACCTTGTCGAGATCGCTGGAAACTCTATTTACCTTCACTAGGGCTTCGTTGAGCAAAGCAAGTTGAGAGGACACCGCATCAATGCAGGCTTCGGGCTGCCTCTTGGAACTACCTAGGGTAATCCACGCTTGACCGTATTTTGCTGCAACATCCATTCCGCGCGGGCTATTTGCAGCGACAAGAAATGGAGGTCGCGGTTGCTGGAGAGGACCGGGAAGCATTCGGGCATCGCGCGCGCTATAGAACGTTCCTTCGAACGTAGTCTCTTCGTTTCGGAGCAGTTGATCGAGCAAACGCACGAACTCTATGAATCGATCCGTCCGCTCGCGCGAGGTCAGAGCAGTCTCTCCTAGGACCGAGGCGTCTCCACCAAGTCCACCAGAGCCCACACCAATGTCCAGTCTTCCGTTTGAGATGTCGTCAAGCGAAATGATTTCTTTCGCAAGGGGAACGGGATGTCGAAAATTGGGAGTGGTTACCAAAGTACCTAAGCGAATATTCGAGGTGGACAGCGCCGCGGCAGTTAGCGTGGGAACCGCGCCAAACCATGGTCGATCCTTCAGCCGTAGCCAGTACAGATGGTCATACGTGTAGGCCGAGTCAAAACCGAGTGCCTCAGCTCGGCGCCATTTTTCGATCGAGAAAGATGATCGCTCAAGTGGAAGAATTACCGTGCTCAAGCGCATGAAGTAAGACTAATTTGGCCCATCGATCGATGTAGAAGTCTCAATCTTTAGGCTGCGTTTTCGCTCCATATTTCTTACCCGTTGCGCATTCCGCAAAGGCATTTCGTCAGCAACGCCGTGAGCAACGTCAAAATACTTGTGGACTCGACGGTAAACTTAGGTGGACGAAGGTCGCAACAAATTGGCGCACTTGGGACGTCAGAAAACATCTGTGAACAGGGAATATGGGCATGACCCGCTTGTGGTCACTTTCTATGCACTGAAGGACCATGAGTGCGTTGCGTGCGAAGACGTCGTCCGGCTGGGCGGGTACTAACTAGCACCGCTGCTCGCACGACATGTCTGCGCTTGTTCGTGAAATTGCGTCCGACCTTTGCTGAGACAACGGCCCTGAATGTGCCGGAAGCAAATAATTTCTGACCGCGTGGCGAGAGACATTGCTCGACAACGTTGGAGAGCTGCGACCGTTGTGTTGGGTCAATCGGAAGTAACAGCCGTTGAGTGCGGATCTTCGTGCCGATGAAGCGTCGAAAGGACGAAGCTCCAGAAGTTGAGGTGGCCCACCACCAGTGAATCGAGGAAGAATGAATGAGAACGAATTGACCAAAGCGCGGGGTGCCACGACACAGTTTGAGGTTCGGTCAATCCAAGGCGCAAACCGCACCACGATAAGCCTTGCCGAAGCCGCGGGGTTTCTCGGCACAGCCGTCTGAGGTCGCAACCAGCGTCGGAGTAGAAGGCGGAGAATCCGTGAAACAGTCAACGAAGAACAAGTCAGCGGCAAAGAACACGGTTACGGATGTCCGCGACGATGAGAAGCCCAACATCGACAACGAGTCTTTGATGATCAGTCTTGGCGATGCGGCGCAGATGCTAGGAATCCACCGTACAACTGCCTGGGCGATCCATGACCGCGGCGACTTTCCGGTGCCGGTCATTAAGGTCGGCGGTCACTGGCGTGTCGTGCGTGCGCATCTCCATCACTTCATTAACACCGGAGAAACGGTAACGCTGCCGTTCAATCCGGTCTCTGATTCAACGTTTACTGCGCGCTGAATTCTTCTTGGAAGGCTGGTGCTTCTTCGCACTCGTCTTCTTGTCGGGCGCTGATGTCGCCACACTCACTCGGTC
>Ga0182030_10018721_pt1 | contig 13255 bp, 16 predicted proteins | sample 812S3MmetaG_FD_121299 | JGI IMG/M metagenome (GOLD analysis project Ga0182030, IMG submission 121299) | Permafrost microbial communities from Stordalen Mire, Sweden - 812S3M metaG (Illumina Assembly) | ecosystem: Environmental > Terrestrial > Soil > Wetlands > Permafrost | place: Sweden... | reverse complement strand
TGGGACGCGATCGAAGAGGTATCCGGCGCACCGGTGCGTGACGTCATGAACACCTGGATCCTCCAGGGCGGCTACCCGCTCGTCACGTTGAGCGACGGTTTCATCACGCAGCAACCTTTCGCCTACGGACCGGCGACCGGCGCGAGTGCGATCGGCTCGTCGTGGAAAGTGCCCGTGTGGACGAGGTCACTCAAGGGTGGCGCGAGCAGCGTCCGTCTGCTCGAAGACGAGCCCGCGCCGATCACCGATGAATCGCCGGTCGTGCTGAACGCCGGCGGTTCGGGCTACTACCGCGCGCGCTACGGCCCCACCGAGACCAAGGCCCTGGCCGACCACGTTCTTGATCTCAGCGCTCTGGAACGCGCCGCCCTACTGTCGGACAGTTGGGCCCTGTTGTTCTCGAGCCAGATCAGCGCCGAGCAGTTCTTGACGATCGCCGCCGGTCTCGGGGACCTCGATGAGCCGACGCCGTGGGGCACGCTCGCCGCGGCCGTTTCTTTCATCGACCGCGCGTTGCCAAAAGAGCAACTCCCGCGATTCGCCACGAAGGTTCGCGAGATCTTCGAACCCCAGTTCGAACGCCTCGGTTGGGACGCCACGGAGGGTGAAAGCGAACTCACGCCCCAGCTACGAGCACTGGTGCTTTCGACGCTCGGCACCACGGGCGCGAACGAGTCGATCAAGGCCGAAGCCGTCAAGCGATTCGAAGCCAACGACATCAACGGTGACCTCGCGAACGCGATTTTGCGCGTCGTGGCGTCCCAAGACCGACCCGGCGATTACGAGACCTTCTTCGAGCGCTACCGCACTGCCGCGAGTCCGCAGGAAGAGCAGCGCTATCTTCGGGGGTTGACGGGCTTCAATGAAGAGCGCGTCGCCCTCGACGCCGCCAACAAGGCCTTCGGTGAGATCCGCAATCAGGACGCGTCGAGTGTGTTGGGACTTCTCTCGATGAACGCCACTACCGGTCCGAGCGTCTGGCGACTCATGACGTCACGCTGGGACGAGGCGATCTCGAAGTTCCCACCGAACACTCTGTCCTACATGACGTTGGGTATTCGCACCTTCATCAATGACGCCGCCTTCGCCGACGAAGTCGAGGCGTTCCACGCTTCGCATCGACTGAGCGGCGAGCAGAAGGCGGTCCAGCAGAACATCGAGCGGATGCGCGTTGGTCTCACCTTCTCGGCGGCAATGCGCGAACAGCTTTGATGACGTTATGACCGTAGGGGCGTTCTTGGGCATTGTTGCCCTGATGTTCGTCCTTGAGTTGCCCGACAAGACGTTCTTGGCGACGGTGATCATGGCCACGAGGGCGCGACCGCTGATGGTCGTGCTCGGCGGCTCACTGGCGTTGACCATTCAGATGGGACTCGCGGTCGGAGCCGGCACGCTGCTCACGTTCTTCCCGGTGCACTGGAAGGATCTGCTCGTCGGCGTGCTTTTCCTCGGCGGAGCGGCCTATCTGCTCTTCGTGCCCGAGTCGGCCGAGGAAGAGAAGGGGCGACGAGAGGCCGATATTGAAAAGGCCGCGACGCGATGGAAGGAGATCACGACGGCCTTCATCGTGATCTTTATCGGCGAGTTCGGTGACCTCACGCAGATCCAGGCCGCGAACTTCGAGGCCCGGCTCCACCAGCCCCTGGAAGTCTTCGTCGCGTCGTCCTTCGCGCTCATCGCGGTCACCTTCCTCGGCGCGTACAGCGGGCGCGCACTCCAGCGCAGGATTCCCCTGCATCGCATTCGCCTCGGCGGCGGACTGATCTTCGCGGGACTCGGCATCTGGACGATCGTGGCATTGGTGGTGGCGATCTCATGAGTCGACGCGACGAGCTCCTCGGGTACGCCGACGAGGTGAAGGGCTTCATGCCGCGTGACGAGGGCCTCGCGCTCTTTGAATTCGCGCTCGCTCACGGCGAGCGCTCGCATCGCGGCACCTGGCTCGAGATCGGCGCCTGGTGCGGCAAATCGGCGGTCTATCTCGGCGCCGCGGCCGAGGCGACCAACTCGGTCCTCTACTCCCTCGACCACCACCATGGCAGCGAAGAAAACCAGGCCGGCTGGGAACACTTCGACGCCTCGCTCGTCGATCCCGTCGACGGGCGTCTCAACACGCTGCCTTCGTGGCAGCGCACGATTGCCGAGGCCCAACTGGAATCCACGGTGATCGGACTCGTCGGGCCGTCGGTCATCGTCGCCAGCCACTTCAACCAACCACTCAACATCCTGTTCGTCGACGGTGGTCACGGCCGTGACGTCGCGTGGGCCGACTACGAGGCGTGGACGCCCAAGATCGTCGTCGGCGGACTGCTGCTCATCCACGACGTCTTCGCCAATCCCGACGATGGCGGTCGCGCGCCGTACGAGATCTACTGCGCCGCGATCGAGAGCGACGCGTTCATCGAACGAGCGCAGTGCGGATCGTTGCGCGCCCTAACGCGCGTGCACTAACGACAGCGGACAGTTCGGTTCGGCGAGGTCGATCGGCAGGGGCAGGGAATCGTGTCGAAAGAGACTGGCGGCGGCCGATGACGACGTCAGCGCGTGTGCGGCGAGGATGATCGCCGCGGCCGTATAGGACGTCGTCTCGCGGTCCGGGAACGTGACCTCACTGGGATAGGCGATGCCCGTCCAGTACGCGCCGTCGCTGCGACGGTGCCGTCGCGTGTAGCTGAACAGGTCGAGTGCCTGACTGGTCAAACCGAGGGCGTCGAGGGCCAAGACGCACTCGGCCGTCTCGGCCGCCGTGACCCAGTCGCTGGTCGACACGCAGCGCACGCCGTAGCCGTCCATGACGTGTCGATCCCAGCCGTCGAGGATGCGCGTCAGTCCGGCCGCGCCGGACAGCGCACCCGAGAAGATCGGGTAGTACCAATCCATCGCGAACTCATTCTTCGGCGCGAACGCTCCGGGGTGGTGCGCCACGGCGTGTCCGAGTCGAGCGGCCGCCAACTCCCAGGCCGGCTTGGCGACGTCGAGTCGTTCACCGAGCGCGACCGCGCAGCGTAACGAGTGAAAGATCGACGACGAACCGGTCAAGAGCGCGTAGCTCTCGCGCTTCCCGATCGAGTCGAGCGACCAGGCGATCGTGCCGTCGGCGTGCTGGAAGCGCAGTACAAAATCAATTGCCCGCTCTATCGCGGGCCACATCTCGACACAAAAGTCGATGTCCTCGCTCGCGACGAGGTAGTGATACACCCCGGTCGCCACGTACGCGCAGACGTTCGTGTCGAGTCGAGCGTCTTTCACCTGGTCACCGAGGTAGTAGTTGAACCAACTGCCGTCGCCGAGTTGGGTGTCGGCGAGCCATCGGTAGGCCGCCTTCGCCTGATCCTCGTAGCCGGTGAGCGTGAGGGCCATCGCGGCTTCCACGTGATTCCACGGGTCGCAGTGCCCGCCCACGAACCACGGGATCGCGCCACTGCGCAGTTGCAACGACGCGAGACTCTCGGCGCTCTGAGCGATCTCGGATTCGCTCAAGAGACCGGGGACGCCCGAGACGTTATTGATCGTCGTGGTCACGACGCCGGCTTCACCAGGTAGACGACGATCGACTTGCCCATCAAGGGCGCCGTGATGCGTTCGGCCAGTCGCGTCGGCCAGGGCGACTTCATGATGTCCCACACGAGGAGACGGTGGTAGAGCTTCACGAATTTGTTGGTGTCGTTGGTCGTGCCGACGAGACACTTCAGCCACCAGTAGGGACTGTGCAGCCCGTGGGCGTAGTGATGTCCGGTGTCGGTGAGTCCGACCGAACGCAGTCGCTCGGTGAGGACTCGACGACGGTAGATGCGGATGTGGCCGCCGGGCACGTTGTGATACTCATCGGACAGCGCCCAGTTGATCAACTCCGGCCCGAATCGCGGCACCGTGATGGCCATCGTGCCGCCCGGTTTCAGCACCCGCGCCAACTCGCCCATGGCCCCGAGGTCGTCGGGGATGTGCTCGAGGACCTCAGAACAGATGACCCGATCGAACGTCGCGTCGGGGAACGGGAGGTGCAGCGCGTCGCCCTGCACCGCGGTCGCGTGCAGGGTCTCGGCGTCGAGTTCCCCGGCGGCGACCATCGCGGCGAACATGTTCTTCACGCCCTCCACCTCGTCACGACCGGCGTCGAGCGCGATCACGTCGGCCCCCCGGCGCGCCGCTTCGAAGGCGTGGCGACCGAAGCCACACCCGAGATCGAGAATCTTGTCGCCTCGCTCGAGACCCAGCTGGTCGTAACGAGCGGTCAGCATCAGTCGAACTCCATCGAGTCCGGCAGGGCCTTACCCGTGAGGATCGCGTCGTAACAGGCGGCGGTGCCGCGCGCGGTCACTTCCCACGTGAAGCGTTCCATCACGCGCGTGCGACCAGCCGCGCCGAGTCGCGCGCGAAGTTCGGCGTCGTCGAGTAGCCGTCCGATCGCGACCACGAGTGCCTCGGGGTTGTTCGGCTCCACGAGCAGGCCAGTCTCTTCGGTGACGCCGACGACCTCGGGCAGCGCGCCGCCCGTCGTCGCGACCACCGCCACGCCGCAGCTCATGGCCTCGATCGCCGGCAGAGAGAAACCCTCGTAGAGACTGGGCACGATCGCCACCTCGGCCTCGCCGTAGAGGCGCGCCAACTCTTCATCGCTCACGCCCGAGATCGTGGTCACGATGTCCGTGAGACCGAGTCGGTCCAGTGCGGAGGCCACGCGGCCTTTCGGCTGGGGCTTTCCAATGACGATGAGATCGATGTCGCGCTCGGCGCGCAGCTTGGCGATCGCCTCGAGCAGTGGCACGAGACCCTTCATCGGCACGTCGCTCGACGAGGTGACCATCAGGCGACCCTTCTTCTTGACGACGTCGTCATAGGGGCGAAAGACGGTGTGGTCGACGCCGACCGGCACGACCTTGAGACGCTCGAGCGGCACGTGCATCTGGGCGTTGATGTCGATCTTGGAGTTGTGGGAGACCGTGAGGACCGCGGGGAGCTGCCTGAGCGTACGTATCTGCATGCGTAAGAAGCCGAACCAGCGTCGCGTGGAGTAGCGCTTCCAGGCAGTCTCGGCGTGATCGAGCGCGATCGAGCGGTCGACGGTGATCGGGTGGTGCAACGTTTCGAGCAGCGGCCAACCCTCACGGTGCAGCTTCAAGATCCCCGGGCCCATGCACTGGTTGTCGTGGATGATGTCGAAGTCGCCGCGTCGATGCTTCAGGATCTTCTCGATGCGCAACGAATACGCGAGGGGTTCACCGAATCCGCCGCTCATCATGACGCCGAACTCCGAAAGGTCCGCGAGCGACGTGAATTCACGAAGCGCCGGAATCCGAAACGGGTCGGGGTCGCGGTAGAGGTCGAGTCCGCGAACGGCGCTGAAGCCGACGCCCTCATCGAGTTCGGGCCACGGGGGTCCGGCAAAGACCTCGACGCTGTGGCCGAGATTCACCAGTTCGCGTGTCAGGTGTCGGGTGTAGACACCCTGTCCCCCACAGCGCGGATTACCCCGGTAGATCAGGAACGCCACGCGGTACTTGCCCGGCTCGGGCGCTCGGGCCGGCACGTGGGCCGGCGTGACGATTGTCTTGGAGCGGGCCCAGGACGCCTTGGTCTCGTCGATGGTCTGGCGCAGGGTACGGGACAAAGGTCAACTTTCGCTAAGGCGGGTCCCCTATTCTCGCCGAATTCGTCGTAGGGCCACAAATGTCAGAGAACCAAAGGGCTGAACCATTAGTACATTGTTCGCATGGACCTCAAGTACCCCGCCGAGACTGAACCGTTCCGCAAAGAAGTGCACGCGTGGCTGGAAGAGAACCTGCCCGACGGCTGGTTCGATCCGGGCTTCTCGATGAGTCCCGAAGAGCGACGAGAGTTCAACGAGAGCTGGAACGAGAAGCTCTTCGCCGGTGGTTGGATCTGTGCCGGATGGCCCGTCGAGTACGGCGGCAAGGGTCTGACGTTGTTACAGCAGGTCGTCTTGAACGAAGAGTTCGCCAAGGCCGGTGCGCCGATGCGCGCCGACTTCTTCGGTGACACGTTGGTCGGACCGACGATCCTGCAGTGGGGCACGGACGAACAGAAGCGCGAGTTCATCCCGGGCATCCTCCAGGGCAAGATCGCGTGGTGCCAAGGTTTCTCGGAGCCAGACGCCGGATCGGACCTGGCGAGTCTTACGACCAGCGCGATCCTCGACGGCGACGAATGGGTGATCAACGGTCAGAAGGTCTGGACGTCCCAGGCCCAACACGCCGACTACGTCTTCTTGATGGTGCGCACGGACCCTGACGCGCCTCAGCACGCCGGCATCAGCTACCTGCTCGTGCCGATGCATCAAGAGGGCATCGAGGTTCGTCCGATCATCCAAGTCGACGGCTCGGGCGACTTCAATGAAGTCTTCTTCACCAACGCGCGTTGTCCGAAGAACAACGCCGTGGGCGGCGTGAACAACGGCTGGAAGGTCGCGATGACGACGCTCGGCTTCGAACGCGGATCGAACTCCACCACCGGTTATCGACGATTCTTGAAGGAGTGGGAGGAGATCGTCAAAGAGGCGACGCGTCTGGGCAAGAACGACGATCGACTCGTTCGTGACGGTCTCGTGAGGGCGTGGGAGAAAGTCAAGATCATGGAGATCAATGGATTCCGTTCCCTCACCGACTCACTGAACGGCACGCATAACACGGCGCTACTGGGTGCCTGCAACAAGATGTTCTGGTCCGAAACACATCGCACGACCATGGAACTCGCGTTGGACGTCCTGGGCATGGAGGCCCAGATCCTCACCGGCTCAGGTGTGAATGACGGATCACTGGCACGAATTCACCGTGGGCGAGCCGACTATCCGGTGTCGGATTTGCAAGGCTCGTTCTTCTTCTCGCGGTCTGAAACCATCTGGGGTGGCACGGCGGAGATTCAACGCAACATCATCGGGGAACGCGCGCTCGGACTGCCGAAAGAACCCAAACCACAAAAGTTGTAGGTCCAAGGACAGTTGATCTGATTGCCTCGCCGCTGATACGACATCAGCTCCGGGCTCAGAACCGGTACCGCGTGGCGTTCAATCGACCTTCTCTGAAGTGGATCAAAGAAGATCGGCCAGGAGGTCTCGAACTCGCCGTTCGATGTCGTCGCGAATCGCTCGTACCTCGTCGACATCCTTATCGGCCGGATCCACGAGTTCCCAGTCCAAATACCGCTTGCCCGGGTAGACGGGACACGCGTCGCCACAGCCCATGGTGACAATGACGTCGGCCTCGAGCCCCATCTCATTGGTCAGCTTTCGCGGCGCTTCATTGGAAATGTCAATGTCCTTTTCCATCATCACTTCGACGACCGCCGGATTCAGCGTCTCGCCCGGTGCCGAGCCGGCGGAGTGGACAACGACGTGATCACCTCCCAGCTCACGGGCGAACCCCGCCGCCATCTGGGACCTACCGGCGTTGTGCACGCACAGGAAAAGGATCGCTGGACGGTCGCTCACGGGGCTCCTCCGCTGCTCTCGAGTGGTTCATAGAATCGACGTTTCGCCCACAACGACACGTAGACCAGGGCAACGAGTACCGGCACCTCAATGAGAGGGCCGACGACGCCGGCGAGCGCCTCGCCACTCGTCACCCCAAAGACACCGATGCACACCGCGATCGCCAGTTCGAAGTTGTTACCGGCGGCGGTGAAGGCGAGCGTGGCGGTCCGGTCGTAGGGAAGCCCGAGTGAACGACCGAGCGCGAACGAACCAAACCACATGATGGCGAAGTAACAAAGCAGCGGCAGGGCGATGCGAGCAACGTCGCTCGGCCGAGAGGTGATCGTGTGCCCCTGCAAGGCGAAGAGGATGACGATGGTGTACAGAAGTCCGTAGAGAGCGAAGGGTCCGAGGCGCGGCAACAACCTGGTCTCGTACCACTCTCGACTACGCAGGCGCTCGCCAATAGTTCGCGTGAGGTAACCAGCGAGGAGCGGTATCCCCAGAAATATGGCGACGGTCTCGGCGATCTTCCATACCGACAGATGAAGACCTTGCGTGCTCAGCCCGAGCCACTTGGGCAGCAGTTCCAGATAGAAATATCCGAGCAGTGCAAACGCGACGATTTGAAAAAGTGAGTTGAGCGCCACGAGCACCGCCGCCGCTTCGCGATGGCCTCCCGAAAGATCGTTCCAGATCAGCACCATCGCGATGCAGCGCGCCAAGCCCACGATGATGAGTCCCGTGCGATAGGTGGGTAGGTCGGGCAGCAAGAGCCAGGCGAGAATGAACATGACCGCCGGACCAATGACCCAATTCAGGACGAGTGACGCGATTAAGAGCCTGCGGTCACGGGTGACGGTACCGAGTCGGTCGTAGCGGACCTTGGCCAACACGGGATACATCATGACGAGGAGTCCAATGAAGATGGGCAATGACGTTCCCGACGTGACCTGCACGGCATTGAGGTGCGTGTTGAGGCTCGGTATGGCTCGCCCGAGGCCGATGCCAATGGCCATCGCCGCGACGATCCACACCGGCAGGAACCGGTCGAGGAACGAAAGCCGCTTGATGACGGGGGCCGCCAGGTCGCCCTCGGCCAACTCTGAGACGACGTCGCTCATGCTCGTCCCGTGACCCTGGTTCGCCGCAGTCCTAACAGCACGGGGCGGCGTCGGACGTCGCGCGCGAGTCGCTCGCGCAGCATGTCTCGTCGCCGGCGCATAATGGAGCGTCGTTCGCGTCGGCGAGCACGGTATAGACCTCCCACCGTGAGGAATCAGGTCCGTCGACCCACACCTTGTCCTGCACCGCGAAGCAACACGTCGTCTTTTCCTCGACGTCGGTCACGAATCCCTGTTCGGAGAGGTACTGAGTGGCATCGACTACTTCATTGGTCGAAAATACTTCGACCCCGAGGTGATTGATCGTGCCCGGCACGCCAGAGTTCTCGAAGAGCACCAATTTCAGCGGCGGTTCAGTGATGGCGAAGTTCGCGTAGCCGGGACGCACCTTCGTTGGTGCGGTCTTGAAGAATTTGGAATAGAAATCCACCGCCTCATCGAGGTTTGACACATTAAGAGCGAGCTGCAGTCGGGACACTTTAATCTCCTTCCCATTGACATCTGTCAATGGGAACGATAACTCTCACATTGACGTTTGTCAATAGTATGATGGAATTAATGTCCCACCCAAAGACCATCACGGTTGACGAGAACGTCGTAAGTTGCTGCAGCCCCTTGGCGGCCATTGCCATGTCCGAGGTCGAGGCCGGTGACATCGCTCAGATCTTTGGGGCCCTCAGTGATCCAGTTCGTCTGCGCATGTTGTCGCTCGTCGCCGCCGAAGATGAGGTGTGCAGTTGCGCCCTGGAAGAACCATTAGGCAAGAGCCAGCCCACTATCTCGCACCACACCAGGATTCTCGCGGAGGCCGGACTGATTGTCGGCGAAAAGCGAGGCCGGTGGATGTGGTGGCGAGTTGTACCGGAACGACTCGGGGAAGTCTCGAGGATTCTGTCGTCGTGAGCATCCTCACTAGTTGACGAGACTGTTGCCTCTCGCGAACGAGCGAGCTGTGAAAGTCGCTATTGACCGCGTAGCGATTTCTTTATTTTCGTCTTCAGACTGGGCTTCATGTAGTACTTCGCGCGCTCCTCCTCGGTCATCGCGTCGTAACGAGAATCTTGTTTTGAGATGATCTCGTCGACTTTCTCCTGTTGGAGCGCCGCGCTGTTCATCTGTTGATCCGGACGGGGTGTGGCGCCACGCCCCCAGCCGAAGAGGCCGAAGATCCTCATAACTCCTCGGCCTACAACTGTCGATAGCGCGGCACGTAACCGCCCACACCCAGGGACATCGAGTCTTCCGGGTCCATTGAGTCGTCGACGCCGCCCACGACGTCGGTGACCCACGCCAATCGGTCCTTCAAGATCCTCGTGACGCCGCCTTGCAACGTGTCCGAAGAAATGGCGCAACTCGAGCACGCGCCCTGAAGCTGCACTTCAACGACCCCGGTCTCGACGTCAGCACGAACGAGCACCAAGTCCCCGCCGTCAGCCTGGACCGACGGACGCATCAGGTCGAGGAGCGCGTGCAGCGCCTTCAATCGCGTCGCGCGCTCTTGGTCGGTCAGTTCTTCCATGCCTCCAGTCTGCCGTGAATTGGACGCCACGTGACGGCTGACGAAATGATTACGATTTGGCTCATGGAACCCACTGAGGCCTGGACCGTCGATTCGATAAACCTCTCGGACATGGAGTTCTGGCGTCGACCGTGGGCCGAGCGCGAGAGCGCCTTCGCGACACTGCGACGAGAGAGCCCCATCACCCACTACGACCAACCAGTGGTCGAGGGCACGGCGATTGAATTCCCCGTGGGCAACGGTTACTACGCGCTCACGAAATATCGCGACGTGCAGACAGCGTCGCGCCACCCCGAGACTTTCCTCTCGGGACCCGGAGCGGTGTCAGAGATGGACCTTCCGAGCGAGATGGTCGAGTACTTCTCGGGCATGATCTCAACCGACGATCCCAAGCACGCCCGACTGCGGCGGATCGTGTCGAACGCCTTCAATCCTCGCAACATCCGTGCGGTGGAGGATTCAATTGACCGAAAGGCCGATGAGATCATCGAACGTGCGCGAACGAGTGGCACGGGCGATTTCATCACCGACATCGCGGCGCCGTTTCCGCTCGAGATCATTTGCGACATGATGGGCGTACCTCCGAGTGAGTACGCGAACGTCTTGCGTCACTCGAACATCATCCTCTCCAACGGTGACCCCGAATTCATTCCCGAAGGTCAGGACCCCATATTGGCAATGCTCGACTCAGGCGCCGCGCTCACTTCGATAATGGAAGATTTGGGCAAGTTCCGAATCGACAATCCCATCGATGACATCACGAGCGCACTCGTGAACGCGGAGATCGAAACCGAGAAACTCACGCAACAAGAGTTGGCGTCTTTCTTCGTGCTACTCGTGACGGCCGGCAACGAGACGACGCGCACCGCGATCGCCCACGGACTTCACACGCTCACCGAACACCCCGATCAGAAGGCCCGACTACTGACCGACTACGAGGGCCTCGCCAAGACCGCCACCGACGAAATCGTTCGTTGGGCGTCGCCGGTTATCTGGATGCGCCGCACGCTGGCCGAGGACTACACCCTTTCGAACTTCGAACTTTCCAAGGGCGACAAGGTCCTCTTGTTCTACTGTTCGGCCAATCGCGACGAAGACATCTTTGAGAACCCCGATGTCTTCGACGTCGGACGCACGCCCAATGACCACTACGGCTTCGGCGCGCCGGGCCCGCATTTTTGTCTCGGCGCCCACCTCGCGCGACGCGAGATCACTGTGATCTTTCGAGAGTTATTGCGTCGACACCCTGATATCCACTCCCGCGGGACGCCGTCGCAGTTGGCGTCGCGCTTCATCAACGGCATCAAGCACCTGCAGTACAGCCTCTAGGAATAAATGGCGAACGCGAAGCGACTCCCTCAACACGTGGGCATCATTCCCGATGGGAATCGGCGCTGGGCTCAAGACCAAGGTTACGAAAAACAGGACGGCTATCACTTCGGACTGCAGCCGGGTCTGGAGTTGTACAAAGAGTGCATCGCGTTAGCTATCCCTGAGATCACCTTCTACGGTTTCACCGTCGACAATACGAAACGTCCTGGACCTCAAATTGAAGCATTTCGCAATGCGTGCGTGGAGGCCGTGGCCGAGCTGGAGAAAAGGGACGCGGATCTGCTCGTGGTGGGCAACACCCAGTCGGTGTTCTTTCCCAAGGAACTGCTGCGCTACACGCAACGGACCCGAATCGGCGAGGGCCGCATCAAAGTCAACTTCCTCGTGAACTACGGCTGGAATTGGGACCTCAACCACTCGCTCAAGAACGGTGACGCGAGTACGCGCTCCAACGTCGCCGACGGCATCGCGTCGGTCGATATTTCAAGGATCGATCTCATCGTGCGCTGGGGCGGCGGTCGCAGACTCAGTGGTTTCTTGCCGATTCAGTCGATCTACGCCGACTTTTACGTCGTCGACGAACTGTGGCCGGACTTTTCAATTGAACAGTTTCACGAAGCACTGGCGTGGTACCAAGATCAAGACGTCACGCTCGGTGGTTAAGGAGCAGCGCTAACCGTTACGCCTTTCGAGCGGCCGCCGCTTCGTCGTAGGCGTGAAGGGCCCTCGGGCCCCATACGGTGCCCGGTCCACCATTGAGAGCGATGAGTACGCCCATCGCTTCGGCGACCTGTTGGCGCGTGGCACCTTCGCGCAGTGCGCCTCTCGCGTGAGCGACAATGCAGCCGTCGCACTCTCGCGTGGCCGAGATCACCAATGCGAGGAGTTCTTTGGTCAATCGAGAGAGTTCTCCCTCGGCCGAAGAGGCTTGCGAGAGTGCGCCGAAAGCCTTCATCACGTCGGGAATCATCTCTCGCAAATCCTGCGCCGGCTGACGAAGCTCTTCGCGGATCTCATCCATGCTGTCCATAACCACCTCCGACGTCGAGCGTACCGACTTTCGAATTCACTCTTTCGACACCGCGACTCAGGGGCCCTCATCGACCTCGAAGTGCCTCAGCGAGGCATGAGCCTCACGAAGGGCGTAGTAGAGGATCACGTAGCCGGTCACGGGATCGGCCCACCACCATCCGACGAAGGTATTCAAGACAAGACCCGCGAGTACCGCGGTGGCGAGAATTCCGTCAATCATCGTGACGCGGCCTTCGGCCTTCAGCACGGGATTGTTCAAAGTCGCGCCAACCTGGGCTTTCCCCGAAGCGAGCGCGAACATGGCGACGGCGGTCAACGCAGTCCACGCAATGCCGATTGAACTGTGATGGGGACGAAAGCCCACGACGAGGACGATCGTGCTTTGCGCGCCTAAGTAAATCGCCAACGCGACGAAGGCCGAACCGATAATGCGCATAGCCCTGCGTTGTCGGATTTGCGTCACTTCGGCGAGTTCCCAGAGCACGACGGTGGACGCTCCGATCTCAATCACGCTGTCCAACCCGAAACCCGCCAGCGCAACCGAGCGAGCGGCAACTGCGGCGAAGGCGAGAATGAACACGCCCACCACGTTCCAGCCCAGCGTCATCACCTCAAGCTGGCGTCCCCGCTTCAGTGCACTCACACCTTCGTCTTCTTGCGAGTCTTGGGGCACCGCTCCAACTTAGGACTCTGAATTTTGAATTCGACGTGACAAAGACGTCACATTGCGGTAACCGTGAGCGTTCCTTGCATGCGCGTGCTTCCTACAATTGTCCGATGAGCGTGATCGATGAACTCGTAGCCCACAACCGCGCGTACGTC
>Ga0182030_10018720_pt1 | contig 13255 bp, 12 predicted proteins | sample 812S3MmetaG_FD_121299 | JGI IMG/M metagenome (GOLD analysis project Ga0182030, IMG submission 121299) | Permafrost microbial communities from Stordalen Mire, Sweden - 812S3M metaG (Illumina Assembly) | ecosystem: Environmental > Terrestrial > Soil > Wetlands > Permafrost | place: Sweden... | reverse complement strand
AGAGAGGTCCTCATCGTTCAATACCGGGCCGCGGTCCCACACGTAGTCGTCGTCCCACTGCAACTCGGGAACGACCCAGTCGTTCATTCCGATGTCGAGGTCCGAGAGCAAGAAGACGGGCGTCTGGAACCGTTCGGCCAGGTCGAAGGACTGCACGGCGAATTCAAAACATTCGTAGGGGTTGGCGGGGAAGAGGGCGATGTGCTTGGTGTCGCCGTGGCTGGCGTAGGCGCACATCATGATGTCGGCCTGTTGCGTTCGCGTCGGCATTCCCGTTGACGGACCCGTGCGCTGCACGTCGACGATCACGGCTGGAATCTCGGTGTAATAGGCCAGACCGAGCAGCTCGTTCATCAAGGAGATCCCGGGACCCGACGTGGAGGTGAACGCCCGCGCGCCGTTCCACCCCGCTCCGAGGACCATGCCGATCGAGGCGATCTCGTCCTCGGCCTGAATGATCAGATAGTTATTTTGCGTGGTGTCGGGAACGTCGGGGTCGTCACTCACGACCTTCTCGCGACGGTACCGGGCGCAGAGTTGGATGAAGTTGTCCATCACCGCCGTCGCCGGCGTGATCGGGTACCAACCGGCGACGGTGGCGCCGGCGTACAGGCAGCCGAGCGCCGTCGCCAGATTGCCGTTGATCAGAATGGCACTGCCGTTGGCGTCCATCGGCTCGACGTAGAACGGCAACGGACACGTCAGGTTCTCCATGGCGTAGTCGTAGCCGAGGCGAAGGGCTCGCTGGTTCGACTCACGTAATGCTTCATTACGAGCGAAGGTCTCGGCGAGCAGATCGGCCACGAGCGCGACGTCGATACCGACCAACGCGACGATAGCGCCGGCGTAGGCGATGTTCTTCATTAGGATGCGCTCGCGCGGCGCCTTGAAGTTCTCGAGGCACATCTTGGCCAGTGGGATTCCGAGGAACGTGACGTCCTCTCGAGTGAGGTCGGGGTCGAGGGGCCACGACGAGTCGTAGATGACGTAGCCGCCGTGACGCACGTCGGCGATGTCCTGGGCGTAGGTCTGAGAGTTCATCGCCACGACGAGGTCGTAGTCCAGGGCGCGCGAGGTGTAGCCGCTCTTGTTCACGCGGATCTCGTACCACGTGGGCAGGCCCTGGATGTTCGAGGGGAAGAGGTTCTTTCCCGAGACCGGGATGCCCATTCGAAAGATCGCTTGCATCAGCAAACTGTTGGCGCTGGCCGAACCAGTGCCGTTGACGTTAGCGAGCTTGATGGCGAAGTCGTTGACCTGCGTACGTTGATCGAGTGCTTCGTCGATTGCCATGACTAACTCCTACTCGCGCCGCTCGGCGACATTGCACCGATGCGGATGAAGTTGGCGCTCGCGGCGTAGGGGATCTGGAGGTCGAAGAGCTCCATGTCCCACGCGGCCGTCGGGCAACGTTCCGCGCACAGTCCACAGTGGACGCAGACGTTCTCGTCCTTCACCATGACTCGCCCGGTCTGGGGGAGTGGCGCCGAGACGTAGAGATCTTGATCGAGATTGAGCGCCGGCGCAGAGAGTCGCGTTCGCAGGTCGGCTTCGTCGCCGTTGCTGGTGATGGTCAGGCACTGGACCGGGCAAATGTCGATGCAGGCGTCGCACTCGATGCAGGCCGGTGCGTTGAAGGCGGTCTCCACGTCGCAGTTGAGACAGCGCTGCACTTCGCGCACGGTCTGTTCGACGCTGAAGCCCAACTCCACTTCGAGGTCCAAGGATTCGAAACGCCTCGTCAGTTCAACGTGGGACATCTTCTGGCGCGACGACGGGTTGTAATCGTTGTGATAGCTCCACTCGCTCATGCCCATCTTCTGACTGACGAGGTTCATGCCGAGCGGCGGTCGATCAGAGAGATCGATGTCCGAACAAAGGTTGTGAATCGAGATTGCGGCTTCGTGACCGTGCGCGACGGCCCAAATGATGTTATTGGGCCCCCACGCCGCGTCGCCCCCGAAGAAGACTCCCGACAACGTGGATTGCATCGTGGCTTCGTCGACGACGGGCATGTCCCAGTCGCCGAACTCCATTCCCAAATCACGCTCGATCCACGGGAAGGCGTTCTCTTGGCCGATCGCGAGGATCACGTCATCGCAGGGAATGATCACGGATTTCAGCACGGTCGACTGTTTGGCGCCGGGGTCCCACTCGAGGACGTCGAACTCCATGCCGACGAGTTTTCCGTCTTCGATCACGAAGCGTTTGGGCGCGTGGTTCACGATGATCTCGACACCCTCTTCTTCGGCGTCCTCGAGTTCCCAGGGCGATGCCTTGAAGTACTCGCGCGGACGTCGTGCCATGACTTTGATGTCACTGCCGCCAAGTCGCCGTGACGAACGACAGCAGTCCATGGCGGTGTTGCCCACGCCGATGATGAGGACCTTCGAGCCAATCGAACTGACGTGACCGAAGGCGACCGATTCGAGCCAATCGATGCCGATGTAGATATGCGACTCGACTTCGTCGTAGCGACCGGGGATGTCCAGTTCCTTGCCGCGCGGTGCGCCGACGCCGACGAAGATCGAGTCGAAACCTTCGTCGAGCAACGCTCGCAGGCTCGTGATCGGCGTGTTGTAGCGCACCTCGACACCCATGTCGAGAATGATCTGCGTCTCGTCTTCGAGCACGTGATCGGGTAGCCGGAACGATGGAATGTTCGATCGCATCAGTCCGCCGGGCTTGTCGAACTGTTCGAACATCACGACCTCGTAACCAATCGGCAAGAGGTCGTTGGCGACCGTGAGCGATGACGGTCCGGCGCCGATGCACGCAATGCGCTTGCCGTTTTTTTCGGTGGGAATGACCGGGAGTCGGTCCGAGATGTCGCCCTTGAGGTCCGACGCGACTCGCTTCAGGCGACAGATGGCGACGGGTTGTCCGTCCACGCGGTCACGTCGGCAGGCCGGCTCACAGGGGCGGTCACACGTGCGTCCGAGGATCCCCGGAAAGACGTTGGATTCACGGTTCAACATGTAGGCGTCGTCGAACTCGCCTTGGGCGATCATCCGGATGTAGCCGGGCACGTTCGTGTGCGCGGGACAGGCCCATTGACAGTCCACGACCTTGTGGTAGTAACTCGGGTCCTGGTCGTTGGTCGGCTCCACGCGGTGATCTCCTTCAATACAACTCGACTTAGTCCCGCGACGGATGAAGTACCGCGAGGGGGGCCGAATCCACAATACTCCTCTTATTTTGGGACTTTGGTCGCATGATGGACATCATTCGCCCAATAACTCACGGCGGATATTTCAGGTCGCACGAGACGACGCGGGACGATCCTCAGCTCGTCACCACGCGTCGTTTTCTGCCAGTATGAGTGGACCAAATCGAAAGGATCTCCATGACCGAAGAAGTTGATGGCGTACTACCCGCATTCGCCGACAGTGATGGCACCGGGGTCGCCCATCGGGTGATCGGCGACACGCTGCCGGTGCTGGAAGTGCAACTGAAATCCGGTCAGTCGGTGATCTCCCAGGGCGGCGAGCTTTCGTGGATGTCACCCACGGTCGTCATGACGACCCAGACCGCCGGTGCGGGCGGCTCAGGGTTCGTGGGTGTGCTCAAGCGTGCCGTCGCTGGCGGCACGATCTTCATGTCGCAGTACACCGCTTCAGCGGATAATGCGACGGTTGCCTTCGCCACGAAGTTACCCGGTCGGATCATGCCGATCCACGTGGACGCCGACAATGAGTACATGGTGTCTCGACACGGCTACTTGGCGAGTACCGATGGCGTGACGCTCAACATCGGCTTCCAACAAAAACTCGGCGTCGGCGTTTTCTCCGGCAACGGCTTCATTCTTCAGCGCATCGCGGGTGCGGGCACCGCCTGGATTGAACTGTCGGGCGAACTCGTCACCTACGAACTTGGCGCCGGCGAATCCATCCTCGTCCACCCCGGACACATTGGGCTCTTCGAGGCGAAGGTCTCGCTCGACATTCAGATGGTGAAGGGCATCAAGAACATGTTCTTCGGTGCCGAGGCCCTCTTTCTCGCGAAGCTCACCGGACCGGGCAAGGTCCACTTGCAGACGATGACGTTGCCGGGACTCGCCCACGCACTGCAGCCGTACATTCCGACACAGGGCAACACCAGCGGAGGCGGTCTCGGGAACCTGGCCAACTCCTTCAAGCTGGGCTAGTCACGGCGGAATCAACACTGTAACGACCTGAAGTCTCGCGAGACTGAATCTCCCGTACGCTCAGATTGAGGCAAAGGAGATCAACGTGGATTACGGATTTGTTGACTCGACTTTCGAAGCTGCGTTTCCCCTCAGCGACGAGGAGCTGAGTGCTTTGGCGCTCGCGGCCGAGCCCATCACAACACTTGACGCCGACGCGATGCCCTGGGGCGGGGGAGACGCGCGTACGCTCTCCCTGTTGCCGAATTGGTATATGCCGTCCCCGTCGTATCACTTGAGGGGACGTTGGACCCGAGCAATCGTCATTACTCTGATCGTTGGATTTCTTGTAATCGACGCGTTCGGTCTCTGTATTACATCTGGTTTTATTTCCTTCGCGTAAGACGAAAATCGCGGTGACGTCGGCCCGCGATGGTCAGATCTCGTCCTTCGGCGACACGACACAGTTCATATTGAACCACCATTTTGCAGTCGGACTTTGTGTCGTTGTGCTGAGACAATTCGATGGAGTCACTGACGGCGACCTTTGGCTGCGGGTGAGCAGTCATGACGGTCGCAGATCCGTCATCTCGGGCCCTCGACGCTAATTAAGGTTGGCTCCGATGCAGATAATGAATGCTTAGGGGGTTGAGAATGACAATTCACGAAGAGTTGGCGTCATTCAATGAAGAATTCGCCGATGGTCTGGAGAAGAAGGATTCAGAACGTGTGGCGAATCTCTACACCGAAGACGCCGTTTTTCTGAGCCAAGGCGCCGACGCAGTTCATGGCCGGGAGAATATTCGCGAATTACTTTTAAGAATGCCATCGAGTCCTGAACGAATTACCTTCGAAACTCGTGAAGTCCTCGAAGATGGTGACCTCGTGATTGACATTGGAACGCTGCTCGTCGGAGGCGTTGGATTCGGCAAGTACGTGGTTGTTCACCGGCGTCAGGAGGACGGCACGCTAAAGATTGCCGTTGATGTCCCACTCAGCGATTGAGAGACGCCCGTAGGGGAAAAGGGGGCATCCGTCTGAGTGCGCTGGAAGTGCCCACGATCGCTCATAGATTGTGATTGACCTCAATCTGGGATGGCGAACTTGGCCGAACACCCACATACATACGGCTCGTCCGGTTTCTCTGATGGCGAGCGCTACCAGAAGGCTCGCCCGGACTATCCCAGTGACGCTGTAACGTTCCTGGTCGACTCGCTCGGCATTGATGAGGACACACACGTTCTCGATCTGGGCGCGGGCACGGGAATATTTACCGGACAGCTCATTCCCTTTTGCGCGCACGTCACTGCGGTTGATCCGACGGCCGGCATGCGCGAGATATTGGCTCAGCGACTCCCAACGGTAAAGGTCCTTGACGGTAGTGACGTCGAAATACCCCTTGAGGATGCGACGGTCGACTGCGTCGTTGTCGCGCAAGCGTTTCATTGGTTCGACGCGCCCGTCGCGTTGGAGGAAATCCATCGGGTACTGGTTGACGGCGGTCGCCTCGGTGTCTTGTGGAACGAGCGCGATGAGTCGGTTTCGTGGGTGGCCGATCTCGGCGAGGCGATGCGATGGCCAATTTTCCAACCCTACAAAGTGGGCCAAGACTTCACGCCCGTCCTGGCGTCGGGTCCATTCGTGAATATCGAGCGAAGAAAGTTCGTTCATCGACAGATCCTCGACCACGAAGGTCTACTCCAACGCGTTCTCACGACGAGCTACATCGCGGTGATGGATGACGATGACCAACGCGTAGTCATGCGTGACGTCCAAAAGGTCGTGGACCAACTGCCCGAATCGATCGAGTTGCCCTACGTCACTGACGTCTACCGAGCGACCGCGATATTGCGATAACTCCCGTATGGTGATGCGGCTCAACGTGCCAGCGTGGTGCCCAGTGCGTCCACTGCCATCGATTCGAGAATCGAACGCGTCGCTTCGGTGTCGCGATGCGACGCGCTGTGGGGCGTCGAGTTGAGAAGCCCAAAGACCGCTTGAATCTTCGTGCGCGCAACACTCTCCGAAAGCGCGGGATCGATTGTTCGCAACACGCCGACCCAGATCTCGAGGTAGGCCCTTTGAAGGCGACTCACCTTTCGAGCATCTTCCAGGGCGAGGTTGGCGAAGTCGTGATCCTGGATTCTGATCAAATCGCGATCTCGCAACGCGAAATCCGTGTGGAACGCAACCAGCGACGTCAACGCCTCGAGTGGTGACGCGTTCGTCGCGCGTTGCCTACCTTGTTCCAGTAGTTGTTCACTCACGTCGATGAGGAGGTCAGCGAGCAGGGCCTCTTTGCTGGCGAAGTGGCGGTAGACGGCCGGCCCGCTCACGCCGGCCTCTGCCGCGAGGTCCTCCATAGAGACCGCGCGAAAGCCCCGCTCCGCGAACAATCGAGAGGCGGCGCGAACGAGTTGTCGGCGACGTTCGGCTTTCATGCGACTGCGCCGCGTCACCTCATTCATTCCTCGACCTTTCTCTGGACGAATCAGTAATTCGTTGGTACACTATTTCAGTTAATCACAACTAACTGAAGAGGGGACTCGTGTGGAGCGACTTTCGAGCGCCGTCGATCGTCACGGTGAATCATTCGCGCGCAATACAGCGGCGCAGTTGGCTCTCGTCGAAGAACTCAAGGAGCGTCTGGACCGCTGCTCTCGCGGCCCCGACGCGTCGCGCGAACGACACGTCCAGCGGGGCAAACTCCTGCCGCGCGATCGAGTCGACACCCTCCTAGATCTCGGCAGTCCGTTCCTCGAACTCTCAGCCCTCGCGGCGTTTGGTATCTACGACGACGAAGCGCCCGGAGCGGGCATCATTACGGGAGTCGGTCGTGTCAGCGGTCGCGAGTGCGTCATCGTCGCCAACGACGCGACGGTCAAAGGCGGCACCTATTACCCGATGACTGTGAAGAAGCACTTGCGCGCCCAGGAGGTCGGACTGGCGAACCACCTTCCGTGTCTCTACCTCGTCGACTCGGGTGGCGCATTTTTACCGCGTCAGGACGAGGTCTTTCCCGACCGCGATCACTTCGGTCGCATCTTTTACAACCAGGCCCGCATGAGCTCACTGGGCATCGCGCAGATAGCGGCGGTCCTCGGCTCGTGCACGGCCGGAGGCGCGTACGTCCCGGCGATGTCGGACGAATCCGTCATCGTGCGCGGTCAAGGCACGATTTTTCTGGGTGGTCCGCCGCTCGTGAAGGCCGCTACCGGAGAGATCGTGACCGACGAAGACCTGGGCGGGGGGTTGGTCCACGCCCGCACGTCCGGCGTCGTCGACCACCTGGCCGAGGATGACGCCCACGCGCTCTCGATCGTTCGCTCGATTGTCTCGACGCTCGCGCCAAAAAGCGCGACGCCCTGGACCGTGGAAGCGAGTGAAGAACCCGCGGTCGACCAGAACGATCTCTACGGTGTCGTGCCGTGCGATGCGCGCACGCCGTATAACGTGCGCGAAGTCATCGCGCGACTGGTGGACGGAAGTCTTTTTCATGAGTTCAAGGCCGAGTACGGCGCCACACTAGTGACCGGATTCGCTCACCTCTGGGGACACCCGGTTGGAATCGTCGCCAACAACGGCGTGCTCTTCTCGGAGTCGGCGTTAAAGGGCGCGCACTTCATCGAACTCTGCGACCACCGCAAGATTCCGCTTGTGTTCTTGCAAAACATCACTGGGTTCATGGTCGGACGTGAGTACGAAGCTGGTGGCATCGCCAAACACGGCGCGAAGATGGTCAACGCGGTCGCGTGCGCGCGGGTTCCCAAACTGACGGTCATCATTGGTGGGTCGTTCGGGGCCGGAAACTACTCAATGTGCGGACGGGCCTATTCGCCGCGGTTCTTGTGGATGTGGCCGAACGCGCGAATCTCGGTCATGGGCGGCGATCAGGCGGCCGCCGTTCTGGCGACGGTGAAGCGCACACAGATTGAAGGCTCGGGCGGTGCGTGGAGCGCCGACGAAGAAGAGGAGTTCCGTGCCCCGATTCGCGAACGATACGAAACTGAAGGTAACGCGTACTACTCCACTGCTCGACTATGGGACGACGGCATCATCGACCCCCTCGAAACACGCAACGTCCTCGGTCTCGCGCTCTCGGCATGCGCGAACGCTCCCCTCGAGGACGTTGCCTACGGCGTCTTTCGAATGTGAGCATCATGTTCGAAACGGTGCTCGTCGCCAACCGAGGCGAAATTGCGGTACGGGTGATTCGTACGTTGCGTCGTCTCGGTATCAGGTCCGTCGCGGTGTACAGCGACGCCGACCGAGGCGCTCGTCACGTGCTCGAAGCCGATGAAGCCTTGTACCTCGGCGCGGCGCCCGCGCGCGAGAGTTACTTGAACATCGAGCGAGTCATGGAAGCGTGCGCGCGCTCGGGTGCGAACGCCGTTCATCCGGGATACGGCTTTCTCTCGGAGAACCCAAATTTCGCCGACGCCTGCGTCGCCAGCGGCGTGGTCTTCATCGGCCCTTCGCCGTCGGCCATTCGTTTGATGGGCGACAAGATCCAGGCGAAACTTCACGTCGCGGCATCGGGAGTGCCGGTCGTTCCCGGTCGCGTCGAAGCGGGGATGACCGACGATGACCTTCAAAGGGCGGCGGCGGAAATCGGCTTCCCGGTCCTCGTGAAACCGTCGGCCGGCGGCGGCGGGAAGGGCATGCAGCTCGTGGAACGCGAAGCGGACCTCGCCGAAGCGCTCACCGGTGCGCGCCGTGAAGCGGCGTCGTCCTTTGGCGACGACTCGTTGTTCGTCGAGCGATTCGTGGAGCGGCCGCGTCACGTTGAAGTGCAAGTCTTGGCCGATCAACACGGTGCCGTGGTCCACTTGGGTGAGCGTGAATGCTCGCTCCAACGTCGTCACCAAAAGGTGATTGAGGAGTCGCCCTCGCCTCTGATCGACGACATCACTCGAGAGCGACTCGGTGCGGCCGCCATCAGCGCTGCTCGAAGTGTCGACTACAGCGGCGTGGGAACAGTCGAGTTCATCGTTGCCTCCGCGCATCCCGACCAGTTCTTCTTCATGGAGATGAACACGCGACTACAGGTCGAACATCCAGTGACCGAAATGGTGACGGGACTTGACCTCGTCGAACAACAGTTGCGGGTGGCCTGTGGTGAGCATCTCGAGGATGACGTGCTGACGGCTCGAATGCGGGGACACAGTTTCGAAGCTCGAATATACGCCGAGAGTCCGTCTCGAGGTTTCTTACCAACGAGTGGGCGGGTGTTGGAAGTGCACGAGCCCGCGGGCGAGGGCGTTCGAGTGGACAGCGCACTGCTCCAGGGCCTCGAAGTGGCAGCCGACTACGACCCGATGTTGGCGAAAATCGTGACGTGGGGTCCCGATCGAGCCTCCGCGCTCGCTCGGCTCGCTCAGGCACTCGAGGACACCGTGATCTTTGGCGTGGTGACCAACGTTGACTTCCTGGGTCGACTCGTCGCCGACGCCGACGTCGTCGCCGGCAACCTCGACACGGGACTGATCGAACGAGAGGTTTCCTCGCTCGTAACGAGCGAACCTTCGAGCACGGCCCTCGCTGTCTTTGCGATGTCGTGGTTGTCACGTCTGACACCGAAGGGGCCTCTCACCGGTCCCTGGGGTGCGCTGCGCGGTTGGCGACTCGGTGGACGGATGCAGCCGATGACGATTCGCGCAGTAGCTGGTGGCGCAGTACGTGTCGTGAAGGTCTCGGGGACGCTCGATTCGGCGACCGTCGCGACCAACGACGTCGAGATCGCCGCGAGTCTCGCCGAGCGTGACGGCGGCGCGTTCATCACGATCGATGGTGAATCGCGTCGCGCCTGGAGTCTGATTGACGGATCAACGACCTGGGTCTGTGTCGAGGGAGAGACGTGGCCATTCGTCGAAGAAGACGTCGCGAGCCGCGTCGGTAGCGCTGGCGCACTCTCGAATGATGTGCGAAGTCCGATGCCGGGCACGGTGGTGAACGTGCGCTCGCAGTCCGGTGCCGAGGTCCTCGCGGGCGAGGCGCTGGTCGTCGTGTCGGCGATGAAGATGGAGCACGTCCTCGTGGCCCCCCACGACGGCACCGTGGATATCCTTGTGCGAGAAGGCGATTCGGTGGTCGTCGATGAAGTGCTGGCCCGTGTCAATCCGATCAACACGTCGACGGAAGTCAGTTCGTGAGGCGATTCGTTTCCCCGAGACAGGATCGTCCGGAAAGTTCAAGAAGGCGGTGATGATGGACAAGGTAGTCGCCCACGCGGCCGACGCCGTGGCCGATATCGCCAGCGGATCGTCGTTGGCCGTCGGAGGATTTGGACTCTGCGGCCTGCCTTCAGTACTAATTGAGGCGGTCCTGGCCTCCGGTGTCAGTGATCTCGTGACCGTGAGCAATAACTGCGGCGTCGACGAATTTGGACTGGGCATGTTGTTGGCGCAGAAGCGCATACGACGAACGACTGGTTCGTACGTGGGTGAGAATCGCGAGTTCGCTCGACAGTACCTTTCCGGTGAACTCGAAGTAGAACTCGTTCCTCAGGGTACGTTGGCGGAGCGTTTGCGCGCCGGCGGTGCGGGCATCGCCGGTTTCTTCACGCGCGCGGGCGTCGGCACACAGGTGGTCGACGGGGGTTTGCCGCTTCGCTACGGCGCTGACGGTTCGATCACGTTGGCGTCGGAACCCAAGGAGGTAAGGCTCTTCGACGGCGTCGAATTCGTGTTGGAGCGAGCGATCACCTGTGACTTCGCTCTGGTGCACGCTCGCGTCGGGGATCGCCACGGCAATCTCATCTACGAAAAGGCCGCTCAGAACTTCAATCCGCTGTGCGCCCAGGCCGGTCGCGTCACGATTGCTGAGGTTGAAGAACTCGTCGAGCCGGGAGAGATCAATCCGGCGAGCGTGCACACGCCGGGCATCTTCGTCCAACGAGTCGTCGTCGCCGAGAATCCCGAGAAGCGCATCGAGCGACGAACCATTCGCGCCGTCACCGAGAGCGGAGCCGGACGCTGATGGCGCTCTCGCGCGAAGAACTCGCCGCACGAGTGGCCGCTGAATTGAGAGACGGCGATTACGTGAACCTGGGCATTGGCATGCCGACGCTGGTGCCGAACTACTTGAGCGAGGACATCACCGTCGTGTTGCACTCGGAGAACGGGATCCTCGGGGTCGGGCCGTACCCCGACGACGAACACGTCGACGCCGACTTGATCAACGCGGGCAAAGAGACCGTCACCACGTTGGCCGGTGCGTCGTTCTTCGATTCAGCGACGTCGTTCGCGATGATCCGCGGCGGCCATATTGACGTCGCGGTGCTCGGTGCAATGGAAGTCTCGGAATTCGGTGACCTTTCGAACTGGATTGTACCGGGAAAGACGATCAAAGGGATGGGCGGCGCGATGGACCTCGTTCACGGCGCCAAACGGGTGATCGTAATGATGGAGCACGTGACCAAAGAAGGGGAACACAAGATCGTTCGAGAGTGTTCGCTGCCCCTCACTGGAAAACGGTGCGTGCAGCGCATTATCACCGATCTCGCAGTCATCGACGTCGACGGTGACGGTTTGGTCCTTCGTGAGACGGCACCGGGCGTGAGTGTCGACGAAGTGCTCGCAGCAACCGGACCAGAAATGAGGTTGTCCCTATGAGCAACGACGAACGGCCGGTGTATGAGCAGCGCGGGCTCTGGTACGAGGAGTTGGAAGTCGGTGCGCTCTATCGCCACTCTCCGGGACGCACCGTGAGTGAGGCGGACAACATCTTGTTCTCTACCTTGACCATGAATCCGCAGGCGCTGCACCTGGACGGTGCGTGGGCGGCGCAACAGCCCTTTGGTCAGCGCCTCGTCAACAGTCTCTTTACACTCTCGACACTCGTCGGTCTCTCGGTCGCGCAGTTGACTCAGGGCACCATCGTCGCCAACCTCGGCTTCTCCGACGTCACCTTCCCGAAGCCCGTCTTCCATGGTGACACCCTCTACGCCGAGACCGTCGTGCTCGAGAAGCGTCTCTCGGCGAGTCGTCCGGGCGCGGGCATCGTGACCTTGGAGCACACGGCGCGCAATCAAGACAACGAAATCGTGGCCGTCGCGAAGCGCTCGACCATGGTCCTTACGAGGCCCGCGTGAGTTGGACGCCGCTCGGTCCGGCGTTGCTCTTCTGTCCGGCCGATCGGCCCGATCGTTTCGCCAAGGCCGCGGCGTCGGCCGACATGGTCATCCTCGACCTCGAAGACGGCGTCAACGCCAGCGACCGCGTGGTCGCTCGGAGTGCCGTCATTGAGAATCTGCTCGATCCCGAGCGAACGATGCTGCGAGTGAACCCCGTCGACTCTGCGGACTTCGCCCTCGACCTCGCGGCCCTCAATCAGACTCCTTACTCCTTGGTTATGCTCGCCAAGACCGAGTCGCGCGCACAGGTCGACGCTCTCGCGGGACGGGGCGTCATCGCGCTCTGTGAAACCGCCAAGGGTGTCCTCGAATCGACGTCCATTGCCTCGGCCGAATCGACCATTGCACTGATGTGGGGTGCCGAAGATCTTCTTGTCTCGCTCGGCGGGCGCTCGAGTCGTCACGAGAGTGGTCACTACCGTGACTACGCCCGTCACGCCAGGACCCAGGTGCTGCTCAGCGCGCGAGCACACGAGAGGGCCGCGATCGACGCCACTCACCTTGAAATCGCCGACGTCGAGGGACTGCGCGAAGAAGCTCACGACGCGGCGGCGTCGGGATTTTGCGCCACCGCCTGCATTCATCCGTCACAGGTCGACGTCATACGCGCGGCCTATCGACCAACCGACGATGAGATCGCGTGGGCGTCGGGCGTCATCCGCACCGCTTCCAACGAACGCGGTGTGTTTCGTTACGAGGGCCGAATGATCGACGCGCCGTTACTACGCCAGGCCGAGCGGATCCTCTCCAGCGTTGGACGTCTCGACGACTAGAAGGTTCTCCTAGACGCCGCTGGGACTCAGTGACGCTGACTGCGTGTGCATGCTCTTGATGACCGTACAGACCGAGGAACGCAGCGCGACCGCTCCGATGAGTGAGTGATTCCCGGCGAGCGCGACGCGGACGGCGTTCACGTTGGCCGCTCGGCACAAGGACGGCTCCCAGTTAGCGGTCTCGCCGATGCCGAGTGGCACGTACGCCGCGTGACCCGTCGT
>Ga0182030_10018719_pt1 | contig 13255 bp, 11 predicted proteins | sample 812S3MmetaG_FD_121299 | JGI IMG/M metagenome (GOLD analysis project Ga0182030, IMG submission 121299) | Permafrost microbial communities from Stordalen Mire, Sweden - 812S3M metaG (Illumina Assembly) | ecosystem: Environmental > Terrestrial > Soil > Wetlands > Permafrost | place: Sweden... | reverse complement strand
TCTTCCGGGCTCAACGGTTTATTCAAATCCAAGCCTTTTGAATCAGAAGCACCAGATTTGCCAGGTTCTTTTATGTTTTCACCGGGGACTGAATGCAGGGAGTTTGGATTAGCTCTTCTGTCATAAATGGTGCCTCCACTTGATGAAGATTTGGCCGAGTTACCGGCCGTAGAATTCTTCGGCCCACTCTTAAGACTGCTTAAACGGCCCTGCGGTATGCCATTGCCCTCACCGCCGCCTTCGATTTTGTGTAGACGCCGATTGGTATTGACTTCAACATTTTTGTCGGCCCGTACTTCATCAGCAGATTGTTTTTGCTCATCCGTATCAAAATTTTTTGCTGATTCAGCCATAAGATTATTTATTGTTTACTGTGCCGGCGGCAGTACACTGGAACTAGCATATGGCTGGTTATCAATATCGATAGTGCCCTGTGGCTGATTAATTTCACCAGCCTGCTCGGTACTGGGAGGCTGTTGGAATTGGCCTGGGTTGGTAACAATCAGGCTGGTTTCGGTTGGGCTGGCGACTACTTGGATATGAACGTGGTTTTGACCAGCAAAGAAAAGCCCTTGTCCGACCGGAAATTGGCTTAAACGTTTTTTCTCTTCTGTGGTTAATTTAAAAACGTCGGTCAACATATCAACAGCCGAAGGTGACTGTTTCATCAAAAACTGCATTGAGGCATTTGCAACAATCGCTCGTCCCATTCTTGAACCCATAAAGTCTTCGACATCCTGGGTAACGGTTGTAATGCCCAAGTTATATTTTCGGGCCCGTTTGGCAAGGCTAAATAGGAAGTTGGCACTATCTTCATACCGCATAAGCTGCCAGGCTTCGTCAACAATCAACATCCGGCGCTTCTGGTCGGTTTTGGTTTTATTCCAGATGTAATTCAAGATAATATACATTGCAACCGGCCTAAGCTCATCCTCCAGATCGCGGACATTGAAGACCACTAGCGGGTTTTCGATATTAATATTGCTTTGCTGGCTGAATATGCCGGCAAACGTACCGGTTGTATATTTACGCAGCCGTTGGGCCAGCTGGGGGCCGGTGCCGCCCATATGTAACAGAGTTTCATACAAGTCAGCAATGGTGGGCGGTATTGAAGTTTGAGTTAGCGGATCGTTGGTAATACCTGCTTTACCGTAGGTTTCAATTAAAGCGGCGTCTAAGTCAGCTTCTTCTGACGGATCGAGAGCCGGCATAAGCGTGTTGTTGCCGCCGATTAGCTGAGCCTGGGCTCCGCCCATCATTAGCCGGAGCAGACCATGCAAAGTTATAAGGTTACTGCGCAGAGCGTTGTCGGCTTCTTCTGAATCAACCACCCTCGGTAGATCAAACGGGTTGATACGGGTAGCTGAGTTCAAGCTTAAGCGCACATAAGCGCCCGCCACTGCGTCACTCATACGCTCGTATTCATTTTCCGGGTCAATAATAAAGATTTCCGTACCAAGCATTAAACTGCGCAAGGCCTCTAGTTTTACCATGAAACTTTTGCCAGCACCAGACTTAGCGAAAACAACCGAATTGCCATTTTCCAATGAAAAGCGGTCAAAAATAACCAAACCTGAGTTGTGCATGTTAACGCCATATAAAACGCCATGGTCATCGCTTAAATCAGCCGAAGTGAACGGAAAGCTGGTGCTTAGCGCACCCGTGCTGAAGTTTCGTCGGATTTGTAGTTGGTCGACAAACTGCGGCACCGTGCTGTTTAAACCCTGTTCTTGCTGCGACGTGGAAGGTTTGGAAAATACCAATTGCTGGCCGAGCATAGATTCAACTTTATGGGAGGTAAATTCCAACTCATCCAGCGAAGATGCATACAGTGTGAAATATAGGCCGAAGCGGAAAAATCGCTCCTCGCCAACCTGTAGCTTATCGCGCATTTCTTCAGCATCCGCCACCGCAGCCTGTTTACCGGGGTCGCGAACCTTACCGTGCTCGGAATCAAGCTGCAAGCCAGCTTCGAGCTGCGTAACTTTCTTGCGTAAATTATCAAGCACGATTTGACTCTCAACGGGATAAACATATATTGATATGTCAACCACCTCGTCGATGTTAACAAAGCCAGACAACCAGCCGGTATAAAGTTGCCTTGGGTAACCATAAATATAAAACGTTCTCGCCAATTTAGTTCCCAGTCGAAAATAATCTGGCTTGAATTCTATCGAACTCGGCGCGATAAAATCCCTAAGTGCGGTTATGCCTTTCTGAAAGGCCATGGTCACTTCTTGCTGTTCGCGTTCGCGTTGGTTTTGGGCTACGTCTACGGAGTCAACCGGTTGTTTTTTACTACCAAAAGCCATTATTGTAACTCCCTTTGTAAATGAGCTTGAGGCGCGGCGCCCTGGCCTTTTTGGACAACATCGGCCGTCAAGTCATTAAAGTTCTTTAACTGTTGACGAGTAGCCGTATCGGGGTTATAAGTGTCATAATAAAGTTCGATGAGTTCCTGCGTATCAAGCGGTAGACTCTGAATGTTACTTTGCCGCAGACCTGCCATTACGGACTGGACACGGTTGCGCAATTCAGTTTTAGCCGTTTCTAGATCAGCTTCGTTAATAGTAACGTGCTGTTCTTTTTTACTGAATAAATTCATCAAACCGGTAAAGAAGTTCACACTGTTTGTTATTGCTCTTTGAACATCCGGGTGGGGATAGTACGGGACAACTACGTAGAAACTTTTATCCATAATGTTTGTTTGCTGACTTAAAGCATCAATATAATTAATGTAATCATCCATTAGCATAGCCAGCAACATGTTGTCGTGCTCATTACGAATTTTTTCAAGCTTTTCAATATACGGCTGTAAATCAACACGTCTGGATCTAATAAAAATTTGGATGGGGAAATACAGGGAATTTAAAAATCCCTGGTAACTATACTCTACGGCTTCTTGTTCGGGCTGGCTCATAAGGTCGAAGTTAATTGACTTGGCCATTACCACTGAACGAAAAGAGCCGTCGCTCATAATGACAACACCATCGCGAATTTCCGCGATTTGCAAAGCGTTTTGAGTGCTATTAGGGTTGATTTTTGCAGCCACCGGCTTAACGGCGGCCCCAGCGCTACTAACAACTTGGTTGGGGTTGTTGTTGCCAGAACCGGCCGATGACGGGAACATGTTCAGTAGATCGGAACCGGGCGGTGGAGCTTGACCAGGCGTTGTTACGCTGTTGAATGTAACTTGAGCAGAAGGTTCTAAGCGGTTTATTTTCGGCTCAGGCAATGAAGGTTGTCTTGACGAAGAGGGTTGCATAGCTAATCTACCCCATCCTGTATATATATAGCCATTTTTATACCCCGAAAGATATTACATTAATGCAACGAAATAACAACTTCGTTGGTTGGCAGCCCTTTATGCCGGGTTTTATTAATTTCCCTTGCGATACTGGCCACATTCCGGTCGTTGTTGTTTGCCAGTCCAAGTATAACAGGGTCAGGGGTTTGTGTCACTGAACGGGCCGGTAAATTGATTGTTTTTTTAGCCTGAGCTGAAAGCGGCTGGATAATCCGCAAGTGCGAATTCGCCGGGTTTGGATCAAATGATTGGGATTCGATTTTTTTAGCTAGCGCCTCTTCAGCCGGAGTAGCCTCAGCTGACCTTATTGACATATCTTCTTCTGTGGAACCGGGAGCTATTACCTGTGGGCCCTGAAAGAAAGTATCGCCAGGGCGGATTCGACCGGCGGATTCGACCGGCTGGTCCATAAACCAAAAATTATCTGGTACGGCAGATGTCTGATTGCCAAGGCTGACTGCTGATCGAACTTGTTCAATTACGTTTTGTCGGTGGGTTCGCTCGGAAGCTTCGATCATCCGTTCGAAGTGTTGAGCCGTCGGGTTGGCAACCTCATCCATGATATCGTCAGCCGCCGAAATATCCACACTTGGAACCTGATGGGGTAAGCTGTTTAGGTCAATCAACCGGTCGGAACCGGATGAACTCGTAAATTTAGCCGGTTGGCTGTTGAGGTTGACATTAACGCTTTTAACGGCCCAGCCACGGCTGTCGATGGTATCAGCCAAGGCCCTAAGGCGACTTTTAACCTCGGTTTGAGTCAAGCCGTTCGTGAAGTTGTCCTCAATCTGCTTAGGAATAGTGATACTGACGAGCTCTTTTGTACCGCTTTGGTCCCAGATGCGCCGCCGCGGTTTAAAAAGAAACCGTATTTTAGCCAGTGCCCAAGTCTCGGTCGGTTGGTCTCTGCCCCATGGGAAAGCAAAAAAGCCGGATACTACAGCGACGGGTAAAAATACGGCGATGATATACAAGAAGTGTTTAGAATACCCGAGAAAACAGATATATAGGCAGACAGCTGCAATACCGGCATAGATAAACTGCTTAAGTGTCAATGGACCAATCAGTTTATCTTCTGCCTCTATATCCTGGATGACTTTGTACGATGCCATTAGCTAAAGTATAGCAAAACCGGTTTCGTGATAGTTAACCGAGTTATTTTCTTTTAGGGATTAGTTCATGCCGTTTGGCATAATCATATAAGGCACCACCTAGCGCAAGTACTAATTCCAAGGGGGCATCTTCACCCAAGTACTCCTGTATTGTGCGCAGTCTTACCTCATCCTTTAGTTGATCCCACTCAGCTTGCGGCAGCAGTCCCAATCCACGACTGCCCTTGCGGCTCCTAACCTCTTTGGCTATGGCGTCTCTTATAAGAAAATCGAGTGGTTTCAATTGGTCATCGCTGAAATGAATTGGATGGGCGGGGTCAATTTCACCCTTCTTTATACCCTTTAGCCAGGTGAGGTTTTGTTGAGCCGCTAATTTTGCGGTACGTTCCTCTGCTTCTAAGATAGCAAGTTCTTCGGGCATGTGGTCAACCATAGGCCAATCAACTTTAAACTGGGGCAGATTATCAGCTAAGGGCGTCTGGTGGTAAGACTCTTCATCGGTTTCGGCCGGCGGCTCTTCGGTCAATCCCAAACGACTTCGATACTTTTCCGCCCGTTCCTGTAAACGGCGCTGTCTATAATTTATATACTGTCCTGGAATATCTATGCCTTCAGCTGACGCTTGAACCCGACCGACGCGGCGATCAATAACCCTTTGGTTACGAGCATACTTCTTAGCGGCTCCTTTGATGGTACCCCTGACACGCCAAGGATGACGTTCGGCTGCCAGCGCATCGTTATACGCTTGGCCGCCAAAAGCTAGACTGCCTTTTCTAAATGTTAGCTCGTAGTTTCTATTTACTATTGCCCGGCGCATATTGCTAGACATCCTACGGTTAGATCGTCTGGCTTGCAGTCGTTCACCGGCCGTAACGGGGGCCTGGGCTGTAAAGTGTTTTCTTATAATTTCTTTATCGGCTGCCTTCCGTTCACTTTCCAGGTGTGCTGTTTTCTCGGGTAAACGCCCGGGTATCAGACTGCTTTTAGCCGCGATACTATAGACCCCACTTTTCATGTTCAGCTCGTCAAGTTTCTTTAACCGGTTTCTTGCCCACAATTCACCGGCGGCTTCTCTACCGGGCAAAGATACTTTGGCTCCCTTGGCGGCCAACGAACCGATGCCTCTAACAACTAACCTACCCGCCCGTTCGACTTGTTTGCCGGCAATTTCAATGCCGTGTCTGGACGCTTGAGGGGCTCGCTTAACCTTTCCGCCGGTCGTTATGAAACCCTTGGAAACTATACCGGCTCCCTTGGCGGCCAACGAACCGATGCCTCTAACAACTAACCTACCCGCCCGTTCGACTTGTTTGCCGGCAATTTCAATGCCGTGCACATAGGCTTGATTCCTTTGTCCGTATTCCCGGCCGGCCATCAAGAACGAATCGTAAGCAATATCCACTCCTTTTGTAGCTGCCAGAGCGATACTTTTAATAATCTCCGAATCAGAGCCTTCATCTTTACTAGTGTCAGGGGTGGTCAGCGCTGAACCTGTCGCTTCTCCAGGAACCGGCAACGGGTTAAACTCACTATCTTCAGGCTTAGCTGCATGAGCTGGTTCAATAGGAATATCTGGTGGAATTTTTTCGAAATTGTTTGGCATATTTATTTTAATATATATCACAAAAGATGACAAAAGTCAAGTTATCATCTGTATTAAAGATTAAGGAGCGGCTGGAGTGACAGGAGTAGGCCCCGGTGGAGGACCAGTCGTTGGGCCACCTGGACCACCAGGGCCACCTGGAGGCGGATTATGAGATCGATTCCACTCTTCTGCTTGCGCCAAGTCTCTTCTGCCAAGATCATGCCTGGTTTCTGCCCACTCCCTATTGTTGGCGCGTAGATTTTCCATGCCGTCCAGTATGGTCAAATGACCCGTAGAAACTTGGCCATCCTGGCCTCTCCTCAAATCAGCGAATAAGCCATGCCCACCCACTGATTCGCTGGCTTCTAGTTCTGGTGGTAGATCTGGCATTAGCAAGCCTACGCCGATTAAACCATCGGCAAATTCCTTAGCATTTTGAGGCGCTGCTTGGCTCATAGCGTCGTATACGCCCCCCACGGCTGCCATTTCCTGTTCGGCTTGTCGTTTGGCCGCATATAGTTGTTCTTTCGTGTGTGTGCCGGCGACCACACCCCTTGCAACATCTGCATAATTTGCCAAGTGCTCATTGACTCTAGCAGCATGGGCTTGAGCTAGCTCCGATGCGCTACCCGGCTTGCCATAAATAGCTGCGCCCGGAGTGGAAGAGTCGATGACGCTATTGAGTAGCGTTCGCCTAACGTCGTTATGGGTTTCTTGTGAAACCGTGCCCGTATCACGCAGCTCATCACGCATACGCCTAGTTTGTCCTGCGGTTGCACCGAATGCAGCACCGCCTTGATCAACCCGCCCGCTTTGCATAAGTAATTGTCTACCTTGCGCGACCATTCTGCTAAGAGCCGCATCATCATTGCCAGCCGCCCTAGCAATTGCTTCCCAAGCCTCATCGGTCGAGGCATAAGCTGTTCCTCCGGCAAGAGATTGCACGGCTGTCATTTGACGGAAACCGTCAGCACTCATACTCTTACGTACTCGCTCGACACGGGCCACATCATCATTTAACGCACTGTCGTTAGGTCCCTGGTAACGGGTAGCTTCGCCGCGGGCGGCCTTCTCCTCGTCGTCTCTTAAAAGCCATGCCTTTAAGGAATGTGCGTCGTTGGTTTCAGATGCGGCCCTATTCATGGTGTCATCACCCTTAAAAATACTATAGTCAGTATTTTCCTTCAGGTTCCTTTCTATCTCCATAGCCGTAGCTCCCTCCGTAGCTGTTTTTAGTCTAGCTCTCCACATCGCTGGGTTAACTCCGACATTATTTACCCGCATAGCACGCTGAACTCCCCGGTTAAGCTTCCCCCTAAGGTTTGTCGCATTACCTCCCTTAGTTAAATGGCCTTCTCCAGCATTGTTCAATTTTTTACTAACATTTCTCGCAGCCTTGCTTTTAGCCCTGGCCATCATTGGTTTAGTGGCTTTAGATTTAATTCCTGTAACCATCCCCTGGACACTGCCAATGATCCCACCGGACATCTTAAAGGCAAACGGTATCAGGAACAACGGCGCCGCCATAGCCAGTAGGCTCATTATGTCGGAAAGAATCTGGGGCGTGATATCAAAATTGCTCATTACCACCCCCGTGACAAATGACATAGCAAAAATTACCATAACTATCGGGTAAACCAGCAGCGTTTTAATAAGCAGAGACCACCATTTTTTAAAGTATTGTTCAGTATTTGGTAGCACATATAAGGCAAAGGCAACTGGGGAAACTAGAGTTAGAAAGATTATTAAGCCTTGCCTAATGGTTAGGGTGATTAAAATTCCGAGAGTGGCAAGTATTAACGCACCGGCTGCAAACAAGAGAAACGGAGCCACCGCACCAAAGAAGGCCGCTCCTACTATAGCAGCAAGCACCCCACCCACAAGGAGGGTTGTACCACCCGAAACATGGGCCTGGGTTAGTTTAATGGCGCTATTAGCAGCAGCAGCATTTTGGAATGGTAACCTAATTAATGAATCGAGACCACTACCAACTATATTTACGATATCTTCCAGGGCCGCCACGATGTAGATTGATAAGTTAATTAAAATAGCAGCGATTAATATCCTTGGTAGTACTTTTTTGGCAGTATAGGCTTCAATTACCCCCCCGCCGATGGCCTCCCCGAATACTATTACCAACAAAGCGATGACCAGGACGATGTCGCCGTATAGCCTAAAACTTGACCACACGGAATATATAGTCGCGCCGAGCTGGTCGTTAGAATCACAAGTGGAACCGGCCTGGCCACAATTTGCGTTAAAGGCTAAGGGTTTTGTTTGCAGCAGTGGCTGAACGACCTTGGTCATGAGATCATTCTCGGCGCTGTTTATCGTTTCTATGACACCGCAAATAATCCACGATAAAGCCCCGGTGCTTTCGCATGTGCTCAGGCTACCACCGGAAGCTAAGCTTAAGTCATTTTTGTTCGTCAAGGTGCCAGCAAAAGTGAGCACGGGTGGTAGCGTTCCGCTTGCCAAAGTAACTGTCTGGCAAGTTGCGGTAGTGTCTGAAATGCACATACTATACTGTACGCCCGAAACAAGCGAAATAGTTCCTTCCAAATTCGTCGGCGCATTAGCATCAGTTGATTGAACAGCAGCTTCCGCCAGTTGCCCGGAAACAGTACCTGAACCAGAGCCAACGGGGACCGCCGTAAAGTCCACGGGTCCCAAATCGACACCCGAAACCAGCCCATTACTGTCAACATTACTAGAAGATATCCAGGTCGGAGGGATGACAAAAGTTGCCTCAACCGTGACGACTTCATTTGTGGAGGTAGCGTCACAGGTAATTCCTGACTGAGGACCTGGGGTTGTTATACTTCCCATACCTCCCGGCCCATTAGTCCCTGTGTTTTCTTCTTGTTGAATTTGGGCGACTGCCGGACCGTAGTTTGAAATATAAATATTTTGTTCTTGCATATTTTGACCGGAAACCGTTCCTTGGCTACAAACAGAGGAAATCGTAACCTGGCTGCCGCTCCAACCCGCATCACCCGGAAATACCGTTGTCAAATTATTGCTATCACCGCGCCAGCATTCTTTCGGGTTTGCGCTAGTATTACAAACCACAAGTTGCCAGTTACCCCCGTTGTCAGATGCTTCATAATCGTATGAGGCTGTAGAATTTGCGCTTGCTGCTTCCGCTCTACTAATAAATATCGTAGAAACTCCAAAATACGACAGGATAAACACCAGGAAAATAAGAAGGCTTTTTGATAATCTTTTTTGGCCAGTCACTTTTATAAGTCTATACCAACATCCACGAAGGCGCTATATCGATTAACCCGAATCACGCATTAGCTAACTGGTAGCCGAGTAGCGTTCGCACATAATGCACGAAGTACCCCTGCACACTTCTGGGGAACGAAGTGACCAAGAAGCGTTGGCCCTTCAGTTTCCCAAACGTAGCTTCTACCTTTTGACGCATATGCATGAGGAACTCCTGCCATTTGGTCATCAGAGCTCGCTTTCGGTTGTTGGCTACGGCCACAATGCCGTAGCGTTTCCAGAGTCGTTTGACCATCGGACTGGCAGCGTAGTGGCTGTCACCAACCACCACCTTAGTGGCTTGGTTCACTAACTTCTCTATATGCTGGGCATCGTACTCATTAGCTGGAGTAAAGCACAGGGCAGCAAAGCTGCCCTTCTGGTTCACGGCGGCATGGAGCTTAAAGCCATACCACCAGCCTTGGTGGTTCTTGCCCCACTTGGCAATGCCTTTGGCTACCTTATGCCGGTCAGCTCGGACATTCCGACAGACTGGTAACATAGTACTGTCACAGAAGCGCAGTGGTGCATCACTGACAAGCAGCGCTTGTAGTACCCACACAAGGGTTGGGAGAAGCCGATGGCAGTGAGCTACAAAGTTCTGGTATTTGGGTAGTTTCGGGAAGCAGTCGGCATACTCTCGGGCTATCCAGGAGTACACACTCGACAGGTTCTTGTGTGGCTCAGTCAGGCCATCCCAGATGAGGATAGTGAGCAGCTCACTGTCCTTGAGCACTGGTTTCTGGCCTGGTTTTACTGGTTGAGATACCAGGTCGTCTATCCAGACGAAGACATCTACGATATATTGTTTCTGTAAAGCACGCATATTTTTCTCCTTGTTTGTTTGAAAGTGAACAGAAGAAATTGTAGCGTGCTTTATCTATTGAGGGCTAATGCGTGATTCGGGTCGATTATGCTTGCTCGTGAGCTTTGAATTATCGAGATTGGGGCAGAAAAAGAAGTTAATGCTAAAGCATAAACCCCACTAAATTAAAATTCATTGTCTCGAGCTCCGGTAGTATTCTTATTTTTTCTGACGTTTTAGCACCAGCCAAACAAGCTGCAGCCGCAGATTCTTATTTCTTATGTACCAACACTAATTTATCGTCTTACACTAGTGGTAGCTCTCAAGGCTGCGTCTTAAACCCGGTGCTGGTTATGATGCTTGTTTTTTACGTGTTTTCACAAACCGCAAATATAAGTAATATCAATAAGAGTCCTTAAGAAAGCCGTAAAACAGTAAGTATTTAGTAAATGATTTTACTGGCTTAAAATCGTTAGGTCCGGAAAAATTGACGGAAATTCGTAAACAGTAGACAATGTTAGGAGTAGATAAACATAATCGATGATAAAAACTTCTATCACTAAGTTATTTGTCGGACTATTCATTGCGTTACTTATGGGTAGCGCTTTATCCGGTGTCGCTTCCGCGGCTGCTCCCCCCAAGAACGGTTGCTTTAATAACGGCCTGGCTACGGCTTGCCCACCCGAGGGAACTGTCGACACCAATAACAATACAATCGAAGGGAACAGCAACTGTTACTCCTATAATGGGTCGACCGGACTTGTTGGGGCATCAGGTACCTGGACAGAGGTTTTATGCTCGAATCTAACTACCCCGATAACCTCATCTACGACCCAGTATTATTGTGGTGGCCCGAGTGACGAGATTGACACCAGTATCGACTTCGGTTGCCAGCATAAAGGCAATCCGATCCTCGATATGTTATTTGCAATTATCCGTTTACTGTCTGACGGCGTCGGAGTCGTGGTGATTGCATCTGTGGTGGTGGGTGGTATTCAGTACACCACTTCCGCTGGCGATCCTAACGCTGTGGCTAAAGCAGTGGGCCGTATCCGGGCCTCCTTATTGGCATTAGTAATATTCATTTTTGCCTATGCTATAGTGAACTACGTACTACCAGGAGCATTTTTGAAATGATTATAAACTTCATGATATTTGCCGGTAGCATTTTCGGCTTTCCTACCTGGTACGAGTATTTACCCCTAAATCCAACCGACAATACACCAGAAATAAGAGGTTTAGGTGATATCTGGCTGATCGTAGCAGCTATTATAGATATACTACTGAGAGTTGCGGCCCTGGCCGCTATCGCCCTAGTCGTTGTTGGCTCCGTGCAATACATTACCAGCCAGGGCGAGCCGGCCAAGACTACCAAGGCACGAACTACAATAATCAGTGCTTTAGCCGGATTAGTCATAGCCGTACTGGCGGTCACTTTAATAACATTTCTGGCAGGACAGTTTAAATCATCATGAACAGTTTAATTCTAAATATGTTTCATCTTAAATATTTAGCCCAGAGTTCGGTCACTATAAATGGCAATACTTACAATACACACCTACCGGCCGTCAATGCCAGCGGCACTAACGGTAGTAATGACGTACAAATAATTCTGCAGATAGTATTTGCTGCCATTGGTGCCATAGCACTTATTATTATCCTAATTGCGGCTATGCAATTCATAACCTCAAGTGGTAATCCTCAAGAGGCGGCCAGAGCCAGGAGCACCTTAATTTACGCGGCGGTCGGTTTGATTTTAGCCTTAAGTGCGGAAGTGATAGTTACTTTCGTATTAAACAGGGTATAAATGAGTATTATGAAAAGACTACTATTTGGCGCCCTTTTTCTAACCATGCTCTTGCCCTCTTTATTGTTGGTGCAACCGGCTGGCGCCGCTGGTTCAGTGGACGTTCTTAACAATACCAATAGCACCGGACCCTGCAATAATCCAGATGCTACCAGTAAACCGTCCATTTGCGGGGATGACTCTACGACCGGCGCTAACCCGATATTTGGTTCAAGCGGCATTGTAACGGTTATAGTGAGGATCATATCGCTCATCATCGGTTTTTTGGCCGTACTCTTTCTTATCATTCAGGCCATCAAAATGTCTGCCAGTGGTGGCGATCCGCAAGCCGTTGCTAGCGCGCGCAGCGGGATTATATATGCCTTAATCGGCTTAGTTGTAGCGGCCCTAGCCCAGGTACTTGTAGATTTTGTGCTCACTAAGTTAAAATAAGGATAAAGATGAATCGATTATTTCAGCTAAGCCTCAAGACAGCCTCACTGGTACTGATTTGCAGCATATCTGTATTCGGCACGAAAGCGGCTGCCGTGCCGGTATCTATCATGACCGGAAAATATAATCCGACAGGCCAATACGCTACCCTGATAGGTTCAAATTCGGTGAATGCTGCTTGTCAGGGTGCCGGCCTGGGTCAAGGCTCGGGTTGCCCGAAGAATTCGGCCGATTCTATTAATAAGCTACTGAGTGAAATTATTAATATTTTAAGCATAGTTGTTGGCATAATTTCGGTTATCATGGTCATTGTCGGCGGCTTTAAATACATCACCTCAGGAGGGGAAGCTAATAAGTCTGCTGCGGCTAGTAAGACAATCTTATACGCTCTTATTGGCCTAGTGGTAGCTGTCTTAGCTCAAGTTTTAGTCCACTTCGTTCTGAACCGGACAAACAATGCAATCGGCATCGAATATCCGACTATTACTTCGGTCCAGACACGTTTTTCATAAAAATTCAATGATAACAGACGGTATTTACCGGTTTATATTGAACCGCTAAATTGATTGTGCTATAAATAAAGTGAAGTAATACTTTAATGAAGGAATATCTATAATGACAATAAAAATTCGTAAAACTATGTTCAGAATCATAGCTGGCCTGACACTGCTAATGGTTCCCCTGGCGGTGTCATCGACAACTTACGCTGCTGGTATCACTAACATAACGAACTATGTAACCTGTGGTACAAACTTTGAGTTTAACGCCACCTCGGGTTGTGCTGCCCCCAGTGGCAGTACCGATAAAGTTCAAGGTATTTTGAAAGACGTCATCAACATATTCTCAATAGTGGTTGGCATTGTGGCGGTTATCATGATCATCGTCGGTGGCTTCAAGTACATCACTTCGGGCGGTGAATCCAGCAAGGTCAGCGGTG
>Ga0182030_10018718_pt1 | contig 13256 bp, 13 predicted proteins | sample 812S3MmetaG_FD_121299 | JGI IMG/M metagenome (GOLD analysis project Ga0182030, IMG submission 121299) | Permafrost microbial communities from Stordalen Mire, Sweden - 812S3M metaG (Illumina Assembly) | ecosystem: Environmental > Terrestrial > Soil > Wetlands > Permafrost | place: Sweden... | reverse complement strand
GCCGGCGCCGGCGGTCCGGCCATCCGGCGGGAGGTCGAGTCGTCCATGCGCCAGGCCGGGGCGTGGCTGGACGGGTTGACGGCGGAGATCGGGCCGGGCGGGATCCGCTGACGCCACTCGGCCACCGGCCCGGCGAGTACCCTGGCTGTCGCTCGGAGGGATGGCAGAGCGGACAAATGCGCGGCTCTTGAAAAGCCGTGAGGTGCAAGCCTCCGTGGGTTCGAATCCCACTCCCTCCGCTGGTCAGAGGGCATTTCCTGACCAAATGATTGGAGCAGAGGTTCTGCATCAGCAAGGGGACCATCGGATTTCGCGCTGTTTCGCAGCTGTTCCCAGGACGTCCGAGGCAGTCTCGCTTCCCTGTCTGGAGGGGGGACATCGAACGGCGGCCAGAATCCGGTGACCCGGCGGGCGACACGTCGGAACGCCATCGTTGGGCGGCAGTTTCAATGACAGACACTGACGACCGAGATTTGTCAGTACGTGCGGCGGATGTGTTGGGTCGAAGTCGACCCGTTGATCAGCAGCTGGCGGTGAGTCCCGCGCTTGCTTTGTCACATCGGTGGTCCCGATGGGGTCATTGTGTTGACCCTTACAACGAGGATGGCTGGAATGGACGACCGGGACTGGTTGGCGAAGCGCTTCGAGGAGCAGAGGGGCCATCTGCGGGCAGTCGCCTATCGGATGCTGGGCTCGCTCACCGAAGCCGACGATGCAGTCCAGGACGCCTGGCTGCGGGTGAGCCGGGCCGAGGTGAACGAGGTTGAGAATCTTGGCGGATGGTTGACCACGATCGTCGCCCGCGTTTGCCTCAACATGCTCCGCTCGCGAAATGTCCGGCGGGAGGAATCCCTCGAGGTGCATCTCCCCGATCCCGTCATCAGCTCGGAGGGGGAACTTGGACCAGAGGAAGAGGCGCTGCTCGCCGACTCGGTCGGCCTGGCCCTCCTGGTCGTACTCGATGCCCTGGCTCCGGCTGAGCGCCTGGCCTTCGTACTCCATGACATGTTCGAGCTGCCATTCGAGGAGATTGCCCCCATGGTGGGGCGATCCCCGACCGCCGCTCGGCAGCTGGCGAGCAGGGCACGGCGCCGGGTCAAAGGCGCTGAAATTCCGGACCCCGACCTCACTCGTCAACGGGCGGTAGTCGACGCCTTCTTTTTGGCAGCCCGCGGTGGCGACTTCGACGAACTTGTCGCGGTACTCCATCCTGACGTCATCTTGCGAGTCGACTTCGGCCCGGGCCGTCCGCGTGCGTCCCGGGTCGTGCGCGGTGCAGCCGCTGTCGCGAGACAAGCGCGCCTCGGTGCAAATCCGGCGGCAGTGCTCCACCCCGCGTTGATAAACGGGACCGCTGGCGTCGTAATCACCCTGGATGGGCAGCCCCACCTCGTCATGGCCTTCACCGTCGTCAACGATCAGGTCGGAGAGCTCGACTTGATCGCCGACCCTGAACGCGTCCGCAGAGTCGCATCAGCGGTCCTCGGTGGCGAGTAACGACACGGGGACCCGGGCACTGTGGCTGCCGAGGCGAACGGCCCCTTCCGACGGGCACGGATCTCGTCGTCCTGACCGAGCGGGACGTGGCTGTCACCGAAAGGCGAGCCGGGCCGGCGACTGGGGCTGTCCCAGGTGCTCGGGCGGGTCGACTGAGCCGCCGGGGCCGAACGGAACGATCCGTCACATGTTGGCATCCCACGGGGTCATAGAGGTAGGAAGCCCGAACCTCAAAGGAGATCACGATGGACGCTCGACTCGACTTCTACAGCAATGCGGTTGCCGGACAGTTCACCAAGCACATCAACGCAGCAGGCGCGGTCATAACCGGCTCGACCCTGCCGGACGCGACCCAAGAGCTGGTCAAGATCAGAGCCAGCCAGATCAACGGCTGCGCCGGCTGCCTGGACATGCACACCAAGGATGCCGAGCACCGCGGGGAAACGTCGGTGCGAATCAACCTGGTTGCCGCATGGCAAGAGGCGACTGTCTTCACCGAAGCCGAGAGGGCTGCCCTCGAACTCACCGAGCAGGGAACCCGCGTCGCCGACGGCGGTGGTGTCCATGACGAAGCCTGGGCCAACGCGGCCAAGCACTATGACGACGACCAGCTCGGTGCGCTGGTGTGCCTCATCGGCCTCATCAACCTCTACAACCGCCTCAACATCATCACCCGTCAGCCCGCCGGCGACTACACGCCCGGCCAGTGGGGATGAGGGCGTAACGCCGCCACGGCCGAGCGACTGCCCCCGGACAGCGCCTCGATCCGGTCCGGGATGAGATTGGTCGTCTCCTCGCCGCGGTCGGTGCGAGCCCTCCATGGACCCAGGAAGAGATGGCCGACCTCCGCTGGTCAGCGGCGGTTTGTGCCTCTACCCATCTGCGCCGGGGTGCCCGTGGCCATCGTGTCCGTGGCCTCGGGCTTGCCCTCTCTCCTCCCCGGGGTTCGCCTGTCCGCTCAGAGCAGTCCCTGGGACTTGAGCCAGGACTGCGCCACCGCTGCCGGCTGCTTCTTGTCCGCGGTCACCTCGACGTTGAGCTTTGAGATGGCGTTGGTCGTCAGCTTGGCGTCCAACTTGGCCAGCGCATCCTTCACCGCCGACGTCGCCACCGAGGTGCGCACCACCGGCACGATGTAGTCGGCCCCTTCGAGGTGCTTGTTGTCGGTCAGGGCCACGAAGTTGTTGTTCACCACGTTGCCGTCACTCGAGAACAGTTCGACCACCTGCACCTCGTTGTTCTTCAGGGCGGCGACGCTGAGCGGCCCGGCCTCGTCAGTCGACTTGAATCCGGCGAACTTCAGGCCGTAGACCGACTTGAGCCCGGGCTCACAGCCGGCGAACGTCGGGCACTCCGCTGGTCCGCCCAGCGTCAGCTTCGAGGCATACGGCTTCAGACTGGACAACGTGGTCAGATGATCCTTCTTCGCCGTGGCCTTGGTGACGGCGAAGACGTTCGTGTCGAGGGCTTTCGACGCCGGCAGGACCGTGACGTGCGAAGCGGCGAGCTTCTTGTCGTCGGCGGCGATGGCCGTGGTGATCTGGTCACCGGCCGGCTGCGGGTTGCCACCGTGGAGGTAGCCGAGCAACGATGCCGCATAATCGGGTTCGAGGTCGATCTGGCCGTGCTCGATCGCCGGCACCACGATGGCCCGAGTGCCCAGAGCCGGTTCGACCTTCACCGGGTAACCGGCGTGGGACAGGACGTCCCCGTACATGTTGGCGACGATCTCCTGCTCCTCGAAGTTCGTCGACCCGATGGTGATGGTCGGCTTCGAACTGGCCCCGGCCACGCCCCCGAGCGCGACGATCCCCATCGTCGAGGAGATCAGGGCGGCGGTGATCAGGATCGGACGGCGGAGTGACATCAGGGCCCTTTCGTAGGATGGGTTTTCGTAGGAAAGTTTGCATTGTCGACCAATACGGTCGGTTTACAATAGTAACACAATCGCAACGTAACGCAATCGCCAGGAGGCGGTCAGGTCGCGGCGCTCCCCGCAACCTGGGGGACGCTACCCCGCGGCGACCGGTTCAACCCCGAAAGCTGGTGTCGGAGCGGCGCCGGGGTCAGGGCCTTCTGTACGACACCCAGGCCGAATGCCACGAGGCCGGCGAGGGCGGCCACGAGGAGCGCACCGGCGAAGGCTTCGACCGTGTTGTTCGTGTTGAGCCCGGCGATGATCGGGGTGCCGAGGTCGCTGAAGCTCACATAGGCGGCCAAGGTAGAGGTGGCCACCACCTCGATCGACGCGGTCCGGATACCGGCCATCAGGACCGGGATGGAAAGGGGTAGTTCGACCCGGCGCAGGACCTGGCCGGCGGTCAGGCCCATGGCGGAGGCGGCTTCCCGGACATCCGTGTCCACTTCACGAATCCCGACGTAGGTATTGGTGAGGATGGGCGGGATGGCCAGGATGACCAACGCCAGGAAGGCGGCCAGGAAGCCGCCCCATTTGAGGGAGATCGCCGGAATGATGGCAAAGAGGGTCAAGAGGGCGAGGCTGGGCACGGCCCGGGCCGCGTTTGCTGCGTTGATGGCCACCAGGCCACCCCGCCCGGTGTGGCCCAACACCAGACCGACGCCCCCGCCGATGACGACGGCGCCGAGCACGACGGCGAAGGACAGTTCCAGCTGGTGCCAGACCAACTCCGGGATCCCGCTCGATCCCTTCCAGTTCGCCGACGTGGCGAACCAGTCCCAGACGCTGGCCATGAAGTGGCGGAAGTGGTCCCAGACCTGCACGTCAGTTCGCCCGCGCCCGCCGGGACGTCCTGGTCCACGGGATGGCCAGGCGTTGCACACCGACCACGAAGAGGTCGAAGAGGGCGGCGAGGGCCACCGACAGCACGAGCCCGACGATGATGGGGGTGTAGTAGCCGATGTTGAAGCCGTAGGTGATCTGCTGTCCCAGGCCACCCAACCCGATCAGGGCGGTCACCGTCACCAGACCGATCACCGTGGCCCCCGCGATGCGCAGGCCGGCGAAGATGTAGGGAAGGGCCAGGGGGAGATCCACACGCAGCAACGCCGACGTCGGGGTGTACCCCATGGCGACGGCGGCTTCACGGGCTTCGGCGGGAACGGCGTCGAGGCCGGCCACGGTGTTCCAGATGAGGATGAGCAAGGTGTAGCCCACCAGCGCGAACTCGGCCGTCGGATAGGAAGCCACATAGCCGGTGATCGGTCCGAGGATGGCGAAGAGGGCCAGGGAGGGGATGATGTACAGCGCGCTGGCCACGCCGAACACCGGCACCCTGACGATCCGGTAGCGCCATGCCAACAACGCCAGGGGGATGGAGATGGCCGTCCCGATGGCCAGAGCCAACAGGCTGAGCGACACGTGTTGGACCACGTCGGCCCAGATCTGACTCCACTGGCCCGTGACATAGCTCCACTGGAAGAAGGGCTGGGCCGCGACCATGCCGACGAGAGTACTGCGGAGGAGATCGACCCCGACCATTCCGACATGACCGAGCACTAGCGTATGGAATCATGATCACGCTGGAGGCGGTCTCCAAGTCCTACGGCTCCGGCAACGTGGCGGTGGCCGACCTGAGCCTGGAGATCGGGGACGGTGAACTCACCGCCCTCGTGGGCCCCTCTGGGTGCGGGAAGACCACCACGCTGCGGATGATCAACCGACTCATCGAGCCGACATCGGGGCGAATACTCATCGACGGTGAGAACGTGCTGACCAAAAACCCTGTGACCATGCGCCGGGGCATCGGGTACGTCATCCAGCAGGGAGGGCTGTTCCCCCACCGCCGCGTGTTCGACAACGTCGCGGTGGTGCCGCGCCTGCTCGGCTGGGACAGCGCCCGGGTCGACCGCCGCGTCAACGAACTGCTCGAGCTGGTGGGTCTCGAGCCCGCTGACTACGGACGGCGATTCCCTCATGAATTGTCCGGTGGGGAACGCCAACGGGTCGGGGTGGCCCGCGCTCTCGGGGCCGACCCACCGGTCCTACTCATGGACGAGCCGTTCGGCGCCGTGGATCCGGTCACGCGCCAGCGCCTGCAGAACCAATTTCTCGATCTGCAGAAGGAACTGAAGAAGTCCATCGTCTTCGTGACGCACGACATCGAGGAGGCTGCGAAGCTCGGCGATCGCATTGCCATCCTCTCCAAGGGTGGGGTCCTCGAGCAGTACGACACCCCGGCCGAGATCCTCGGACGGCCGGGCACCCCGTTCGTGGCCGACTTCGTCGGCACCGATCGTGGCGTCCGACGGCTGGCGGTGGTGGGCGTCGACATCGCTGACCTCGCTCAGCCCCCGACCGCCTCCCCGTCGTCCACCATGGACGTGGCCCGCAAATCGGGGGGCGACGACCGTGCAAAAACGGCGATCGTCGTCGGGGAGGACGGAGTTCTGGCCGGGTGGATCCCTCTGGCCGGGACCGAGACCGGCCTGGTGCGCGACCACGTCGAGTCGTTCGCGGCGCAGGTGCCCCTCGGCACGACGCTGCGAGCCGCCCTCGGAGAGATGCTCCTCCACGACATGCGCTGGTTGCCGGTGGTCGACCAGGACGACCGGTATCTCGGCGTCCTCACTCCCAACCGGCTCCACGCGGCCATGCGGCGCTCGGTGGGAGGTACGGCCGTCGAGTCGTAGACGCTCCCACAACACTGCCTCCAGGTCGGGAGGTCGACGCAGATGGAGCACGCAGATGGAGGGCTGTGCCCTCGGACCACGCCTCGAACCCGACGTCACCTTCGGCACGGAGGCGGCCAACGCCGTCACCCGGGAGCCATGCGAGACTCGTCGCATGCAATGGCCCGAAGGCTTCCTGTGGGGCACCGGCGCGTCGTCGACACAGTGCGAGGGCGCCGCACCGGCGTCGGACTGGTGGGACTGGGAGCGATCGGGCCACGCTCCACTGTCGGGCAACGGCAACGGCTTCGCCAGCCGTTACGCCGAGGACTTCGCCCTGCTCGCCGGTCAGGGGCTGACCCACCACCGCCTGTCGGTGGAGTGGGCGCGCCTCGAACCCGAGCCGGGCGTCCATGACGCAGCAGCCGTCCGTCACTACCGCGACGTCCTGGTCGCCGCCCACCACGCCGGAGTATCGCCGTGGGTGAGCCTCCACCACTTCACCTTGCCGAGGTGGTTCCTGGCGACCGGTGGATTCCTCGTCGAGTCCAACCGGACCGAAGTCTGGCGCCGCCACGTCGACTTCGTGGCCGAGACCTTCGGCGACCTGGTGGCCGGATGGAAGCCGGTCAACGAGACGAACTACTACGCCCGGGCCGCCTACGGCGGCCGCGGGTGGCCCCCCGGCCACGACGATCCCGCCGAGGTGGCGATGGTCAACGAGGCGATGCATCTGGCCAACGCCGAAGCCGCCCTGCAGCTGGCGCAGACGGGGGCGCCGGTGTCCTCGATCTTCGGGCTGTCACCGATCGTGCCCCAGGACGACGATCCGGCCACGGCGTCGATGTCCCAGGCCCTGTTCGACTACCACTGGGCCCCCTGGGTCGGGCTCTTCCGGGACGGCGTCTTGCAGGTCCCCGGCCGCAACCCGGTCGAGCGACCGGACCTCGTCGGCTTCGTCGACATGATCGGGTTCTCCTACTACGGAACCATGGGCGTCCGCGAGGGTCGGCTGAACATCCACCCGCCGGATGCGCCGCTCTCGCCCCTCGGCTACGGGATCTGGGCCGATGGCCTCGGGCTCGTGCTCGACCGGATCCACGAGGAGCTGCCCGGCACCCCGGTCCTCGTGGCCGAGTACGGCATCGGCACCGACGACGATGCCTCCCGGGCGGACTATCTCACTCGGGGCCTCGTCGTACTGCACGACGCCATCCGCCGCGGCATCGATGTGCGCGGGCTGTTCCACTGGACGGCGGTGGACAATTACGAGTGGCTCCACGGCTACGACGTCTCCTTCGGGATCATCGACTGCGACCGGAGGTTGCGCGCCAGCGCCCAGGTGCTCGCCCGGGAGGCGACGCCGTGAGCACAGTGATCCTGACCGGTCGATGACCAGTTCCGACCGGTCAGGCGGGATCCATGCCGAACCGGGCCATGAGGGCACGCTCCTCGTCAGGTGTGGGTGGCTCGTCACCGGACCACAGCTCGTGCAGGCCGGCAAAGTACGCGTCCATGGCAGGAGCATGGATGACCAGGAGCCGTGCCGGGACGTCACCGGCATTGCCGAACGTGTGCGCCGTGCCCCGGGGGATCAGGACGAACCCCTCAGGGCCGAGGGTGACCTCTTCGTCCTCGACGATGACCGACACGAGACCGTCCAGCACGAAGTAGGCCTCCGAGCAGTTGGTGTGACGATGCGGCAGAGGACGGCGGCCGGCGGGCGGCAGCGTGCGTTCCATCAACGAGAAGTCCCCACCGTCCTGCTCGGCCAGTGCCTTGAAGAACATGACGCTGCCGCGGGCGGAATACCGCCTGACCCCCTCACCCCGGCCGACGACTCGAGACATCACCACACCTCCGCTATCGGATGTTAGGGCCGCAGTCGTGACCGTGGGTGTCCCACCCGACCCGGCCGCCCGGCGGCCCGACCCGGGCGCCCGGCCACGCGACTCGACCGGGCACGCCTGATCGCAACCTCGTAGAGTGCGACCGTGAGCGCGACTGAGCTGTGGGTCGAGTCCTACCAGGGCGAAGTCCTGGGCGAGGCGGTGTTCGGTGCGCTGGCCGAGCACGAGGTGGATGCCGATCGCCGGCGCCAGCTCGACGTGCTGACGCTGCTCGAACGGACCACGAAGGAGCTGGCCGAACCGGTGTTCGACCGGCGGGGGCTCGACCGTGGCGACACCCCGGCGACCTTGGCCACCGCCCGGGAATTGGCGAAGGCGGTGGCCGGCATCACCTGGGAGGAGTTCGTCGCCTCCATATTGCCGTTGACCGAGCAATTCCTCGTCAAGTACCGCCGGTTGGTCGAGCTCGCCCCCGACGAAGCCGAGCGTGAGGTCGCCGAGGCGTACGTCGCCCACGAGGAGGCACTGGCCGCCTTCGCCCGACGCTCGCTCGGCGAGGAGGTCGGGGAGCCGCTCGAACCGGTCCTGGCGCTCCCGCACGTCGCGGCCGGCCTCGCCTAGCGGCGATGCGGACGTACCCGCGGTTGTTCGTCGGCGGGGAGTGGTGCGAGCCTTCGACTGCGGAGACCATCGAGGTGGTCGAGGCCCACTCCGAGGAGGTCATCGCCCGGGTGCCCAGCGCCGGACCCGCCGACGTCGATCGTGCCGTCGCCGCCGGCCGTCGTGCCTTCGACGAAACGGATTGGCCACGGTTGCCGATCGGTGACCGCATCGACGCGGTTCGCCGAATCGTCGATGGCTTCGCCGAGCGTGCCGAGGAGCTGGCCCGGACCATCAGCTCGGAGAACGGGGCTCCGATCGGCTTCTCCCGCCTCGGCCAGGTGGCCGCCCCGATCGACATCATGAACTCGATGATCGACGTCGCCGCCGGCACCGCCTGGGAGGAGCGCAGGACCGGACGTTACGTCGACTACCTGGTCCGGCGAGAGCCGGTCGGGGTGGTCGGCGCCATCGTGGCGTGGAACGTGCCCCAGGTGCTGATCGCCACCAAACTCGCTCCGGCGCTGCTGTCCGGCTGCACGGCCATCGTCAAGGCTGCGCCCGAGGCCTCGGTCGACGCCATGATGCTTGCCGAGATCATCGAGGCGGCCGACCTCCCGAGAGGCGCGGTGTCCGTCCTCACCGGCGGAGCGGAGGCCGGCCGGGCGATGGTGGAGCATCCGGGCATCGACAAGATCTCCTTCACCGGATCGTCGGCCGCCGGGCGCGAGATCGGAGCGCGGTGCGGCAGCAGTCTGAAGCGGGTGAGCTTGGAGCTGGGCGGGAAGTCTGCCGCCGTCGTGCTCGACGACGCCGATCTGGAGACGCTGGCCAAGGGCCTGCGCTTCGCCTCGTTCGTCAACAACGGCCAGGCATGCGCGGCCCAGACCCGGATACTCGCACCCCGGTCGACCTACGACGAGGTCGTCGACGCCGTGGCCGGGTCGGCCGACTCCCTGCGCGTCGGGAACCCACTGGACCCCAGCACGAAGATGGGCCCGCTGGTGAGCAGGAGGCAGCGTGATCGGGTCCGCGACTACATAGCCGGTGGCCGTCGCGACGGTGCCCGACTGGTGACCGGCGGTGTCGATGCCCCGCCGGGACAGACCACCGGCTGGTTCGTGCAGCCCACGGTGTTCGCGGACGTTGTCAACACGATGGAGATCGCCCAGGAGGAGATCTTCGGTCCGGTGGTCTGCGTGATCCCCTACGACGACGAGCCCGATGCGGTCCGGCTGGCCAATGCATCACGCTACGGATTGGCCGGCTCCGTGTGGACCTCGGACGCCGATCGGGGTCTGCGGGTCGCCCGGTCGGTTCGGACCGGCACCTTCGGCATCAACGGCTATGCGCCCGATCCCCTGGCACCGTTCGGCGGCTACAAGGAGTCCGGCATCGGACGCGAGTGGGGGAGCTTCGGACTGGAGGAGTACATCGAGCTGAAGGCGATCAACGGGATACCGACGTGACCGGCTGGCCACCGACCGGTGCGGGAGCAGACCTCCGGGGTTCCACGGACGTGGCCAGCATCGGGTCGACACCGGCCACCAACCCGACACGACTGTCCCCTCCCACCGGTGCGGGCCCGGGACGTCGACCGGCATGACCGATCGTTTCGACGCCGGCATCGAGCACTATCCCATGTCAGGTCTCGACGAGATGCTCATCCACAACCACCCGAACCCGGTCAGGGTGATGTGGACGTCCGACATCCAGGCCTACGAGCGCATGTGGTTCACCTGCCAGGACAGGACCGGCGACCTGCTCGTCGTCACCGGTATGGGCATCTACCCCAACCTGGGCACCGCCGAGGCGTTCGCCATCGTCAACCTCCGGGGCCGCCACACCACGGTCCGGGCCCACCGCAAGCTCGGCCTCAACCGCATGGACATGGCCGTCGGGCCGCTCCGATTCGAGCTGGTCGAAGCCTTCCGGCAGTGGCGGCTGCGCCTCGACGAGAACCAGCACGGCATCAGCTTCGACATCAGCTGGTTCGACACGAAGCGGCCCGTGTACCGCAACATCGGTGCGGGGATGATCGCCGGGACACGGCCGTTCGGAGGGGTGGCGGGCTACGACGGGTTCGGTCGGCAGTCGGGCTGGGTGACCGTCGGCGACGAGCGATTCGAGCTGGACACCGCCGGCTACCTCGGGACGAGGGACCACCACTGGGGGACCCGTGACGGGGTCGGTGGCCCGGCCCTGTGGAGCGGGCACCAGCACCCGTACTCGGGGGAGTGGGTCGAGTTCTCGGACTACGGGATCTGGGGGGACCACATCCTCTACAACCTGGGTGACGAGCGGCGCGGGAGTGGCACCCTCCGTGACCGTCGACACCGGCTCCGGTTCGAGCCGGAGACCCACCTCCTCGTGTCCGGCGAGGTGGACTACGTGTTCGCCGACGGGACGGAGAGGACCGCCACGTTCGAGCGTCTGGGCAACCAGATCGCGTTCCTCCGGTGCGGGATGTACGGCGGCCCGAATGGCGGGACCCCCGACGGCAACGTCTGGCAGGGGATGAACATCGGAGACGGCGTCGTCACCGGCGAGACCTACGACGCCAACGACCCGGAGGTGAGGGCGAGGATCTGCGGTCTCGACCAGCACCATGCCCGGTTCGAGAGCGAGGGCGAGGTGACCTTCGGGATCGTCGAGCCCTACGACACCCTCTGCTACGAGATGGCGGCGGGAGGCGTCGGGGGTTTCTCCATCATCGACTGAGTGCCGGATCATCGACTGAGTGCCGGCCGGGACCCCACCGACTCGGGATCGACCGTGCCCCGCCGGGCACCCCCCCGGTTGACAGCGGCCGAGTTCAGGGGGGACCGAGCCGCTCCCGCACGAGATCGAGCACGGGGTTGTCGTCGATCGGCAGCATCGGCGGTTCGCCCGCATCCCTCCGCAGATAGCCGATGCGGGTCATGATCGCCGTGCTCTTGACCATGGCCAGGGTCTCGTACCACCCGAAGTCCCTCACCGGACGGCCGGCGAGTCCCTCGAACAGCCCGATCGTCTCCTCCCTGCCCGGGAAGCCGGGCACCCGGCTGCCGAAGAGCCGCTCCATCGTCGAGTCCAGACTCGTGAGCCAGGCCAGGTCGTGCTCGGCGGCGCCGATCGAGCACATGTCCCAGTCGAGCACGGCCCGCAAACCGAGATCGTCACCGAAGACGACGTTCTCGAACCTCACGTCCCCCCACAGGAGCACGGGTTCCGGATCGGTCACCGGCCGGTGCCGGCGGCACCACCCGAGGGCCTCCACGAGGATGCCGACCGGGCGGCCGTCGCTCGACCATTGGAGGTAGTCCTCCCAGAAGTCGAGCTCGGCGGCGTTGTCGCGTCGCGGCACGCTCGGGCAGGTGTCGGTGTCCGACCGGTGGATCCGGGTGACGGCATCCAGGAGGTTTTGGTAGAGCTCGTGGCGAGCCCCATCGGTCTGCTGGCGGAGCCAGCGGTCACCATGGGTGATGCCGTCGACGACGTGGCCCTCGATCCGCGGCATGACGATGAACGGGGTGCCTATCCACCGAGGGTCCGGCTCGAGGATCGGTTCGGCGACGGGCACCCCGCGGGACCGTGCGGCACCCTGCGCCTCGAACTGCGCGGCCAGGTCGTAGCGTCCGAAGGTCCCGGGCCCGGGGGGAGCGGTGCGAAGGACCAGCGGCTCCCGGCGGGGAGCACCGTCTGCCACCCATGTGCAGTCGAAGAAGACCGTCTCACTCGAGTAACCGCCCGACGGACGGTCGAACTCCCCGAGCGACACGTCGTCACGCCGGCGCCGGGCCCGGAACCACTCGGCCAGTCCCGAAGCGATGGCGGCGTCGTTCTCGTCCAGCTCCCCCACGGTGCCGCGTCCGCTCAGACCCGGACGGCCCGAGCCGGCGACCGCTGGACCACGACCCGTTCCATGGCGACGGACCGACGCTGCGCCCGGGCGGGCCCGCCTCTGGTGATCACTGGTCGGCGACCTCGCCCTTGTCCACGGAGTGCATCAGGTCGCTCAGCCGCTCGAGGACCGGGATGGCGTCGCGGACGGCCGCACGCTCCTCCTCGTTCAGCTCGTCCAGCGCCCCCCGGAGGACCTCTGTGTTGCGGGCCCGGATGTCCTGGAGCACCGCTCCCCCGTCGGGACTGAGCCGCACCAGGCTGGCCCGACCGTCGAGTGGATCGGGAACCCGCTCGATCAGCGAGCGCTCCTCCAGGCTGTCGACCACACGGCTGATCGTGGCCGCCGTCGTTCCCTCCAGCTCGGCCAGGGCCCCGAGCCTGATCGGGCCGGACTGCTCGATCCGGGCCAACGCCGAGGACTGCGAGGGGGTGATGCCGGACCCGGCCCGCACCCTCAGCTGCCGGTAGATCCTGACCAACGCCACCCGGAGCCCGGATGCCTCGTCCACCGTCGTCGTGCTGTCGAGCCTGGTCGAGCCGTTCATCGTTCTCCCTTGTACCACCACCGTCACGACCCATTATAGTTAGTTATAGGCAACCAAGTACTCCGGGTGGGGTCGTGGCCTGCCGAGCAAGTGACCAGCCACCGGGACACCGGACCCGGAACTCACAGGAGCTAGTGATGTCCCCGATCGCGGAGTCGAAGAACTACAAGTGGATCGCCCTCACCAACACCACCATCGGACTGTTGATGGTCACCATCAACTCGTCGATCCTGCTCATCGCCCTCCCGGACATCTTCCGCGGGATCGAGCTCAATCCCCTGTCGCCGGG
>Ga0182030_10018717_pt1 | contig 13256 bp, 14 predicted proteins | sample 812S3MmetaG_FD_121299 | JGI IMG/M metagenome (GOLD analysis project Ga0182030, IMG submission 121299) | Permafrost microbial communities from Stordalen Mire, Sweden - 812S3M metaG (Illumina Assembly) | ecosystem: Environmental > Terrestrial > Soil > Wetlands > Permafrost | place: Sweden... | reverse complement strand
TTGGTGCTGGAAACCCCGGACGCCAATCTGGTGGTGGGGATGAAATGGTTGCTTGGGGTTTACAACAAGCGTTTCAACATCCGGCACAAGGAGTGCGGACATCTTTTCGCTGGATGTTATAAGGCTGTGCACGTGGAAGGCAGCGGGCGTAAATGGATCGCCGAACATCTAGCCATGGGCAGTTGGACCCACGTTTCCAATCTGCTGGTTGCGGAGTGGAAACGCGCAAGTTTAAAAAGTGAGAACTGACACGTGTCTGGCTCATGGACATTAGACGATTTTTACGCATATGGACATTCTGCTAAAAGAATCGAAATCCCTCAGTTTGCCATGCTTCGACCTTGTGCCTGCCGAGCGCGGCGACACGGTTGTTGCGCATTGGGGCGGGCGCCGATCAGACCTTCCGGAGCAGTTTCCGAAGTTCGTCACGGCATTGAAGTCTCATGCGCATTTCTTTTCGATTGATCAGGCGCTGTTAGAGCAACTGGGTTTACGCGGCCGCGGGCCGCTTGCTTTGTCCATGGTCACGACGGCAGAGGATGATGAGCGACTCAATCACGTCCACGTTTCCACCGGGAAACTCAGCGAAGTAGTCTTTGAGCACTCTGTTCCACTGACCGGGAAGCCCACCATGTCGCTTCCTCCATTGGAGGCAGTTCTGTTGTATGGCGGCCCGGCAGTTCAGGAATGGCTTGCATCGCAGGGGTTGCAGCGTTGGGAATACGAAGCCGTTGCACAGGAAGTGCGCCAGCGGTATCAAGAGCACTTCAATTCTCAGTCACCACTCTGCAGGGAGCATCCGCCGTTTGCTCGCGTCGGCGGCTGGCATGTCTCGTGGCCCGATGATGACTTCTATATTCCACGGGAAATGCGCCTGGTGCTCTGGACCTTTCAAGACGCAGAGCCTTGGTATGAAGTTTTCCTTTCGCCACTCAAAAATTACGTCATCAAGCGTCGCATCACATGAAAGGGCCGCCCGATTATTCGCCGGAGCAGCCGGAACAGGACTCAACGGCGACGTGTGCGCGGTCGAAGGTCGCAAAGGTGTGGGTGGATAAATCCAAGTGATGCGTGTGCTTGGCGACCACGACCACGGTGCTGCCGGAAAAATCAATCTTCATCGGCACGGTGCGCATTTGGGCGATATCAATCAGGCTGGTCGTTTCGAGCGGTTCGATAATCGTTTCAACGTGATCAGCAGTAAAAACGCGGATGCCGGTGTGAACGGTTTTCACCGAAGTCAGACTGCCCGCCGGGCTGAAGCAGACGGAGTTCTGATCGGCATTCATACCCAGCATTTCGGCATCAAACGCCTTCACAGGGCCGATGGGGGTGGCCAAGACCACCGGCAAGACGGGCTCCACCGAACGAAGTGCACCGGTTTCATGGAGTGAAAATCCAGTCCGCAGGAGCATGGGCCCGAGCGGCGTCGCGATCGTGATCCGCTGACCCGGCCAAAGCGTCAACGACTTCAAGGCTCCGCTTGGGTAGAAATGCAGGTTGATGATTTTGGCCTTGAATTTCCCCACCGGCAGATCGAAGTCCAAGACCTCGGCCCGATCTCCTTCATTTTTTTCAGACCAGTAACCATCGACCAAGCCATTTAACGGAAACAACCGGTTCACTGCGCCATGGTCATAAAAGGTGACCAATTCGGCCTTGAATATCCCCAGCGGGGTTTGCATGGGCAGCTCCCGATCCAGAGCGGCACTTTTGATCTGGCCATTTTCAAAAAAATCCAGCGAGCTGCGGTGCTTCTTCTGGCGTTCGCCCAATTCGGCGGTCCGGTATTGCGGAATGATTTCACCCACCGAGGTTTGGATGCGGTTCTCGGCATCCAGCAGGCACGACTTCAGGGAGCCGTCCGGGTAGGTCATGGAATTGGCGATTCCCGAGATTGTTCCGTAGCGTGTTCCATTTAAATTCACAATGGAACATAGGCCAGTTATGATGCTCAGGACAGCTAATTTATTCCATTCTCAAGAGGCGATTGATGAACGTTACACGCAAACTTGCTCCCCGGCGCCGCCTGGGCCGGGGATTCACCTTGATCGAGCTGCTGGTGGTGATTGCCATTATCGCGGTGCTGGCGGCCCTGCTGCTGCCGGTGCTGGCGGCGGCCAAGCAGAAGGCGCAGGTGGCCCGCTGCACCAGCAATTTCCGCCAGATTGGCCTGGCCCTCATGGTTTATGTGGGGGATAACAGCGACTGCGTGCCCTCCGCGCTGGATTTTGGCGTGGCCCCGAACAACCTTGCCGCCGCGGCGGCGACGGTGTCGGACGACTACGTATATGGCGGGGTGGCCAAATCGCTCGCGCTGGCCAATCCGGGGGTGCTGTGGTGCCCGGCCGATTTGACGAATCCTCCGCCCGCGGGTTCGCCATCGGACACCAACATGACTTCGTCGAGCTTCCGCTATCTGGTCTGGCAACAGACCTGCCAGGTGGGCCAGCTCAAGACCACGCTTTTCAACCAGCCGTCCGCGCAGGTCATCTACCACGAATACAGCGACAACCATTACCACCATTTTGCGCCGCCCTTTGTTTCGCAGCCGTATCTTGTTGCCGTGGCGAGCGACGGCCACGCGCAGAAATGGAAGGTCATCTTCCGTCAGAGCATCGCGGGTCATTATTATGATCCCAACTGGTTTTCCTATGGCCCGGGCGGCCAGATCAATACGGACCAGCCCAATATCGGCGGCGATGTGCGGACGGGGTCCGATAATCTTTGAAGCCTGAAACCGAAATCCGCTCGTCCGGATTCCTGTAACAGAGCCGAAACGCAGACAAAAGCCAAAAAGTTCTCGGCCTTCGTGTTTTCAACTGTGCGCTACCGATTGATGGAAATGCTCTAATTGTACTTGGGCTGGACAGATCCGCGGCGGGTCCGCGTCATTTGCTTCCGGGCTTCACCACGGGGAGCTTGGCCAAATCGGCCGGCAGGTTGTTGGAATCAAACGCCTCAACGTGGAGCGCGATGAGGCTGAACTGCGGTACGCCGAGCCGCGTCTGGCCGTTGGAGCGGTCCACGACCATGGCCACGCCCAGCACTTCGCCGCCATGGGCGCGGACGATGTCCATGGTTTCCTGCACGCGCCCGCCCTTGGTCACGACGTCTTCGACGACGAGGATTTTTTCGCCGGGCGCAATTTTGAAACCGCGGCGCAGGACCAGCTTGCCGTCCTCTTTTTCCACGAAAATAAAGCGCACGCCGAGCTGCCGCGCCACTTCCTGGCCGATCACCAGGCCGCCCATGGCGGGGGAAACCACGGTGACGGCGCCGAGCGGACGGGCTTGGGCGGCGAGAGCCGCGCCGAGTTTTTCGACGACCGGCATTTGCTGGAGCGCCAGGGCGCATTGAAAATATTGCCGGCTATGCAGCCCGCTGCGGAGGACGAAATGGCCTTCGAGCAACGCGCCGGAATCGCGGAAAACCTGGAGAACTTCGTTTTGTGTCATGGGCGGTTAGTGTTGAGGGTCCGGCCGCCGGTTTCAAGATTCCTTTTCTGGCTGGCATCCGCGGCGCAAATTCTGAATGCTCTCGCGGTGCCGAAGTGGGTCAAGTTCATCATCGCCATCCTCCTCCTGCCGGTTTGCGCCGGCGCGGCGCGGGCCTTGGGGGCGGTCATCCAGCGCTGCGGTCCCGCGGACACCACCTGGGTGCCGCTCCTGGCGGGCGCGGCCTGCTGGATCGTGATTTTCCTGATGCTGCCCAAGCCAATGTGGCTGTATGTCTTTGGCCATGAGCTGACCCATGTCCTCTGGGTGTGGCTGTTTGGCGGGCAGGTGAAAAAAATGAAAGTCACGTCGGCCGGCGGCCAGGTGGTCATTTCCAAAACGAACTTTGTGATTGCCCTCGCGCCGTACTTCTTTCCCTTTTACGCGGTCATCGTCATTACGGTTTTTGCCCTCGGGCACCTCATCTGGAACTGGCACGGCTATCTGGTTTATTTTCACCTCGCCGTTGGCGCGGCTTATGCGTTTCACCTGACCCTGACTTTCCATGTGCTGCAAACTGCGCAATCCGATATCACGGGCCAGGGCTGGCTCTTTTCGGCAGTCGTCATCTTTCTTGGCAACGTCGGTGTGCTGCTGCTGGGGTTGCCGCTGTTGACGGCGCGGGTGGCCATTCTCGATGCCCTGGGCTGGTGGGCGGAAGACACCGGGCTGACACTGGAATGGCTGCACCGCCTGCTGTGAGGTTCGAAAAATTAATGGAATTCGATCTTGAAATAGCACCGCGTTTGGATTCATCCTCACTCAAGTTATGGATTTAGCCGATATCTTGGGACGTGACCAAATTGTCCCTGAACTCAAAGCGTCCAATCGCTGGGAGGCCATTGATGAACTCATTGGCAATCTAGTAGACACCGGGAAAATTCAGCCGGCTGACCGGGATGCCGTAACCGCCGCCGTGAAAAAGCGCGAGACCTCCATGTCCACCGGCATTGGTTTCGGCATCGGCATTCCACACGCCTCGACCGACTTGATCTACGAAGTGGTGGGCGCCCTCGGCCGCTCGAGCAAGGGAGTCAATTTCGATGCGCTGGACAATCAACCCGTCAAGCTCGTGATGCTCTTTCTCGTGCCGCAGGGTCAATTTCAGAAGCACCTCCACACGCTGGCCAACATCGCCAAGCTGCTCCACAAGGCGGATTTTCGCGAAGCGCTGGAAAAATCCGCCGACGCCGACGCCATGCTCGCCGTCATTCGCGAGCACGGGAAGAAGTAGCGCCCGGCCGCGGCGATGGCAGGCATAGTCAAACCTGCGCTACGCCGGCTTGGCTCCGCCCGTCAGAGCAGCTGTGAAATATCCGGGTTTGGGGGCTGACAAGCCGCCATTTTGCAGTGCTGCATTCCGTCCCCGGTTCAAAAATCGTGTTCATCCGCCTCCATCCGTGGTTTAATCTTCGCCGTGTTGCCTCATAAACAAATTGAATCCGCCTTGCAGTCCGCTGTCCGCGCCGTCCTGCCGGACGCCGATGTGTCGGCCGTCCTCGTTCGTCCGTGCCCGGATGCCAAATTCGGCGATTACCAGTCCAACGCCTTGATGGCGCTGGCCAAGGCCCGGAAGCTGAATCCCCGCCAGCTCGCCACCCAGGTCGTGGCCAAGCTGGACGTCTCGGCGCTTTGTGAGCCGGTGGAAATCGCCGGCGCTGGCTTCTTGAATTTTCGGCTGAAGACCCCGGTGCTGGTCGAGGCCCTGGCCGCCGCGGCCGGCGGCGAACACCTCTTCTTTGAGAAGGCCGCGCGGCCGCGGACCGTGGTCATAGATTTCAGCTCGCCGAACGTCGCCAAGCCCATGCACGTGGGCCACATCCGCTCCACCGGCATCGGCGACGCCCTCCAGCGCACGCTGCGGCTTTTGGGCCACGACGTGAAGAGCGACAACCACATTGGCGACTGGGGCACCCAATTCGGCAAATTGCTCCTCGGCTGGAAGGAGAGCCTGGACCGCGCCGCGCTCACCCGCGACGCCATCGCCGAACTGGAGCGCCTGTACAAGGTCGTCAACGCCGAATGCGACGCCGATCCCGTGCGCCTCGAAGCCGCGAAAGCCGAACTGGTGAAGCTCCAGGCGGGCGACGCGGAAAACACGGCCATCTGGAAGGAAATGATCGCGCTGTCCCAGAAGCAGTTCGACGCCATTTATGGGCGGCTGGGCGTGAAATTCGACTTCGCGTATGGCGAGAGTTTCTACAATCAGTGGCTGAGCCAGGTGGTGGATGATTTGCTCCGCCGCGGCATCGCCCGCGAGAGCGAGGGCGCCGTGGGGGTATTCAGCGACGGCTCGGTGCCGCCGAAGGAGGACGTGTTCCTCGTGAATCGGGACGGCGAGTGGGTGCCCGATCCGGCGCTGGTGCGCAAGAGCGACGGCGGCTTCAACTACACCACGACCGACCTGGCCACCATTGATTACCGGCTGCGAACCTGGGCGCCGGCCGAGATCGTTTACGTAGTGGACGACCGGCAGTCGGGGCATTTCAAAAAATTGTTCGCCACTTTCTCCCGCTGGCAGCCCGCTGCGGCCAAGCAGGTGAAGCTGGTGCACGTTGGTTTTGGCAAGATCCTGGGCGACGACGGCAAGCCGTTTAAAACGCGCAGCGGCGACACGGTAAAGCTCGGAGACCTGCTTGACGAGGCGGAGGAACGCGCGTTAAAAATCGTGTCGGAAAAAAGCAGCGATCTGCCCGAGGCGCAGCGGCGGGACATCGCACGCGTGGTGGGCATTGGCGCGGTGAAATACGCCGACCTGCTGCCGAACCGCCAGAGCGACTATATTTTTAGCTGGGACAAGATGCTGGCATTGCAGGGCAACACCGCGCCGTATTTGCAGTATGCCTACGCGCGCATCCGCAGCATTTTCCGGAAGGCCGGGGCGGACGATGGCCGCGCCGGGGGCACGCACTTCCAGCTGGAGGCGCCGGAGGAACTGGTGCTGGCCAAGCACCTGCTGAACTTCGGGCTCACTTTGGAGGCCGTCGCCGAGGAATTGCGGCCCAACTATCTCTGCAATTATCTCTACGAGCTGGCCGGCAAATTCACCGGCTTTTATGAAAACTGCCCGGTGCTCAAAGCCGACGACGCGGCTACGCGCAACTCGCGGCTGGCGCTGTGCGACCTGACCGCCCGGGTGTTGCAGCAAGGCCTGGCCACGCTCGGGATCGAGACCATCGAACAAATGTGAACGGATTAAATTAAAATCACATGTTGACTTCGCCGGTGATTTTGGTAATTTTCACATCCCTTTTGATTGGATTTTAAATGAAAACGCATTTGCCGAAAGTGAATCTGGACCAGCGCAAGTGGCATGTGATTGATGCCGACGGCGCGGTTCTCGGACGCCTGGCCGTCCAAGTAGCCGACATTCTGCGCGGCAAAGACAAGCCGATTTATACGCCCCATCTCGATGCCGGCGACTTTGTGATCGTGATCAATGCGGAGAAGGTCCGCCTGACCGGCAAAAAGGAAACCGACAAGGAATTCATGACGTATTCCGGTTGGAAAGGCGGCGAAAAGTACGCGACGGTCGCCCAGCGGCGCGAGCGCCATCCCGAGCTGCTCATCGAGCACGCTGTCAAGGGCATGATTCCCAAGAATCGCCTCGGGCGGGTGCTGCTCACCAAGCTCAAAGTTTTCAAGGGTCCGAAACACCCCCACGCCGCGCAAACGCCGGCCGTCCTCGCGCCCGCTAAATAATTTTTTATGGCTACCACGACCATCGAATTCCTCGGCACCGGCCGCCGCAAGACCGCGGTCGCCCGGGTCCGCCTCGCGGCGGGCACCGGCAAGATCACCGTCAATGGCCGCCCCGTTGAAGGCTATTTCCCGCTGGATACCCTGCGCGCCACCGTCACCCAGCCGCTCACTTTGACCAGCACCGCCGACAAGCTCGACGTGAGAGTCAACGTCACCGGCGGCGGTCCCAACGGCCAGGCCGGCGCCACGCGCCACGGCATCGCCCGCGCACTGCTGAAGTTCGACGCGACCCTGCGTCCGGCACTGAAGAAAGAGGGTTTTCTCACGCGCGACCCGCGCGAGCGCGAGCGCAAAAAGTACGGCCAGCCCGGCGCCCGCAAACGCTTCCAGTTCAGCAAGCGTTAAGCGCACCGGAAAGTTTTCAAACCCGCTGGCCGCGCGCTGGCGGGTTTTTTATTTTTGTGGACCGCGGCTGTGTCCCGCTCCGCGCGGGATCAGCCGAAGCGCGCCTGAATGCCAAGCCGTGATGAAAATTCTCATCGTGGTCAGTCGTGCGAAGCTGCTGTGGCCGGTCAGCGACCCGGCCGCGCACGCTGGAAAAAACTTTGTTACCGCGTCCCTTTGTTGTTCAATTCTGCGTTTTAAATGAAGACTAAAAAAGTTGCCATCGTAGGCGCCTCCGGATATTCCGGCGAGGAACTGGTGAAGCTGCTGCTCAGCCATCCCCACGCCGAGTTGGTCGCCGTGACCTCCCGCCAGAACGCGGGGCAGACGCTCGCGCAGGTGTTCCCCAAATTTGCCAGCCATCCGAAGTCGAAGTCGCTCCGGTTCGTGGAGCCCAGTGCAGCGCTGTTGGCCCAGCAGGCGGAGGTGGTTTTTCTCGCGCTGCCGCACGGGGTGGCCGCGGAATTCGCCGTTCCGCTGCTGGCGGCAGGCTGCGCGGTGATTGACCTGAGCGCCGATTTCCGTCTCAAGAGCGCCGCCATCTACAAGGATTTTTACGGCCACGACCATCCGGCGCCGGAGCTGTTGCCGAAGGCCGTCTATGGCCTGCCGGAGGTTTACCGGGAGGAGATCAGGGAATCGCTGCTCATCGCCTCGCCGGGCTGCTATCCCACGAGCATTTTGCTGCCCACGATCCCACTCCTCAAGGCCGGGCTCATCCAACCGCGGGGGATCATTGCTGATTCGCTCAGCGGTGTGACTGGCGCGGGCCGCAAGGCGGAGATCGATTATCTCTTTTGCGAATGCAATGAAAGCGTTCGCCCTTACGGCGTGCCCAAGCACCGGCATTTGTCGGAAATTGAGGAACAACTTGGGTTCGCCGCCGGCACGCCGGTGGTCATCCAATTCACGCCGCATTTGATCCCGGTCAACCGCGGGATTCTGAGCACGCTTTACCTGACGCCGGCGCAGCCGCTGGCCTCCGCGGCGGAAGCGGCGGCGTTTGCGGAAAAAATCTCGGCGTGCTACGCCGCGGCCTATGCCCAGGAGCCGTTTGTGCGGCTGCTGGAAGGCAAGGCGCTGCCTGACACCAAGAATGTGGTGGGCACGAACGTGTGTGAAATCGCCTGGCGGGTGGATCCCCGCGCCGGCCGGCTCATTGTGATGAGCGCCGAGGATAACCTGGTCAAGGGCGCCAGCGGCCAAGCTGTGCAGAGTTTGAATCTGATCGCTGGCTGGCCGGAAACCGCCGGCCTCATATGACCGTGAAAAGCAGGTTGTCACGTTCGCCGGCCCCGGCCGCCACGTGGGATGCGGCCGCCTACGCCGCCAATTCCGCCGTGCAGCAGAGCTGGGCGCGCGAAATCATCGCGCGCCTGCAACTGCGCGGCGATGAACACGTCTTGGATGTCGGCTGCGGTGACGGCAAGGTGACGGCGGAAATCGCCCGCGCCGTGCCCCGCGGCCAGGTGCTCGGCGTGGATGCATCGCGGGAGATGATCGCCTTCGCCGCGGGCGCGTTTCCGCCGGCCAAAATCGCCAACCTGAAATTCCAAGTGTGCGACGCCCGCAAAATCGGGACCCTTTCCGGGCGCTTCAACCTGGTGTTCTCCAACGCCGCGCTCCATTGGGTGGACGACCATGAAGCGGTGCTGCGTGGCGCCGCCTCCGTGCTCAAACCGGGGGGGCGGCTCGTGGTTTCCTGCGGCGGGAAGGGAAACGCGCACGACGTGTTCCTGGCCTTGCGGCCGGAGCTGCGCCTCCGTCGCTGGCGGGAGTTTTTCCATCCGTTGCCGGCGCCCTATTTCTTCTATTCGCCGGAAGATTACAAGCGGTGGCTGCCGCAGACCGGGTTCAAGACCCGCCACTTGAAACTTGTTCCCAAGGACGCCGCGTATGCCGGCGCCGAGGGCCTGGCGACCTGGCTGCGGACGACGTGGCTGCCGTATGTCCATCGCGTGCCTGAAAATCTCCGCGAAGAATTCATCGGGGCCGTGACCAAGCGATATCTGGCCCAACATCCCGCGGATGCCGCGAACAAGGTCCACGTCCGCATGGTCCGCTTGGAAATTGAGGCGGAACGGATGCCGGATTAACTCCAACGCTGGACGGGAACGATTCAGTTGAAAATGAATTAACCACAGATGGACACAGATGGACACAGATTCGAAACCGGAACGGGTTGGCCCAGACGGGTGAGTATCTGTAGTTGTCTGTGTAATTTACAAAACCAGTTGGAGCAGGCCTGAGCGCACAGAACTTTCCGCGAACGCCGCTTCGCCGCCTTCTCCCCGAGGGAGAAGGTGGCCGCAGGCCGGATGAGGGGGAAGAGCCCTCGGCAAACCCAGGTGCACCGAATCGCCGCCATCCTTCATCCTCCATCCTCAGTTTTCATCTGCGTCTATCTGTGTTCATCTGTGGTTAAAATGAATCATTCCGGCCGGGTCAGGAGCCGGCTTTCGCCAACAGCAGCGTCAGCGCCACGAATTGTTCCAGGCTTAACTTCTCGGCCCGTTCCATCGGCGAAATGCCGAGCGTGGCAAAGGCGGCTTCCACCGTTTCCTTCGGCCAGTCCGCTTTGAGCAGCTTCATCATCATTTTACGGCGCTGCGAAAACGACCGTTTGACAACTTTTTTGAAGGTTTCGCGCAGGTTGTCGGGCAGCAGCGGTTGTTCGCGGCGCACCAGGCAGACGCAGGCCGAATCCACGTCTGGCGCGGGAAAAAAGCAGCCGAAAGGAATCTTGAACCAGCCGCGCGGCTGAAAATCCAATTGCACCAGCAGCGTCAGGATGCCGAAATCGTCATCATCCGCCTGCGCCATGAGCCGTTGCGCCACCTCGAGCTGGAGCGTAGCGACGATCATTTGGGGCGCCGACGCGCCGGCCGCCAGTTCGACTAAAATCGGCGACGCGACGGAATAGGGCAGGTTGGCCACCAGCTTCCAGTCGCTCCAGTCGCGCGGTTCGTCCACAAGAAAAGCGAGCGCATCATCCTGCAAAAGCTCAAATTGGGCGCCGTTAACGGTCGTGGGGATGCCGGCCGTGCAGCCCAATCGGTCCTGCAGGATTTCCACCAGGCGCGCGTCCTTTTCGATGGCCAGCACTTTGCCGGCGGTGGCCAGCAGCAGTTCCGTGAGCGGCCCCAGGCCGGGACCGACCTCGAGGACGTTGTCCGCTCGCGTCAGGCTGGCGGCGGCCACGATGCGCTGCAGCTGGTTGGCGTCATGCAGAAAATTCTGCCCCAGGGATCGGGTCAGTTGAATCCCGCGCTGGTCGAGCACTTCGCGCATCTCGGAAAGTTTCATCGGCAAAGCAAATCAGGAACGGACGACAATGAACATGAATTTTTTCGCGCGGGGCGACCGGCGGGCAGCGCCGCCGCCAGCGCGGCCACGGCATCGGCCAGTTGGCTGCGGGAAATGGTCAGGGGCGGCGTGAAGCTGATGACGTTGGCCTGGCCGCCTTCCGGCAGAAAAATATAGCCGCGATGCAACAGCGACTTGACCGCCTGCAAGGCAAGCAGCGTCGCGGGTTTGCCGTCCGGCAGCGTCAATTCCAATCCCGCCATGAGGCCCAGCCCGCGCGCCGCGCATTGGACTTTGGCTGGGGGCGTTTGAATTTTGGACAATTCGGCGAGCAAAAATTCCCCCAGCTTGGCGGCCTGCGCTGGCAGGTGGCGCTGTTCAATTTCGGTGATTTGCGCCAGCGCCATGGCGCAGCCCACAGGGTGGCCGAGGAACGTGCTGGTGTGGATCGCTTCGCCGTCCGAGGGCGGCCACGCGGCATCCATGAGGTCCGCCCGCCCCACGCAGGCCGAGAGCGGAAATCCCCCGGTGAGCGCCTTGCCCAGGCAGATCAGGTCCGGCACCGCTTGCGTGTGTTCGCAGGCAAACCATTTTCCGGTGCGGCCAAAGCCGGTGTAAATTTCATCCAGGATCAGGAGGGCGTGGTATTTATCACACAGTTGGCGGAGCAGCGGGAGGAATTCCGGGGGCGGGACGTTGATGCCGCCCCGCGCTTGGACGGGTTCGACGAGCACGGCGCCGATTTTGCCGCCGCGGAAGGCGCGGCGCAGGGAGGCCTGCACGTGTTCGAGCGAACGCCGTTTTTCCCGGGCGTCCGGCCGGGGAAACGGAACGAAGGAGGCGAAGCGGCCGAGTTGCCGCTGGAATGGGCCTCGGAAATGGTCGCGGTGCGTGACGTTGAGCGCGCCATAGCCGAGGCCGTGGTAGGCGTCCTCAAAGGCGATAACGCCGCGTTTGCCGGTGGCGAGCAGCGCGGTTTTCAGCGCGGCTTCCACGGCTTCGAAACCGGAGTTGGCGAAGATCACCTTGCCGGTCGCCGCGCTGTTGCCCGCGCCGGTCCAGCGCTCAAAAGTGATGCGGCTCAGTTCGCGGGCCAAGCGGGCCTTGAGCGCATGCGGATGCACGTCGCCCATGGCGTGCAGCAGCCGGGCCATCTGGCGCTGGCCGGCCCGCACGACGCGCGGATTCGCATGGCCGGCGGCCGCCACGCCGAACGCAGCCGTGGTATCGAGATATTTTTTCCCGGCGGCATCCCAGACAAAGACGCCCCGGGCACGCTCCCACACGATCGGCCAGGAACCGTCCGGTTCCATGAACGTGATGTTCCGCGATTCGTAGTCGCGCAACTCTTGAAGAATTTTTTTGGTGTCCGCCACAAGTTTGCCGTTGCTGCCGGGACTGCCGCGCCGCCCCGGAAATCCTAAACCCCGCGCTGCTCCGGCGGCCAGATGATTTTGTGCTGCTGGATTTGGAACCGCACCGGCAGCGTGTCAGCGATGATTTTTTCCGCCAGCATCTTGCGCGTGAGCGGGGTGAAAGGATCGGGGACCCTTTTCAGGACGGGGCTTTGCTGTTCCGGCGCCAGCGGGTGCACCCAGGAAAACAGCACCGGGCACAGCGAAGCGAGCCGGTGCTCCGCCACTTGCGCCTTGGCCCATTCGTAATCCTCCACCGTGCCGATGACGAACTTCACCTCGTCGGTGCTTTTCAGGTGGGCGATATTGGCAAAACGATTTCGCGCCACCTCCCCGCTGGAAGGGCACTTCAGATCCATGATGCGCCGCACCCGGCCGTCAACTCCCGAAATGTCGTGCGCGCCGCTCGTTTCCAGCAGAACGGTGAAGCCGTCGTCGCACAGCGCTTGCATCAGCGGCAGTGTACCTTTTTGCAGCAGCGGTTCGCCGCCGGTGAGTTCCACCAGCGGGAGCCGGAAAGCCGCCGGCTGGGCCGGTGACTGAAAGGGCGCGGCCAAGGCCCGCACGCGCGCCAGGATTTCCGGCTGCGGCCATTTTTTGCCTTCGGTGAAGGCGTAGGCGGTATCGCAGTACGAGCAGCGCAAGTCGCAGGCAGTCAGCCGGATGAACACGCACGGCAACCCGGCAAAGGTGCTCTCGCCCTGCAGGCTCAGATAAATCTCGTTGATGACCAGTGTGTCCGACATCACCTGTAAAGTAACCGCAAGCCCCGCGGTTCAACAGGAATTTTCCACGGCGGGTGGGGGCTGGCTGGGGGGGGCAGAAATTCCTGGCTTTTCATCCCAGTGGCGCACGAATAGGATCGCCATATCACGCATGCCTGAGCGAGTGA
>Ga0182030_10018716_pt1 | contig 13256 bp, 15 predicted proteins | sample 812S3MmetaG_FD_121299 | JGI IMG/M metagenome (GOLD analysis project Ga0182030, IMG submission 121299) | Permafrost microbial communities from Stordalen Mire, Sweden - 812S3M metaG (Illumina Assembly) | ecosystem: Environmental > Terrestrial > Soil > Wetlands > Permafrost | place: Sweden... | reverse complement strand
TAAGCCCTACTCGGCTCAGCCTGCCTTCAATGCTCGCACCACCGCTCTGGGTTCGCGCTCGATAATCTTCAGCAGTGTCTTCGCGGCGCCGGTCGGGGAGCGCTGTCCCTGTTCCCACTTACGCAACGTTGAAGCACTCACGCCAAACGCGTCGGCAAATTGGTCCTGCGAGAGACCCAACTGCTTGCGGGCGTTCTGAATCTCATCGGGGCTGACCGACACCTTGTGCGTGCGTACACCGGATCTCTTGCCCTGAGCATGTGCTAACGCCTGCGCCATCGACTGCACCAGTTCATCACCAAGCTTGCTCATTTTCGTTTCCTCAAAGCCTTAATTGCGGTTGCAAACTCCTTTACCGCCTTGCGCTGCTCCGGCGTCAGGTTTGCACGTTCGTTCTTGCCGTAGATGAGCAGCGCATAAATCGGCATGTCCTCATCGTAGAAGTAGTAAATCACGCGAACACCGCCTGATTTGCCCCGGCCCATCGCGCCGTATCTGACCTTGCGCACGCCTCCGGTTCCGACAGACAATCTCGTCACCAACCGTCGGGTGGGTTGCCGGATACGTGATTAGATCAAAATGTTCCTCCTCACTGAGAAGGCTCTCCGCCCGACGGATGAATATCGGAGTCTCGGCGACGGTCTGCATGCATGACTATAACCCCTTGGGTTATAGTCATGCAACAAATCATCAATCGAGTGCCCACTTTCGCTTCGTCCGGCGATTACCAAAACCAAATCGGATTAACAACTTAGGTAATTGGTGCGCCACAAGCGATGAATCTGGGCACTGGGAACAAGCCATAACCTGCGCTGCCGCCCCCTGCCCCGGGAATTCCGGAGGTGATCGCCGTGCGTGGTCGAATGCGTGAATTGCTTCCAGCCTCAAGTCGAAGCGTGGCGTAAACGCGCTGGTGCCCTTCTAGCCAAATTCTAAGGTTTTTTTATCTTACGCTTCCGAGTAGTCCGTGATCGCTCCAAGCGATAGTTAGCGGACTGACCGTGTCCGCCAATAGCCAGGACGCCGCGAACCATGAGCGTATGCCAATACAAACAAGACATCCGCAAGAATTACATACACGATTGAATAGGGAAACTTGTCGCCGACCGTGAATTTCCGCAGCCGTCTGCCGTAGGGATGGCCAATCAGGGGAGTTTCGAGCAATGCTTGCTGGCAACGCTCGATCTCCGTGATAAAGCGTAAACCCAACCCTGGCACTTGAGCGTCGTAGAACGAAACCGCCTGCAGAAACTCGTCGCGCGCTTCGGAATGAACTTCCAGGCGCATCACTTCAACAGCGTTCGCGCGTCCTTCATCACATCGTCTGCCGGAAAAGTCCGAGCGGTCCCGTTCTCAATCTCGTCAAGGCGCCGCTCCGACTCCTTGAGCCAGGCGGCTTCCGAATTCGCGTCGCGAGGAGCATCCAGGTCGTCAATAAGCTTCCGAAGGAGCTCAGTGCGCTCCTTTTGGCTCAAAGCCAGAATGTCCCGCTCAATGTCCACTAACGCACGTGCCATAGATTATGTCCTCTCTCTCGTCGCCCTCAATTCTACCGCGAGGTCACCCTGGCGTCACGGCGCGTCGCCGCTGGCGATGTGATCCAAAATTCTAAGATCAATATCCACGTTAGAGGCATGTGACTCGGTGAGCGCAGCGTCCGCAGGTGGCCGAGCAGAGCCGCTGGCCGACGCTTCCATTGACCACTGCCTCGTGACGACCCTCTGCTGCCACCTGCGAATGTCCGGTTCAGATCGGGCTGATCAGCATGTCGTCGTCTGTCCTGCGTGAATCTCCACAATGCGCCCTTCGATCACCCGCATCGCCAGCCACTTATCACGATCGAAGCCACTAGGCTGGCACCTTCCCGGCACCTTGCCTTCATATAGGTAGACATACCATGCGCCGTCCTTTCTTGTTGGGCTCCCAAATGCTTTGAGGACTGTCTGTAAACTGCTCCCAATCCAGATTCCGTTGCCGCTAGCGATTGGGGACATAGCCGTTGGTAGCATCGGGCAGAGTTCACCAGGCGTATCCCTCACGTTTGATTCACCGACAATGCTGGTCACCGAATGGTCGGATCCTCCCATTTCAGAGCCGGAGATAATCCAAAGCCTCTCGTCGCCTTTTTCCCCCTGAACTGTGTAGCAGAGCCACAGAATCGCCTCGCCCGCCTCACCCTGCGTATCAATTCTCCCGGACCCCAAGAGCCTTTGCACATGTGCGAGAGTTGTGCGCTCGAAGTGCAGCCGGAATTCCCCCATTTGCAGACCGATGTCCAGGTCCTTACGCCTATCCGGCTTGCCGGGCAAGTTCGGCGTAGGAGGAGGCGGAGCATGCACTGATTCTGCATAGGCAGGCAGCACGATATTGAAAAGTCCGAGCCCGACAAGCAGGGACGCGATTGCAACTTTACTTACGTATATGCGGCCCATGAAAGTAGCCTAACGTAAGCAGAGAACATCGGCCAATTGCTAGCAATTTCGTCACGCGATCGTCCGGTCGTGGCCTACCGGGAACCGAGCGATTCGAACGGCCGGTGAATTCACCCTCTCGACCCGCTGCCGGCCGTTCGCGACCGGGAGCTCCTTGGGAAGACAACCCACCACGTTAGCTCCCGCGCCCGGTTACTTGTCTTTCCCAAAAATCAGGTACCCAAACGCGATCACAATTATACCGGCGGTCCAAAAGAACCCCGCTGGGCTACCGGCATATATGCCCCTCTCAAACCAAGGAACTTCTGGATGGCGTTTGAAGGCGATGACGACGAGGCAATCGATGGCATAAAAGACGACGCCCAGAAGTAAAAGCGCCCAAAACACTTCCAACCGATTTGATTTGAAATTAAATGGCTTCATGGCTTTGCATCTGAGGCTAGCAGCGGCTATCGGACCCAAAGCAGTCGGACGATCCTCCCAACAGCTGCCGTTCGGGAGCAGCGGAGCGGACATTTATTGCACCAGCAGTCGATCCGGACCAATGTACCTCGGACGGAAGGTCGGTTCGGCCAAACAGAGCCACTTAGGCTAAGCTTTAGCCCACGGAGGCGATGTAAATACCTCCGACGAGCCGTCAGAGGGCGATCTCACCGGTGACTGAGCCATCGCACGCAGTATTCCTGAGCTACGCCTCGCAAGATGCGCAGGCTGCCCAAAAGATTTGCGCGGCTCTGCGCGCCGCCGACATCGAGGTCTTTCTCGACCAGAGTGAGCTTCGCGGCGGGGACGCGTGGGACCAGAAGATCCGGTGTGAGATCCACGACTGCGCTCTGTTCATAGCCGTCATTTCAGCCAATACCGCCTCGCGGCATGAGGGCTATTTTCGCTTGGAGTGGGACCTTGCCGACCAGCGCACCCACATGATCGCTCGCAGCCGAGCTTTCGTTGTGCCGGTGTGTCTGGACCTGACTACTCTGGCGGCTGCCGACGTGCCAGAGTCGTTCAACCGGGTGCAGTGGACGCGCCTACCGGGAGGAGAGACCCCACCGGCCTTCGTCGAACGGATCAAGCACCTGCTGGCCCCGGAATTGTCGCCTTTGAGCGTGCGGTCCGGTGCCGCAGAGAGGCTCCGCAAGCCCATCCGCGCGCATTGGTGGTTAAAGCCTGCTCTCCTCGCGACGATGGCCGTGCTCGTCGTGGCACTCGGTTACCTCGTGGCCAGCCGGCTCGTGCTCTCCAAGCGTGGCGCGGAAGCAAGTGCAGCACCGGCGGCTCAGGGTGCTCCGCCCGCGGTCACCGCCTTCAGCCCCCCGCTGCACTCGATCGCAGTGCTGCCGTTTGTGAACATGAGTGGGGACAAGGAACAGGAGTATTTCTCCGACGGTCTGAGCGAGGAGATACTCAATTCCCTCGTCCGTATCAACGAGCTGCAGGTCGCCGCCCGCACCTCAGCTTTCTCGTTCAAGGGCAGAGACACCGACATCGGGACAATCGCACGCAAATTGAACGTGGGCGCCGTGCTGGAAGGCAGCGTGCGCCGCTCGACGCACACGGTGCGCATCACCGCGCAGCTCATCAACGCGGTCACGGGCTTTCATCTGTGGTCGCAGACTTATGATCGGGATCAGGGGGACGTGCTCAAACTCCAGAGCGACATTGCGAACGCGGTGGCGAGGGCGCTCAAAGTGACCCTGCTCAGCGACGTGTCCACGAAGATCGAGCTGGGGGGAACGCGCAACCCGGCTGCGTTCGATGCGTATCTACGGGGCTCGAAGCTTTTCGCTACGGCCCACGATACGCAGAGTTTTCAAGCCGCGAGAGCCGCATTCACGGAAGCGGTTCGGCTGGATCCGAACTATGCGCTCGCCTTTGCACTTCGATCGCGGGTGGGCACCAGCTATGCCATGGAGGTCGCGACGGGACAGGCGATTCACGCGTCGCTTGGCGGAGCGCAGACGGACGCTCGGCGAGCGATTGCGCTCGCGCCAGAGCTTGCTGAAGCCCACTTGGCGTTGGGAAACTTTTTCCAGGGCGGTTCTCTCGACTTCACCCGCGCTCTGCTGGAGTACGAGCACGCCCTCGCGCTGGCGCCGGGCGGTGTGCAGGTGTTGCAGGATTACGGTCGTTTTGCGGGCAGGATTGGCCGCGCCGATGCCGGCATCGCCGCCGTGCAGCATGCGGTCGTATTGGATCCGCTGGATCCGCGCAGCCACTGGAGCTTGAGCGTGGTGCTGTTTGGCGCCCGTCGCTTTCAGCAGGCGCTTGCGGCCGCAGATGCAGCCATCGTGCTTGATCCCGACGATGCCGAGAACTACGAGATCCGCGGGAAGTCCGACTACGCTCTCGGCAACCTCGAGGCGGCCCGCGCAACATGCGAAATCAAACCCGACGATTGGGGGAATCAGGCGTGTCTGGCAATGACTTACGACAAGCTTGGCCGGCATGCCGACGCTGAGGCCGTGCTCGCCAAATTGAAGGCCTCGCTCGGCGACGATGCCGCGTATCAGTACGCCGAAGTCTATGCTCAGTGGGGCGACGCTACCAAAGCGCTCGAGTGGCTGGAAACGGCGCTGCGGCTGCGCGACGCGGGTCTGGTGGATCTGAAGTCCGACCCGCTGCTGGACCCGTTGCGCCAAAAGCCGCACTTCCAGGCGATCGAGCAGGAGTTGAAGTTTCCGAGCTAAGTCGCGGCGCGGCTCCAGCGCTATTTCTTAAGTCTCTCGAGGATCGCTTCAACGTCTGCTATGTAGAAAATTGAGGGTTCGGCTCAAGTGGCCGGAGTTGGCCGGGACCCGGCGTCGCTACTTCAGTAGCCATGCCAGTATTAATACCAATAGCAACAACCCAGACGCGATGCTCGTCCACGCGACCCGCCCGGACGGCAGTCGCGGCGGGCGCTCAACCACCGCACCGTGACGAATGAGAACCTCGTTGGCTTTCCGAAGATCGGCATTGTCGCGCACGTGAATGCAAACAGTTGGATCGGATTGCCCGACATGCAAAGAGCCGCCAGTCCGATAGCAATCAATGTTTGCCTTCCTCAGCGCTTCGATAGCTGAATCGGCGAAGTCCGAGTCCTCTGTTTCGTAGACGACCACGGTAGTGATGGTACTGCAAGCCGCGAACGTCAGCCTTACAGCAGTCATTTAGAAACCGCCAGTGACCGGAGTTGGCCCGTTCAACTACCCTTATCCTCTCGACTTGGTCCGCTCAGGCGCTCGCCTTGGTTGCCTGCCCTGGCGATCTGGTTGAGGTTGCGGCCGATGGCGCCGAGCTCTGACACCGTCCGCCTAAGCGTCAGTAACTCCTCCTTCGGAAGCGGCGCAAGGCTCCGCAGGTGGGCTCGGGTCAGTACCGAAACATAGGTCGCCGGCGGCATCCCACGCGCGGCCGCGCGTTCCCGGAGAAGTGCCTGATCGTCCGCTCGCAGCCGCACCGTTAGCCGCGAGCCCCTTGCCGAGACCCGAACCGCGTGGATCGCCGGTGCCTCCCCAGCGCCGGCAGTTTGAAGCACAAGATCCACCAGCCGCTTGAGCATGGCGGACTCGGACAGCCCTTGATGACGGGCGATCGCTGCGAAGCGTTCTTTCGTCTCTATGCTGATCCAGGTCTTGAGTTGTGTGCAGTCGCTCATCGTGAGCGACATTTGTACCAAAGAGCAGCCGCGAGGCGATCCTGCCTTTCGCTCCAAATTCAGCGAAACCCAACAGCCGCCCCTCTTTTCCTCCTCCCTCCTATTGGCGCGTAGACGGCGACCCTGACCGCTTCCGGGATCCGACTCACGCCTAAGCGGAGGTTGGTCCTCCCCGAGTCGAGACGTCGGATGCAGGGCTTTGTGGCCAGAACGAACCGATGTTCAGCGCACGCCAGGCAAAGGGCAACCAACGCGTTAGCGCGAAGGCCAGCCACAAGGCCCACGCCAACATGGCCGCCTTGTACCACCACAGCGACACCGAAAACACCCATGCGCTTGGCAGTTGATTTGCAGACTGGTCGTTGAACCAAGAGAGACTGCCGAAATATTGGCCCGCACCGGCGATTCGCATGTCAGGGTTCGCCAATAGCCCATAGGGAATGGCCATCAGTAGCCCGAGTGCGGCCACACACGACAGCACCACTAAGGCCACTTGCAAAAACTTGAACGTTCCCTGCCGGAGCGCTTCAATCTGCAGACCTTCACGCCAGCGCATTGCAAACATCCAAACGACAACAAGCAGCAATACCGACCAGGAAAACGTACTGAGTCCCAGACCCAGCAGCAGCCATTCATGGACTCGCAACGGCGTGTAACGGCTGCGGCCGAGCACCAATGCGAGCACCGTGAAGAAAACCAACTCGCCCCAGTACAGAATTGCCGGGCCGACGCCACGACCGCCGGCGAACAACACCCAGCGCTCACCCACTTGCAGCGTGGTGGTGACATTGCTGCTGGCAACGTGTAGATCGATTGGCGGGGAGCGGGTAATCACGCCAGCGGCGTCATCGGATTGCCAATCGACTTGCGCGTGGTGCACCCCCGGAATGAGCGCTAACGGCAATTGACCGTTCTCCACCCGCAGCGGGACCGCTTTATCGTCGACACTCACGGCGGTGAGCCGCGCCCCCGGCGGCAGCCCGATGGAGTGCTGATTGCCTTGGGTGCTGCGATAGATGAAGTTCAACTTCAAGTCGCTGGTGCGCTTACCGACACGAACCTCCTGGTTCACCTTGTCAATTGCCAAGGTATTGCCTACGACCGCCACCGGCCTCGACACGCTCACTTTCAAGACCTCGCCTGCCCGTGGATAGTATTCATAGGTCCAGGAATCCGGCCGCACGGTTTCAGGCAATACCGCGGGTGTGCCATCAAACGCGACGCGCCACATGGGACTCACGCGGAAAGTCCACACTTCGCTCCACGGCTTGTCTTGCGGCGCGTGCAACTCGAAGTGGTCGGCTTGCGACAGCGCAGATTCCCACGTGAACTCGCCGGCGTCGGTATCGAAGCTTGCGGGCACCCGGATGCCGCCGTTGGTATCTACACCACCCGTCAGCACGGATTCGCCCGGCAGCAGCGGGATCTCCAAGGTGAACCCACCCCGCTCCGGCGCGATGCGCTCCACACGTGTCACGACCGACCAATCGAGTGCCAGATTGAATTCACGTCTCACTCTCACGTAGGGGGAAAATCTGTCGGAGCCTTGCGGGCCCGCGCCCTCATGCGCAGTGGATTGGTGCCTCGTGAGCTGCAGCGTATTGCCCAGGAGCTTACCTGCGGCCATACCCGAGACGTCCCATCCCTGCGCAGTGACGGTTATCCCACGGGGAACCTGAGGAAACAGCATTGCGACGGCATCGGTGGACGGCAGACGCCCGATGATTTTCACCGAATGAGCTCCGGGCTTGAGCGCCAACCAGAGTTGCTCATTCGCGTCACGATAGGCCCCCGCAACCGCAGTGCCGTCGATACTAATGACGCCGGGATCTGTGCGCTGACCCATGGTAGGCAATGCGACGGCCACATTGGCTAGAGCCGCCACGTCCAGACTGACGTCAAAGCTAACAGCGTCGATCACGACGCGCGCACCCATGATCTCCGCGCAATTCGGCACGCAGGGCGGAGGTTCGGACAGACGTTCCTTCATCTCCTCCAACAATGTCTTGTCGGGTGTTTCCGCTGCTCGGCTGGTGGTGACCGCCGTGCCGCTGATCAGCACCGCCAACGCCAGCGGCATGATGAGACTCCGAGCGGTGAACAGCCGGCGACCTAGGGTCCTGATAGCCGTATCGCCGCGGGTCATTCCCCAGAAAATAGCAATCAACAAAGCCACGCCGAGGATGCGCCAAACGGCCACCAGACCCGGCGATAAGACGACAAACCGCACGGTCTGTGCGGCGTCCACGGGACCGGTCCACCCATAGTCGTAGCGCACGTAGCGCCACTGAGGAATACCCGGCCCAGCCTGCAGCAGGGCACCGGGCGCGTAGCGCTGTTTGGGCTCGGGAATACCGAGCTGGTGCCTGGCCAGCGACGATAGGCCGTAGGGGTTATCGACGACAACCTCTTGTAATGAAGGCGCGGGTGATACTGCCGTGAAATTAGGCGGAGCCGGCGCAGTAATCTGGGCTATTTCCACCGGCATGCGAGCGCTACTCACCGACGCGGAGTGCGGCTGCAGCTCTCCGGAACCACGGTCCCACCCCTGGTCTGCCAGTTGAGGATAGAAAGCAAATCGGATCTGCTCAACCGCGAACGGGACCATCTGCACCAAAAGCAGCGCCAATGCGGCAAAGTTCAGCCAGCGGGTCAGCCTCTTCAAGCGTCCTTCGGGCACTTGGCGGAACAGAATGAGTGTCACCAAGGCAAACAACACCAGCCATACCAATACTTCGTTCTCCTGGTGAATCAGAGTGATACCGAGAAATGCGACCGCGGCGTAAGCGCCGCCAAACAACCGAAACGCCACTGCAGTCGCCAGAAGCACCAAGAAGATATCCATCAGGCTCCATTGTTCGATCCAGGCACCCGGAGCCTGATCCGCACCCAATGCGGCCAACAACCGGTGGCCTGGCGGCAACGTCAAGGTTCCGCTGACTTGATCGAAGCGCTGGTTCCAGCCCGTTGCGGGCAACTTGCCGCCGGATTCGGCAACGCGCGCTACCGTGGATAATTTGACGGTTGGACTGCGAATCTCCACGCCGGTCAACTCGGGGCCGGCACCCTGGGTGACCAAAAGGTCATCGGATCGCAATGAGGCGTGCGCGAGCGTGAATGGCTGCCGCATATCAAGCCGCCAGCCGGTCCGCATCTGCCCGTCGATGCTGTCGACCACCGTAAATCCGCTGTGCGAGAAATCCAAATACATCTCTCGAACGAGATTCAGGTGATTGGCTTCTTGCGGAAGAGCGCCGCGACTATGCTCCACAATCTGCAGACTACCGCCGGCGGCGACTCGATAGCTCGGCAGCGCTCGCCAGTCTTGCGGCACGTTGGCCTGGGAAGGATCGATGCCTTCCGCACCCTCTATCACGGCCACGCGCAGTCGATCGTTGCCACGATAGGTCCAGATTTCTTGCTTCGGCCACGAGCCTTGAGCGGCCGCGAGTGAAAACTTGGCAAGATTCTCGGCGGCCCGCGCGGCCAGTTCCACCGTCCAATTTCCGGTGCGCACCTGAAGTCGTAGGCTGCCATCCGGCCCCAGGCGTGCCGGCAATGGACTGCGAAGCGCCGCGGCTTCGAAGCCGCCGGGCAGTACCCCCAGTAGTACTTCCTCGCGCGGATCGCCAGTGACTCTCAACACCATCCGCGTGTCGAGCTTCAACGGAATGCCGTCGGTCAGCAGCCGATAAACCTGCACTTCCATTTGTTTCGCCACTTCCGCGTCGCGATGCTTGCCCAACCAGACCGCATCATCAGCGCGGTCGAGTTGCTCGATTTTTTGACCGTCCACCGTGAGCGAGATCAATCCTGCCTGATCTGGGATAGCCAGCGACTCCGGACGATGGGCCCAGTGAAATTGACCGACGACGTTGAGGGTTCCAGCTGCGGCGTAGAGTTGAGGAATGCCCTCGCGGGACACAACCGCACCGGGCGCGCCATTCACTGACACCTCGGCGGGCCAGTTGTCGAGGTTGCCGGGTAGCGGGACCCAGCCTTCCGAAAAAGTCAGCCAACTTTGAGCGAAACGGCCGCCGCTTTGGGTCAGCTCCAGGGTGAGCCGCCCGGGCAGCGCGCACACACGATTTTCCTTCAGCGCACCATCCGTATTAGCAAAGAACGGACAACGCAAAAAAGGCCGGTCCTGCAGCACCCAGGATTGCCAGCCATCGAGATCCTTGGGAATAAATGACTGCGGAAGAGCACATAGGGGTAACAACAATAAGAGCAACGATGCAGAAATCCCTCTCAGTCTCCGCATAGCACCTCCTTGCCGTTGCCTCATCATTCGCTACCACAGTATGCGAGCGCTGCGACACCGCGCAAGCCCCACGCTGCGTTCCTGACCGTTGTAGACCGGCCGGATCCAACCCGAAGCCATCCGGGGTCCCCGACGACTTTGTCGCGTCGCGAACTCGCCTCGCCCCAATTGATATCACCTTCCAGGTAAAACGGTAATCTCTGTCGACGCGGAACTAAGTACTTGATTCGGTATATTTTGCGTCGCCAAACCGCGCGTGTGCGAGAGCGACGTGATCAGTCCGGAGAAAAGTGCAGCATGAAGTCCCAGAATCAAGAAAAGTGTGGCGGAGGGAAGCGAAAAGTAGCTGAAGCTTCGATCGGCAATGGTGATATATCCCCTTGCCGCCAGGACAGGACTCGGGACTGGAACTCGGGCTCGCGAATACTCATTAACAATCACCATGGTCGCCCACCAGCAGCCCAACGCCAAGCCTAATCTCGACAGGGCCGAAGATCGACACTCCAAATCCGCGAGCCACTCCTCTTCGAGCCTTGAGGATAAGGATTCCGGTACTCGACGGGCTGCGTGGTGAATCAGCCAACGAGACACGCCCTGTAATTCGGATTGCATCGATCGCTCGTTACGCTGGCTCATGCGAGTACTCCTCGGTTAAAGCTTGCGAACACTTCACTGGCGCGTCTCAAGCCCGTTGAAGTCAGCCGATACAGCCGACGGCGCGGCCGTCCGGCTCTCGACGGATCAATGGATTCCCACTGGCTGACAAACCAGCCCGCAGATTCGAGTCGAAGAAGAATCGGATACAAGGTTCCCGACGCAATACCGCAGCGTTGGTGCACTTCCGCTCCCGCCAACTGCGCCGTCGGGTTCTCCAAGAAGGCTTCTAATACCCGCAGCGTCTGCAGCGACATCCGAACATCGGTGTCTTTCTTACCCATAGTAGCAAGTCTACATAGGGTATACGATAAACGCAAGTTGACGAGCGATGGAGGGGAATTCAGCAAGGAGGGAGAAGTCGGTCGGGGCTTATGTTAAGCCGTTTTTTTGATCCCGAGACATAGGAGAGCAACCATGGCAATAGCAGTCAGCAGCAACGAAGGGAAGTCCTATTCTGATATCAACATGACCCCGTTGATCGACGTGATGTTGGTATTGTCGATCATTTTCATCATCACGATTCCGAGCCAGACCCATGCGGTGAAGATCGACAACCCGTCACACGACCCGCGGCCGCTGACCACGCCTCCCGAAGTGATCGATTTGTCGATAGACTTCGACGGCACATTGCAGTGGAACAAGAGAACGGTGGATCGCACCACGATGCAGAGCTATATCAGCCACGAGGCCGCCAAGAATCCGCAGCCCGAAGTGCACATCGCGGTCGACAAATTCTCAAAGTACGAAATCGTGGCGCAAACGTTGGCGGATTTACAGCACCGCGGCCTGAAGACAATAGGGTTCGTCAACAATGATTTCTTCTAGCGGATCCCGAGGCGGCTACGTCGGCGAATCACACCCGTGCTTCCACTGGCGGATACGTCCGCTGCGCGAAGTGCGTGCTGACGGCAACGGCGAGGTGCCCGCCAGCGGAAAAGCCGATCACGCCGCCCTTGTGCGGGTCGACATGCCGCACCGCGGCGTGCTGGCGCACCAGCCCAAGTGTGCGCTGCGCGTCCTGCAGCGCCGTTTGCACCTTCGGGTAGTAGCCGTGTCCGTTCTTCATCGTCGGGCCCGAGTCGGTCACGCGGTACTTCAGCAACACGCAGGTGATGCTGCGCGAGGTCAGCCAGTCGCAGATCTCCGTGCCCTCCAGTTCCATGGCCAGAAACTGGTAACCCCCGCCGGGGAACACCACCACAGCCACGCCGGTGTTGCGGCCCTTGGCCACATACACCGTCATTGTCGGGCGACTGACATCGTTAGCCCTGGGCCACCACTCGCGTCCTTCGGGGGGACCGACAGACTCCGGTTTCGGGTTGGGCATCGCATCGGGTGCCACGCCGGGCCAGATCGGCACTTGTACATGGCCGGGCGAGGGTTGCCAAACGGCAGCGCGCACCCGCGAATGGGCGTATGCAAGCACGAACAAGAAAATCACGAGGATCGGTTTGTGCCTGGTCTCGATGGAAGTGGTGGGTTTCGACGTGTTGGCCGACGAACAACGCCTGAGTTACGCCGCGCCGCGAAGCTGCTGGTGATCCGCATGCTTCCCTCCTTGGAACTTAGGCTTTATCAGCCTTGGGCGGTTGAGGAACAGTATTGACGGTCCGACACATCCACCGAGAGGGTGACCGCTTTTGCCCGATTGTCGCCGGTGACGGCCCGCTTCCGGTTTCGTTATCGCGCCGATCAGCGGAAGAGTGCGGTTCCGTTTCTGCCGCCGCGAGTAATGCGGCGCGCCGGCCTATCGAAGATCGCCATCCGCCAGCGCTTTGCGGGCTTTGAATGCTGCCACGCAGATCGGCAAGTCATCAAACATTCTCGGGATCGTTCCGCCAGTGGCGCCGCGCCTCGCACTGCCATAGTCCTTCCAGAAGCGCTCGCAATATCCGGGATCATTGTTTTGATCTGCCTTGCATTTGGCTATCTCCGCATCGCGCAGCGGCTTGATCTTGGCTTCCCGCTCCGCCTCGCACTTAGTTTCAAGCGCCGCGACGTCGCTCGCTTGATCCGCAAAGACGACGGCTGGGTTCCCCCAGACCACGAGCATCGCTGCGATAGCTAACGTTCGGCGATTCCAAGAAACGTGTGATATGTCCAGCCGCATTCTTATACTCCGGATCTAACGTAATCGCTTCGTCGAACTCTCGCGACGACATGGTTATCTAGAATTAGCAGTTGGCCGATAGCACGCCCCACAGAGCTCTAACGTTTGGCGTAGTACTTGACCCCCGGCAAATCTTCAAAGTCCGAATCCTGCGTC
>Ga0182030_10018714_pt1 | contig 13257 bp, 11 predicted proteins | sample 812S3MmetaG_FD_121299 | JGI IMG/M metagenome (GOLD analysis project Ga0182030, IMG submission 121299) | Permafrost microbial communities from Stordalen Mire, Sweden - 812S3M metaG (Illumina Assembly) | ecosystem: Environmental > Terrestrial > Soil > Wetlands > Permafrost | place: Sweden... | reverse complement strand
GCATCCGTGAACGTCTCGTCGCCTCCTGGTGGCTCGCAGGTGGGTTCCGTCCAGGTCTGGGCTTCGGGCGAAGCAATGAACGTGGGATTGGCGATCTCCGGGGGGAGCGGCGTCTTCTCCATGAACGGCGGCGGATGCCATCTGCCGGTCGGTCACTCGTGTCAGGCCGCCATCAACTTCTCGCCTCCGGCGCTGGGCGAATACACAGCGGATCTGTCCGTGTCGGGACCGAACGGCGTGCAGAATGTCCCGCTCGTCGGCGTGGCCAGTCCCGGCTACCGGCTCGTGGGAGCCGACGGAGGGGTATTCAGCTTCGGCGGGGCGAACTTCCTCGGCTCGACCGGGGCGGTCCACCTCAATCGCCCCATCGTCGGCATGGCGGATGACCAGCGTACGGGCGGGTACTGGCTCGTGGCATCCGACGGTGGGATCTTCAGCTTCGGTGCACCCTTCTTCGGTTCGGCCGGAGGCTTGAGCCTCGCTGCTCCCATCGTCGGCATGGCGGCGACGCCCGACGGCGGCGGCTACTGGCTGGTCACCTCGGACGGCGCCGTCTACGCCTTCGGAGACGCGACGTCCTTCGGGTCGGCCGCCGTCAATGGTGCCGAGGTAGTCGGGATTGCGGCCACGCCGGAGGGAGGCGGTTACTGGTTGGCCACTTCAGCCGGCGGGGTCTACGCCTTTGGGGATGCCACGTTCCAGGGATCAGCCGGCGGGGTACCGCTCAACAAGCCGGTGGTCGGCATCGCCTCCACCCCCGACGGAGGCGGCTACTGGCTTGTCGCCTCGGACGGCGGCGTCTTCGCCTACGGCGACGCCGGGTTCTACGGTTCAGCCGGCTCGCTCACCCTCAACAAGCCGGTGGTCGGCATCGCCTCCACCCCCGACGGAGGCGGCTACTGGCTGGTCGCCTCGGACGGCGGCGTCTTCAACTACGGCGACGCCGCGTTCTACGGCTCGACCGGGGCCATGCAATTGAACTCTCCCGTCGTAGGGGTGGTGATCGGTCAGTGATCGTGCGCGGCCGATCGCTCTCAAGAAGAGCCGGGCGCCAATTCCTGCCAGACGAACCCTGACAAAGCTTCGATGCTCGCTATTCCGTTGGCTTCGGTTGCACCATCCGTGAGAACAGCAATCACATAGTTGCGACCGTCGCCGTCGACGTAACCGATGCTGTTCACCTGCCAGCCCCCGCTATCGAGCGGGAGCCATCCGTTCTTCAAGGCCACCGTGGCCTCGGCCCCCGGACCGGTTGACACCCCCCACGCCTGGTCGGGGTCAACGTGCGACATGAGTTCCAGCTCGTAACGCTGCGATGGCGCCGTCAGCACGTCGTTCGGATACGCCAGCGTGCGCAGGAGCTGCACCTGGTCGGCCGCCGTCGTGGTCGACAGTCCCCAATACCCCGCCTCGTCGGGCGTGGTCTGGGTGAGGTCCGCCGCCGCGTCGAAACGCTGGACTGCTGCGGCCCCACCCTCCACGTCCCACAGGCTCTGGGCATCGTCGTCGTCACTTTCCTCGATCATGCTCTGGGCCAACGCCTGGTCCGCGGCGGTGAGGGGCTGACCGTCAGCCTGATCTTGTGCCAGGAGCGTCGCCAGAATGTCGACCTTCATGATGCTCGCTGTCTCCTCGGCCGTCCCGGGCCGGTAGAGCGAGGTGCGACCCGTCACCTCGTCGTAGACCGCCGCCGTCACGTCCTCCGCATCTGCGGCTGCGAGATACGCCGCCACCGGTGGCTCCGTGAACAGGTCGCCCATTCCGGGTGCCAGGTGCTTGCTGGCGGTGATGACGGTCGGGGCGGTGGGCACCACGCCCGTTCGCGCCCTGTGACGGGAGGGCTGATCGGCGCCTCGGGCGGGACTCGCCGTGCGGTCCGCCACCACCACTCCGGTCACGCTGAGGAGCACCGCCGCGCCCACCACAGCGGCGACCCGTCGACGGTGACGCCGCCGCTTGGCCCGTCGCCTCGAGACCCTCGATCGGGGCGGGGAGCCAGGGCCGGCAGTCGCCGGGGCGCCCGGCCCACCATGGTCCCCCAACGACGACATACGACAATGGTAACGGGGGGGCCCTGCGTGACCTGGTCTTTCGATGATCCGCCATAAGGTGAGCCCCATGGAACTCGGTATTCACTACGCAAATTTCACCCTGCCCGGCGGGCCGGAAGCTCTGGGACCCACCCTGGCCGCCACGGCTCGGGCAGCCGAGGATGGGGGGTGCTCAACCTTCACCCTCATGGACCACTGGTTCCAGATGGAGGCGTTCGCCACCTCACAGGACCCCATGCTCGAGGGCTACACCTCACTCGGCTTTCTGGCCGGGCAGACCCAGACCATGACGCTGGCCCTCCTCGTCACTGGTGTCACCTACCGCCATCCGGGACTGCTGGCCAAAATCGTGACCACCCTCGACGTGCTCTCGGGTGGCCGGGCGCAACTCGGCATCGGTGCAGCGTGGTACGAGCGCGAGCACCTGGGACTCGGCGTGCCGTTCCCTCCCATCAGCGAGCGTTTCGAGCGGTTGGAGGAGGCACTCCAGATCTGCCACCAGATGTGGAGTGACGACGACGGGCCCTACAACGGCACGTACTACCAACTGGCCGAGACGATCTGCTCACCCCGACCGATCCAGAAGCCTGCGCCCAGGATCCTCGTCGGGGGCAGCGGCGAGAAGAAGACGCTCAAGCTCGTGGCGCGCTATGCCGACGCCTGCAACATCTTCGCCCCCGACGCCTCGGTGGTGGCGCACAAGCTGGAGGTGCTGGCCCGCCACTGCGAGGCGGAGGACCGCGATCCCGACACCATCCAAAAGACAATTCTCGGACCCAACCCGTTGGACGATGTCGACTCGTTCATCTCCACCATGGAGGAGTACGCCAAGCTCGGGATCACGCTGGTCGAGGTAATGCCGCCCGGACCGGATCCTGCGTCATGGGTGGGCCAGCTCGGTGAGAAGGTCGTGCCGCGACTCAAGGACGTCTGAGCGGGCAGAAGGGTCTCGTCCAGCCGCGGGACGGTCGATCAATCGGCAGAAGCGACGACTTCGCAACTGTTCTGCCACCGGATTTCTTCGTTGCTGCCGTTACCATTGATTTCCGCAGGTGACAACGCAAATTTGCGGTTGGTATTACAGCGAAGGACTTCGATAATGGCCGGTGACGAACCGATCACTGCAGCGACGCAACGGGTTCGTGCGATAGATGCCTCCATGCGCACGTTGGCCATCGAGTCCCTGCGCGCCATCATCGGCATCCTGATCGCCTTTTCCGTTTCGTGGTGGATCAGCGGCGCGCTGCACCTGCGCAACGGGTTCGGGGGCTACGCCGGCACGGCTGCGATCTTCGTGGTCGCGGCGCTCGTTGCGCTCACCCTCACCAGCGGCCTGCCGATCCACCATGCCCTCGCGGCGCAACGGTCGGAGATCTCGCGCCAGCAGGGGCTGCTCCAGGCAGCGGCGGACGGCCACCGCTTCAACTCCGACTTGCACACCGCCCTCGAGATGGCGGAACACGAGCCGGACGTGCTGCAGGTCGTCGGTCGCGCCCTCGACCTCGTCACCGATGGTCCGGGGGAGCTACTCCTGGCCGATGCCAGTCGGGCCCATCTCCACCAGGGTGCGGCAAGCGTGACGAACGGGGGACCGGGCTGCGGCGTCAGCACGCCTTGGGGCTGTCCGGCGGTTCGTCGAGGTCAGATCCTCGAGTTCGCCGACAGCCACGCGCTGGCGATCTGTCCCCACCTCCAGGTGCGCAAAGAGGAAGTGTCCGCCCTGTGCGTGCCGGTGACCGTCCTCGGTACGCCATCGGGTGTGCTCCATCTGACCGGTCCCGCCGGCGAACCGATCGATGCCGCGCGACGTGCCCGGGCTGAGGTCCTCGCCATACAGACAGGAGCCCGCCTTGGCCTGCTCCGGGCGCTGGTCACCAGCGAAATTGCCGCCACCACCGATTCGCTGACCGGCCAGTTGAATCGGCGCAGTCTCGAGGAAGCCTTGCGCCGTTTGGACGATGAGCAGATTCCCTATGCCGTGGCCTTCGCCGACCTGGACAACTTCAAGATTCTCAACGACACGCACGGACACGCGGCAGGCGACCGCGCGCTCCGTCACTTCTCGACGGTGACGGGAGCAACGGTGCGGACGGGCGACATGGTCTGTCGATTCGGTGGGGAGGAGTTCCTCCTGGTCTATGTGGGCTGCGACGTCACCGAGGCGGCGCCGATCGTGCACCGTCTGCGCGCTGCCCTGGCCGAATCGGTGGTCGTGGCAGGGGTCCCGCCATTCACCGTGAGCATCGGTCTCGCCGATTCCACCTACGCCACCACTGCCGCCGGGATCATCGCCTACGCCGACACTGCCCTCATGACGGCCAAGCGCGAAGGGCGCGATCGGCTGATCATCGCCGCCAAGCCCAATCAAGTGGTCGACGAAGCCTCCTGGGCCGCCGGCTGACCGTCCCTCCAGGGTCCAGACGGGTCCGCTAACGCTGATTTTGGCGGGGAACGGCAACCTCTTCGAGCAACAGGTGGATCGTGGCGGCGACCGGGATGGCCACCAGTGCGCCGATGAGACCCAGCAGGGTGCCCCCGATGAGGGTGGCGATGATGGTGAGTCCGGGCGTGACCTTGACCGTATGCTTCATCACTCGGGGATTGACGAGGAAATCCTCCAGATACCGGTACACGATGTAGAACGCCACGGTGGCGATGGCGACCGGGAGCCCCTTGGTCAGCGCCACCAGCGACACAATGATGCCGGCGATCGTCGAACCCACCAGGGGAATCAGATCGAAGAGCGCGACCACCAGCGAGAGCAGCAGGGCATACGGCACGCCGAAGATGAGCAGCCAGACGTAGGTGCCGACGCCTGAGATCACGGACGTGAGGAGATTGCCGAGCATGAATCCACCCACCCGGCCGAATACCTCGTCGGTCAGCAGAGCGGCCCGCACACGGCGGCTCTTGGGAAGAAGCGACAGCCAGAGCCGCTTCACCCCCGGCAGGGCGATCAAGAAGTAGATGGTCAGGGCGATGACGCTGATCGTCGCCACTCCCAGCGACAGCAGCACCTTTCCGGCTCCGAGGATCCCACCGAAGGGAATCTTCAACTTCTTGTTTCCCTTGAGGTAGCTCGTGAGGTGGAGCTTCACCGCGAGCTTGCCGGCCCACCCCTTGCCGTGGGCGATGTTGGACTTGTAGCGGGGGTAGTTCTTGACGATGGTCTGGATCTCATGCGAGAGGGGTCCGACTGCGGCCAGGACGAACGCCGCCACAAGGAGGACGAAACCCAGCGTCACGACGCCGACCGCCAGACCGCGCCCGACGCCCCGATTGACCAAGAAGACGAGGATCGGGTTCAGCCCGATGGCAATGAAGAGGGACAGACCGATGATGATGAGGACACTCGAGATATCGGCGATGCCCCGGGCGAAGATGTAGGCCAGCGCCACACCGAGTGCGCCCGAGAAGCCGATGAAGAACGGGGAGCGATGGTCGAAAGGCCGTCCGAGAACTCCCAACGACTCGTCGGATTGGTCGAGTTCCCGCTCCACGCTGGCCGGAAGGATGAGCACATTCGACGCAGGCAGTTCTTCCCCTGAACCTGGGCCAGGCGGGTCAGGCCCGTCGGACGTCATCGTCATGTCCTACCCGATCGTGCCTGGCTAAAACGGCCCGGCCCGAAGTCGGGCCTCACGGTTGTGCACGGCCGGCACACCGCGCCGGTCCGAGTCTTCTGTGAGTATCCTCATGCGACCAGGGCGGCCGACGGGCATCTGGACCGTGCCGTGGACGGACAGAGGGGGGAACACATGCGGAGGATCAGAGCTGCCGTCGTGGCACTCGCCATGGTGGTCGTCATACTCCCCGTCCTGAGCGGCACGCAGCCACGTGCCGGCGCGTCCACCGCCCTCGCAACGTCTACGGGCCAGGCTTCCGTCGAGCACGGCTTCAAGGCCTTCGAATCCGCCATCGCGGCAGCGACAGCGAAGGCGGAGCAGGGGCAGTACGTGACGACGGTCCAGGACAAGTCCGACGCGGTGAGTTTCGTCCGGCAGTTGGCCCAGCTGAACCTCGATACGCAGCTCTTGGCCGTCGACTCCAACCACCCTGTCTTCTTTCGCGACCCGGATCCGTTTTCCGTACCGGGTTCCGATCCTCCCGTCCGCTCGGGGATCTACGACCCTGACAACATCAGTTACATCGCCATTGTCAACGGGTCCGATCAGTACCGGATCACCGGAAAGCGGGGTAACTCGGACGACCTGAGCGTCCAGGCGATCTCCGGCTTTCCCGGGGCCGGTTCGACCGGTAACCCGACGGCGACGTTGCTCAAGAGTCAGATCGCCGTGAACGCCAACGGCACCTACACGATCGACGTGGGTGGCAGTGCACAGCAAGGGAACTGGTTGCCCACCGTTCCCCAAACCACGCTGATATCCGTGCGCGAAGCCTTCAACAATTGGTCAGGAGCCGTGGGCGACCAATTGCGCATTCAAACCGTGGGACACCCGGGGCAACCGGCGGTGGCGCTGACCAACCAGCAATTGATCTCCGCGATTGACGCGGCCACCAGTGACCTCACGCAGCAAGCCTCCTATTGGGTGACGTTGTGGGGCACACTGCTCACCTCCCTGCCGCCCAACCAGGTGCGGACACCGTCGCCGACGCAGGGCGGGCTCGCCGGGCAGCTCTCCTCCCTCTCGCACTTCGACCTCGCACCCGGCCAGGCCCTGGTCGTCAGCGTCGGCAAATCCGATGCGATTTACCAGGGATTCGAGGCAGCCGATGCCTTCGCCCAATCGCTTCCCTATGCCACGCACCAGAGCAGTCTGAACGCAACCCAGGCCCAACTGTCCAGTGACGGTCGCTATTACTTCGTCGTCGCAGCGAAGGACCCGGGCGTTCCCAATTGGATCGACACCCAGGGCTACACGCAGGGCTTCCTCTTCCTGCGCTGGCAGGAGCTCACCGGGGCGCTGCCGCCGGGCGATGATCCCACGTCCCAAGTGGTCGCGCTGTCGGCTGTACGCAGCGTGCTGCCCGCGGGAACGCCGGCGGTCACACCGGCGCAGCGCAAGGCGCAGTTGGCGGCGCGGGACAAGGCCGAGGCCCACCGGCTACGCACCTCGAGCAACCAGGCCGAAGGTGTGCTCACCGGTTATCTGCGACAGATCGCCACCGACGTCGGGCGAGGATCGCTGCTCGCGGTGTACACCAACTCCGTTCTCGGATCTCGCCTCTAGAGAAGCGCCGCCCGGCACGAGCACGTCGGGCCGGAGCTCCAGTCAGCGTGCGTAGGCCTGAGGCCGGCCGGCGTGGATCTCGATCCACTCGGCACCCTCGTCCCCCGCCGTCCACGCGTAGAGACGGTCCGGGCTGTAGTACCCCATTCCAGCCCCTGTCACCCTGTTGCCATAGTGCAGTGAGCCGCGCAGCACGTAGGTGATCTGGTGCGTGCCGTGCCGGTGGGGCTTGACCTGCTCGCCCGGCTTCGCTTCTTCATGGAACACCGAGAGATTGGGCGACTGGAGGATCACCTTGGTCATCAGATCGCGCCCGAAGATGTCGTACATTGCCTGCTTGTCCTCTTCGCTCGAATCGGTCTGGTCCAGCATCTGGGAGATCGATGCCGCCGGCAGGTCGGCAATCGAGTAGAAGAACGGACCCAACCCCCCGTCGCCCTCGGTCGCTACGGCCGTTGTCTTCTCTGCTTCCATCGGATCTCCTCCCCGTTCTACCGACGCCTCCGGCGCCCTAATGTTAACGATGTGACGAGGAGGGGGGATCTGGCCTCGTGGGGCGTTCCACCTCGACGAGCCTCGACCGTGCGCACACCGGCCGACCTTCGTGAGCTGCGCGCCTCCATACCCCGGTCCACTCCGGCCTCGACGCCCACCGTGGAGGTGACGACAGAGACGATGGGCGGCGTGCCCTGTGTGGTGTGCCAGCCGATGAATCCTGTGGCGTCCCTGGTGTATCTCCATGGAGGCGGGTTCCGGCTCGGTTCAGCCTCCGGATCCACCGCGTTCGGTCTCCGTTTGGCCGATGCCGCCCGCGTTCGTGTCGTCATCGTCGACTACGCACTCGCCCCCGAGCACCCGTTCCCGGCCGCCCTGGACGATGCGCTCCTCGTCTTCGACGCCGTTCGTGCCGCCGCCTCGCAGCCCGTGCTGGTCGGCGGGGACTCGGCTGGTGGTGGGTTGGCCACGAGCCTGGTTGCCGCCGCTCTCGCTGCCCACAAGCCGCTTCCCCGCGGCATCGCCCTGTTCTCGCCCTGGCTCGACCTCACGGTGAGCGCGCGCTCTTACCACTCGCGGGCCCATACGGACCTCCTGTTCTCGGCCGCGCGGGCCACCGAGGCGGCGGAGCTCTACCTGCAAGGGTGGGATCCCCGTGATCCCTTGGCCTCCCCGCTCTTCGCCGACCTGCACGGATTTCCCCCCACCCTGGTGTTCGTCGGATCTGAAGAGGTGCTCCTCGAGGACAGCCTGACACTCGCACATGCGCTGGCCCAAGCCAGTTCCACGGTAACGCTCCACGTCGCTGCGGGCATGCAACACGTATGGCCGACCATCCAGCCCGACCTCCCCGAATCTGAGGCAGCCGTACGCCGGTTCGGCGACTTTGTGGCCCACATCACACGGCGCGAAGGCTCGACCTGAGGAGGGATCACCTCCGAGCGTGGAGAGGCAGATGGCGAGGCCGGGAGGGAGACCGACTAACTTTCCGACGTCGTTCCAGGACCTGAACAGGGGGCCATCGTGAAATTAGATCTGCTCTATGAGATCCAACCGAAGGTGCGGCCGTGGGACCTTCCACATCCCTACGGCCAGCGCAAGGCCGAGCAGGAGGCCTACGACGAGGCGATCGAGCAGATCCAACTGGCCGACCGGCTCGGCTTCCACACGGTGTGGGTGGTCGAGCACCACTTCCGCGACGGCCGTTCGGCCTGTCCCGCCTCTGAGGTCGTCCTCGGCGGCCTGGCCCTGTCGACACGGCAGATCCGGTTGGGATTCGGAGTGACACTGATGCCGTTCGGGTTCATCCACCCCGCCCGCGTAGCCGAAAAGGTGGCCACGGTCGACGTCTTGAGCCATGGCCGCGTCGAATGGGGCACGGGCCGCTCGACCCCGATGGAACAAACCGCGTTCGGTGTCCCGATCGACGATCGCTCGCGCGACCAGTGGAAGGAAGCCATCGAGATCGTCGTGGGTATGTGGGCCGAGGAGAAGTACTCCTACAGCAGCCCGAACCTCGAGTTCCCGCTGCGCATGCAGACCCCCAAGCCATTCCAGGACCCCCATCCACCGGTGTGGCAGGCGGCCACCAGCGACAGCAGTGCGGTCAGCGCCGGACGCTACGGTCTCGGCCTCCTCTCCCTCTCGCTGAGCCGGACCGTCGAGCAGATGGCCGAGGTCATCTCCACCTACCATGCGGCCCAGGCCGAATCGGAGCCACTGACCCACGTCAGGAACGACCGGGTTGGTGCGTACACGTTGGTGCACTGCTGCGACGATTTGGACCAGGCCGAGGCGTACGGGTTGTGGGACTCAGTGGAGTGGTGGTACCGCCACCTGGCCGAGTTCACCATCGAGTGGGAGCTACCCCACCTCTCCAAGGAGGCCCAGGAGCGCGCGTTTCCCTTGCTGAACCTGTCTGCGACCAGCAAGACGGACGTCCAGCGCTATCAGGACCAGGACATGATCATCATCGGGACGCCCGAGATGTGCCTCGAGAAGATCATCAGGTACGAAGAGGCCGGTGTGGATCAACTGCTCTGCTACATGCAGTTCGGGATGCTGCCCCACGAAGCGGTCATGCACTCCATAGAACTGCTGTCCAAGCACGTGATGCCCGAGTTGGAGCGCCGGGGGCACCGGGTGAGCGCCACCGCCGTGGCTGTCTGAATACTTCCTGGGATCACGGAGATTTCATTGCTCCGTCACCGTCCTGTTACTCAGGTGGGGCACACTCAACCGTGCTTCCGATTGACGGGAATTGTGGGTGAAATTGGCCGCGACCAGCATCACGACGGGGTGGCAACCGGACCCCTTCGGCGAGCATGAGTTTCGGCTTTTTTCCCCCGAAGGCAACCCCACCGCGCACGTGCGCACCGAGGGACGCCACTCCTACGACGAGATGCCGGGAGCGGTCATGGTGGATCCCCCCCGGGCCGGCTCCCGTCCCACTTCGACAGATCACTCACCACGCGCGGCCGTACGCTCGGCGTGACTCCCCGGAGCGGACCGGGCCACCTCGTTCAGGACGAAGGCCCCACCACCGGCTCTGAACCGGAGAGGCTGAGCTCGCGCACGTAGAGCTCCCGGGAATGAGGATATCCGACCTCGGTCGGGATCCAGGCGTGAAAGGCAATCCATGTCGAACCGGAGGCGTCGGTGAAAACGGACTCACCACCAGGTCCGACCTCGTCCGCATCGTTGGCCAGGATCGGCTGCGCCCAGGGCTCGGTGCAGGGCCCCAGAGGTCCGCTGCAGAGCGCCACCCCCACGGCATAGTTTGCAGTGTCCCAATTGTTGCCCGAATAGAAGAGCAGGTAGCGCCCGGAGCTCAGGACGAGATCGGGAGCCTCGATCACACCATCCTCCCAGGCCAGACTGGGGGCCAGGAGCCTGCTCGGACCGCTCCCGGTCACGGCAGTCCCTGTCGGAGCGAGCTGCTGCGACCAGATACGCGCGGGTTGGTTCCGCGTCCCGTTCGACTTCCACTCGAGGTAGGGCGTGCCGGAGGCGTCGACGAAGGGCGATGGGTCTATGGACCCACCCTGGGCGGGTTGGCAGACCAGCGGAGCGGTCGACGCATCGACGAACGGGCCCTGTGGCTGTCGGGCGGTAGCGGCCGAAATGCACATTTCTCCCCCACCTGAACCACCGACTATCGCCGAGTAGTAGAGGACGTACGACGTAGTCCCCAATTGCAGCACCGACGGGGCCCAGGTGCCGCCCGGCACGGCCCATGTGGGAAGACTCAAGAGGGCGTTCCCCAACGCGCTCCAATGCACCAGGTCGGTCGACTCGATGATCTGGATGTTCCCCCCCACCGAGTTGGTGCCGTAGGCGAAGTAGTCAGCGCCAACCCGCAAGACGAACGGATCCGGGAAGTCGAAGGGGTACACGAGGCCGTCCCCACTGCTCCCGTCAACGGTGAGGCAGGCCGACGAGACGTTCGAGAGGTCGGCGGCCGCTTGGTCGTTGTCATGGGCGCCGATCTGTCCGTAGGCCTGCTGAACGCCGGTGAGACAGGTCTGCAGGTGCCCGATGTCGAGCCCTTCCAGGTACGACGAGACATTCATCTGATCGAGTGTCTGCTGGGCTGTCCCCAGGAGTTGAAGGGTGAGGGACACAGAGGATTGGAGCGTCTCTTGATGCATCGAGGCCATGAGACGCTCCTGTCTCGTCGTGGAGAGCGTGGACCTGGCGCGGGCCAGCGTGGCCCGCGCCGCCGCCAGCACACGGTGCTCGTGCCGACTACGGCCATGCGCCTGGACGTCGGTCACAACGGCCGCAACCACAACGGCAACTGCCAGAAGAACAGCGAGGCGGTGGAGGAGCCTTCCTGGCCGGTGCTCAGGCACTTGCCGTCGCCGCACTCTGACAGGCGGTGGACACAGCGGTCAACGCAGCGACGGCGTGGCTCTGGTCGCCCACCGAGAGCGCGTTCAGGGCCTGCTGGACGCCGCCCTGACAGGTCTTCAGGCTGACGATGTAGCTGGCCTTGTCAGAGGCATCCGTCTGCGCCTGCGCCAAGGCGGCTCGAACGCCCTGCAGCAGTGTCGTGTCGGCAGACAGTGCAGTTTGCGAGACGCTGATCTGCAGCCCAAGGAACCGGAGATTGTTGCGGACCTCCGTGAGTTCGGTCTCGGAAGCGGCAATGCGGTCGGTGGTCTGGACGACCGAGTGATCGGCCTGATCGAATTGCGTGTTGGCCTGGCGCTCATTCCCTGCAATGCACACCAGTACGACCGCAACGACCAGCACCGCCAAAGTGATCGCAAGCCAGGGGCGACGCCTCCGGGCAGTCCCGGGCAGGGCCTCGAGCAGGAAGTCACGTTCATCTTCCAGGTCGAGCACGAGGGCCACGGGATCTCCTCAGTTCCCGCCAGGTCGAGCTCGGTGCCGCGCCCGTCGCCGCAACGTACTGATGCAGCAGAAGAGCAGGACGTTGGCCCTCCCCGTGTCATCACGGTTCTGAGGTTTCCCGACCAAAGGTGAAATGGTCGGTCGCCGCACAAAGAGGTCGGTCGAGACGAGGAGCGGGTGCCGGTGCCGGCCCGGATTCACCGGCGGGAGCGCTCACGCGGGAATGACCACGTGCGTGAGAAATCCAAAGGGGGGGCCGCCCGCATCCGGCGCAATGTAACGCGGCTCACATGCCATCAACGTGCGACGACTCAGGGTAGGTGAAACAGTGAAACCGGCGTTGCCCGGATGTGCATCACCGTGCTGAACTGCAGCAACGCAGCCTCCACGCCGGCTGCCTTGTCTCGAGGCTTGCCTTCTCGAACGTATTTGTTCGCGAAGATTTTTTCCAGAGGTCACAAAGACGTAATCCAGATTCGCCGGGGCGAGCTACCGCCGGCCTTCCACCACCGGTGTCAAGGAGCGATTGGCGATCCAGGCTCGACCCGGTGGCCCCTCATCGAACTACCCACTTCCGGGTGATGCGAGTTTTATCGCCATAGCAACGGCGTCGATCGGGCTCGGCGCCAGCACTATCCCGACGTCGGCCGCCCCATCGGGATGCGTGAGTGACCACGTCCCCAGGCCGATCACAGGGATGTCGGCTCGAAGAGCGAGGGCGATCTCGGAAAGCGTTCCGTATTCCCCGTCGATGGCAATGACGGCAGAGGATGAGCTGACCACAAGAGCGTTGCGGGCTTCGCCGAACCCAGTGGCGATCACAACGTCAACCCACCGATTTGCCGCGGATCGGTCGGTACCAGGCAGGATGCCGATCGTCAGGCCGCCAGCCATCTTCGCACCCCGGCATGCTGCGGCCATCACGCCGCCGAGACCGCCGCACACCAGCGTCGCACCGGCGGAGGCCAGCGCGCGACCGGTTGCTTCAGCATCGGCCAGCACGTCAGGTGCCGCTTCGGACCCACCGACCACCGCGATCTGCATCGACATAGCCACAGCAGCGTACGCCGCGGCATTGACGGCCTTTCGGCATGACGGTCTCTTGACCGTCGAGTTCCTCGGGCACGACCGGCGTCGCGGCGCGATGCCTACCCGCAATC
>Ga0182030_10018713_pt1 | contig 13258 bp, 8 predicted proteins | sample 812S3MmetaG_FD_121299 | JGI IMG/M metagenome (GOLD analysis project Ga0182030, IMG submission 121299) | Permafrost microbial communities from Stordalen Mire, Sweden - 812S3M metaG (Illumina Assembly) | ecosystem: Environmental > Terrestrial > Soil > Wetlands > Permafrost | place: Sweden... | reverse complement strand
AGGCGAAAACCGCGTGTGGGCAGAACAATTGAGCGTGAGCTCTCCGGAGACCAGGACGCTCATGCGCTATGGCAAGAGCAATGGATGGCTCGACGGTCAGCCCGCGGCGGTAACGCGCTCCGTCGGAAAGGGCAGCATCACCTACATCGGCGCTGGGCTGGAAGGTGCCACAATGAAGGCTGCTGCTGCGTGGATGATGAAAGAAGCAGGCCTCAAGCCGATCATGAGCGATCTGCCGGAAGACGTCGATCTGGCTATTCGTTCCGGCAACGGGAAACAAGTCTTCATCTTCACCAACTATGGAGTTTCGCCGCGCACCATTGTGCTTCCCAGCCCGATGGAAGACGTGCTCATGGGAGGAACGGTTTTAAGCATCACGCTGCCGCAGTATGGAGTAGCAGTACTGCGCTGAGTGCCGCGTATACGATGAGATGCGGCGGCAGTGTTGCGCCGCATCTCACTTTCGCGTGGCTGTTGATTTGGAGACCTCGGCTAGACTCGTTAGACGTTTTGAAGCCGTGCTTATATCGCATCAAACGCGGACTTTAACCACGGGCTGTCAGGGGCTAACTAATACCGCTCGTATGCACTTTTCGAGCAGAAATTGTATGGCTCAGATTGCGAACCATGCGATAGAGTGTTCCTTTGGCGCGATCAAGCACTGCGATATCGTGAGGTTCATTGGGGTGCAGGCCAACCTTTCGCAGTCTTGCGTTTACGCGATAAACATCTGCGGCGTTGTCTACTATTCGTTTGAAGTTGATGCTGAGAGAGACTGAGACCTCGGGGCCGTTTTTAACCCAATGTGGGAACGTGATTGGGTTTGATACGCCCAGGCCGGGTTTGAGTGTGAACTCCCAGGCGCGGTCTTGAAACTGTTTGCGATAGGTAGCGGCCTTGATGTCGCCTGACCAGAATTTTTCCAATTCCACAGCTGGGAGAACATCACGATCATTACCGTCGAAGATATAAACAGACTTTGTTCCGCGGATTTGCATCAGTAGGTTTGCTTCGCCATCGATGTGGTAAGGAGTGACGCGTGACGGCGAGGTAATCAAAATAGTCATCATTGCATCGCGATAAGTTTTCGCTATGTCGATTCCAGATAGCTCCGATAATTCCGCAGAGCAGTTATCCAGAATCTGGCGAAATTCCGGTTCTTCATGCACGCGTTTCAGCATGACCAGTGAATGAGTATGTGCAATCTCCTGCAAGTTTTCAAACAACGACTGTTTCGATGGTCTGATACTCCAGCCACGCTCAGGAGTTGTTTCGTCTTCTTCAATGTAAGTACGGTTGGGGCGAGCAGAAACACGTTTTGCAAGGTCGAGCAGAGCAGGCAGTGTGAAGTATTCCGTTTCATGGAGAGAGTGCGAAAACTCGAAAGCGGCGCGATCAAATGTTTTGAACGCCTCAGGCTCGTCAGCGCTTTGCGCGAGAACGGATTCACAGACAAGCGGCATGGCACACTCCAGGCTGGCCTGAGCGAAGGCCAGCGACCAAGAGATTAAATTAGCAACCTAACTTGATGGGGGAAAGGGAAAATCTCAACCGTCGGACATTGAGATTGAGACGATTGCATCAGGATTGACGCTCGATGTCAAGAGTATTCTTAGAGCCATCGAAATATCTCTGAACCTGCGTGGTGACGTACATTTTGCCGAGAACCACTTCTATAAAATACTGCGCGAAAGCAAAGCAATTTTCACTCTGCGCTTGTCTTATATTCGATGATCTTTCGCCGCTTGCCTTGGGCCACGTTCCGATCGAACTGAAGTTGCCCGATCAAGATGGGGATTTGCTGGAGATGAGAATGAATACCGTAGAGAAAGAGAGTGAACGCGGAATCAGATTTCCATCGCGCATGCCAAGCCGATCGAACTGAAAGTAGGAAGAGCAGGGCAACCCAAGCTGCAACAGGTAGCAAGGATCGGCTAAGGACTGCATAGACCACAGCGACGATCAGCGAAACGGACCAGAAAGTACCGCGAATGAGGTTCTGTCTGCGCTGCGGTTGCCAAAAGCGGTCTGGCGTATTGCGAAAGCGGCTGGAGATCTCGGCATAGGCGTGACCTGCACGGAGCGCACGCTTCCAGTACTGACTGAAGTGGACCATGGCAAGATCGTGACCGGTCATGGACACGTCGATGTGAAGAATTCGATAGCCGTTCGCACGCATTCTGCGGCAGAGTTCAGGCTCTTCGCCTGCGATGAGTGTGGCATCATATCCATCAACCGCTATCAGCGCAGAGCGGCGCATGAGAACATCGCCACCGCAATAATCCGTGAATCCCGGTGCAAAGATCCAGTCGAGATCAAGAATACGATTGTAGATCGAACGCTTGCAGTCAATCTCGCGCCGATGACCCCAGACAGCGGCGATGGATACATCTGCATGGATCGCATTGAATGCGTGTTCGAGAAATTCTGGATGAAGGATGGTGTCACCATCCAGAAAGAGAATGAATTCAGCAGAAGAAGCTTTCCATCCAGCGTTGCGGCCAAGGGCTGCCGTGGGAGAGGATGAAGTGACCTCAATGACTCTGGCTCCGGTGGCCGCAGCTAGAGCTGGGCTGCCGTCGCTGGAGCCAGAGTCAGCATAGATTACTTCGATTGCGCAGCCCATCCACTTTGCACTCTGCACCGATGCGATACAGCGAGCAAGGCGTTGTCCTTCATTGCGTCCGATGATGACAACGGAGAGATTCGGTGCGCCAGAGGAGAGCACTGTTGGCGTTGCGGAACTGGGCGGTTGCATCAGAGACCGGTCTCCTGTGAATTTTTGCCTTCAAGAGGTTGACTCGTTGAGGAGTCAGGTTGCGGCTTGCGGGGCAGAATGCGGGCCGGAATGCCAACTGCAATCGAGTTCGATGGAACGTCGGTGATAACAACAGCATTGGCTCCGATAGCGACATCGTTGCCGATGCGAATCGCGCCGAGGACTTTGGCTCCTGCGCCAATATCGACGCGATCACCGATGACCGGAGAACCGCGCTGGCCGGTGGAGCGCAGGCCAACTGTTACGCCATTGCGAATGATGCAGTCGTCTCCGAAAACGGCATCTCCGCTGATGACGATGCCGCCGAAGTGGTCGATACGAAAGCGCTTGCCAATAGTCGCTTCGCAGGGTAACTCAATGCCCGTGAGAATCTCAGAAAAAGGTTTAAGGAGCTTGTAGAGAAATGAAAAGGGAACCCGCAAAAGCCGCTGTCGAATGGTGTATCGCCAGCGTCCGAAGCGGTAGACAACCATGACCCAGAGGCCCTGGCGGGCAAAGTCGTGTTGGTAGGTGCGCCAGTCTTCGCGCAGATTATCAAACATGGCTCAACCTCCTGATGGTGCATGGAGCGACAAAACTCGGCAACTGCATTGACGATAACATGCATCTTGCCTCATGTCCCATTGTTGAAGCTTCGCAAGGATGATTCGTCTTTTCAGTGACAGGTTCATCGTTCCTGGGATGTATGGGCAGCAAGACTTGTCTCTCTTGGCGTCGCCGGGGGCGAGTCATTTCTGAAATCCATGCAACTGAGTGAGCTTCCCGGTGCACAGTTTTGAAACGCTTAGCCTTCGAACTGCACTAATAATATGACTCTCAAGTTTGAAAGCAACGAAATGTGAGCGGTGTTGTACTGCAAGGCATCGAGTTGTCAGGATGTACTGGATGTTGATTCTGGGGGACGACATCCAGACCTCGCACTAACAAAATAACCAGCAGTAAACTGATTCAGATACGAAATTATTGATGCAGTTATCATTGCTGGTTTGATGTTATGGCGAAAGTGCCAAGAATGGACAATTCCAGAAACTTAAGATTGACAGGCATATGCTTTTGGGTATATCGTGAGTTTGGAAGTCATTCCAATTCCCGGTGGTTTTCCCCAGCTATCGGAGTGTCAATCTTCAAAGGTGGTAACATATCGGTCGCCGAATCTGACGGTTGATATGTGGTTACCAAAGCTGGGCGGGCCATTTCTGAAGTTCCCAGATTGCGCAAAAACTTGTAAGACTTTGTACGCGATTTTCAAGAACCATACTTGTTCAATCACCACCGTTACCCAATGTTCTGATGTTCAGAGCACTATACGGCAGATGTCTCTAGCGTAAGGAAGAAGTCACCGTGTATCTCGCAAGATAGGCGGATCGACGGTATGAGTTATAGCTTGAGCATGGATGAGATGGTAACTGGGGGAAGTAACACAGACAACCCGGAGATAGCGCCTTGGCGGGTTCATCTGGTTACTATAGCTCGATCAGAGCTGAAAAGAGGTTCGAAGAGGTACGGAATATTTCTTCGGCGAACGTGCTCGTATTGGAGAACACAACAACAACGTCGGTCCAACCAGGCCGATAAGTTTGGGCGCACTACTGTAAGTTGCCTATGGTCTTGGTCGTTGGCTAGCGGTTATGGGGTTCCTGTCGCGGAATCTATGATCGCTGCCACATAGCGGAGACTTGCGCTCATTTTTCTGCTCGGAGTGAGCGCTGCGCATGGGGAATGATTCCCGTTGCGAGTCGCAATTGTTCAACAGAATTTCATCATTTTGTTGTTATGGAATGGCGAGTTCGTATCCACCCGAACGGAATGGCTTAGTTCGGATAGGAGAGTCGCAAATGCATAATTTCAATCTCGAAACAGTAGCGCTGATGGGAGTGCCAATCTCCAATGTGACGATGGACGATGTGGTCGCAATGGTTGATGCGAGTATTCGTGAAGGCGGCTTTCATCAGGTAGCGACTGCGAATGTAGACTTCCTGAAGAATGCGATCGAAGACCCGGAATTGCAGGAGATCCTATGCAGATGTGACATGGTTATTCCTGATGGAATGCCTCTGCTGTGGGTATCGCGATTGCTGAACCAGCCTCTGCGAGAGAGGGTTTGCGGAGTAGATCTGGTGCCGCAGTTGGCAGAGCTTGCAGCCAGCCGAGGTTACGGGATATTTCTGCTGGGTGCAAAAGATTCAACTTCATTTAAAGCAGCGGAGATTCTAAAATCCACGTATCCAGGATTGAAGATATGCGGTCGCTATTCGCCACCGCTGTGTCCGCTTGAAGAGATGGATCACGAAGATATTCTGCGCCGGATCGAGGATGCAGATCCGGATATTCTTATTGTGGCTTTTGGCAATCCCAAGCAGGAAAAGTGGCTCGATATGCATCGTGATCGCCTTTCGGTGCCTGTTTGCATTGGTGTAGGCGGTTCGCTCGATTTTATTGCAGGCTGTGTTCCGCGCGCGCCCAAGTGGATGTGGGGCGCTGGCCTCGAATGGGCATATCGGCTGTTGCAAGAGCCACGTCGACTTGCCACTCGCTATCTTTCCGATATCGGTGCACTGGCCGTGCATGTACCGCAGCAATACTTTACTCACGCGCTGCAGCCGAAACGAGGAAAGGACTCCCGCGTCTTCGCCGAGTCTACCGAAGACGCGATCGTGATCTCGATTCACGGAAATTTGCGCGGAGAATCGCTCCAGGAATTTGTCACGATTGCAGACTGTGCCTTGCAAACTGGAATGAATATCGTGCTGAATATGTCGCGTGCCACATTCATTGGCATCGACACATTGGGTGAGTTGATACGCTTGCGTTCTCGCCTATCGCCATCTCAGAACCTTTGGCTTGCCGGACTACGCAGGAGCCATCTTCGGGTGCTGCGCGGAGCAAAGCTGGAAGCGCACTTCATGACAGTGTCCAGCGTACATGACGCAGTGAATCGTGCTATGCGCGCAGAGCAGAGAAGGTACCTAAGAACAGTGGTGCAGCCAACCGGTAGTAGAGGGTCAGCGCGCGGTGTACAGGTGAGACTGGTACACCTTTACGAGATGTGCCGAAAGGTTGGAGCAGCCAATCAAGGAGTTGAAGTTGGCTTTGCTGTTCAGACAGGTGCTGTTCGCCGTTGGGGTTACAACGATTTGATTGGGTAAGAGCCAAGCCGGTTGTTGGAGTGATGCAGAGCAGAAATTATTGGCGATTTGCAAGCAATCAGGAGTGGAGACAGATATGCGATTAGCGCTTTTGGCGGCATTCGGAGGGATATTGACGGCAGTTACACTGCCTCTCGTCCTCGAATTGTTCCTGGTGACAACTGCGTTTCTGTCGAGACGGAGGAGGCAGCATCGAGCGTGTGCAATTGCACCGCATATTGCTGTTATAGTCCCGGCGCACAATGAAGAATCGTTGATCGAAGCGTGTGTAATCAGTTTGCTTGAGTCGGCTGCGGGAACTGCAAGAGTTCTGGTAGTTGCCCACAATTGCAAAGACCGAACAGCAGACGTAGCAGTTCGCGCAGGTGCTGAACTGCTGATCTATAACGATGAAGCGGCACGCGGCAAAGGGCATGCGCTTCGTCACGGTTTCAATTATGCGATCAAGGATGGCGCGGAAGCCGTTCTGGTTGTAGATGCAGATTCGACAGTATCCAGAAATTTGATACCAGAAGTTCTGCGTTCGCTCAGTGAGGGCGCGGCAGCAGTACAGTGCCGTTACGAGATGCAGCAAAGCGTGAACAATGCTAGAAGCCGGTTGTCGTCTTTGGCGTTTCGCGCATTCACTTACATCAGGCCTGCGGGAAGAGAGCAGTTGGGACTTTCTGCGGGGATTTCAGGTAATGGATTTGCACTGACTGCCAGCCTCTTGAAAAAGGTTCCCTATGAAGCCTTCTCGGTGGTCGAAGATTTGGAATATCACATCCATATGGTCATGGCCGGAGAACGAGTTCGTTTCATCGAGAACGCAGTCGTCTCTTCACATTGTCCGCCCTCCTCGACCGGCGAGACGGTACAGCAGTCGCGTTGGCAAGGTGGCAGAATGTGGGTGGCCAGAAAGTGGATTCTCCCTTTACTGGGCCAGGTTGCTTTGGGGCGCGTGCGGATGCTTGAACCGATGCTTGACCTGGCTTGTCTGCCGCTTGCTTATGGAGTGGCCGCATTGCTGGCTGAGTGTTTGATTCCTCTTCCTTGGGTGCGAATGTATGCAGTGGCATCGCTTGGCGTCGTTGTCGTTCATGTGCTGACGGCAGCGTGGGCTGGACCTGATTTTCTTGGAACATTGCGGATGCTGGCGACCGCCCCGGTTTACATCCTATGGAAGATGAGGCTTGTGCCTGGGATATTGAAAGCATCCAGTCAGCGTGCGAAATGGGTAAGAACTGATCGCGAGGGTGCGGTGACAGAACCTGCAATGTCGACGCCTTCATTGCCTCAGTAACAGCGGACGTTCTGCGATAGATTGCAGAAAAAACCAGCGGAACGCATCAGCTTGAACTTAGGTGTAAGTGGAAGAAAGGATTGTTTGACAATGAAGATCATTTTCCTCATCCCGGTGTGCGCAGCGTTGATGACGGGGCTTAACGCGAGCCAAGTAGCTGCACAACAAAAGCAATCGCCGAGTGAATTGCAGGCAAGCAATGAGCCTCAAGACCCGCAGTTGAAGATCAGTCCACTCAAAGCTCTGGAGAACTTTGAACCACCTGCCGATGAAGCCTACGATTTGGGTGCGGGCGACACGATCAGCCTCTACGTGGTCGGGCATCCAGAAATCTCTCGCGCATATGAGATAGGCCCGGATGGGCAGATCACCATTGATATGGCAGGTTCAATAAAAGTAGCGAACCTCTCGCGCGAAGACGCCGCAAAGGCAGTCAGCAAGATGCTTTCTACCTACTATACCGAACCTTCGGTAACTATAGGCGTGGAGAAGTACGGATCGAATACGGTGATGATCTTTGGAAATGTGCAGCATCCAGGGATATTGCCGTATGAAGGCAAGACACCAACGCTACTAGATGCAATTGCGCGGGGTGGCCTGTTGGTCAATCCTGCATCGAAGGACGGCCTGCCGGATCGATGCATCATCTATCGCGGAAGCGATACGGTTGTGCCGGTGGAATTGCGCAAGCTACTGATGAACAGCAGTTCGTTGTCGGATGTCAGGCTGCGTCGCGGTGATATGATTTTTGTCCCGATTGATCAACAGCAATTCGTATCGGTTCTGGGACAGGTGGGTAAGCCGGGTCCAGTTGCGATTACTGCGGATCTCAATTTGAAGATGGCTTTGACGCAAGCTGGCGGCATCACCGATGAGGCAGGTTCGAATCCCACAATCCATATTGTGCAGACGGCAAGCAACCAGGAACTGACCATTACGTTCAAACAACTCATGAGGCCGAGTGGCGGAAACGAGATCGTATTGCATCCGGGCGATATGATCTTCATCCCGAAGAGTGGTTTCAACAAGGTGACCTATGTACTCACCAAGCTCAGTCCAGCAGCGACCATGGTCACGTTGGCTGCGCTTGTAAGGTAGTAGGTCTATGCTCGCATTCGATTCGAAGAGTGCGTACACAAATGTTGGAAGGAGATAGACAGCATGGGCATTACGCAAATTTATCCGAACGCGGGGCGCAATCCACAGCCGCCGACCACGCCGGTTCCGCCGTTGCGGCCTGTATCGAAAGGTACCACGATGCAAGCCCGCTTGCTGCGGAGTATTCGTGTTCATAAGTTCACGGTAGCGCTTGTCAGTCTTGTGGTGCTTGGTTTGGGCGTTGGATTTTTGATCATACACAAGCCGTCCTATGCGTCGAGGAGTCTGATCTATGTATCGCCTACTTTTCCTAAAACGTTGAGCGAAGATCCAGAGACAGAGCATCCTTATGACTCGTATATGCAGCAGCAGGTCCATAGCGTGACACGGTACGACGTGATTGCGGATGCGATCCGCAGTCTCCCGCAAGGGACTTGGCAGCAGCCTGGAGAATCAGAGCAGAGTGCTGTGTTGCGTCTCCAACATTCGCTTGAAGTCAACCGTGTTGAGATGACATATCAGATTGCGATTACGTTGTTTGGAAATAAACCAAATCATCTTGCGGAGATCGTAAATGCGGTTACGCAATCTTATCTAGCGAAGACGCAACACGAAGAGTTTTATGGTCGAGACGAGCGCCTTGCCACCCTTCGCGATACACGCGACGATTTGCAGAAGCAACTGGACGCAAAGTTGCAGGAGCAGGCTGCGATTACACAGAAATTAGGCGTTGCTGTGATCGGATCGGGCGATGCCACGAACCCGTTCGATGACCAACTGTCAAAAGTGCGTGCGGATCTCTCCACGGCGCACGAGCAACGGATTGAGGCAGAAGCTCAGTTGGTTGCGTTGCAGAGTGGCGACCCATTGTCTCCGAATTCGACGCTGAATGCCGAGGCTGATGCGGTAATTTCCAACGACCCGCAACTGTTGGCAATGCGTGCGACGCTTGGTCAAAAGCGCAGTGCTTTGATGGAGCAGCTTGCCGGTTTAACGCCGAATAACCCTCTGCGCAAGCAGACTGAAGCGGACCTGGCACAGATAGACAACGGCTTGAATGAGATGCAGAATGATATGCGACGGAAGGCCGCGATGCAGTTGGAGCAGAAGCTGCACGCCAATGTCAGTCGTGCCTCTGTCATTGAATCTCAGCTACAACAGGAATTGCAGAAAGACTCCGCTGCAGCCAATACGGCTGCACCCGGTTTTCAGCGAGCGGATGAGTTGAAGGCCGACATTGATCGTCAGCAGATGCGCTATACACAGGTGGACAATCGTATCAGTGATTTGGAACTTGAGAGCAGCTCTCCCGGCTCAGTGCATCTATTCTCTGCGGCAATGCGGCCTTTTGCGCCAGAGCCGAGCAAGGTTCGGATGCTGTCTCCGCTGCTGCTTCCAATTGCTCTGTTGCTTGGAATGATGGCTGCGGTGATTTTCGACTTTCTTGATCCACACATTTATACCAGTGAAGATATTGAGGGTGTGCTGGGATTTGCGCCAATCGGCTCGTTGTTTGCCAATGGAGATGTAACGCAATTGATGTTTGATGAGTGCGTGCTGAGACTGGCTGCTGCCGTTGACCATTCAGCACGGCTGGCGGGAGTGCATACATTTGTTATGACTTCCACCGACGCGCAGGCTGGGACGACTACTACAGTTGAGAATCTGGCTTACGCGCTTGCTAGTCTAGGGAGCAAGGTCATCACAATCGATTCGTGCGGCAATGCGAATCCTGTTGCTTATGTAGCAGTCGGGCTGAATGACACAAATTATCAGACATCTTTGAGTCATCCAACTGCTTCGCTTCGCCAGCCTACGACCGCGCCCAGTCTACACACGCCAACTGTGAATGCTCATACTTTGCCAGGACGGGTTACTCCGTTGCCGAGTTTTGTCAATAACGCCTTCAAGAACCTTACCAATGATTACGACGTTGTGTTGATTGATGCGGCCCCACTGTTGAGTTCCGCAGAGACTGAGTATCTGGCGCGTTGTGCTGATGTAACGATACTTTTGACTTGTGCTGGAAAGACGACCAAGGCCAAGCTGCTTCGTGCAGCGCGTCTGCTGGAACGGCTCGATGTGCCTGGTACGGCCACTGTAATTAACAAGGTCAGTTTGTTACGCGTGGATAAGTCAATCAGAAACGATGTGCGTGAGTTTGAAGAACGATCTGAAACAACCACTTCTCATTTGAAGACAAGGTTTCACCCATACAGGGTGGGAGAATCTCCATTGAATCAGAATCCAGAACAGACCGTTTCACAAAGAGCGGTCTAGTTTTTCGAAAAGGATCGTCGTGCAACAAAAGCGTTAATGCAATATATGCTGCCTTGATCGATTTGGTTTTCTTGGGTTGAGTATCTGGAGGGCAAGAACATTCTCTGGCCTTTGTAACAAGGACTATCTCCATTGTGGTTGACCAGGAATTTGGAATCATATGAGCAAACGTGATAGATCGAAGGAGTTTGCAGCTTCAGGTCCGACAGAATATTCTGGGCGAGCCGTGCCGCTGGTGGTGATTGAGTCCAGAGTTGCGGATGTGTGGAAAGGTGTCTTAGGAGTGCCAGTTGCTGGGTTCGAAGAAAACTTCTTCGAAGCTGGTGGTACATCCTTGCTTGCGACGATACTTCTAACCAGACTGAATCAGGCCTTTGCATTGAAAATTCCAATTGCAATGGTCTTCGACCATCCGACCGTGCGGTCGATGTCAGCGCATATTGCAGGGATTCTCACCGACCCGGACAAAGCAAACAAGAAGACAAATCTTGATTCCGCAGCTTGCGCGAAGTTAGATCATGCCGTCGAATTGCAGAGCGCTAAGACGGCGGACTCATCAGCAGTTGCGATTATAGGAATGACCGGGCGCTTCCCGGGGGCAAGCAGCGTAGAGCAGTTCTGGCGCAATCTCTGCGATGGTGTGGAATCGATCACATGGTTCAATCAGGAAGACCTTGATGGACGTGAACGACACGGTAAACTGCCCGACGATTATGTAGCAGCTCGTCCGATTCTTGATGCACCTGAACTTTTCGATGCCGAGTTCTTTGGAATTTATCCCAAAGAAGCAGAGCTGATGGACCCGCAACACCGCATCTTTCTTGAGTGCGCATGGGAGGTGATGGAGCGGGCTGGGTATGATCCGACCAAGACTACCGAGCAGGTGGGGGTCTTTGCCGGTTCAAGCATGAACACATATTTGATGCATAATCTTGCTGGCAGCAGACGTTTTCTGGAGGATTTTACCGGAGCTTATCAGGTTGGTTCGTATGTCACGATGATGGGCAACGATAAGGATTTTCTGCCTACGCGGGTTTCCTACAAACTCAATCTGCATGGTCCGAGCGTGGCAGTGCAATCGGCGTGCTCGACTTCGCTGGTCGCGGTATGTCAGGCCTGTCAGACACTGGTTACTGGAGGCTGCGATATGGCGCTCGCTGGCGCTGTATCGATTACATTTCCTCAGAGGCGCGGCTATATTCCCCATGAAGGTGGGATCGTGTCGAGCGATGGCCATTGCCGACCATTCGATCACAAAGCAAGCGGTACAATATTTGGCTCGGGAGCGGCAGTGTTGCTGCTGAAACGGCTTGAAGATGCTGTGGCGGATGGGGATCAATTGCTTGGAGTGATCCGCGGATTCGCTATCAATAATGACGGAGCAAACAAGGTCGGATACACAGCACCTGGCGTGGATGGACAATCGCAGGTCATTCAGAGGGCGCTTAAAGTGGCGGGTGTTTCAGCGGACAGCATCAGCTATGTTGAGGCGCATGGAACGGGCACACCTCTCGGCGATCCGATAGAAGTTGCTGCTCTGAGCAAAGCATTTGGACGATCGAGTGATCGCAGGCAAGTGTGCGCGATTGGCACAGCAAAAGCAAATGTTGGCCATCTTGATGTGGCCTCCGGTGCTACGGGGCTAATCAAGACCGTCCTGCAACTCGAACACAAGACGATTCCCAAACAACTCCACTTTGAAAAGCCAAATCCGCATCTGCATCTCGATGAGACGCCCTTCTTTGTTGCGCAGCGCAACATGGATTGGAAGAGTGACGACGGTCCGCTTCGTGCTGGGGTGAGTGCCTTTGGGATCGGTGGAACCAATGCGCATGTGATTGTAGAAGAGGCTCCGCAGGTTGATGAATCCGATGCTGGAAGAAGTTTGCAACTGCTTGTTTGGTCTGCAAAGACTGAACCCGCTCTGAATGAATTGACGGCCAACCTGGTTCGTCAAATATCTGAAAATCCTGGACAGAATTTGGCGGATATAGCCTATACATTGCAGATTGGAAGAACCTCTCACCGACATCGCCGGATGGCCGTTGCTGGCTCACTTGACGAAGTGGCAAAGATCATAACTGGCCTTCAAACGACCTCTCCGTCGAGCACTCAATCTCCACTTGAAAGTCCGGGCGTCGTATTCTGTTTCCCTGGTCAAGGCGTGCAGAAGCTGCAGATGGGCCGCGAACTGTATGAGACCGAATCGGCCTTCCGTGATGCTTTGAACTTATGCAGTGAAAAGCTGCAACCCGTGCTCGGAATGAGTTTGATTGAGTTGCTCTATCCGGCTATCGAGACTCCCGACGCATCGGCCCGTCTCAACGAAACCAAGTACGCACAGCCTGCTATCTTTGCGGTCGAATATGCGTTGGCGCAGTTATGGCTTTCGTGGGGAATCAAACCGGATGCTATGGTTGGGCACAGTGTAGGTGAGTTTGTTGCGGTGTGCTTGAGCGGTGGAATTTCTCTTGACGACGCATTGCGTGTTGTTGCAGAACGTGGTCGGTTGATGCAGACGATGCCGTCTGGAGCGATGCTTGCAGTACGTGCGCCTGAGGAGAAGGTATTGGCTTGCATGGCGGCGATTCCAGATCAGCCGCTAGATCTGGCCGCAGTCAACGGACCTCAGCTTTGCGTTGTTTCTGGACCGGATGCAGCAATTGACGCGTT
>Ga0182030_10018712_pt1 | contig 13258 bp, 13 predicted proteins | sample 812S3MmetaG_FD_121299 | JGI IMG/M metagenome (GOLD analysis project Ga0182030, IMG submission 121299) | Permafrost microbial communities from Stordalen Mire, Sweden - 812S3M metaG (Illumina Assembly) | ecosystem: Environmental > Terrestrial > Soil > Wetlands > Permafrost | place: Sweden... | reverse complement strand
TAGCGAATCGCGCCGCCGCTCAGGGTGTTGAGGCCGACATTGTGGCCGATCGCGTACCCCATGAAGGAGATCAGCGCCAGCCGTGGATAGGGCACCTTGCACGCCGCGAACCGCAGGCCGAGAGCGTCGTACAGGGTCAGGCAGCCGTATCCCCCCACCGTGAGCGCAACGGCCGCCACCAGCCTCACGGGCCGGATGGCATGTACATGCGCCAGGATATCCTGCCAGCGGTATTGACTGAGCACGTGGTGCAGCCAGAACAGCGCCAGTCCGAAGAGGGCGATGCCAAGCACAGTCGTCCACGCAGGGACCCGGATTTTATGGGGAAGTGTCAAGCGCCTATCGTAGCAGGCATCCCCCCTTCCCGAGGTCGCCGGCGGCCTGTCGACTTCCGTACAGAAAATGCTAGGGTTGTAACTTCAGCATTCCGCCATTTTGTCAAAGGTGATCCCAATGAATTCCGCCACCGATGCCCGCCAGGCAACCATGGATTCGACGCAGATTTATCTTGAAGAAACCTTCACCGACCGGCGCGTCGGCACCATTCGCCGCTTGTCCCCGGTGACGGGAGAGGGCCTGCCAGACGCCGCACGACCGGTGCTCTACGTCGGCCAGGCACAGGTCATGACTCCGATGGGGGCCGTGCCCATCAGCTTCGAATTGGAGGCGTCGACCCTCGACGGGGCAATCGCAAAATTCGGCGCCGCCGCCGAACAGGCGGTCCAGCAAACCATGCGCGAGCTGCAGGAGATGCGCCGCGAACAAGCCTCCTCACTCGTCATCCCCGACGGCGCGGGGGGCGGCATGCCGAGTCCCAACGACCTGCTCGGACGAGGCCGGCCGCGCCGCTAACCGGTCTCGAGCGCCTCCCAACGTGCGAAGGCGGCCTCCAGCTCCCGTTCGACGGCCTGCAGGCGCCCGACTGCGGCGGCGGCGTCGGCGGGGCTGCGGCGAAACAATTCCGGATCGCTGATGGCCGAGGCAAGTTCGGCTTGTTCAGCCTCGAGGCGCTGGATCCGACCGGGCATCTCCTCGAGCTCCCGCTGGTCCTTGTAAGACATCCGCCGGGGTTTCACGGGCGGCGAACCCGGGGCCGGTCGACCTGCGGGCGCCACACCGCGGGGCGCTGTGCCGCCGCCGCCCCGTGGCCCGGCACGCTCCGTCGCCGCCGCACGGGCGACGGCGCTCGAGCGGCGCTGCCTCAGCCAGTCCGAGTAGCCGCCCACATATTCGTTCACCTGACCCGCCCCCTCGAACACCAGAGTGCTGGTCACCACATTGTCGAGGAACGCCCGGTCGTGACTGACCAGCAGCAGCGTTCCCGAGTAGTCGGCGACCATCTCCTCGAGCAGATCGAGCGTGTCCGAGTCGAGATCGTTCGTCGGCTCGTCCATGACCAGCAGATTGCTGGGTTTGGCGAACAGCCGCGCCAGCAAGAGCCGGTTGCGTTCGCCCCCCGACAGCATGCTCACCGGTGCCTGCAGCCGCTCCGGCGGGAACAGAAAGTCGCGCAGATAGCTCGACACATGACGGGCCTGGCCGTCGATCGTAATGGTGTCGCCGCTGCCTCCCGTGACGTTGTCCTGGATGGACTTGGCCGGATCCAGCTGATCGCGCTGCTGGTCGAAGTACGCGGGGAGCAGCGACGTCCCGCGCCGAATGGTGCCCTGTGTGGGTTCCATCTCGCCCACGAGCAGCTTGATCAGCGTCGTCTTGCCGCAGCCGTTGGGCCCGATGATGCCGATGCGGTCACCGCGCATGATACGGGTCGAAAAATCGGAGATGACCGGGCCGGCGCCGAACGTCTGCGTGACGTTCACCGCCTCGAACACCAGCTTGCCGGAAGGCCCCGCTTCCTGGACGCGCACGTCGACCTGTCCCACGCGCTCGCGACGTTCGCGCCGCTCCCGGCGCAGTTGCTCGAGGGCTCGCACCCTGCCCTCGTTGCGCGTCCGCCGCGCCTGAACGCCCTTGCGGATCCAGACCTCCTCCTGCGCCAGCTTCTTGTCGAACAGCGCCGCGTGCTTGGCCTCGACCTCGAGCGCTGCCCGCTTTTGCTCGACGTAGTTATCGTAGTTGCCGGGCCAGACGCGCAGCTGACCGCGATCGAGTTCCACGATCCGGGTGGCAAGGCGCCGGACGAACGCGCGGTCATGGCTGATGAACAGCAGCGCACCGCCAAAATCCATCATCATGTCCTCCAGCCACGTGATGGCCTCGATGTCCAGATGATTGGTCGGCTCGTCGAGCAGCAAAAGGTCGGGCTCCGAGACGAGGGCCCGGCCCAGCATCACCCGCCGCCGCCAGCCGCCGGAGAGCGCACTCATCGGCGCGTGCCGGTCGAGTTCGAGTCGCGCGATGACCTGATCGACCTGCAGCTCCGCCTGCCAGTCACCGTCATGAGCACTCGCATCGACCCCGCCCATGACCACGTCGATCACGGTCTCCTTGCTTGCGGGTGACACCTCCTGGGCCAGACTCGCCACCTTCGCTCCCGGCCTCACCCAGACGTCGCCGCTGTCGGGGACGGCGGTTCGGGTGATGAGTTGCAGCAGCGAGGACTTTCCCTCACCGTTGCGTCCCAGGAGGCAGACGCGCTCGCCCTTGCGGATATGCAGTCCCACGTGGTCGAGGAGAGGCTTGAGACCGTAGCTCAAGGAGACTTTGTCGAGGCGTACGATGGGCATGAGGCCGCGTATAGTATGCGGCTTCGCCTCGTAACTCACGCGCAAATGCCGCTGAGGCAATTCTGTTGCGTTGCGACATCCCCGCTCGCGAGGCAATGAGCCGGTACGCCGTGCGCTACTTCGCTACAATCGCGGGCATGCTCATCGGCTTTCGGCTGAACAATTTCCGCTGTTTCATGACGGAACAGACTTTCAGCTTCGCAGCGTCGCCGGACCGCACCCACGAAGCCACGCACCTCATGCGCACGGGCCTCAAGTCCGTGCCGAAGCTCTCGAAGGCGGCGATCGTGTTCGGGCCCAACGCCAGCGGCAAGAGCAACCTGCTCATCGGCTTGAGGACCCTGCAGACCCTGATGCTGCACTCCACCGATCAGCCGGATGCGCAGTTCGCCGAACTTTACACACCGTTTCGCTTCGGTCCCGCGGCCGGGCGCCCGACCGAGTTCGAACTCGATCTTCTCCTCGGGTCCGTCCGGTATCGGTATGCGCTGTCCTATGACGCGCAACGCATTCGGTCGGAGAGACTGCTGGTGTATCGGACCGGGAAATCGCAACGCTGGTTCGAGCGCCGCTTCGACGACTCCGTGCAACGGGAAGAGTGGGCGCCGTTTTCTCCCAGCTTCAACGGACCCCGTGAGATCTGGCGCAAGGCCACACGGCCGAGCGCGTTGTTCCTGACCACCGCGGCCAGGCTCAACTCGGAGCAGCTCGCGCCGTTGCTCAAGTGGGCGGAGCAATCACTGCGCGTGCTGGGTCCCGTTGAGATCGGTGACTTCGACCGCGTGTCTGCGCGACTGCGGGACCGGCATTTCAAGGGCCGCCTGATCCGCCTGCTGCGCGCGTCCGGCATCGAGATCGAGGACGTGCGTGTGGCCGAGGCCGCGGCGGTTCCCCCGGGTGAAACCACCCCGGATGGCGGACATCAACGTCACGGCGGCGCGCGTCCCTGCATCGAATTCTTGTACAACCGGCCGGGCTGGGCGCCGGTGTGGGCGGATTCCGTTTTCGAATCCGCCGGGGTCCATCGGCTCATGAGCCTGTTCGTTCCCGTGGCGGAGGCGATCGACGACGGCAAGGTGCTGTTGATCGACGAGTTTGACACCAGCCTGCATCCGCTCATCGCGCGTTTCCTGATCCAGCTGGTGAGCAATCCCGAGGTGTCGGACAAGGGATCACAGCTCCTGATGACGAGTCACAACATCACGTTGATGGATCTCGACATCCTGCGACGGGACCAGATCTGGCTCATGCATATCGACGAGCACCACGCCAGTGTGCTCACGTCCCTGGTTCGCGCAAGTCCGCGCAAGAATGAAATGATCGCCAAGAACTACCTCAAGGGCCGCTATTCGGCCATTCCCGACGTCCGCCCCAAGCTATTCGACCGGTAAAACCCAATCCCGCGGGCCTCCGCGAGGTGATCATCGACGGAAATTCGGGGGAGGCTGTGGTATCGAGAATGATTCTCGTTTGTAACTGGAGCATTGGGACTGGCGATTCGCCACCGATTTGCAATGATGGGTGCTGGAATCACCACCATAGGACCCCAGTGAACCCCACGTCATCCAGAACAGTGCGCCACAGAATCGCGATCGCGTCCGTCACAGCGGCCGCAGCCGCTTGGATCGCCATCCCGGCGCTGGCGGCCAATCCCAAGGGCACCAAATCCGGTTTGAAGGACGAACCCGAAACCTTGCAGGTGAGCGGACCCGATGCCCTGCGCCGCATCGTCCAAGATCAGTGCATGGAGAATTGGGCACAGCATCACCTTGCCGCCCCCTGCGAACGCATCGTCCTGCCGGATCTCAAGACCGGCCGCTCGGGCTACGCGATTTTGGCCGACCGCAAGGGCGGCGCTCATTACCTCTTGATTCCCACCCAGACGATGGCGGGTCTCGACAGCAGCGAGTTGCTCGATCCCGACACACCGAATTATTTTGCAGAAGCGTGGCGTGCGCGCGACTTGCTCAACACGTTCGTCGGACACGATGTGCCCCGGACGGCCGTGGGGCTTGCCGTCAACACGGCTCATGCGCGGTCGCAGAACCAGTTCCATATCCACATCGAGTGTTTGCGGGCGGACGTGGCGGATTCACTCAGGCAGACCGCCGAGCAGGCCACGGACACGTGGGCGCCGATGATGGTGGCCGGCTCGACTTATCAGGCGATGAAAATCATGGGGACCGGGCTGGATGGCTCCAATCCGTTCGAACTCGTGGCCGCCTTGAACCCCGACGTGCGCCACCACATCGGCGACTACACGCTGGTGGTCGCCGGCATGCAGTTCAAGAGCGGGCCGGGATTCATCCTGCTCACCGGGACGGGCCCGACCGGCGAACTGCTGCTGGACGGAGGCTGTTCAATCGCCGGAGCCGGCGGATGAGCGAGCCCGCGTGGCTGCTGATGGGACGGGAGCTGCGGGCAATCGCCCAGACCGGCCTCGCGTTTTCGCAGGATCCCTACGATCGCGGGCGCTATGAGCGCATCCGGGAGCTGTCGGCCCAGCTGATCGCGCAGGGCGCCAATGCGGACGCCGCCGGCGTGCTCGATTTGATGGGTCTCGACGCGGGCTATGCCACCCCGAAGGTCGACGTACGCGGCGCCGCCTTTCGCGACGGGCGGGTGCTGCTGGTACGCGAGGTCAGCGACGGTGGGTGGACGCTGCCGGGCGGCTGGGCGGACGTGAATCAAACGCCGGCCGAATGCGTGGTGCGGGAAATCGAGGAGGAGTCCGGATTTCAGGCACGGGCGGTGAAGCTCGCCGCGGTGCATGACTATCGCACCCGCCATCCGCAGCGCCATTTCGACTCCATCTACAAATTGTTTTTTCTCTGCGAACTCACCGGCGGGGAAGCCCGGCCCAGCGAGGAAACGAGCGCCGTGGATTTTTTTGCGCGCGATGCGCTGCCGCCGCTGTCCCTGGGCCGCACCACCGCCGCGCAGATCGAACTCATGTACAAGCACGTCGAGCACCCGGAACTAGCCGCCGAGTTCGACTGAGAGGATCGCTGATGTCGGACGAAATTCTGCTGGCCATCGACCAGGGCACGAGCTCGAGCCGTGCCATGGCGTTCACGCTCCAGGGTCAGACCCTCGGCCTGGAACAGCAATCCTTCGAGCAGATCTATCCGGCCCCCGGGTGGGTCGAGCATGACGCTGAGGTCATCTGGGCCACGGTACTGTCGACGACGCGACAGCTGCTGCGCAGGATGGAGGCCGAACGGCGCCACGTGGCCGCGATCGGCATCACCAATCAACGGGAGACCACCATCCTGTGGGATCGCCGCACCGGTGCGCCGCTCTTCAATGCCATCGTCTGGCAGGACCGGCGCACCGCGGACCGGTGTCGCGAACTCGAGAAAGCGGACGGCGTGGCAGAACTCGCGCTCAAGACCGGACTGCGCCTCGATCCTTATTTTTCGGCCACCAAGATCGCTTGGATTCTGGATCACGTGCCCGGGGCCCGCGCCGCCGCGGACGCCGGGCGGGTCGCCTTCGGCACGGTCGACACGTTCCTGATGTGGCGGCTCTCGGGCGGCCGCCTGCATCTGACGGATGCCACCAATGCCAGCCGCACGGCGCTCTACGACATCCGCAGGGGCTGCTGGGATGCGTCCCTCTGCGAACTCTTCGACGTACCGCTTGCGTGCCTGCCGGAGGTTCGGGACTGTGCGGGGGAATTCGGCTCCACGGACCCGGATGTGCTCGGCGCGACGCTGCCCATTCGCGGGGTGGCGGGCGATCAGCATGCCGCCCTGATCGGACAGGCTTGTTTCGCGCCAGGCGACGTCAAGAGCACCTACGGCACCGGCGCCTTTCTCGTGCTCAACACCGGAGACCAGGTGGTGGCGTCGAAGAACCGGCTGCTCAGCACCATCGCCTATCGCCTGAATGGACGCGTCACCTACGCCCTCGAGGGATCGATTCTATCGGCCGGCGCCGCAATCCAATGGCTGCGCGACGGCCTTGGACTCATCAGCAACGCAGCCGACGTGGAATCGCTCGCGGCGTCCGTTCCGGACGCGGGGGGCGTCTACCTGGTACCTGCATTCACCGGTCTGGGCGCTCCGTATTGGGACGCAGAGGCGCGCGGTGCGCTGCTTGGACTGAACCGGGCCTCGAGTCGCGGTCACATCGCGCGCGCGGCCCTGGACAGCGTCGTGTACCAGACCTACGACCTGCTCGACGCCATGGAGGCCGACGGCCTGCGCCCCATCCATCTGAACGTGGATGGCGGCATGGCACAAAACGATCTGTTCATGCAGCGATTGGCCGACATCCTTCAGCTGTCCATTTTGCGTCCGGTGATCACCGAGTCCACGGCCTTCGGCGCCGCCTGCCTGGCCGGGCTCGGTGCAGGCACGTTCGGTTCGCTCGACGACATCAGCGCGCTCGCGCGGGCCGACCGGAGTTTTCAGCCGGCCGCCGAACAGAACGTCCGGCTCGCCGAGATTGCGGGATGGCGGGCCGCCGTGAGCCGCGCCCGGACCCCGACAGTGTGACGTAATCCGTGGACAAGACCACCCCCGCGCAGTTTTCATGACTCCTCGTCAGACGGGGGGCATACCATGCGATTCAGGTTGAAGGCGTTGTCGCTGCATCTGCTGGCGAGCGGCATCTTGCTGACATTGATTTTGGGCGGGCTCTATCTCGGGTGGTACCGCTGGCCCGGCTGGTATCTCGCCGACGTGACGCAGGTGGTCGTCGTGCTGACCTGCGTCGATCTCGTCGTCGGCCCTCTGCTCACCGGCGTCATCGCCGATCCGAAAAAGCCGCGACGCGCCTTGCTGCGGGACATCGCCGTGATCGCTGCGGTCCAACTGATCGCGCTGGGCTATGGCACGCTCTCGTTGTGGAACGGTCGACCGCTGTACTACGCCTTCTCGGAGGACGAACTGCAGCTCGTGCAGGCCTACGACATCGAACCGGATCAGCGCGAGGAGGCCGCGCGGGCGCACGCCGAGTTCGCGCCGCATTGGTACAGCTTACCCCGCTGGATCTGGGCGCCGCTGCCCGCCGATCCGGCAGAACGCAACAAGATCATCGCGTCGGCAATCAGCGGCGGTGCGGACGTCGTGGCGATGCCTCGGTACTACAGAGCCTGGGAGGCCGGTCTGCCATCCGTCAAGGAACATCTCGTGCGGCTCGACGACCAGAAATTCTTCAGCGGCGCCGAGAAAAAAATGCTGCACGAGCGGCTGCAAGCGTCGGGGATCGCTGCGGATCAACGCAGCACCCTCGCTTTCACCGGCCGCGGCCACCCGCTGCTCGCGGTGTTCGACCCCGCGAATCTCCGCGTGCAGGCGTTCCTGCGAGCCCGATAGGCGCCTGCCGGGGCAATCCGCGTATGATGACTCCCTGTATCCGTCATGGGCGAGGGTGTCATGAACGAAAAAGCGCTTCGCGAAGAGTTCGACACCGGACTTAAGAAAATACGCCTGGAAATCAAGAGCCGCCTCGTGCCGCACGGCCTGTACGGCACCGTGACCGACGTCGATGCCACCCCGGGCGGTGAAACCGGAGGGTCCACCATCGAACTGGCCGTCAAGGGCCGCACCTCCAGCCGCTCGTTCGATCGCGGCCAGATCGAGGGCTGTCGCCTGCGGGTGGGTGGCGACGTGTTGCTCGCCATCATCGCGATGGTGGACGAAGTCTCGGCCCTCGACCGCTCAGCGGCGGCTCCGGGAGGAAAGTGACCCGCCGGCGCCCCGCCACCCTCTTACGGGACGCGGTCCATCAATCCGCTGACCACCAACGCTGCCAGTGCCTCGCTCCAGCGGGCCGACAGCGGCCGACTTTCTGAGTCCTCCGGCAGGCTGTGAACGCGAAAAAAGTCCTGCGCGTGGATGACGCGATCGCCCCGGGAATTGCGCTGCTTCAACAACAATCCGCCGGGCGACCCCGGAATGAGCGGCACGATCAGCACCTGGGCGTCCCGGGCTACCAGCGCCACCGCGGCCACTCCCGCAAGGTGCGCGTCGCAAAGCTCATGGGAAAGGTGCAGATTTCCCCATTGCGCCGACACCGATGGATGTGCCGACAACTCACGCTTGATTTCCTCGGTCACGCGCGCGGCCGCCGCCACCACCGGGGCGCTGAGATTGAGGCCGAAGGATAGATTCGCCGCTTCGATGAGGTAGACCGTGACGTCCGAGGGAAAATCCGCGCCGAATATCTTGCGCCCCGCCGACAGCGCGTGCTGCCAGCGAAAGTCGTGCAGGCTGTAGCCAGGCTCCGGCACGCTTGCCAGCTCGCTGCCCGGGACCCGGAAAATCGCTCCGGCCTCGGATCCACTCGTCGAGGCATCGACGATGACGAGTCGATGCGCGCCGCGGGCCTGGAACATCACGTCCATTCCACCGGTCCCCGCATCGAAAACCGCCACGTCCGGCTGTGGATGGCGCAACAGGAACGCCTGCAGCTCTTTTGCGACACACACCCCCACGCCGTCGTCGGAACGCGTCAGGTTTCCGCATCCGACGACACACATCATCCCCGCACCGCCTCCCGTCTACGAGCTAGATCCGCCACAGCCGGCACCACCAGTCGGGTTCGACGGGGACCGCGAGTTCCGGCAAATCGCACCACTTCCGATGGACCAGGTAATACATGCACTCCTGGCAGCGCATGCGATCCTCCCCATACGGATGGTTGGTAAAGCCCGACAGCACCAATTTCGCCTTCAGATCGGCGGGATCGAGATGCTGCAGGGCGGTGAGGAGCGCGGCGAATTGGTGATTGTCCTCCGGGAACGGCTCGGTGGTCGTCTTGAGGCCCCCCTCCAACATCTTGTTGATTCGCTCGCGAAGCGCATTCTCCTCGCCATTTTGCATTGCTCAACTCCTCGGGCGCGGTCAGGAGCCGCCGGGGGACACCTAACCAATCCGGAACCGGGCGAGTTCCCTCCCGGACTTGGCGTCGTGCGCGTGGACCGTGCATACCAGACACGAATCGAAGGAACGGGCGACGTGGCCCACTTCCACCGGATCGGTCGGATCCGCGATCGGCGCCCCGATCAGCGCCTCTTCGATCGGGCCACGAACTCCCTTCGAATCACGCGGTCCGACATTCCACGTGGTCGGAGCGATGATCTGATAATTTTTGATCTTACCATCCTTCACCTCGATCCAATGACAGAGCGCGCCGCGGATCGCTTCGGTGGCCCCCCAACCGCGCCCGTCCCGCTCCCTCGGTTTGACGTACCACGGATCGTTCAGGCGGAATTCCTTGAGGCAATGCTCCGTCTGCCGGTACAGCTTCACCGTCTCGTGCATCCGCGCGATCTGCCGCAGGTGGAGGCTCGGGCCGCCCATCTTCTTGTACATGTCGAGAATGAAGGGATCGTAGTGCTGCCAGGATTCGCCGTGCTTGCCACCCGCCACCATCTGCCGCGCGAAGGGCCCCGCCTCCAGCCGGCCCAGCTGATCGTGATTTACCGCCGTTGCCCACGAATACCCTCCGTCGAAATCGGTGTCGTTTTTCTGTCGCGCCTTGGTCGTACGATCATACGGATGGACGTCCGCGCCCCCCTCGTCATACCAGGCGTGGGTCATGTTCTCGCGTGTCCGCTCCTGCGTCATGAGCACGTGCGTATCGGTCTTGCCGTCGTACACGCCGCTTTTCATGATGAGCGCCTGATTGCGCCCGTCGATGGTCGGCTTCTGATACTTGTCCTCGTGCGGCAGATAGCCCCAGGACACGTATTTCCCCACGCCGCCGCCATATTTGTCGAGGCCGATGTCGAGGCCCATCCGCCAGTAAAAGCCAAGATCGGAATTCGCATGCGCCGGACTCTCGTCGAGCCAGGTCTGGAAATCGTCGAAGCTCTTGATCTCTTCGTACCGCTCCAGCGAACATCCCAGCCAGTGACTCTCGAGCCACGTCTTTCGATAATATTCGAGGAGCGCCCACGACCGTGTGATGTCGGATAGCGTGGGTGCGCACATCACGCCGCCGGGGACCATGTAGCTCGAATGAGGCCACTGGCCGCCGAACAGCGCGTAGATTTCGACCGGTTTTCCCGAGACAGTTACGCCGACTTCGTAGGACTTTCCCGTGAAGGGCGCGAAGCGCTTCACCGCCTCCTCGTAGAACTTGCTGTTGCGATATTTCTTGTTGGTCATGTCGATGGCGTACAGCCCGTAAAAGTACCGCGGCTGGCTTTGCAGGCTCTCGGTCAGTTGACCGATGTTGCGCGCGAGGATCGCGTTGCGCGGCACCTCGGTCTGCCAGGCCGTGTCGAGCGCCCACGCGGCGCAGGTGAGATGGGATGCCCCGCAGATCCCACAGGCACGCGGTGTCACCACGAGACCGGCCTGTGGATCCTTGTCCCGCAGGATGATTTCGAAACCGCGGAACAATTCCGCCGACGTCCAGGCATTGCTGACCTGACCGTTTTCAACGTCGACACGCACGTCCAAATCGCCTTCCACGCGTCCGACCGGCGAGATGTCCAGTGTTTGCACAGCCATGATTACGACTCCTCAATTCGTGGAAAGTGATTGCCGTCAGACGACGAAGATGTCCTGTTCCGCCCACGCGGGTGCCGCGTTCTTGGCGGCGCCGGTGAGCGCGATGTAGCCCTTCTTGTCGACTCCGGACGGCAGGTCCTTGGGTATCCCCATCACCGTCTGGGTCTTGAACACCGTGCCGGGGTTCAACTCGAAGAACGGGAATTCCGGCTCGGTGCACCCCAGGCACGGCATGCCGGCGCGCGTCTTGGAGGACTGGCGATTCCACAGGATCCGGTTGCAGGGCGAATGCGTCATCGGACCGCGGCAGCCGAGATCGTAAAAGAGACAGCCCTTGCGCTGCCCGAATTCGGTGGCCGAGACCTTGTACGCGAAATGCATGTTGCGGGTGCAGCCGGTCTGGGTGAAGCTCTGGAAGAACGTCTTGGGCCGCTGCAGATCGTCGAGGCCGATGTCGCCCCCCCGACCGGTCGCGACCGCCACCACGATCTGCGTAATCCAGTCCGGGTGCGCGGGACAGCCCGGCACGTTGATCACCGGCAGGCCGGATTTCGACTTGAACCCCTTGCCGAGGAAGCCGCCATGATTACGCTTGAGGAATTGCAGCCCCTGCGAGTCGCTGGGGTTTGGGGCCGTCGCCGGGATGCCGCCCCAGGTGGCGCAATCCCCCACCGCAACGACGAAGGTCGCCGCATCGGAGAGTTCCCGGACCCATTGTTTCATCGGCCGGCCGGCGAAGCGGTTCCACTCCCCCGTGCCGCCCGGGGCATTCACCACGGTGCCCTCGAACACGAAAATGTCGAGCGGGATCTTGCCGGACACGCAGTCGCGAAGGATCTTCTGCAGATTGTCTCCGAGTTCCACGCCGAGCGAGGGATGCCACAGAATGTTGATGCCGAAGTCCGTGACGAGGTCGACCGCGCTCGGCTCATCGGCATTCAGGAACGACATGGTGTTGCCGGAGCATGCGCCGCCTTGGAGCCACAGTAGGTTTGCCATCGGAATTCCCCCCGCGTTGATGTGTAGGCCCTGCCGCGCCACCCTTCGCCGGCGCCGGCTTCGCTGCTTCTGTCCATGCAATCGCGATGCCAGCGCGCCGCTACGCCGCAAGGGTTTGATTGGCAACGACCTCGGCAGTCGATCCGCGGCCCCGGGGTGTAAAGTGTCCTTACATCAGGGGGGCTGGCGTAAACCTCGTTTGCAGCCGCCCGACCCCTCGCATGCCCCGCCGTGCACACGCGCCCCGAGCACGCGCCGCGTGCACGTCATCCGTTTCGATTACCGCATACCGGGCACTGCGCTTCGAGCGTGTAACCGAACCAGATCCCCTGGCAGCGGCTGCACCAATGACCATTGGTCTGCTCCTCGGTAAGCCCAAGTTGCGCCGCCAGGGGCGTAATCCCGAGATCCTTGAAGCCGCCCGGCGTCATGGGCGGCTGGCTTCGCGAGTGAGGGAAGGCGGTGGGGTCAGTGCCGCGCTTGCTCATGCCCCACCCCTTTGCCGGTCTCGTCATGCCCCAGCTTGTAGCGTCTGATCTTGTTGGCAAGTCCGACCCGTGACAATCCCAGTTCGCGCGCGGTCTGCGTATAATTCCATCGGTGCCGCCGCAGGCACTGCGAAACCAGGTGGGCCTCGAGCGATTCGACCTTCTCCTTGAGCGTGCGCCGGCCCTTCAGCACGTCCGGCCGGTGCGCATCCCCCACACCGGCGGGAAACAGGCACGCGAACTCCGGGGACATGTGCTTGCGCGACAGGAACTCGCCGTCGGCGGCGAGCGCCACCATGCGCCGCACTTCGTTCTCCAGTTCCCGCACATTTCCCGGAAAGGGATGCGCCTCGAGCCGCTGCATCGCCTCGGGGGATATACCCGAAATCCTGCGGTTGATGGATTGCGCGTATTTCTTCGCCGCATGCTCGACGAGCACCGGAATATCCGCGGGGCGCTCCCGCAACGGCGGGATGTCGATTTCGACCCCCCGCAGCCGGTAGTAGAGATCGCGCCGAAACTCCCCCTTGGCGACCAGGTCCGCGAGCGGCCGGTTGGAGGCGGCGATGATGCGCACGTTGCACAACCGGCTTTCGTGCGTCCCGACCGGTTT
>Ga0182030_10018710_pt1 | contig 13261 bp, 7 predicted proteins | sample 812S3MmetaG_FD_121299 | JGI IMG/M metagenome (GOLD analysis project Ga0182030, IMG submission 121299) | Permafrost microbial communities from Stordalen Mire, Sweden - 812S3M metaG (Illumina Assembly) | ecosystem: Environmental > Terrestrial > Soil > Wetlands > Permafrost | place: Sweden... | reverse complement strand
AATAAATATAATAAATATAATAAATATAATAAATATAATAAATATAATAAATATAATAACTAGAAATCAATAAACTAATTTGAAAGCTTTTAAAAGTTATTTTGAAATAATAATATTATAATTATTAAGAATAGAAATAAACTCCTAATAGTAATGAAATTAATCTAATCCATCTCTCTGGGATATCGATACCATTTGAACATAGATACAAATACCAGTAATAGGGGTATCCTTGGCACCTGGTGTGTTGAAGGGCCTGCTTGGCATGAGGCTTGATGAAACGTTGGTCCTGCGACTTCGTATCAGACTCGGATAGAGGAACCTTTCCACTAACGCTGAAGGATATAAACCCGGGCAATAGGATGAAGCGACGATGGGGAAGGGAAGAAAGAGGAGGGGATATGGTGAGGTGCTCTGGGAGAGAGAGAGTATGTACTTGTTATTAATGTATTGGGGTATACGTGAGTATATATATATGTCTTACAAATCTATCATCTCCCATAACCCATAACCCATAATCCATACATCCATGAAACCATAAACCCGTAATTTTCATAATCCGTAAACACCATTCTCATACCGCTAAATGCCATCATCAACATCAAAAATCAGACTCTTTAAAATCATTGGCACGTCTCGCTCATTGCCCACTCAAGACCAACACGTCCTGCGCTCCTCTCCGTCCTAACCTCTCTACACCCAAACACTCCTTCCCATTCCTCCCTCTAAAAACTCCGAACCCGTACCTCTTCTCAAGCTGCTCCCTCGCACTCCTTGCCATCAATCTTGTCACCAAATCCGCTTTCGTCCTTGGGGCCCTGAATGCCGCGTCGTCGAGGATATTGGAGTTATAGACGAAGCTGAAGATTTCGGCGAGGCAGGAGATGGAGTGTGGAAGGTGTAGTTGGTAGCGGTTCGGGAGGAGGATGATTAAGCCGAGGAGGTAGAGGATTAAGAGGGTGAGGATGATGTAGAAGGAGGGGAGGTTAGGGATCATGCGGACACCGGAGGATGGGGTGGTGAGCGGGAAGAAAAGCCCGCCGGCGAGGATGGGGAGGAGGATGAAGAGGGATGAGAGGAGGGATGTGATGGCGATTCGGAAGTGGCCAGCGGCGAGAGCGTTTATTGTACAAGAGATGGGGAGGTTGGCGGGGTAGTCGAGAAGGAGTGATGTGTTCGCTGTTGCGCCGTTGGGATTTCCGAGTTCGGCCCATGGTTGGAGTCTTCGTAACGCCATATCTAAGGGCTGGTATAGGAGGTAGAGAATCATGCCAAGGACTGAGGGTATAAAGCTGTACAAGAAGTTGGCTGGGGAGAAGCCTTGAGCATTTGGGATGACCGAGACCAAAGGTAAAAATCCCTTTCGAAGTTCTGTCGACGGTAGGAAGGATACCACTATCAGGGCAAGGAAAAGGATGATCCCCGTAACACACCAGAGAATGACAAAGGTGTCTTGAAGGTACCAGGGGATATATCGAAACCGAGTCGCCCGGCTGTATAAATCCGCAGCTTGTTCAACATCGGATGTTTCCTCGACCTCTACCTTCTGGAGTTTTCCTTTGTCTAAAGTGTAGCGACGAGTAGAGGCACCTTCTTCTCCAATACAATAGAAGATTCCTTGGGTCCGATTTGGTGTTCTCCAATATCCCAATCGATCGCTCCTCATCGCCAAACTATGCATCATCTCCTCCTTATTGCTCATTATGTCCGTGCCAGGATAATCCCTCAAACAGTTACTCCTTGGCAACAACGTAATTATATCCGCCAAGGATCGAGGATCCCACAATAACCCAGTGGTTCGTCGAAAGAAAAACAACCCAGTCACCACCACCGCAATTAATACAAGAAAGTAAATAGCAACCAGCGTCCAAACAACTCCTTGAACAGCCGTCCACCGCCATACTCCATCAGCAGGTATGACTGAAAATAGACAGCCCTGAAGTGGTATTGTCCAAACACTCAACCAGAAAAAAGACATGGACATATCTATAACCACAGGTCCTTCCCATCTTGGGATGAACAAACTTCTAGGATAAATTCCCAAAAACAGAGCATTAGTCCTGCTTTTCGCATCATCCATTGCCATTAACGCGTAAGGCAATATTCTCGTAATAGCAGACATAACACATTGAACATATAAAAATACGCAAGCCGCCAATATTTGCGGCAAAAACCCAAAAACGAAGTATAGTCCCCCATATATACCACCAGACCATGACACGAGTCCATCATGATGTGTAGAGTATATAGCGCAGAATATAAGCGCAGCAATCATTAAAAGGCATAGTAATGATAGTATTATCATTGAGAATGGTCGTAAAATCGTGGGTGTAAACGTAAGCTCGGGGTACCGTGGTGTACGAAGAGGAGGTTCGATGGGGATGAAGATTTCGGAGCTCGAGGGACCATTGTGCATATAGGGATTGTTGACAACTGGGGGCTCGGCAGTTAGAGGTCTTGTCGCATTGAATCGAAACAATCGTTCTGAATTGGGAGATGATTGATGTTTTCTTGCTAAAGCAAGCTCTTCTCTCGTAAGATGCGTTGATGGAATGTATCCGAGCCCAAGATCTGGTATTATCCTTTCCACAGGGTACGAATCCGAGCTCGCTGCCGTACTAGGTCGTTGCACTTCTTGATCCCGAGTCAATTGCTCAATTGCGAATCGTATATAGGGTGTGTCGTCTGTGCCAGGTGTGGGTGGACCCGAATCGACATCTATGTTCATCTTGTCCCTCTTCGAAGCCTCAACCTCGTCGCTCCTAATCTGCTCCTCGTCGAATCGCACAACCAATGGAGCATTAGAAGCATAACCACCTTCATTTGCGCCAATTGATCGTTTCGTTGAATCAGTCTTGAGGTATTCGTTGGATGGTGTATGAAGTCGTGAGGGAGGGGTTTGCCACTTGATCACCGTCGCGGCATCAGAGATACTCGAGGTGATTGAAGGAGAATGGTCATTATCGAGATGGACATTGACGGGCGTTACTGGAAGGTCGTTCGTATTAATTCTTTGTAATTGAGGACGATTATCTGCAATTCGAGTCAGCCTTAATCCACAGACAACGCATCAGGTTCGCGACTTACGATGCACGCTTTGCACGCCTAAGTCTCCAAGATTCATTCTGTATGCAGCTCCACCCAATGCATATGCAGTATCGTGAGGAATGCATTTTTAGATTCTGCACCAGAGAGTATATCTGTTGGTTGTTTGGGTATCAAATGTTGTGGCTGGGAGCTTCGAACAAAGATGGCTGAAAATCCCAACCTCCCTGTTGGAGATTTTTATAACCCCTGCAAATCACCAAACTTTCTTGTTGGTCAAACAGATTTCCCCTCAGAAAGTTTTGAGGCGGTATCCGGAGTATACCAGCCATCTTATGATCTCCAGTACCATGGTTCAACGTTGGACCCAATGGTCGGGGAATTTTAAGCCATCGCCTGCCCTGCCGAGCGCAACATCGATGGGAACATCCTAGGGAACGGACTTGAATAATCAATATCAGGGAAAAGATATAACGATTTTAGATTATTACAATTCTATATATGCTTATGTATAAATATATATACATACATACATAAATAAAGACCGAGACGAAGGTCATCCCAAGGGAAGACTAGATGTTACCAGACGAGTAGAGCGTTTGCCTTTTGAATACAGCTTCGTGGGGTTCTATTCTCATTCCGTCTCTATCTCAGCTTGTCGTCCACCTCATCTAATCTCCCACTCCCCTCCTCCTCCTCCTCCTCCTCCTCCTCCTCATCATGGCGGAACAACCCTCTCTAGAAACTCACACATGTCCCTAAACTCCACCCCACTCGTCGCATGTCCTAACCCCTCGTACTCATGTACCTCCACCTCTCCTAGAGCCCCTTCCACCTTCTCCCTCCCCTTCCTAAAAACCCTCATCGGAACCAACATGTCCTTCGTCCCATGCGCCAAGAAAACTTTCATTCCCCTATTCCCATTCCCCTCCTCTTTCCCATTACTCCTTAAATAACCCCTCCTCCCCTCCCTAGCCCTCTTTCCCCCGATCAAATACCCACTCAACCCCACCACCGCCCCAAGTCTCCCTGCATACCGACTCGCGAGCCCGGTTACGAGAGAGATGGCGCAGCCTTGGCTAAAGCCTCCGACGACAATTCTCTCTAACTTGACCCCGCGGGAGACTTCTCCGTCAATTAAGGAACAAACATACTCTACGGAAGCGAAGATCTCGTCTTCAGCTTCCTCTTCGCTGTCAGATTCTTCCTTCTTTTCAAGGTCTTGACTAGCACTACTTCTCCCCACAGGAATGGGAGAGAACGAGTGCGGCGTATACCACGCCGTAGTCATAGCCTCATGGTTCAGGGGCGCCGTGGGGAAGAGCCATGTCAAGTGTGGGAGCTTTCGGGCGGTGTGAAATTGTTGCGCGATACCTATTCATCCTCAGCATTAATATCTATCATCCTATTGCTACTTGAAACAGATTCCTTGCAATTGCTTCGAATAATGAGTGATGGAAAGCGCGTGCAGGGAGAGGGCAGGGGGAAGGGGAGGGCATAGTCGAGAAAGTCTCACTTGTCCAGCCATCTGCATCATCGCCAAACCCATGCAGAAAAATAAAAGTCGCGGGATTGGATCCGGAGTCTGGCGCTTCGATTCTTTGGGGTGGTTTTTGAGACATAGTTATTGTTCATGAAGAATTTGTTTCAAAGTAGTTTGTTGCTTTGATGTGGTGATTCAGGGTCTGTGGTAGATCCCCAACCCCGCGTTTTCTAAGTTTGGGATTCGCGAGCTAGGGGTCAAGTGGATGGGTTCGGGAATAAGGGACCTTAGAATAGTCAAGGCGAGAACAGAGATGATACCTGACTATTGCTGACTTGGGAAAACAGCAGAAGTAGTTCTGATTGTTTCGTGCAAAGCAGAACATTGATGATACTGTAAATCTTTTCGGAGGCAGGGTTTAGGACTGAGACGGAAGGAGCCTGACGGTCTTAAACACTACCACAACTTGGATTAGAAAGTATCTTATCTAGTTATTGTGCGAGTATATAGAATAGAAGATGGTTCATCATACACTTATTACCTCCGCAAATTTCAAATGCGTTTCCTTCGCTTTTCCGAGTCGTCACCTTGATTCCTCCTCATCTCAAACGCCGCGCCCCTCATCTCTCACATCCCATTGTAGATCACTACTCAATCTCCCCGCTTCCTACCCTCTCCAACCAAATTAAAAGACCACACTTGCAAGTCCCTACTTAATAAGGGCATCGTACCTTGCTAAGGATCCAGCGGATGAGAGGAGGGAATAATGGAGTCTCGAAGGTCGAAACTGTTAGAAGGATCCCGCTCTTGCTCCAGGAGCTTCTCTATTTGATGTTCAGATGGCGGGGACCATGGCGGCGAACCAACAGTCAAAATATTGGGTGGTCGACCCGATGGGCGAACAATTAGGAGTCTCAATCTGGCGTAACCAATTCCACGCCACCTAATCTATGTCGACCGATTCATTCTGTCGTACCTTTATGCCCATCCTTACCAAAAACCACACGAAGAGATTCTTTCTGCGATACTTCTTGAGGAGAGATTGAGGGTTTGATTGCCTCTTGGAGTATCTTATCTTGAAATGGATGATAGGCGGAACTATTCAGGCTTGGTTGTTGTGAGACTGGTTCTCAGATCTGTCCTAAGACAGATCGGTCCTATCTCAAAACGATATATTAAACAACTTATAAGCTTGTCAAGTCGAATATCTTAGATTAGTGCGTCGAACGGCGGGAAGAAGGAGGTTTCTATATTCAATGTTAACACTACCACTCTGATATAGAAACACAGAAAACGGTCAACACATTCAAGCTCGCGTTCTTGGCTTCGGTTTGGGCTCTGCTATACTAGTCCGTTCACTTTTCCGTAATCTTGGCTTCACTGACTTGGGCTGTGAACAGGAATATGAGACCGAATGGAATTTGGAAGTTTAAGCAACCTTATTTTAAAGAAATGGGCGACTTACAAGTCTCCTTGTTGGATTGGCCTTGACGGATTGAGATCACAATTGACACGGTTCGATGGGGAGGGGTTAGATACTGGATGGATTCGATATGTTAATTGGGTGGTCGTATTCGTTCCCATGCGCTTGGAAGTGCCTGCATGGCACGGAACGATGGCAAGTGGAAAGCCATAATAGGGTTCTGCAAGTCTCCAAACGCCTGAAGAAGAGGCAACGGTATTTCCCGTTGCAAAAATTTTCCCTTCAGAGACTTCCCCGTTGGCCTGAAGGATTCCCCACAGTCTCTAAAAGATAGCCTTCTCTAGATAAGTCAAGTGATAAAGAAATGCGATGAATGGCTTGGTAGATTTTGTGTCATTATACCTATCTTACCCAAGGTATGATCAATACAATATACGTGATCACATCTTGTCGTTTAGCCTCCAAATATTTACTTGCAAGTTGGGGGCCGCCTCACCGACCCACCAATAATGCTGATCACTTTATTATCAGCCCTTTATGAACCTCATTGAAAACTATTGTCTCGTCCTGGATAAGACTAATTCCTCGTCCCATTTCCGTCTGTCGCGCCCCGTCTCGCTCCACACGCGCATCGCCCTGTTCCACACTTTCCCCTTCTACACTATATACCCATAGTACCATTCATTACTGAAAAGATACTACCGGACCCTATTGATCGCCATGCTGAGGACCCCGTTTCTAAAATATTATTGCAGTTTGCGCGTTTATTGTGAGTTCCAAAGTGGTAAACTTGCTGTATTCGGGGAAAGAAATGAAATGGAGAGTTGCTGAAAAATAAAAGGCTAATAAGGCTAGTGCGAATAAGCTAGATTTCTCACAATAGCGAGTAACAGCAAGGATATGTTGCCTTAGTTTTTAGCACTCCTTGGTTGAAATACCCTTAGACTCAGTATTAATTTTTTCTTTCGCTGGTTCCGTTTAGTCTCCGGACGTGAGCAGCTGCTGCTTTAACCTGAGCTGAGGGTGAGTATGCCTGAGCAATACCTGAGTTAGCCTACGCACTATAATATAAAGCCCATTTTGGGCTTCCTATGTGCTCTAGCTATAGTTTCCTTACTGAACTTTCCCCGGGAATCCGTTTCTGCTCCCTCACAGGGTTTTCTCCTAGAATTGATTTTGGATCCCTCTTATCAAAGAGCACGTAACTAGCAATTCAGCCTCACAACTTAGCGAACAATATCAATTCAACGTCATTATATTCAAACATATAACCTCTATTTGCTGAGCAACTATAAACGTTTCTGTGTAGCTATCAAATAAGACACAAGAGGCTATACTACGAATCTTGGGGTCTGGAGGTCCCTCTACGCATTCTACGATGGTGTAAGTCAAGATAATACCCCCCTGGCAGCAATGCTACACTACGTAGGGGTCCCACAGAGGTGGAGATCTATGCAATGGTGATGCCGCGGTCCAGGAAGATGTCAAACCAAGGTCCGGCGGCGATAGGAGAGTCATGCGAATCCTAGCAAGGCAGATTTTGTTGCACCAGTTGGAACCAAAACTGAACTGCCAAAAAGGGGGTAGAATATCAACTAGGTATGGGCCAAACTGAGTCGATCAATCAGTCCGCAAGAGGTAGGTTCAAGGCAGATTGAGACAGGGAATTATGCCGGCGAGCGGCTTTCCCCCCCCCCCTCACAGCATGGCGTTAATCTGGTCACACGGGAAGATATTCTAGAGAGTGGTCTGAGTAGTGCTTAGCTCGTGTTGTCACTCAGCAAAAGGCGAATCAAGCTGCGTAGGAAGTGATCATGGTGTATAACAGAGCTCAGCTCATACTCTCTTTAGCGTACTGTGGTTCTGGCCTGGGCATTCCGGTGAAGGGGTGTGATCGCTGAACTCGCCAATACTACTAAGTGTGACATGAGTCGAGCTACTGGGACAAGGGCGTTCTCCATATTCGGTGCCCCCATAGCTCCCTGATTCCCTATAGCTTCTGAATTACTAGAGCTCTAAGCTCACATGTTACAAGAGGGTTTTAAATGAATTCAAAGCTCTTCTTTCTGCATAGCACGGTAATTTGCCTTATATAGATAATCTCCTAAATAATCCAAATGCGCCTCTAGTACCCCCTTTCGCATAGTGCTAGTAAAGCTTTACCTTTGTCTCTCATCCACATTCTTCTAAAGCCGCCCCCTTTTCGTTTCAACGGAGCCGATCCCTATATTGCCATAAACTCTATTGCAAGGTTGGAATTATTTGCTTCTTGGCCCAACCAGATGATAGCTCTCGCAGAATTTCTATAAATCTGCTTTATCAATCCAACTTAATTACCGATTGCACTCCAATATATTCGCTTGATTAATGCAAACTCAATCGATCTGAAAGCTGGTTTGGCCGAATGGGGAAACGTCGGCTGTCGCGGTCAGATCACCACTTTTGTCGAAGCTTCGCTTAACTAAGCAACATGACATGTTCCACCAGTTCCAACTGTTATAAAACCCCACTTTGCCCCGGGTAAGATTCAGATGCTTTAATCGACTCCCTTTTTCTCGTTTCTCGTGAATATATCATCGTTACCACCGTGGAAATCACTTCCTACGCTTCTTGCAACAGGTGTCGCTCTCTATATAATCGCGAAACATTTGATAAATCCGGTTTTGAGAGACAGCGTGAACGAGATGGACAGTCGGATTAGAGCAGCGATTGAGGAACACTGGCAGGCATCGGAAGCAGGGGACACTGAGGCCGAGCACGCCATGTACTCTCCTGACGCGGTCCTCGACTACCCGCAGTCGGGCGAGCGGTTCCGCGGCCGAGCGACGATCTTATCGCAACGCAGCGGGCATCCCGCCGACCGACATTTCACGGTTCGCAAGATCGTTGGAGGCCTGAATTTGTGGGTGAGCGAAGTTACAATCACATACGACGGCGTGCCCAGCTACTCGGTGAGCATCATGGAATTCGAACATGAGCAGGTGGTCCACGAGACGCAGTACTTCGCAGACGCCTTTCATTCTCCGGCGTGGAGGGCGGCACTCGCGGAGCCGATACCTGTATGATCGACTGATTTGAACGTTCCGTTTTCCCATACAAATCCTATTATATAAAGTCGCGAAACCATATCTATTAGTTAACTATCAAGTTGAAATTGTCATTTTGGGGTGTATTATTCTAGAGACTAGCTGGATATTCCCTTTTCTTTAAGCATTGCTTCTATAGATAATCCGTCCCTATAGTATCAACGATCTTCTTCCAAATCCCAATCCCTATCATATCACCGTCCATATTGCAATGTTAATTGTAACCTTCATCTTTCCTGCAGGGATTTTCAATAGTAGATAACCAAATATTAACTTCTACCAACAATAGAATAATACTCGTCCCTATAAGTTTTTCTCTATAGTAATTAAATACTCCTCAAAGTCAAATACTTTTTACACTAAAAATACTAATTTTGACATATTATAATTTTATAATTTCTTAATAAAAAATCTTAAAATTAAAATTATATAATGTTTATATAATATCTAATTTATATATAAAATTTTGTATAATTCTATTTTATATAAAAAAAAGTAATTAAGATTCAAAAATCGGATTTTTTAATTTATATATAAAATACATTATAATTCCAAATTTTTTATAAATTATAATAGAAAAATTATTGATACAAAATCTACTAAAAATTAAATATATATTACAAACTTCTAGATTCTATTACAACTAGTCCAATTATATAAGGTTTATAGTTTTCAATTCTTTGTATTCTTTCTAATATATATAAATCAGTAGATTCAAAATAAGGTTTAGTATTCGCTAGCTCCTGTAGCTAGTACTAAAGACTTGCTTATAATACATGATATATTATATAATATATATTTAAAATTTATATTTATATATATATATATATATATAATATATTTATTAAAAGTAATAGATTTAAAATAAACTTATAATATTTAAATTAATTCTAAATTATATAATAAGTCAGCTGATAAGTCAGCTGATAAGTCAGCTGATAAGAGGCTTTTAGAATTGAATTTTTAATTTTCAATTTAATTTTTAATTCAGAATTTATTTTTCAAGAATGAATTCAATTTTGAATTATTAGTAAGTCTTAGTTTTCTATTGATTATACTAATTTAATAGTTTTTCTACTAAAAATAACTACTAGCTAAAATAGGCTCTAGACTATACTAATATTTGTATCTTAGGAATTATTATTAAAATAAGTTAATAATAATTTTATTTGTCTTAAATTAATTTAAAATTAAGTTCTAGATCTTAAGTCTTATTTTAAGTCTTAGTTTACTTAATTATTAATGCCTGAATAAATGCCTGAATACTAGCTATAGAAACTAGCGAACGCTAAACCTTATTTTGAATCTACTGACTCATATGTATTGAAAAGAATATTATTGTAGAATCTTCTTCTATATCTATTATTCTAAAAATAGAGTCTACTACATTTATTACTGTACTATACTGTATAGTTCTGTAATAATATATATGTTTTATAATATAATAAACTCAAAAAATAAGTTTTATAAATTTTCTAATTTTTTAAATTAATAAAATAAAATTTGTTTAATTTTTTATATAGACGAAAATTTCACCTCTTATTTTTTAAACTCAAAAAATTAGAAATTTTATAGAATTAAGTTTTTGAGTTTATTATAATAGTAAAAATATATATTCATGTTACGGACTCGTTGTCCCACTGCGGCTAGTCCGATTATGTAAGGTTTCATAGTTTTCAGCTTTTCGACTATTGTTGTAGAACCTTCTTTTGTATCTATTATTCTAAGAATAGAGTCTACTACATTTGTTACTATACTATACTATATAGCTCTATAATATTATAATAGATTCTTAGTTAAGACTAAGTATTCCAAATTCTACGATTTTATCCCAGATTTTTTCTAGATTCTAGATTAGCTATAAGCCTTGATTTTTACTATAATTTTTTCATTTATAAAGCTTATTAAACTTACTATAACAAATACAGACATTTCTTTTAATTCTATATCTCTTTTCTAATAATTAATATAAAACAGCTAGCAAAACTATAAGCTAAGCTTTTACAACAAAATACTAAGCTATTACAATAGCAAAATAAAATTGTCTTTTTACAAAATCTTATAATCTAATCAATAATCTAATCAAAGCTATTACTTCTAAACTCTGAAAAATTTAATAAACAAACTTACAAATTTAATACCTAGCTTCTAGTAATAAAGACTAAACTATAGATAAACAATAATACAATTAGCAATAGAATAGTCTAATTCTACTATATCTACTTAAATCTTAAGTCCTATATATAAGCTATAGTTCTGTTATAGTTTATACAAACTAATAAGAATAAATCTGACTTTAATACTATTCTTTCCTAGCTAATATATATCTATAACAATCTAAACAAAATACAGAAGACTAAGAATAAGCTACTATTATTACAATAAGAAACCAATAGTCTATACACCTATATAATCAAGTTTAAGTGTATTCTTTATAAAACTAAAGATTAGGACTAGTCTAATATTAATAAAATATCTATTTTTAAAAATAGACTAAATACTGTACTATACAGTTGACTCTTCTAGTAACTAAATCTTCCCCAAATATATTCTAAGTTTTTACAAATAATTCAGTAACTGTTAAATTGCAATTCCAGTTCTTCTTTTATTGCTTTTAATACTTCTGATAATTATAATAACTATTAGTCTTGTAATTCTATAAATACTATAATTAATACTATTTATCTAATACATATACAGACTATTAGTTCTTAGTAACAACTATAATATTAGTCTAAGAAAAAATACATTTATTATAATAGTTCAGAATATTAGATCAAAGACTATAAGCTATAAGTATATAATTCTAGATCTCTTAGACCTTATCTAGTATAACTACAGACTCCTCTAAGCAACTATAATAGTAATAGTAATAGTGACTAAAATAGGAAATTAACTTATTTACAATAACAGAATTAAATACTTAAGACAAGCTTTTCTAAAGAGAAAAAGTAGTGTTACAGACTTGTTATTCTACTGTAACTAGTCTAATTATATAAGATTTTATAGTTTTCAGCTTTTCGACTATTATTGTAGAATCTTCTTCTATATCTATTATTCTAAGAATAGAGTCTACTGCATTCGTTACTGTACCATACTGCGTAGCTCTGTGACAATTCAATTTTTCTAAGGATTTCTTTTATTAATAATTATTATTTTATAATAATTTATAAAAAAATTAAAATTTTGATATATTTTATATACAAATTGAAAAATCCAATTTTTGAGTCTTAATTAATTTTTTATATAAAATAAAATTATATAAAAACTTTATATATTTTCTAGATATTATATAAATATTATATAATTTAAATTTTAAAAAATTTCATTAAGAAATTATAAAATTACAAAGTATGAAAATTGGTATTTTTTGGTGTAAAATGTGTTCGATTACAGGGGATGTTTGACTACTATAGAGGGAGGACTTATATGTTAATAAGGGAGCGAGAATGAATACGCTATTGACTATCTTAATAGGTTAGAAGGAGATGGGTATGTTCTAGACAATAGGTATTCTCAAGATACTCAAGGCGCTCAGGTAAGCTGCTTGAGGTACTCTGGGTGCTCAGGTGAGTTGCTGAGGTTGATCAAGTTGCTTAGGTTACTCAAGTGATTTAACTGAGCCGAGGGTGGTAAGCGCCTGACCAAGAGCAGTAAGCTTGCTAACCTTATGCAATGCACAAGAAAGAGAAAATTGATTTATGATACTTCAAAATTGACGACCTGATTCCCTTTTGCGTTTGGTATGGAGATCATTTGACAATATCTTATATTCCTAAAAAGAAAAACTATTTCTCAATCCTAGCTTGCAATCGAACGTTGTTTCTCATCAACATATCGCGTTCACTGCGTTTCTCGCTAAAATGCCCATTTTAGCAAAGAGTCTATAGTATACCCTTGTTTGTTTTTGTCACACAAAAACCCGGAAGCGTATTCAGAGTCTTCCTAGTGGACGCGCCATACGGGTCCAATATCAAAAAGCCGTGTGGCTGCAGAACTCCAACGAGCAAGCCAATCCATTTGATATATCCTAGAATCTTCATAGTAAACAAATGCCAAAGCCTTCCACTAATGCTAATCCCTACAAATGATCGACATTGTCATGGTCACGTGAGGAGGCTACGTTAGCTCCTATCCTAGCACCTTAGATTTAGAATAAAAGCTTTTTTCTCTTCTGTTTTTAGATATCTAGAATACTAATAAACTTATATTATCTCTTTATTT
>Ga0182030_10018709_pt1 | contig 13263 bp, 10 predicted proteins | sample 812S3MmetaG_FD_121299 | JGI IMG/M metagenome (GOLD analysis project Ga0182030, IMG submission 121299) | Permafrost microbial communities from Stordalen Mire, Sweden - 812S3M metaG (Illumina Assembly) | ecosystem: Environmental > Terrestrial > Soil > Wetlands > Permafrost | place: Sweden... | reverse complement strand
GATGTTGACGGGAATCTCCGGGTCGTAACAGGTCTTGAGCGATTCCCAGACTTTCTTTTCCAGCTCATCCTGCGTGAGCGGGCCGCCGGGAGCGGCGGTGGTTGCGGGCGCAGCCGACACTTCGAGGCCGAGCGCGTCGGCGTCTTTTTCAGCGATGCGAAACATATTGCCGTTGACGATGACGGTATAGCTGCCGCCGAGCGATTGCGTGATGTGCGCCTGTTCGCCCTTTTGGAGCGTGACCTTGGTGCCGACGGGAACCACCGACGCCTCCACGTCGCGGGCCAGGATTTTCAGTTCAGAACTCATAACATGTGATTCGATCAATTTACTTCAGGCATTATCACCGCAGTTGCGGCTGAAATCAATGGCGGGTTTCAAGTTCCAATGTTGTGCGCAGTTTTGTTGAAAAATTCCGGCACATCCGGCAAGCTGCCTGCGTGAAACTGACAAATCCGCGGGCGCTGTTGCCGGGTGCCGTTCTGCTGGCCGGTTGCAAAAAACTGAAACCGTTGCCGCACCGTCGTCCGATGATGATTCGATTTGGCGGAATTTTATACAAATCTGGCGGTTGCGGTGTCTTTCCAGTAAAAGCTTGGGCCTCGGTTTGAAAAAGATCGCGGCATCCGGGCACATAATTTTATGAAACTGACAAAACTTCTCGCACTGTTTCTGGTTGCCGTTCTGCTGGCCGGCTGCAAAAAAAGCGAAAACATCGCCGCGCCGAGGTCCATTGACGACATCCTGCCCAAGCAGGCGCAGCCGAAATTGCAGACGATGAAGATTTATCTCGGCGCAGAAACACTCGATGCCGAACTCGCACTGACCGAACGGGAGGAAATGACCGGCATGATGTATCGCACGAACATCCAGGACACCGACTCGATGCTGTTTGTGCTGCAGGTGCCGCAGCGCGCGTCCTTCTGGATGAAGAATTGTCCCGAATCCATCTCCTGCGCCTACATCACGCCCGACGGCGTAATCCAGGAAATTCATCACTTGGAAAAGAATGACACGAATCCGGTGCTGGCCGCGACGGACAACATCCAGTTTGTGCTGGAGACCAGCGACGGCTGGTTCGCGCGGCATAATGTGAACACCGGCATGGTCATTCGCACGGAAAAAGGTTCACTGGCGGACACGTTTCTGCGGAGATAATTTTGGCGTTGCCGAACGCTAAATCAGATTCACCGTTTTCCCGGTTTTGGCCGCTTCGTAAATGGCCATCATGATTTTCACGTCGCGCAGACCTTCCTCGCCCGGCACTTTGGTCGGCTGGTTGTTTAGGATGCACTGCGCGAAATCGTCCATCTCGGCAGCGAACTGGTCAATGGACGGGAAATGGATTTGTTCGCCGTCGCTGCGCTGGCCGTGGATGCCGCCGTAAACGTAGGCCGGTTCCAGTTCAAACCAGCCATTTTCGGCGAACACCTTGTAACGATCCATGTCTTTGAAATTGTAGGTGCTGTTGCAACTGGCGATGACTCCGCTGGGAAACTTCATCTGCCACGCGATGGATTCCTCCACGTCCTTGAACTTCGCCGGATCGGTCACGGTCGTGATCGCCGAAACACAAGCCGGCTCCTCGCCAGAAAGGTAGCGCGTCGCCTGGAGCGCATAAATGCCCACGTCCATGAGCGGTCCGCCGCCGGACAGCGCGCGGTTGAGCCGCCATTGGGTCGGATCGCCGATGCGAAATCCGAAGTCCGCCTCGATCAATTTCAAATCGCCGAAAACTTTTTCGCGCGCGAGCCGGACGCATTCCAGATTGTTTGGCTCAAAATGCAGCCGGTAGCCGATGGCGAGCTGCCGTCCGGCCTGCTTGCACGCGTCAATCATCTGCTGGCATTTATCGACCGACACCTCCATCGGCTTTTCGCACAGGACGTGCTTGCCGGCCTTCGCTGCCTTGATGGCGTGCTCCGCGTGCAGCGCGTTGGGTGTGACGACATAGACGACATCAATGTCGGGATTGTCCGCCATTTTTTCCATCGTGTCGTAGCTGTAAATGTTCTTGTCGGGAATGTTGTATTGCGCCTTCCAATGTTCGGCCTTCGCAGGTGTGCCGGTGATGATGCCGGCCAATTTGCAATAATTTGTTTTCTGCAACGCCGGTGCGATCTGGTAGGTGCTCAAACTGCCGAGACCAGCGAGGGCGAAATTAATTTTCCGGCCCGGCTCGGCGGCGCAGGCGCACGACGACAGGCCGCCGATGAACGGCAGGCTGGCGGCGGCGAGGGCGGTGGTCTTGAGAAAATTCCGGCGGGAGTGGAAGCTGGCTTGCATGGTGCGAGTTTATTGGCAACCGTGTTCGCAGCACAACCTGGAAAATAAAGCGGCGGACAGATTGCTCCGTCCGCCGTTTGTGCTGGGTCAAATAAGATTACGTCGCGCGTTTCGAGATCGGGCCGGCATACGGACCCTGACCCGCCGCGCCCACGGCGGCCATGCGGAACCAGTTGACCGCCCCGCTGACCAATCCGGTCTTGGTGCAACTGGACTTCTTGCCCACATAGAACTGCGTGAACGGGCCGTCCGGACTCGTCGAACTTTCGCCGACATGCGTCTGCACGCCATATTGCGTGTCGCAGGCAATGTCCACCGAACCATCCGCGTCGCCGCTGGTGGCGCTGAAGTTGGTCGGAGCAATCATCGGACCCACCGGAGATCCATGGGTGGAGGCCAGGTCCCAGCCGCCGCCCTGCAGGCTGGCGGGATCTTTGGTCACACCTTCCGCGGCCGAGGCGAGATCCTTCGCCGCATTTTCCGCCACGACGACCGCGTTGTCGCGCAGCGTCATCAACTGTTCGGCGGTTGAGTTGGCCGCCTCGTAGTTGGTGTTGGCCGTTTCAAGGGCCGTCACCGCCGTGTCCAGCGCCGTCGTCTTGGCGGCCAGCGTGGTGAAGACCGGATTCCCGGTCATCTTCTGCACTATCTTCTGGAGATAGCCGATCAGTCCGAGAATGCTTAAACGTGCGAGTGCTAATTTGATTACATTTTTCATTTTTTTCCTGCTTGGCGTCGGCGGAGGGGGAACATCGGGCGGGTCCCAGGTTGAACCGTCAAAACATCAGGCGGCAGGATCTCCCAATTTCCCGAAAAGGTCGGCGCCTTGGTTTATTGTGGTTCGTCATTAGATTTCAGCCGGTCAGGGCCGAGGTCAAGAAGAATGTGATTTTTTTCACGAGCCCGCAGACGGTGAAATTATTTTGCAATGGGCGATTGGGGCAAAGTGCAAACCAAATAGCGTGCGCCAGTAACGACGAGCGATAAACGGAAATGCCTGCTTTTGCGAATTGGTTTCAGGTTTCACTTGTCTAAGGCCCAAAACTGTCGCTTTTTGACCATTTTATCGGAAAGTGCTGCAAATCAGCTGGTTTGCTTTAAACCAGCCCTTCAAGGGAGATCAAACATGCCCTCATGTTGGTACTCAAACGTCGTTTGTTGATACGCAGGCCACGATTGTTGTTACTCAATCGTCAATTGCTGATACTCAATCGTCAATTGCTGATACTCAATCGTCAATTGCTGATACTCAATCGTCAATTGCTGATACTCAATCGTCAATTGCTGATACTCAATCGCCAATTGCTGATACTCAATCGCCGATTGTTGTTAGACAAATGCCGATTGTCGTTACTCAAGCGGCCGTTGTTGATACTCAAACCGCGTTTGTTGATACGCAATCGCCCTTTGTCATAATGCAAACCTCCGTTGTCGTAACGCAACCGGCGAGCAGTTGCCCGTCCGCCTTTTGAATTGTTCGCAGCCGCGTTTGCATTCTGCTTTTTTCCCGGCGGCTTCGTTGTTAATTTTATCCCATGAATCGTGACCAATCCGAAAAACTTTTTGCCGAGGCGTTGAAATATATTCCCGGCGGCGTCAATTCGCCCGTGCGCGCGTTTCGCGCCGTGGGCGGCCAGCCGTTTTTCGTCAATCGCGCCAGCGGCTCCAAAATCTGGGACTTGGACGGCAACGAACTGATTGATTATGTCGGCACCTGGGGGCCGGCGATTCTCGGCCACGCGCATCCGAAAATTATTTCCGCCGTGAAAGCCGCCGCCGACCACGGCACGAGCTTTGGCATTCCCAATCCGCTCGAAGTCACGATGGCGAAAATGATTTGCGAGCGGGTGCCGAGCGTGAAAAAAATCCGCATGACGAGCAGCGGCACGGAGGCGTGCATGAGCGCCATCCGGCTGGCGCGCGGGTTCACGCGGCGCGACAAAATCATCAAGTTCGACGGGTGCTATCACGGCCACGCGGACTCGCTGCTCGTGCGCGCGGGCAGCGGCGCGCTGACGTTCGGTCAGCCCGACAGCGCGGGCGTGCCGCCGGCGTTCACGCAGCACACGATTGTTTTGCCGTTCAACGATGTCCAGGCGGTGAAGGCGTGTTTCGCGGCAAATGAAAATCAAATCGCCGGCATCATCGTCGAGCCGGTGCCGGGCAATGCGGGTTTGTATTTGCCCAAGCCGGGCTATCTGGAATTTTTGAGCGAGATCACCAAGGCGCACGGTTCGCTGTTGATTTTTGACGAAGTGATGACCGGCTTCCGGCTCGCACGCGGCGGCGCGCAGGAGCGGTTCAACATTGCGCCGGATTTGTCCACATTCGGCAAGGTCATCGGCGGAGGTTTGCCAGTCGGTGCGTTTGGCGGGCGGGCGGAAATCATGGATTGTCTCGCGCCGCTGGGGCCGGTGTATCAGGCCGGCACGTTGAGCGGCAATCCGCTGGCGATGGCGGCGGGCCTCGCGAATCTGGAGGAGCTGGAGGCGAGCGGCGCGTATGCCAAACTGGAAAAACTCGGCGAACAACTCGCCGCCGGCATGAAGGACGCCGCGAAATCCGCCAGCGTGCCGGTGCAAATCAATTCGTGCGGTTCGATGTTTTGCACTTACTTCACGGGCGCGCCGGTTCACAACGTGGCCGACGCGATGCACAGCGACCGCGAGCGGTTCAAGAAATTTTTCCACGGAATGCTGGATGCGGGATTTTATTTTGCACCGTCGCAGTTCGAGGCGGGATTTATTTCGACGGCGCACACGCCGGTAGACATTGAAAAGACGGTCAGCGCGGCGGCTAAAATCATGTGCGGGCTGTAACCTTCCGGAGTTGCCGGCGTCTGACCTCATATCACGCCGGACTAAATAGCGGCGGAATCAAAACAAATCGAAAACGAAATATATGAAATCAACGAAAACATTGTTAATTGCCGCGCTGGCGGCCGGTGCCTTGCTCGCCGGGAGTTCGGCGCTGCGTGCGCAGGAATCCACCAACACCCCGCCCCCGGCCATGAAAGGCGGCCGCCATGACATCGCCAAGGAATTGAACCTGACCGATGACCAGAAGCCCAAGTTTCAGGAGATCATGAAAAGCTCGCGGGAAAAAATGAAGGACTTGCGCGAAGACACCAGCCTGACGCCGGAAGATAAAAAGGCGAAGGCCAAGGAGATTCAGGAAAATACCGCCACGCAAATGAAGGCGTTGCTGACGCCGGAACAATTTACCAAGTGGCAGGAACTGGTTAAACATGCGCGCGGCAACCGTCCGCCCGGAGGTGGTGCCGGTGGCCCGCCGCCCGCAGGCACACCTCCGCCGCAAAACTGATCTGGGGAACTCCACGAACAGGGGACGGCCTTGGGCCGTCCCTTTTTTATTTTCGCGCGCAAATTGATTTGAGCGGAAGCGCGCCGGCCGGTAACGTGTAGCCGGTATCGCGCGCGTAGCTCAATTGGATAGAGCGTCGGTCTCCGAAGCCGAAGGTTGTGGGTTCAACTCCCGCCGCGCGCACCACTCTTCACTTGAATGAGCACCTCGCCGTGTTTTTGATTTATAACTGATGATGCCTTTCTGCCATGCCTGCCCCAAAGGGCATGTGTCGGAACGGGTGGGATCGGGTTAGTTTCGTGGTCATGTTCCCATGAATAGGAGTCAAGAATTCCAGGCGGCCTCTTTGTCTGCTTCAACGTCAGCAGAAATCATCCGGACGGTATCATGCGCGATGGCGCGGTGGATGTCTGTGATTCTCGTTTTGGTTTCCATTTTTTGCAACCTACCCTGCGCCCGTGCTGCCACCGGAACCATCCAAGACGTGCAGCACGTCGTCATCCTGATGCAGGAAAACCGCTCGTTCGACCATTATTTCGGCACGCTGCACGGTGTTCGTGGTTTCAATGATCCCAATATCCTGTTGTTTCAAAATGCTGCGTCCGACCTGTTCCAGCCGAATGGCGGCAGTTACGTCCTGCCGTTTCAGGTGACGAATGCGTGCATAAGCGACGTTGGTCACGGCGAAGAGGATGGTTTGAATGCCTGGAACAACGGCTGGTGGAACGGATGGATCCCAAACAAAGGCTCCGAAACGATGGCCTATTACACCCGCACGAATCTGTCCTTTTATTATGCCCTTGCCGATGCCTACACCATTTGCGACGACAACTTTTGTTCGTTCACCGGGCCGACTTTTCCCAACCGGATTTATTTGTTCACCGGCATGATTGATCCGAACGGCACCGGCGGCGGCCCGGTCTTGGGCAATTACGTTCCGTCCGGCGGTTACAGTTGGACGACTTATCCTGAACGATTGCAGGCTGCGGGCGTGAGCTGGAAAGTTTACCGGCCGAATGGGGACTGGTTCGGCGACGCGTTGCAATGGTTCGCCCCATTCATGAATGCCAGCCCCGGCAATCCGCTTTATGACCGGGGCATGGCCGAGGTGAACGACGTGGTCGCCGCCCTCGCCGCCGACGCCACCAACGGCACGCTACCGCAGGTTTCCTGGATCATCCCGACGGACTTGAGCGTGTCCGAACATCCGCCGTATTCCATCGAGACCGGCGAGCAGTTCGTGCAAAGTATCATGACCGCGCTGGCCGCGAACCCGGCAGTGTGGAACTCCACGGTGTTCATCATCACCTATGACGAGAACGGCGGATTTTTTGATCATGTTCCGCCGCCGGTTCCGCCGCCCGGAACGACCAATGAATTTGTCAACGGTTCGCCGCTCGGGCTGGGCATCCGCGTGCCCATGCTCATCATTTCACCGTGGACGCGCGGCGGCCGGGTTTGCTCGCAGGTGTTTGATCACACTTCCATCATCCGCTTCCTCGAAACTTGGACCGGCGTGCAGGAACCAAACATCAGCGCCTGGCGCCGGCAGACCTGCGGCGACCTGACGTCGGCGTTTAACTTTGCCGACCCGGATACCAGCATTCCCAACCTGCCGCTCAACCTGTCGGGAAATTTCACCGTGGTCACTCCGGCCGTCCCGGCGAATCAATTGCTGCCGGTTCAGGAATCTGGAACGCGCACCGCCTGCCCGCTGCCCTACCAGCCCGATGCTTTCTGCCAGACGGATTGCTTCAGCAACCGATTATTCATTTCGATGACCAACGCCGGAACCGCTGCGGTGCATTTTTCCATTTACCCGAATGCCAGCCGGACCGACGGGCCGTGGCAATATGATGCGCCGCCCGGCGGTTTGGTGAACGATTCGTTTTTGATTCCGTCCGGTGCCGGCGGACAATATGACTTTACCTGCTACGGCCCGAACGGCTTTCAGCGCCGGTTTGCCGGCAACGTCAACAGTGATTGCAACCAGATTGAAACCGCCTCCGTGATTGATCCCGTTGGCGGCACCATCACGGTGGAATTGCTGAATCCGGGCGCGAATCCGGCCAGTTTTACCATCACCAACAATCTGATTCCCGGCGGCTCATGGATTTATTTCCTGCCGCCCGCCAGTTCCACCAACCAGACATTCCCCGCCGTCGCCAGCAACAACGGCTGGTATGACCTGTCAATTACCGCCAGCAATGACGTCAGCTTTCTCCGCCATCTGGCTGGTCACATTGAAAACGGTGCCTTCAGCCAGACTTCGACTACCGCCATCGTCGGCAATCCTTACAACGTGTCGACCACCAACATCGTCAGCGCCGTAAATCCGGTCATCGGTTCCATCAATGACCAGGTCAATTATCTCATCGCTCACAATTCCCTGGCGACGGCGGGAACCAATTCGCTGGCGATCACCTTCGGTTCTTACGGCGGGAACTGCGCCCTGATTTATCCCGGCTGGGCATCCAATTATTTGGCCGAATCCTGCGCGGATCTAGCCTCGGGTTCGTGGACGCCACTGAACACCACGCCCTCCGCAGTCAGCAATTGCAATGTGATCATCCTGCCGGAGACCAACACCGGATGCTTTTTCCGGCTCCACTTGTGAACTGAACTCTTGAAAGGCCGTCGCCAAATTCCTTTTTGACCGTTTGAAGGCCGTTGTTCATGGCGGGATCTCAACCGAGACGGGCGCTGGAAAATCAGTCCGGCGGGCGAAGGTGAATCAGGACGAACCGCCGCTTCCAATTCTTACGGGCCGCGAACCCGCCGGCATTTCGTTTCATTTGGTGTTTGACCTCCGTTCCCAAAAGGACGAAAACAGTCGCACCCATGAAATTGAACAAGTGGATGGTCTGGCTGCTGGTCGTGGCGTTTCTCGCCAGCGAGATTTTTCTTTTCTCCGCGCTCCGGCAAAAAGAGGCGTTGCAGGTTTCAGTGCAGACCCAAAAGCAGCGCGCGGACGATTTGCAAACGCAGGTGGATTCGCTCCAGAATTCCGACGCCGGTTTGCAGGGCGCGGAAATTTCCAAGTTGCGCGCGGACAACCAGGATTTGCCACGCCTGCGCAACCAGGTCACGCAGTTGCAGGCGGCGAACCAGAAATTGACCCAGCAGTTGAAAGCCACCAGCGCCTACGCCCAGCAGCAGCAGGCGCAGTTGCAGCAGTTGGCTGATGAAAACCAGGCTTTCCGCGCGGCAAATGACAATCAGGCTCATGCACCAGAATCAGCCCCTCCACCAGCCCCGGCACCAACCCAGGCGGAATCCGACCGCAATACCTGTATCAACAACCTCCGCCAGATTGACGCGGCCAAGCAGCAGTGGGCGCTGGAAAAAAACAAATCCGCCGACGCCGTCCCGACGGCGCAGGATCTCATGCCTTATTTCAAGGACGGAAATTTTCCGATTTGTCCGTCGGGCGGCACCTATTCAATCAATGCCGTGGACGAGTTGCCCGCCTGCTCCGTTCCCGGCCACGTCCTGCCACAGTAATTTTTGGTTCGCGACGATTTTCATTCTTGGCTTTCGCCGCTCCTCGACTAGACTGCACGTTCAATGATTGACACTGATACTGAACTTTTGAAGGGCATCGCAAACCAACTGCGCATCCATTCCATCGAGGCGACCACGGCGGCGGGCAGCGGCCATCCGACTTCCTGCTGCTCGGCGGCGGATCTCGTGGCTACGTTGTTTTTCGGCCAGATGCGTTACGACGCGAAGAACCCGCACTTTTACAACAACGACCGCTTCATTTTATCCAAAGGCCACGCCGCGCCGCTGCTTTACTCCGCGTGGGCGGAAAATGGTTTTGTGCCGATTCCTGAATTGCTGACACTCCGGCAGTTCACCAGCGAACTCGAAGGTCATCCCACGCCGCGCCTCGCGTTCGCCGACGTGGCGACCGGTTCGCTCGGCCAGGGTCTCGGCGTTGGCGTCGGCATGGCACGGGCCGCGCGATTGGACAAACTGGATTACAACACTTACGTCCTGCTCGGCGACGGCGAAATCGCCGAAGGCGCCGTCTGGGAAGCCGCGTCGCTTGCGGGTTATTACAAGCTGAACAATTTGATCGCCATTGTTGACGCCAACCGGCTCGGCCAGAGCGAAGCCACGGCGTTCGGCCATAACATCGGAGTTTATCGCGACCGCTTTGAAGCGTTCGGCTGGCGCGTCGAGGATATTGACGGCCACGACATCGAGGAAATTGCGGAAGTGCTCGGCGGCGTCGGTCTTGACGACAAGCCGCTGGCCATCATCGCCAAAACTTACAAGGGCGCGGGCGTTTCATTCTTGCAGGACAAGGACGGCTGGCACGGCAAACCGCTGAACATGGAGGAGGCTGCAAAGGCCATCGCCGAACTTCAGCCCAGTGCGAAGTCCGGTCTCGGCGTCGTGATTCCCGCGCCGAACGCGCTGCCCGCTCCGGCCAACGCCATTCCGGCAAGCTATCCGCCGATCAGCTACAATCTCGGCGACAAAGTCGCCACGCGCGAAGCTTATGGTTCCGCGCTCGCCCGCATCGGCGAAGTGGATTTGCGCGTTGTTGCGGTGGACGGTGACACGAAAAATTCCACGTTCGCGGACAAGTTTTTCAAGAAATTCCCGGAACGCTCCACCGAATGTTTCATCGCCGAGCAGAACATGGTCGGCGTGGCCATGGGCTTGAGCACGCGCGGCAAGGTGCCGTTCGCCTCGACGTTCGCCACGTTTTTCACGCGCGCCTACGACCAGATTCGCGTTGCGGGCATTTCGCAGTCGAACATCAAGCTCGTCGGCTCGCATGTCGGCGTGAGCATCGGCGAGGACGGCCCGTCGCAGATGGCGCTGGAAGATTTGGCGATGATGCGTGCGATTGTCGGCAGCACGGTGTTGTATCCGAGTGATGCCGTCGCCACCGAAAAATTGCTGGAGCAGATGGCGCTGACCAAAGGTGTTTGTTTCCTGCGCACCTCGCGTCCGAAGACACCGGTGATTTACGGCAACGACGAAAAGTTTCCCATCGGCGGCGCGAAAGTTTTGCGCGAAGGCGACAAGGTCACGATTGTCTCGGCGGGCGTCACGCTGTTTGAAGCGTTGAAGGCTGCCGACACGCTGAAGGCCGACGGCATCAACATCACGGTCATTGACGCTTACAGCATCAAGCCGCTGGGTAAGGACGTAATCCTCGCGGCCGCGAAAAAGACCAACAATACCGTTATCTCCGTGGAAGATCATTATTCCGAAGGTGGACTCGGCGACGCGGTCGCCGGCGAATTGAGCGTGGAGGGAATAAAAGTCCACAAGCTCGCCGTAGTCGGCATCCCGCACTCCGGCAAGGCGGAAGAGCTGCTCGCCAAGTTCGGCATTGACGCGGCGGGAATTGTGAAAAAGGTGAAATCACTCTGATTGTCACTATTTGATTCTAACCGGCGCGGGAAGTTTCTCGCGCCGGTTTTCTTTTTGCCAGATCAGCCTTTGTGATGCACATTGGCTGTGGCAATGAGCGATCCGGTAAAAACATTGAAAGGAAAATTGCTGCTGGACGGCGGCGATCTGACCGGCTCGTTTTTTCACCGCACGGTCGTCCTCATCTGCGACCACAGCGCCGAGGGCGCGTTTGGCCTCGTGCTGAACCGTTCAAGCGGCAGCATCGTGGGCGAACTCGTGGTGGCCGATCTGCCGGACACGCTCAAGCACGCGCCGCTGTTTCTGGGCGGGCCGGTGCAGCCGACCGCGTTGAGCTTTCTGCACGCGGACAATTTCATTCCCGATGCGAACGTCTTTCCGAACCTGAACCTCGGCCATTCGCTGGATGATCTGGTCGAAGTCGGCGAATCGTTTTCCACCGCGAAAAAGGTCAAGCTGTTCGCCGGTTACGCCGGCTGGTCGCCCGGCCAGTTGGAAATGGAAATGAAGCGCAAATCGTGGCTCACGTTTCCGGCGTCGCTCGAACTCGTTTTTGAAACGCCGCCCGACCAGCTTTGGCCGAAAATCTTGAGAAGCAAGGGCGGCTGGAAAAACAAGCTCCTCTCGCAGATGCCGGATGATTTGTCGTTGAATTGAATCTTGCCCGCAGATTTCGCAAATTTTTATTCAGCTTTTATCTGCGTCAATCCGCGAAATCTGCGGGAACTTTAGTTTGCTTCGACGCGCAGCAACACCGCATCTGACTTCGCCAAAACCTCTGTGCGTTCCAAGCTTGCTGGAATCAAGCTGAACTGACCGGCAGACAAATTCACTGTCATCGCGCCGCTCTTGATTTCAATTTCACCAGTTGTCACCGCGATGATTTGCAGCTTCTTCGGCTTCAATAAACCACTCGTGCCGGAACTCAGCTTATTCGTTTCGACATTGAACAGCGGATCGTTCAACAGCGCGCGTTTCTGGATTTTTCCGTCGGTGATGAACTTTGTCTCCACCAGCTCCGGCTCAAAGTCGTTGAAATCAATGCTCGCGAGCGATTGCGCGATGTGCAGTTCGCGCGGTTTGCCTTCGAGGCCGACGCGGTTCCAGTCGAACACGCGGTAGGTCGTGTCGGAATTCTGCTGGATCTCGAAAATCACCAGGCCGTCGCCGATGGCATGAACACGGCCGCTGGGCAGAAACATCGCGTCGCCGGCCTTGACCGGAATGCGATGGAAACAATCCGCCACGCTGCCGTCGGCAATCTTTTTCTCAAACTCCGCGCGCGTCACGCCGCGTTTAAGCCCGACGAACAAACTTGCGTCCGGCGCGGCGTCGGCGATGAACCACATTTCCGTCTTCGGTTCACCTTTCAGCTCCGCCGCTTTGTTGGCCGGTGGATGAACTTGCAGCGACAGTTTTTCGCGGGCGTCGAGAATTTTGCAGAGCAGGGGAAAGCGTCCGTCCGCCGCCGGTTTCGCGCCACCGAGAATTTCCACCGCGTGATGCTCCATCAACCACCGCAAATTTTTTCCGGCGAGCGGGCCGTTGGCGATGACGCTGGCATCGCCGGGCCGGTCGGAAATCTCCCATGACTCACCGATGACCGCGCCGGGCGGAAGATTTTTGCCGTAAAGCCGTTCGAGCTCGCGTCCGCCCCAGACACGTTCCTTGAAGGCCGGCTGAAAAGTGAGTGGATAAAGCACGCGATTATCTGGCGGCTTGGGGCACGACGCCGTTGGCCGTAGATTCGATTTTTTCGCGGAAATGTCCGTGAGCACGAAATTTTTCGTAACGCGATTTCAACCGTTCCGCAACGGACAGCGCGAGCACTTCTTCGAGGTGCTTGAGTAGATGCGTCTTCAGGTTCGCGGCGGTGCCCTCGGTGTCGGTATGCGCGCCGCCGAGCGGCTCGGGCACCACGTCGTCCACGAGCTTGAATCGGAGCAGATCCTTCGCGGTGATTTTCAACGCGGCGGCGGCCTTGGCGGCGTTCGCGCGGTCTTTCCACAAAATCGCCGCGCAACCTTCGGGACTGATGACGGAATAATAGGCATTCTCCAAAATCAAAACCCGGTCCGCCACGCCGATGCCCAGCGCGCCGCCGGAACCGCCTTCACCGATGACGGCGGCAATGACAGGCACTTCGAGCAGGGTCATTTCACGCAGGTTCACGGCGATGGCTTCGGCGATGTGGCGTTCCTCGGCGGCGACGCCGGGATACGCGCCCGCCGTGTCAATGAGCGTGATGATGGGCAG